>Ga0164309_10001274_pt1 | contig 12505 bp, 12 predicted proteins | sample Whisoiple_247_MG_FD_109984 | JGI IMG/M metagenome (GOLD analysis project Ga0164309, IMG submission 109984) | Soil microbial communities amended with fresh organic matter from upstate New York, USA - Whitman soil sample_247_MG | ecosystem: Environmental > Terrestrial > Soil > Unclassified >... | reverse complement strand
GGTGCAGCGCGCACCCGGTCTTCCCCGCGCCCTCTTCTTAGAGGATCGCGTGCGCCTCATGCTTTCCGTGGCGCAAGACGATGCAAAATTCGGGCGCGTTGCGCCGCGACATCGCGGACACATGCCTGAATGGCTGTTTGAAATAGAATCCGGAAAGCGCGCAAGCTATTGCTTGATCGGGACTTTCCTGCTCATGACGATTTGCCGCCGTCGGGCACAACGAACCGCCCGTAGCCGCCGCGCGCAAACAACAACGGCTCCTGGCCATTATAGGCATAGGCCTCGACCGCGCCGAGGAAGATGACGTGGTCGCCGCCATAATAGCGGTTGGCCGCGCGGCATTGAAAATTTGCCACGCTGTTGGCGAGGATCGGCGCATTGCCCAGACCCGGCGTCCATTCGACGCCAGCGAACCTGTCATTGGAGTATCTGGCAAATCGGTGGGCAAGCTCCTGCTGCGAGGCGCCCAGGACATTGACCGCGAAATGGCTGGCGTTCTGGAAAATGGTCAAGCCCTGCGAGAACATCCCGAGGCTCCAGAGCACCAGCGGCGGGTTCAGCGAGACCGAGGCGAACGAGTTGCAGGTCAGCCCATAGGGCCTGCCATCTTTGGCGGCGGCCGTGATGATGGTGACGCCGGTCGCAAACGTTCCAAGGGCGTTGCGAAAATCCCGGGGATCGATCGCCGAACTGTCGCTGGCGAGTTCGGCTGCGGGATCCGGATCGGGCGGATGCTTGGGGCTGTCGTTCATCCGGCGATCTCAGAGCGTCAGGTTTTCCGATGGCAGGCCAAGCGCGACACGACCGTAATTGGTGCCGGCCGCATCGAAGTTGAAAGCCAGATGAGAATTGATGGCATGCGCATCGCGAAACTGGCGTTGCAATGCCCCGCTCATGTATAAACCACGGGCGCCGCTCGCTGAAAACAGCAATGAAACCGCTTCCGTACAGAGATTGACCGAAAACGCGCCATCGCGGCGCGCTTTGGTCTTGGCCGGAATGTCGGGCAAGCGGCCGCGCCTGGCGGCGGTCATCGCCTCGATGCAGGTCGAGCGCATGATCAGCCGCGCCGCGTCGATCTTGGCGGAGGCTTCCGCGATCTTGATCTGCGTGCTCTGCAAGTCGCTGATCTTGGCGCGATTATAGGTGGAAGCGCGATCCCGTGCGAGATCGACATAATCGTCGAGACAAGCCTGCGCGTTGCCGAGCGCCACCCCCGACAGCACATATGGAAACAGCGAAAACACCGGCAGCGTATACAGCGCATTCGGATTGACGGCGCTGCCCGGCGTCGGACCGCCGCCCAGCGCGTTTACCGCCACCGTCATCGGCTCTGCGACGAAGGCGTCATCGACCTGGACGTCGTTGGATCCGGTGCCCCGCAACCCCGTCGCGTTCCATCTGTCGACGATCTTGTAGTCGGTTCTCCGAAGCAGGAAGATCCGGTACTCGATGCCGTCGGCCTCGTCATCGGAAGCAACGACGCTGGCGAGCATGTTCCATTGGCTGGAATCCACGCCCGAGGAGAACGGCCAGTTGCCGCTCAGCACATAGCCGCCGTCGACTTTCCGGGCGCGGCCGGCCGGAAAGATAAAGGACGATGCAATCAAGGTATCGGGATTCTCGTTCCACACAAGGTCCTGAGCGCGCTTGTCGAACATGCCCAGCATCCAGTGATGGCTGGAGAGATTGGCAAGATTCCACGCCACCGACGCATCGCCCCGCGCCAGCCGCTCGGCGCAATCGACCAGTGCGACATAGTCGAGTTCGGAACCGCCTACGCGCTGCGGCTGCAGCATCCTGAACAGGCCTGACTCATGCAGGTCGCGCTCGGTCTCCGGCGGCAAGTGCCGCAATTCCTCGGTTCGCGACGCGCGCGCGGTCAATATCGGAATCAGCGTTTCGGCCCGCGCCAGCATCGCTGCATAGGCGCCGTCTCCCTCCGGGCTCGGGGACGGACCCGCATTCGGGGCGCGACCGATAGCTGCCATTTGCGAAACCTCGCTACCTCAACCGACATGCGGTCTTAATACCCCGCCGATCAAGATTTCCTGATCGATCGGTGGCTGAAGCCGGTCACCTTCATCGCGCGCCTCCTTTGATGCCGGCCCCTGATCCCATCTTCGACCGCACCGCAGCGAGATTGACGAAACTGACCAACGCCCGTTTATCGCCGGATCACCGGTTATTCAAGACACCGCCGCATCGACTTCCGCAAGAACGCTCTCATCCGACCGGAGATTTCGTGAGTAAGCCGCCGAACGCTGATGGCGGGTCGGCGGCTTCAATGCCCTCCCGGCCGACCAAGTGCAATATACGGCCGACCCGATTAACTTTCGCACCGGCAGGGAACCGCGCTACAATCTTGCGCGTTGCTGCAACGATTGCCAGAATAGCTCGCCAGCAATCGGTTACGTCGATGCGCGCAAAAACTTCAAGCCTGCTGTTCACCTCGGTCCTGAAGCTGCTTAGTCACGCCATGATGGGGATTGCCGTGGGGCTTGCGTTCGCGTTCGTGCTGACGCGCTTCGATCCGCTGGGGATCATGTCCCAAATCAACAACGCCGCGGTCCCGGGAATTACGCCGGCTATCCTCGTCGGCATTATCGTGCTGTCGTTCGCGGTTGGCGCGACCTTGACCGGCCTCGTCTTCATGCTGACCGAAGACCGTTGATATCTACGGACAACCGATTCAGAATTGCGGTTCGAGCGGACCCGGCTGTTGAGCGGCAGCCAGGCTATTCTGACGCCACCTTGCTCGCCTTCTGCGCAGCATAGTCGCGGTCCATCACCGCCCGGCAACCGGCGCTAAGGTTGCTGCGGTTCTTGAACATGCAGGCGGTGATCTTCGGAATGTTGGGGATCTCGGAGCTGCACAGCCGGAACGCATCTCCGGTGCACATCTGCTGCGCCTCGGCGCTGAAGGCGAAGCTCGAGGTCGATGACAGCGTGGAAATCGAAACCGCGAACGCCAGGATCAGGCCAGCCTGACGGATCGTCTGGGTACGGAGAGAGGTCATTTTCGGCTCCTTGTCAGCCGCGGTTCGCGGCACTGGTGGCGATGCGGAAACAGTGCCTGAGTGCTGAAGTTTTGGATGTGACGTCAGTCACACCGGCGAAACGAGCGGTTACCAGTAGATGCCATGACGATGGAGCTCGTGGATCACGCGTGTTTCCACTGACTCATGCCGGCGCTGCAGCTTGAAGTTCTTGGCCGTTTGGGGCGCATCGACGTTTTGCTGCACCGGAGCCGGGCGTTGATCGGTCGGCTGTTCGGTACCGCTGTCGGCCGCCGGGTTTTTCGATATTTTTCGGCGCCCCCGGCGGCTCCGCCTCGGTCGGCTTGGCAGAAAGCGAAAAAACGTTGACCAGGCCGGCACTGCCTGCCTTGTCGGGTTTCGGGTGGCGAATGGCGCTGCCATCCCCCAGGATGGACGTCATCAGACAGCAAATCATCGGGAGCCTCGCCGTGAACACGACAGGTTACGTTTACAAATTCATCGACTCGCCGGTCGGCAAGCTCAAGCTGATCGCAAGCGACAAGGGTCTGGCCGCCGTGCTGTGGGAAAAGGACGATCCACGAAGGGTTCGTCTTGGCACACTGAAACCCGGTTCGAACAATAAATTCATCAAACAGGCCGAGAACCAACTGAAAGCCTACTTCAGCGGCAAATTGAAGAAATTCACCGTGCCGCTGGATTTCAAGGGCACCGACTTCCAGAAGAGCGTGTGGACAGCGCTGCTGACGATCCCGTTCGGCGAAACCCGCAGCTACGGCGAGATCGCGCGACAAATCGGGCGGCCCCATGCCTCGCGCGCGATCGGCGCAGCCAACGGCCGCAATCCAATTTCAATCATCACACCCTGCCATCGCGTGCTCGGAACCAATGGCAAACTGACCGGCTTTGCCGGAGGGTTGGAAGCCAAGGATCAATTGCTCAAGCATGAAGGCGGCGATCCCCGGCTTGGTCTCGCCGGTCGAGGCGTGCGCAGGGAGGAAAACCCAGTCGCGATGGGTGATGCAGTAGCGGCGCAGCGTCGAGCCGCGCTCAGGCGATCGACAGATATCGGCACACGAAGGCGAAAGGCTTTTCGCTGCTGGCCCTTGTTAGCCGTAGCGAATATCCGTAACGCTGCATCAGGGCCGTGAGATCCACTGCCTTGTCGACTTCAAACAACCGGTCCTTGTGCGGCTGCCACCAGTCCTGAATTCCGGCCTTTGCCCTGGCTTTGGCGGTTCTGGCGTCCGGAACCACCAGCAGGATATTCTTGTGCAGTTCGGTGAATTGGGCGGGGTCATAGCCTCCCACATTGACGAAGAACAATCTGCTCGCATCCTCGCGCGGCGCTTCCTTCGTCAACGCGATATCGAATCCGTCGACCTGCTCGACCTCGCCCCAGCAATCCAGATGCAGGCTTTCCGGATCGCCCCACCATTGCCGACGCAAATCCTCATGGCAATCCTCCGGCTTCTCTCCGATCGAAAACCGCACGTCGTGCAGTTCGATGTTCGAGCTGCCGCAATTGCCGCCGATATAAAACATGAATAGCTTCATCAGGCGTATCGTCCGCGTTTTGCCCGGGTCAGCCGTAGTCGATCTCAGCCGAAAGTGAAAGCATAGGCCTGGACTCCGGGATCGAGGAAGCGGATTTCGAAGGTGTGGTCCTTAACCGCGCCAGGAGCGCGCACCAGTTGATAAAGCCGCTGCATAGTCACGACACCCCGGCCTTCCGCATCGATATCGACGCCATGGGCACCGCCAGGACTATTGCCATCGACCGTTACGACGAAACGGATCGGGCTGCCATCGGCAGAAGGTCCCAGCACGAGATGCAGATCGCGGGCATGAAAGCGATAGGCGATGCTACCGCCTGCGGTGGTCAATTGCGCGCGCTCATCGCTGACGGCCCAGTCGCCAACCAGCGACCAGTCGTTCAACTGCATCGGACCCACCGCATAGACGTGGCTCTTGTCCCGGACCAGCCCGCCGGGCGACACGAAATGATCCGCCCGGTCATAGCCGATATAGGTCTCCGGCGACCCGACGTCGGCTTTGTCGGAGGCCGCTTCCGCGCCGGAGCCGTTGACCGAGACCATACCGGTCGGCACGTTTTTGCCGCCAGCTTCCGCCAATAGCTGCTGGATCACTTTTTCAGATTCATCGTACTCGCCTTCGCCAAAATGGTGATGGCGGATCCGACCCTTGGCATCGATGAAATAGTGAGCCGGCCAATATTCGTTGTCGAACGCGCGCCAGACCTTGTAGTCGTTGTCGATGGCGACGGGATATCCGATTTTGAGCGCCGAAAGTGCCTTCTTCACGTTATCGACGTTGCGCTCGAATGCAAATTCGGGCGCATGCACGCCAATCACCACCATGCCGTGGTCTTTGTATTTGTCCGCCCAGGCGCGAACATGCGGAATCGCGCGCAGGCAGTTGATGCAGGAATAGGTCCAGAAATCGATCAGCACGACCTTGCCCTTCAGATCATCCGCCGTCAGCGGCTTCGTGTTGAGCCATTCGGTCGCGCCGTCGAGCGACGGCAATTGGCCTTCGATCGGCAAGGCCTGGTTTTCGCCTGATGGCTTCTCGCCAGCAGACTTGGCGCGCATCATCGACAGGCTGCCACCGGTCATCGCCGAACTGTCGCGCGGATGCAATTTGTCAAGCAGGCCCTGTTCCAGCGCGGTCGTGCTTCCAACCGAAAGGTTGGTGAGAAAACCGGTGTCGAGACCGAGCGCGATCGTAACGACCGCCGCCAGCACCGCAGCGCCGAGACCCCGCCGGATCCACTCACCGGCACCGATCGAACGCTTCATCGCAGCGAACACCCGTCCCCCCACGAGCAAGGCCAGCGCCAGCGAGGTCGCCGCGCCCGCGGCATAGATCAGAAGCAACAGCGCGGTCTTGACACTGGCGCCCTGCAGGGCCGCGCCGGTGAGGATCAACCCCAGCACCGGGCCCGCGCATGGCGCCCAGAGGAAGCCGGTCGCGACGCCGAGCAGCAGCGGTGCCAGGATCGAACCTTCGGCGGCGTGGTCGGCCGACTGCGACAGCCGCGCGCCGACCGTTACCAGCGGGCGCATCAGGCGGTCCGCAAGTCGGGGAAACAACAGGGTCACGCCGAAAACGGCGAGCAGCGTTAGCGCTGCGATACGCCCATATTGATTGGCCGAGACCACCCAACCGCCCGCTACGGAAGCAAGCGTTGCAACCACGGCAAACGACAACGCCATGCCGACGAGCATGGGTAGTCCATTGCGCAGAAATGGACGATCTGCCCGCGCCAACACAAACGGAATTACCGGCAGGATGCAGGGGCTGACAATGGTGAGGACACCGCCAAAATAGGCCAGCAAAAAAAGGATCATGGCATACCGTTTCCATCCATGTGATATGCCGGGGCTCCGCGGTCACCGTTTGATTTGCCGGCGCGCGGCCGCCATGCGGAGCAGATCATGGCCCTTTCCGCGTTACCACTGCCGCCCAGCACGATCGCGCAGGTCACTATCGTTCTTTGCTGAACATCCATGGATGGATCCTGGTATTCCGGAATATAGGCAGTCGGTGCACAACTGCGGCACGCTCAGAACCGGCGTTGCCAGATTTAACATAGTTCATGTGAAAACCTCACTGACGTCCTGATGAAGCGTTGCCCATGATATATGACCAATATAGGCATGGGCTGATTTTGCCCAATGTCGGCTGGCTGCTGATTTCGACCAGGACGTCGATGTATCTGATCTACGAGTTCATGCATTTCTGCTGTCACGTCGATGAAAACTGGTTCGTCCGCCATACGCGCTTCGTCAATACGCTCTGGCGTCATCACACCGCCCATCACGACCAGTCGATCATGATTTTCGCGATGTGGCCGTTTCCCGAGGTCAAGCGCGCGGACACGGTCGGCGAGGCTCATCGCGACATCCCGCGCGGTAGATGACGCTGCGCGGCCGAAATGGTAAGGTTCAAACTCGAAGCCCGATGCGCGCGCGTGTTACGAGCAATCAGACTCGGAATACGACGCGTTCCCACCGAATTTGGACAGGAAGCTCCGTAAGGAACGATCAATGAAAACGCGCGCCGCGGTTGCTTTTGAAGCCAAGAAGCCGCTCGAAATCGTCGAACTCGATCTGGAAGGCCCGAAAGCGGGTGAGGTCTTGGTCGAGATCAAGGCGACGGGAATCTGTCACACTGACGCCTATACGCTGGATGGATTCGACAGCGAAGGAATTTTCCCGTCGATCCTGGGCCATGAAGGCGCTGGCATCGTGCGCGAGGTGGGATCCGGCGTCACCTCGGTCAAGCCAGGCGATCACGTGATCCCGTTGTACACGCCGGAATGCCGGCAGTGCAAAAGCTGTCTCAGTCAAAAGACCAATCTCTGCACGGCGATCCGCGCCACGCAGGGCAAGGGCCTGATGCCCGACGGTACCTCGCGCTTCAGCCACAAAGGCAACGCGATTTTCCACTACATGGGCTGCTCGACCTTTTCCAATTTCACGGTGCTGCCGGAGATCGCTGTCGCCAAGATTCGTGAGGACGCGCCGTTCGACAAGAGCTGCTATATCGGCTGCGGCGTGACAACTGGCGTGGGCGCCGTGGTCAACACCGCCAAAGTCACGCCGGGCTCCAACGTCGTGGTGTTTGGCCTCGGCGGCATCGGGCTCAACGTCATCCAGGGCGCGCGGATGGTGGGCGCTGACAAGATCATCGGCGTCGACATCAACGATTCCAAGGACGAATGGGGCCGCCGTTTCGGCATGACGCATTTCGTGAACCCGAAGAAGGTCGATGGCGACATTGTCCAGCACCTGGTCGGGCTGACCGACGGCGGCGCCGATTTCACCTTCGACTGCACCGGCAATACCAACGTGATGCGTCAAGCACTGGAAGCCTGTCATCGCGGCTGGGGCGTGTCGGTGGTGATCGGCGTGGCGGAGGCCGGCAAGGAGATCGCCACGCGGCCGTTCCAGCTGGTGACGGGCCGGGTCTGGAAAGGTACCGCGTTCGGCGGCGCGCGCGGCCGCACCGACGTGCCGCGGATTGTCGACTGGTACATGAACGGAAAAATCGAGATCGATCCAATGATCACCCATGTCCTCAAGCTCGAGGATATCAACAAGGGATTCGACCTCATGCACGAGGGCAAGTCGATCCGGTCGGTCGTCGTGTTCTAGTTTGCAGGAACCGCGCTCCAGTCAAGGTGGCCAGGGTTTCCACACTGGCCCGAGGAGCATCCTAGCTGAGCCTGGCGGAAACTCTCTATAGCGGCGATCCGAATTGGTTTTTGCGCGTGCCGATCAACATTCGTTTCCCGCATACAGCCTAAAGAGAACCGTCCCTCAGCGCGGTTCGACGGTCAGTGGATGTAATTTACGCAGTTCACTACAGGCGGTTCGGATCATCCCCTTCATGGCTTCGCGCTCTTTTCCCACCAGCATGCCCGACACAAATGCACCCGCGCGCCTGTTTTGGCGGGGCGCTGTTAACGCGGCCTCCTGTACTATCTCCTCGTGCGCTTTCGCGTCATTTAGGGCACCTAAGGCATTTTGGATATTCCTGAGACGCGTCACAAGCTGCACAACCTTCTTGCGATCTTTATCTGCGTAAAGGCTCTGGAAGAATTCGACACCATAACGAATTTTTTTGATCTTGATCCTCAGCTTATGCCTCTCCTCCGGCGATAACTGGTCGAGACGCTCTCCGTGTTTGCGTGCCTTCTTGATCCGACGGTCAAGAACGTCAGCTGCAAAACGGCCGATCAACGTCTCGGTATTGTCGCCATACACATGTCTTCGCGTCTCAATCCACTCAAGGACATCGATCAGCAGGCGGCGAAACCGTGGCGTCTCGGTGGCACGCCGCGCATCCTGGAAAGCTGCATTGCGCTTTGCCATAAACTGAGATTCGATCGCGCGAGCGCCGCGCTTGGGCCTGCTCTTCGCAACAAATGGAAGCAGCCTCTCCTCAAGAAATACATCGATTTCCCGCGCTGGGGCCAGCTCGTCCGTGAGCCATTTAAGCTCAGTCTTGATCCTCGCCGTGCTGGCGTTCGGAAGTATCTTGTTGAAAAGCGAGATGGCGGCTCGCAGCCGTCGCAGTCCGACGCGCATCTGATGGATAGCTTCGGCATCGAGCGCTCCCACCCCGTCGACGTTCGCGGAGAAGTGACGCAACGCAGAGAGCGCGATCACATCGAATGCTTCAAGTGAGTTTAGTTTGCTATCGAGGTGAATGGGTTCGGCCCGGATTGCCGCGTCTTTGGCACTGCTGGTGAGCAGATAACCTTGCTCCGATTTCGGTTGCAGGTCGAGCCGCCCGCCAGTTTTCTGTGCCAAAAACCTGGCGATGGGAAACAGATCCTCTGACCGCCCGCTTTTTAATTCGAGTTCAAATTCGGAAATCGGCGCTGAACGTCGGTTTGCGAAAACACTTCCACGGTCGACGGCGAGTTCGATCTCGCTGTTCCCGGCGCGGAAAAGCCGAGTGATGCGACGCACGGAGGTCCGAAACACGGGCTTTAAGCTGCGGCGCAGCTTTTTTGTGGCTAGATCCTGGAGCGGTGTGTCGTCAGCCTTGTCGAGATCCGGGACGAAAGCTTCTACCTCGCTCTCCCACTCGCCGCGCACAAAACTTCCTGTCCCCGCTGCCTTTACGGTCTGGACGTAGTTTCCGTTCGCCTGTCGAATCCGAAGAGTAAGACCGCGACGCCTTAGCCTATGCTTTTTGGTGTCAAAATACGTCGAGAGAAGTTGCGTCTCCGAACTCGCGTCGCCGCGGGCACCCGCGATTCGAACTTTCGCGATCTTGGATAACCTGCGCGCCGGAATACGAAATTTTAGTTCAGCTTCAAGGCTCATTGCTGGCTCGCGGCGCCATGATAAGCGACCAATGCCGTCCCGTACCGGCCGGTTCCGCAGACGCGCCAGATTAACACAAACCAGGCTGCCGAAGAAATACGAATTGGATGAGAATCCGGGCACTGACGTAAGGTCGGCTGATGTAGAACGACGCGTATCGTGCGCAGCAACGAACGATGCGGTGGCGTCAGTATGCGATAGCGGCTTTCGAATCCTGGGCTCGTTAGGAACGCGCTTCAATTCGCCGCACGAGGCCGAATGTCCTATCGAACAGTCCATTAGCCTAACCGTTGCCGGCTCTGCGGAAACCCGGTCAACACGCGTGCCTCGAATCAGGTCTTCGTGCGCCTTTGATTGCTGTCATAAAACCTTCATATTATTTCTGTCGTGAGCCGCTTTGATTCGTGACAATATTAATACAGACAGATGTCATTTCGATTTTATTCGGAGCTCCTGCATGAGTTTGGAATGGCCGGCGCGGCCAGCTTTCCCTTTGAAGTCCTCGTCGACCTCCCCGCCACGCTCTGCATCGGGCTTCCCGACCTGGTCGAATCCGCTGGCGTGGTGGTGGGGAGTGATGACGCTGGTCAGCGGCGTCAATGTCGCGGTTTGGTTCGCGCTGTACCGCGAGCTGCCAGAACAACCGGTTGCCGGCAGCACGTCCGGCGCCGGACTGATGTTATTGCTTTGCGCCGGCTATGTGTTCGGCTGTGCCTTCAGATCGGTGTTGCCGCGCGCCGACGTGCAGCGGATCTGCCTGTTCGACACCTGGCTGTCGAGCGTCGTGATTGGCCGCTCGGTTGCAACCGTAGCCGAGCTTTGCTTCGCGGCACAGTGGGCGATCGTTCTGCATCGATTGGGCCTGATGACAGGAGTCGGCACCGTCCTGACCGCTGCATGGGTGATTCTTCCGTTGATCCTGATCGCGGAGTGCTGCTCTTGGCACGCGGTGCTGACCACCAACTATCTCGGCAACGCCATCGAGAACTCAATCTGGGCGGTGGCGTTCTTCATCGCGGGCATCGCGCTGTGCCGACTGCTGCCGGAACTCGACGGACCGGCGCGCGTGGCTCTCGCCATCGGCCTCGCGGGGATCGTGGCTTATCTGGCATTCCTGATGACGGTCGACGTTCCCATGTATTTCAATCGCTGGCGCACCGGAGGCGCGCACGGCAACCGCCATCTCAGCGCGCGCGAGGGACTCCGCGACGTCAGCACGCGCTGGGTTGTGACGCACGACCTTGCCGAGTGGAAAGAAGAGATAGCCTGGATGTCGCTTTATTTCAGCATGGCGGTGTGGGCGAGCCTCGCGTTATGCCTTTTCTATTCGCTCCAAGACCAGCTCCCGCGCTATCGCGCAGAGCCAGCGGTCGCAATCTACGCCAGCAGCACTGCGTCGGCTCCGTTCACGGTCTCGGCACCGTCGGTGACCGTCCGTTCCAGCGATGGCGCCTGAACCGACACGTTCTCGGCAAAGAACCGCGCCACCGCGATATAACGCTCGCCGTCGCCGGCTTCGCGCGCCGCGAGCGCTTCTCCCGCCAGCATGCAGCCGCCGAGCGTCGCGCCGAACAGCCGCAAGTATGGCGTCGCTCCCGCCAGCGCCTCGTTCGGTTTCGAAGCGACACGATCGAGCAGCCATTTGCTGGTGCGATCGAGCGCGCCGAGCGCCTCGCGCAGTTTTATTCCTGTGGTGCCGAAGGCCGGATCGTTCGAGCGTTCGACCCGCGTGACGATGCCCGCAAGCTCGTCCAGCAGGGCAAACACCGATGCGCCGCCATCGGCGGCGAGCTTGCGGGTTAAGAGATCGATCGACTGGATGCCATTGGTGCCCTCATAGATCGAGGTGATGCGGGCATCGCGGGAATGCTGCGCGGCGCCGGTCTCCTCGATGAAGCCCATGCCGCCGTGGATCTGCACGCCGAGATAGGCCACTTCATTGCCGATGTCGGTGGAGAACGCCTTGGCGATGGGCGTCAGGAGCGCGCCGCGGGCGGCGGCATCAGCCCGCACCCCGACGTCCTTGGCCCGCACGGATAGGTCGAGTGCCACCGCGGTCGCGTAGCAGATCGTGCGGGCTGCAGCAGTGAGGGTGCGCATTTGCATCAGCATGCGCTTGATGTCGGGATGCGCGATGATAGGGTCCGAACCTTCGCCCTTGCTGCCGATGGCGCGGCCCTGCCTGCGTTCCTGCGCGAAGGCCAGCGCCTGCTGGTAGGCGCGGTCGGCGATGCCGACGCCTTCCAGGCCAACAGCAAGCCGGGCCTGGTTCATCATCGTAAACATGCAGAGCATGCCGCGATTTTCCTCGCCGATCAGGTAGCCGATCGCGCCGCCCTTGTCGCCCATCGTCATGGTGCAGGTCGGCGAAGCATGAATGCCGAGCTTGTGCTCGACGCCGCTAGGATAAATATCGTTGCGCGCGCCGAGCGAGCCGTCGGCGTTTACGAGGAATTTAGGAACCAGGAACAGCGAAATACCCTTGGTGCCCGCGGGCGCATCGGGCAATCGGGCGAGCACAAAATGCACGATGTTATCGGTCATGTCGTGATCGCCGTAGGTGATGAAGATCTTGGTGCCCTTGATGCGATAGCTGCCGTCGGCCGCGCGCTCGGCGCGGGTGCGCAGCGCGCCGACATC
>Ga0164309_10001273_pt1 | contig 12508 bp, 11 predicted proteins | sample Whisoiple_247_MG_FD_109984 | JGI IMG/M metagenome (GOLD analysis project Ga0164309, IMG submission 109984) | Soil microbial communities amended with fresh organic matter from upstate New York, USA - Whitman soil sample_247_MG | ecosystem: Environmental > Terrestrial > Soil > Unclassified >... | reverse complement strand
TGCAGAACAGGCATCACCGGTGGCTCAGGCGGCCGAGACGTTGGCGCCGCCGGCCGGTGGTGTCGAAACATCGACTGGGCAGATTTTCGGGCAATCGCCTGCAATTTCTGCGACTCCGCCATCGCTACCAATCGGTCCGGGAGCGACACCTGCAGAGCAATCAGGCGCCACCGCGAGCTCCGACTCGCGGCGGCGTGCACGAGAGCTCGAGCCGCTTTCAACCGACCGTTTTGGAGTGCACTTCACCGCGGATGCGGAACTTCGCGACCTAATCGAGCGGGCGCGGGCACTCGCCAGTCATCGGCTGCCGAACGGCGACTTGGCGAGTTTGATGAAGCTGATGGCGGCAAGTTTCGTGCGTCAGGAAGAGAAGCCGAGCCCTTTCGATTTGGCCGGACGGCACCCGAAAGGGAGGGTGGCCGCTTACTCTCCGAGAGCACGCCGCAAGCTCGCCCGTGTCCCCGCACCGCCGTCAGAGATGTGACCAATCATAAGAGCCGCAGAGGCCGCAGAGATCTGAGAACGAGGAGATTCGGGGTTTCCTCTGATCGGCGGCTTGCGTCGTTACAACGTGCTCTTCGCCGTTGATCGGGACCCCAAAAATCTCCCTCAGATCTCTGCGGCCTCTGCGGCTCGGCGGTTTAAACTCAGGGGGGCCGCTCAGACTGTTATTGGGTTGATGGTCACGCGCTACGGCAAACACCGTCAGAGCCTTCGGCGTCGCGGACGAGAGAAAGAGGGGAGAGACCAACCAAATGTCACGGATCAGATTTCTGAAGAAAGTGTGATCACGAAGTCGAGCTGACTCCATTCACTGGCTCGGGGCCCCAACCGCGTGAGTCAGCAACAAATGACCAATCCCAAGAATGGCGTCGTGCTCGTGGCCGTTTTGAGCATCTTTGCGTGTTCGGATCCTGCGTCCAATGGGACGACGGGTTCCGCCGGCGCGAGCGGTCATGGCGCAACTTCTGGCGGCACTAGTGCAGGTGGGACGACAATGGGAGGCGCGGCGGGCAGCGCGCAGGGCGGGAGCAATGCACTCGGAGGGAACGCCGGGAACAGCGCACTCGGAGGGACTAGCCCAGGCGGTGGGAATGGCGCACTCGGAGGGAATAGCGCGAGCGGCGCGAGCGCGCAGGGCGGTAGCACTGCAGTCGGCGGAAACACCGCCCTCGGCGGCAACGCGCACGGAGGGACGGGCGGCTCGGCCGGCGGTGGCGCGACGGGCCAGGGCGGCAGTGACAAACAATGCGGTCAGCTCCCGTTCCAGCGCTGCCCTTCCGACCAGATCTGCTTTGCACAAACGGCGAATTCGGGAAACATGACGACGCTCAGTTGGGCGTGCGCGCCGAACTCGTGCGCCACGCAGCCCATCTCTTGCTCCTGCGCGCCGTCCGTCTGCACTGGGTGGAAAGCTGGAGCGACGTGCGCGACTTCCACACAACCGCACGAAGATCTTTCTTGCACGGTGAATGAGTAACGTAAGTCAGGGCCGAGACGCGAATCCCGATCCCCCAAGACGCAATGCTTTCGAGACCCCGTGGCGATAGCTATCCCTTCGCGTCCCAACCCTGACTACTCAGTGAACGTACGCTTCGGAAGCAGTCCAAGCAAAAGGAAAATACTCGCTCGCGGTCATTGAATGTCCGCGCCCGGAGCGACGAATTTGCTGGTCTTTTAGCGGTCAAATGAGCGACCGCTTAATCCATGAGAGTGAGAGCCGTCGAGCTTCGCCATAGCGCCTCGAACATGCGCTGTATCGACGTCAACGTCGAGTAACGCTACAACCCGTGGTGATGGGATGGTTGCTCGTTGGCCTCTTGCTTGCGACGTTCTTTACGGTGGTGGTTGCGGCGGTCAAGATCGAGCGAGAACGAGCGCGCATCGCACGCCGTGAGTTGCAGCGCGCCGCGGGCGAAATCGGGTTGCAGCAAGGGACGACGTCTATTTGGACCGGCGCGAAGGTGTTTCAGGGGAACGCGCAGGGGTTCGAGGTGCGCTGGACCCTCACGCCGAATCGTACGGGGCGCGAGATCGAGATTTGCGTGCTTCACGCAGCGTTTACGTCGCGGGCACTGCCTTCAGACATGGGCGATGACTTTGGCGACGGAGCCCGTCTAGGCTCTAAAGCGGACCTTCCTCGAAACAGCGCCCAGAGAGGCACACGGCATCCCATTCTTTCGGTGGCAGGGAAATGCAAGGGTCGCACGGCGGAGTTGGCTTGCCGCCACAGAAGTCGGCGCTTTTGTTCACCGCAACCCAGCCCGCGCCGTCACATTCAGGGCAACATCCGGTGCCGTCGCGCAGCATGCAATCGCTGGTTTTTTCGCAGGCAGTGAGCGGCGTTTCGCGGAGGTCGATCAGCGTGCAGTGCGCATTCTGGCACTTCGGTTTGAAGTACTTTCGCGTTTGCTCATTCTCGGGGACGAACATGCACAGTCCGCATGGCGTTGGGAACTTGCATCTCCCGGCTTGCGGCGCATGTGCGACGTTGAGCGCGATGAGCTGCCTGATGTCGACCGGCTCGCATGGGGCGCAACAGCCGTCATTGGCGAAGGTGCAGTCGCTGTCGTCGACGCAGACATCCCCATCATCTTGAACGTCTGCACACGCTTGCTGACAAGCCTCGCGTGACGGGTAGCGGTTCGTGTTGCCACCGCAGCCACCATACACGAATGGCTCACACACGCCCGTCGTCGGATCGTGCCAGAAAGAAGGAATGTACGCCTCGCACGAACCGGGATCGAGCGTCGCGGAGCAAGCCTCGGGAATCAGACCACCGCTGCCAGCGGTTGCACTTGCCGAGCCCGCGGTCGCGCTGACCGAGCCCGCAGTCGCGCTGACCGAGCCCGCGGTCGCGCTGACCGAGCCCGCGGTCGCGCTGACCGAGCCTGCAGTCGCGCTGACCGAGCCCGCGATCGAGCTTGCTCCGCCGACAGATATCGCCCCCGCCGCCGACGTCCCACCAGCTTTGCCTCCTGGCGCGTCGATGATCGCAGTTCCACCGCACGCCGCCGCGAAGCCAATTGCAGCGATAACCGCGATCAACCCTCCTCGTCGAAAATTGGGCCGCCCGCCGAGATGCACCATTGCTGGAGGTCTAGCATGGTCACGCGGTCGGCCCAGTTCAGCTCAGGGAGAAATCCACGCGGAGCGAGCCGCCGCGCTTTTCATGGCGCGACGGCTCGGTTCGTCTCGAGTCACCCTCAGGGGAGGACTGGGAGTGCCACGAGGTCGTCCACGTACATGTCCGGGAACGTGGAGCCGCCGTTTTGATTCAAGAACAGCGTTACCTCGGTGCAGTTCGCCGGCACCGTGAAGCTGCCCGAGAGCTGTACCCAAGTTCCCGACGCGGCGTTGACTTGGCCGAGGAACGGGAAGTTGTCCGTGCCGTTGCAATGAGTCTTCACGGACAGCACGAACGGGAAGGTCGAACCGGAATTCTGAAGCGCCCAGAGCGATGCCGTGTACTTCCCTGCGCCCGTCGGGAACGAGAACGCGGGCCCGTTGAAGCTCGCCGTGCGCCCGCTGTTCAGGCCCGAGAAACTGCCCGAATGAGCGAACGCCGAGCTCTGTGACAAGCCGCCACCGAACGTGAACCAACCGCTCGTGCCGCTCTCGAAGCCGGGATTGCCCGAGAAGTTCGTCGCGCTGCTGGCGTTGACGATCAGGTCGTCAACGTAGATGTCCGGGTTGGTCGCCCCGTCGAGCTGCTGCACGTAGATTTGTGCCGACGTACAACCCGTGGGGATTGTGAACGAGCCCGAGAGCTTCGACCACGTGCCCGAGGCGTTGCTTGCCGAGCCGAGGAACGGGAACGAGTCGTTCCCGTTGCAGGTGAGCTTGGCGGAGAGCGCGAGGGTGATGGCCGCGCCCGAGTTCTGCAGAGCGAAGATGCTCACGTCGTAGCTCGCGGGACCGGAGGGCAAGCGGTACGACGGCCCCATGAAGTTCGCGGTGCGGTTCGTGTTCACACCTGCTGCGGCACCGCCGTGTACGAACGTGGTGGTTTGCGAGACGTTTCCGCCGAATGGTGCCCAGCCATTCGCGCCTAGCTCCCAATCACCGTTGCCTGCGAGGTTCGTGCGCTGCGGTGGCGGAGGCGGCGGCAGCACCGGAATCGAGAGCCGCTGTTGCACCGTCACATCGTCGACGATCTCGTCGATGCCGGACGCGGGGCCTTCGATGTACATCGTGAGTTGCGACAGGTTGTTGCACGGCGGCACGAGGTAGCTGCCGCTCAGCTGAACGAAGCCTTGGTCGGTGGCCGTGGCGCTCGCAACCGGTTTGAACGTCTGCGTGCCATCGCACACGGAGAGCACTGTGAGGTTGACGGGCGCACTCGCCGCTCCGCTGACGCGAACCCAGCTGTTGATCAGGTAGGTCGCGCCGTCGACCGTGACCGGCGGCAACAGGTTGTAACCAGGGCCCATGAAGGTCGCCGTACGGTTCGACACGAGCATGCTGCCGGTGCCGGTGTGCGCGACGGTGCTTGGCGACAGCGTTGGGCTACCGAAGGGGAACCAGCCGGACACGCCGCTCTCGAACGTGCCGTTCGTGACCACGTTCGGACCGAGCGGCTCACCAATGGTGCGAAGCGCCGCGTCGTCGATCAAGAGGTCGACGTCTGCTGCGGGGCCCTGCACGTAGAGGATGGCTTCGGTGATGGTGCAGAGTGGGAGAGTGAGCGTCCCGTCGAGCGCGGTGAACTCGTGCTTCGTCGCGCTGCCCGAGGCGATCGTGATGAACGTCGGTGCGGCGCCGTCACACGTGACTTTGGCAGAGAGCTGCACGGGTTCGGGAGCTTGGTGGTGTCCGTGGTGGCCCTGTTTGCCGTGCTTTTCTCGCTCGATCGAGGCGAAGACCGAGGCGTCGTAGATGAAGCCGGGGCGCACTAGGGACGTGACGTCGATGGCCGGACCTTGCCAGGTGTCGGTGCGGTCGCCCGCGAGCAAGGCCTTGTCGCCCGTGTGCTCGTGGTCGTCGAGCGTGACGGCCGGAATGCCGAAGCCAGACCAACCCGCGGTGCCGGCCTCGAAGCTCGCGTTCGCGATCAGGTTCGGCGGTGTACCGGGTGCATCGGCTGGGACGCCTTCGAAGCCGTCGACCATGCCGTAGTAGGCCGGTTTACGCGCGTAGCTCTCGTCGAACTCGAGCGGATCGTCTGCGCCGAAGGTCGAGTCGATCCACGAATACTTATCGGTGAAGCCCCAAGTGGTCACCGCGTTGCACGCGGGCGTCGCGGCGCAAGCGGCGACCACGCGGTGATAGATCTGCTGTTGTAGTGCAAATTTGTCGACGCGCGTGGCAATGACGTTGCGCACCTGCACGTCGAGCTCACTGATGTTCACGCTCAGGCCGAGCGCCGCGAAGCGCGCAAAGTTGTCGATGATCGCTTGCTCGGACGGCGGGAAGCGCGCATCGAGGTGCATTTGAAAGCCGACACCGTCGATCGGTACTCGTGCCTGCACGAGCCCTTTCACGAGTGCGTACACAGCGTCCGACTTCGCGTTTTGCACCTCGGTGCCGTAGTCGTTGTAGAACAGTTTTGCTTTGGGGTCGGCCTTGTGCGCACGCTTGAAGGCGTCAGCGATGAACGCGGAGCCGAACGCGCGCGAGAACACGGAATCACGCAGGTTCCCGCTGTCGTCGATGGCTTCGTTCACCACGTCCCAGGCGCGCAGTTTGCCGCGGTAGTGGCCGACCACGGTGTCGATATTGGCGTTGATCATCTTTTGCAGATCTGCGGGCGCGACAGCATTCGTGACGAAGGACGGCAGCTGTTGGTGCCAAATCAGCGTGTGCCCCTTGATCGACTGATGGGCGGTCTGCGCGGCGTTCACTACCGCGTCGGCCTGAGTGAAGTCCCAGTGAGTCGCGTCCACGGGCTGTAGCGTGCCCCACTTCATCGCATTTTCTGGGGTGACGTCGCTGAACTCGTTGGCCAGCGTCGTCACGTAGGTCGGATCGTTCGCGAGCGCCGCGTTGTTCGACGCGGCCCCGACGAGCCGCCCGCTCTCGCACGCCGAACGTCCGAGCGCGAACGCCGGATCGCGATGCGCCGCACACGGCGGCGGTGATTGGCCGTCGCCATCACCGTGACAGCGCTGGACGGCAAGGCTTACAACACTCGCGGCTTGCTCATCAGCGACGTTGGTCGCGGAACAGCCTACGACTAGGAACCCCAAAATTACACGCGTGCCCGTGAATCTTCCCATGTGACCAAGGTAACCGAAGTCCGAACCCTGAAGTCGCGACGAGACAATGACGATCGCATTTCAGTAGTCGTCAATGAGCGAGAGTCTCACTCGGTGACTACTTCGCGCACATGGCTGAAGAAAATGCCTAAAATTTCCAGTTTTCGTCGTGCTCTCGCCGACTTGCGCAGTGTTTGGGCCCGCGGTTACGAATCGCGATGTGGTGTCCACCCCGGGGGGTGAACGCCGCATTTGAACGATTGCTGCGAATTGAACAACGGAGTCGTGCAGCGGCGTCAACAGCGGATTGCTGCGCCGAATCCGCATCAACGGAAAAGGTTGCGCAGGATCGAGGCAATCCACGCGACCGTGAATACGTCCGATACGGTCTGGCGTTTGTCGATGTGCGGCGCCCGCAGCCGCGCGATTGGGTACGTGCCGAAGATGTTTCGCAGTCGTTGGGCGACGCCCTCGTCAATGCCGCCACTCACGCTCAACCGCGCGCCGCCTTGGGCCTTGCGCGCCACGATGCCTCCACGCCGCACACCGCGAACCGCCGCACCAAAGTCGCTCAAGAGCCCTGTTGGCACGTGCCCACGCGTCACCGTTTGCTTGCCGTCACGCACCTCGATGCGAAACAGCTCCTGCGATCGAAAATAGAGAAACGCCCCAGCGAGCACGAGCAGCACAACGACCGCACCAAACACGCCAACGACGATAGCGAGCCTGCGCTGCCGCGCCAAGTGCCGCTTCGGGGTGCGACGAACTAGCGACGCGGAGCGTCAGCCAAACGTCTCGCCGTCGTAGCCCCAGAGGTACCCTTCGGCATCGGCAAACTCGATGTAGATTCGGTTCTTTGTCACGCCGAGTCCACTGCTCAACCGCTCGCAGAGCTCGGCGGACAGCTGTTCAGTGAGTTCCCCGCTGAAGTGCCCGACATTCTTGAGCTCGACGTAGCACGCTGGCTCAGTGGTCCCCGCGAACGTCATCAACGACGGGTGGTCGATGGCCGTCATTACGTACGACTCGGGCTTCTTGAGCCGATCGGCGCACAGCTGCGACAGATTCGCGAGCAGCTTGCCGTGCTCGGGCTTGGGCGGAACCGAGGTGGTGATTTTGAGAAGCGGCATGGCGAATCCAATACCACCTCCAAACAGTCATTCCCAATCGAGGGCTAGAAATGCGCGCCCGCGGTCGACGGCGTGTAAACGCAGAACCCGTTCAAGTGCAGTGTGCCGTCCGCATCACGACTGATCGAACTCGGCGTGAGGTTGGTGAACGCGGACGTTGCTGCGTTTTTCACGTTGCCAGTGTCGGTGCCGCCGGCTTGTTCCCACGCGCCGTTGGCGACGGTGTTCGTGATGTCGGCTCCGCCGTACTCCTGGAACGCAACGTTGCGGTCGTTGTTCACCGCGGTGCAATTCTGAACGGTCGCGACGCCTTGGTTGTGATTCTGATCCAGCCCCTTTGATGGGTTGTTGAACGCGACACAATTCTTGAGCACGTGAGCGGCGCCGCCCGTCTGGTCGCTGCCAACCTTGAAGCCGTTGCCGTTCCCCGCGGCTGTGCCCTTGTGATAGCCGTTGTGGTACGCGACGCAGTTCTCGATCGTCACCGGGTTCGTACCCGCTTTCGTCTTTGGGAAGGTGTCCCAACCGTCGTCCGAGTTGTCGTGGGCAACGCAGCCGAAGAACTTGTTTCCTGGCCCAATGTTGATCTTGGACGCAAAGCCGTCGGCGTTGCCGCCGCTCGCCTTGGTGTCGTAGTTGTCGTGCGAGTCGCAGTTGATGATCAAGTTCTTGGCCGGATGAGGCGGAGTCTCCGCCTCGGGTCCCGAGATCTGCAAGCCGCTGTCGAAGCACTCGTAAAACTCGCAGCGATCGATGGTGTTGCTATCACCGGTGATGTGGATCCCGTTGTCCGCGGCTCGCGCAATCGTCAGCCCGCAAATCGTGTTGGAGCTGCCCGAGATGTCGATGCCGTATCCGCTGTCGTTGCCAGTCGTCGCTTGGTAGTCGAGAATCGTCTTTCCCGCGGGGCCAAAGATGGTCACGTTGCTCGCGCTCAATTTGTAGGCCTTGCCCGAGAGCAAATACGTGCCCGCCGCGACCGAGATCACGTCACCCGCCTTCACGTTCTTGAAAGCCGTGTCGAGCTGCGCGGCGGTCGTCACCGTTACCGTAGGCGTGAGCCCAGCGCCGCACGCTTTTGAAGAGCCGCCGCCGGTGCCGGCCGATCCGCCCGCAGCAGTCGAGCCACCTGATCCGGTCGACCCGCCCGTTGCCTTTGAACCGCCAGCGCCCGTTGATCCGCCCGCAGCTTTTGAACCACCTGCGCCTGTTGATCCGCCCGCAGCTTTTGAACCACCTGCGCCGGTTGATCCGCCCAGCGTGCTCGAACCACCGATTGCGGTCGAACCGCCAGCGCCCGTGGCGCCGCCCGCGTTGGTTCCGCCACTCACCGTCGCTCCCGCAGCGCTCGTGTTGCCCCCTGCAGGGCCCTGACCGCCACTCGCACTGGTCGCATTCCCGCCATGTCCAGAGCTTGCGGCTGCCGAGCCGCCGTGCGCGGCACCGCCCGCTGCTGAACTCACGCCCCCACCACCCGCACCCTCAGTCGCGTCACCACTGCAGCCCATCGTCAGCAGCATGGCGATGGCGGGCAAAGCCAAGCATGGGTTGGTTCGAGAAAGGGACACGCGCACGCGATTGGCAGCCATGATTGGACGTAATGCGCCGAGGGCGCCGATCGATCACCCGACAGCGTCAAAAGTTCGAACGTTCCGTAATTCGCCCTGAATTCAGACTCTTCGGTCACCCATCGACTTGGGTCACGCGCCCGTCTCTGTCCGGCACATGGAGAAATCCACGGAGTGCGACTCTGTTCGTTGCCGGCGTCATTGACGAGAGTGGCGAAGATGGGCGACCGTTCTACATTCGGCGATGACTATCTTTTTGGCACGACACGGTGAAACGGAGTGGAACCGAGTCGGGCGTTGGCAAGGCAATACCGACATCCCTCTGTCCGAGGTTGGACGCGCCCAAGCGCGCAAATTGGCCGATCGCCTCCGCACGCACGGCATCACCGAAATCTTCACCAGCGATCTCTCGCGCGCCCGCGAGACCGCTGAGATTGTCGCCGAGGTACTCGGCGTCGCGCGCGTTCGCCTCGATCCACGCTTACGCGAACGCGGATTCGGCTGTTTTGAAGGCCTGACCCGCGAAGAGTGCGAAACACAGCACGCCGAGGCCTGGGCCCGCTACCTCGCCGACCGTCGCAGCACACCGACCGGCGGAGAGCCGCAAGAGCAAGTCGTTGCACGGGTAGTCGCCGCGCTGAAGGCCGTCGCAGAGTCAGCCGAGCTGGCCAGTCACATCCTGGTCGTCTCTCACGGAGCGGCGATTCGCTCGTTCGTGCACGCGTCGACAGGTATTGCGCCCGCACCGCTGGCGAACACTGCGCTATTTTCACTCAGTCACGGAGCAACGGGATTTACGTCGATCACCCTCGAATCCGCGGGGGAGTGAGCGCGTCACCGATAGTCGATCGCTGCCGGGCGAAGCCACGCGAACAAGCCAACCAAACACGTAGAAACAAGAACCTGAAGCGCGGCACCACCAAAGGTGACGAAAAGGACCAGCGCACCGAACGCGCCGCAGGCAGGCTCGCCTGACTCGGCGGCGATTCCTTCGGCGGCCGCCGAGAAGTCGTACCAGCTCAGCGTCGCAAAGCTTGCTGCTGAGGCGAGTGGCGCCAAGCAGACGGCAAGGAGCAGACGCTTACGGAGCAGCCGAAAAACGCTCAGCGCCACGCATTGGGCTAAGCATCGCGTTCTGCTTCTTGCGCGAGGACAAGGCGGCTCACGACCTGTTCGGAATCATCTTGGCGCGGACCGCTTCCCACGAGGTTCCAACCGGCCCGTCGTGATCGACGCGATCGAGGCGTCGATCGAGCTCCACCTTTTGTTCGCCGGTGAGGGCAAAGTCCTCTGGAGTTAAACTTCCCCAAAGGTCGTCGATCAGTTCAAGCTTCTCATCGCGAGCTGTCCCGCTAAGTTAGGTCTCGCAGGGAGATGTACTCCTGATCTGGCTTGCGATGGAAAAGGTGCGTCTGCGGGGCGAGGCCGAACGCAACGCGAATGTTCACTTGCCGAAAGATCGTCTGACGCCAGCCATCGAGCTCACTGTTGCCCGAGAAATTGTACAGAATTCGCCCGTACTGACCGCGATTGAGACGAAGACGGACGTTGCTGAAGAGCCTGACGCAGAGCGAGTCGTGATCTGGCTCGAGAAAGATCGCTGCCTGAAGAAAGTCATTGGGTAGCGAGCGCGTCCGATACGTCTCACGCAATCGGAAATCAGGCTCACGGAAGGTTACCTCGTGCCAAATCGCTTCAGCCTCGAGCATTCGGGTGGGATCGAGAACGACCTGCTCAGGGGTGGCGTTTCGCCGAGCAGCCGCGGGGGCACCCCGGGACTTCTTGGTCCACTGGGTGCAAACTGTTTGCACGATTACCCCTGCCATATCGCCGTTTGGTTGCGGTCAACGATATGCCTTCATTGCCCAAGCGCAAGTTCGAGGCGCAGGGACGCCGCTAGCCAAGCGTTGGCGCGGCCGAATCTCTGAACGTCTGCAACCAATTCAGAATGTGACGTCTGTCCACTCCGCGGTTCGAACATTGAGCTGCGAGGGCAAGAGCCCGGGCCCGAGGTTGAAATGGTCGGGTCTGCGCGCATTCATGTGGATCTCTCCAACGACAGAACCCAATGGCCCTTTGAAGAAGCCCTGTGAACCGCGCATGCTCTGGAGTCGGAGCTCGATGACCGGGGAACCCGCGTCACCCGACACTGGTGTCAGAGTTACCACCAACTCGTCGGTTTGGTACCTGCGGGAACCCAGGACTGCGAGCGTTGCGCGGCCCGGCAAACAAATGCCCCGCCTGCCGCCGCCCACCCAAAGCGCAAAGTGGAAGCAAAGCGGATCGCGGCTGCGGTCGAGATTGCACGCTTCAAAGTCCGTCGTCGAGATGCGCAGCGGACATGGCGGCGGCTCTGCGGAGGCGGCCGGTGCAGTGGACGATGGAAGTGGAGCGGGTGACTCCCGCCGTGCACAACCGGAGAGCGAACTGAGCGTCGCGGTTAGCGAGAGACAGACCAACCCAGCAATCATCCCTGCCATGGCGCTGCGGCTCAGGCCGAACCCGATCGCGCCATGTTCCCAAACGTCCCCACCACTCCACGCACCACGCGCTTGACCATGCCCAAAAACGCGAGTGACCACGCCGTCAACGCGACGAAGATGAAGTAGCGCGGAATCGCGAGCAAGAACGGCGCGTCGATGGCGTTCGAGAGGCGGATGGTTGCGGCGGTGTACATGCCGAGGGGGAACACGGCGCCCCAATACAGGGCGTCGTAGCGGAAGGGGAATTTGCGGTACAGGTGACGCCACAGGCCGAGCACGAAGAGCATGGGGATCCACCAGGTGGCAGTGGCCCACCACATGATCGTGAGTCCTTTCACGAACGGTAGGATTTGCTGGAGCACTGAGGATTTGGCGACCGCTCCGGCGAGCAGTGAACCCGCGAGGGTGGAGACTGCGGCGGCGCCCATGTTGATCCAATACGGGGGCGCGAGATCGGATGGGGCGAGCGTGAAAAAGGTGTAGCGATAGAAGATCAGCGCGATGATCCAGAAATAGAGCATGCCGCCGCCGAGCCAGGTCGCGGTGCAAAAGAACAGCGCGCGATCCGGGTGGGCCATGCTGGGTGCGACTTGTACGCCGAGCACCGCAACCGATTGCGCGGCGACGACCGAGACGAGCCAACCGCCGTGAATGCCCTCAGCGAGGCTCGGCTTGTCGACTTTGACCGTGAGCACGGTGAACACGGAGTAGATCAAGAGCACGTACAGCGCGATTCCGCCGAACCACAGCCAAGCCGCGACTTCGGGTCGCCCCGCGATCACGACCCACTGCGAGCCAAACATGCAGGTGGCGGCGACCATCGTGAAGAAGCCGACGGCGCGTCCGTGATGCGAGAGGTCGGCCACGACCGCTTCGCGGTGACGGATGACGCGCAGGACCGTGAGCAGCCATAGCGTTGGGTAGAACAGCAGATTGAGGCTGAACAACACCTGGGGCACCCAGGGAATGGCCAGCAACTTGGCACCGATCGAGACGATGCCCGTGGCCATCACCAGGGCGAAGTAGGCAGGGTGGAGTTCGGCGAGCCAGCCTGCGGCTTTGGCGCGAGCAACTTGGGTCATTGGAGAACGCAACGCGGTCGAAGGATGGCGCGCACAGTAGCAAGTTTC
>Ga0164309_10001271_pt1 | contig 12514 bp, 30 predicted proteins | sample Whisoiple_247_MG_FD_109984 | JGI IMG/M metagenome (GOLD analysis project Ga0164309, IMG submission 109984) | Soil microbial communities amended with fresh organic matter from upstate New York, USA - Whitman soil sample_247_MG | ecosystem: Environmental > Terrestrial > Soil > Unclassified >... | reverse complement strand
GGTGGTCTCGTTCAGCTTCATTCAGGGTCATACTCCTTTGTGTAATGTTGAACATTGTATCACGGCAGCGGCAGGAACAGCGACGTGCTGCACAACACGTCCACCATAGAGTCGCCGCGGTCGGTGGTCTCGTGCATTGCCACGAAGAACCGATCCATCGGGTCGTCGGTACGCTTGGGGACGGGCCTGATGTACCCCAAGCTCATCCACATGACGATCGCCTTCGCGTGGGCTGGCGAGGCGAGGAGCCCGTTGTTCTCCTCGCGGTTGTAGTAGCAGGCCAGCAGCACCGTCAATTCCACGGGCGTCCATTTACGATGGATCATTCCTTCTTCTCCGGGGTAGCTTTCAGTTCCTCCAGAAGCGCCTTGGCGCGCTCATAGACATCGGCCGGCACCGTGAGGGTTGTCCACCTGCCTTGATGGCTCTCAGGCCCCTTCCGCTGCGGATCACGGGGCTTGACGAGCAGGTCTTCCAGTACGTCGATGATGCGTTTCATGGTCAGTCCTTCGGGAGTTGGGTTTGCAGTTGATCCCGGCAGCCCTGCCGGTAAGCGTTCCGAATGGCAAGCACGACCCAGAAGTGCGGCTGCCAGTCGTCGGTGATGTTCTGCAGGTAGGCGTACTGCGTTTGCTCTGCGATGCTTGCGCGGGCTGCCGCCCGTGCCAGGGCGATGGCTTCGTCTTCGTTCATGCTGGTGTGTCTCCGTTGAGTTCAGCGTCGGCGTGCGCAGCCCACTCGGCGCCGTGCTTGAGGTAGTGGCCCAGGCAGAAGTAGATGACCGCGGCCTGCTCCTCCTCGGCCTTGGTCGGGATGGTGTGGCCCAGCACCTTGCGCATGCGCTCGGCGACATAGCCACACGCGAAGTTCGGCTTGCCGAGGATGTGGCGCGTGACGATGTCCAGCGGGAACAGCGTGGCCTCGGCCTTGCGGTAGCCGGCCTCGAACGCGTCCACCACGTTGTCGCAGCTGTCGTTGTCTACCAGCCATGCCTCGCAGATGTCAGCGAGTTCGTCAGGTGTCTTCATAGTTTCTCTCCACAGATAGGACAGTAGGTTGCAAATACCGTGAGCGGGCGCCCCGGCAGGGTTGGGTCGAGCTTGAGCGTCTTGATGTGGATCAGTTCGCGCTCGGGGTGGGTGATGGACACGGACAGGGACAGCTGCGTGTTGTGCTCGCGCAGGCGCCCGTTGATGACGGCGACACAGTCATGGGGCATCGGGCTTCTCCTTCGTCAGCGCATCGATAGCGCCACACCAGCCCTTGAGCGCCCAGTGTGCATAGTCCGCACCGATCTTGACCCCGCCGTTGTCCTTGATCTGCTTCTCCCACCAGGGGTTGAAGAACTTCGGCTTCTCGACGGGCTTGGTGCAGTCGGGGCACACGCAGACGTAGTGGCGCCGGTCATCGCCGCGCTCGTTGGACAGCAGCTGCCCGCGGGCAATATCCAATTCGGCCTGCAGCCGGTCGATGCGCGCACCAGCAGCGAGGAAGTCGGCCGGTGTCATCGGCGACGGGGGCGTGCCGATGCCATACAGCCAGTTCGCGTGCTGGCGCAGACGTTCGGATAGGTCATCCATCTCAGTGCTCCTCAATGCGTTTCACGATGCCCATGACCGAGGTCTCGCTCCAGCCATCGGGCGACAGGATGCCGTCGCGCTCCATCGTGCTGGGCTTCAGCTGATGCACGCGGCCGCGCTCGTCCACCTCGAACAGCCACATGGTGATGGCGCCGATGAAGACGTACTTGCCGGGCTTGTCGAGCACCGCCTTCACGGCGGGCGGGGTGTTGTCTACGATCATTTCTCTCTTTCCTTCATTCTCAGTTGGTGATTCATGCACTTCACTTGGTTGATGGCACGCTCTTCCAGTTCTTGCCGGTCTTGATGAGCGTGATCGTTGCGGGGCACACACCGAACTTTTTGGCGATGGCGCGATTCGATAGCGTCAGCGCGCGTGCCTTCAGCAGCCGTTTAATCTCCAGCACCTGCGCACGCGTCAGCAGCGTCTGCCCGTTGAGCACGCGCCCATCACGTACGTTGTCGGCCACGTTGTCCTTCTGCACACCCAGCAGCAAGTGGTCGGGGTTGCAGCAGGGCGGGTTGTGGCATTGGTGGCGCACCTGCTTGCCCTTGGGGATGCGCCCCTTGAATACGTGATAGGCCGCGCGGTGTGCCTCCTGATCGAGCCCGTGGTTGTATGCGTGGGTGCTGTGCCCGTAGCCGTGCTTATCACGGTGCTGCTGCCACAACCAGCAGCCGGTCTTTGGATCAATCTTCACGCGCTGGCGGATGTATTCCCGCCAGCGCTCTTTCTCGGGTTCTCTCATGATATTCATTCACACGTAGTTGATGGTTCATACACTTTACCTGCCCTATTGCGGCCCACCAGTGGATCGCCAGCACCGGCTTCTTATCCGATGTCACTTTCCATCGGCCGTTCTTCATGTAGAACCGGATCGGGGACTTCTCCATAGTTCCTCGTCTTCCTCTCGCTCAGCATCTCGTAGAAGAACTGCTCGGGCGTGCACGCCTCACCGGGCTCGATGTAGCGCGGGGGTGGGTTGATGATGTCGTACAGCCGCGCCTTGAACTGGGTCACGTCATCCTTGAAGATGGTCGTGATGCTGCTGCGGCCCATCACGCGCCACGCCACCTTGTGCAGCATCTGGTAGATGCGCGGCGGAGTGACGCCTTCGCGCTCCGCCAGGGTCGCCACGGTCATGCCCGTGAGGTAGTCCATAGCGATGCGGGCCTCACGATGGTTAAGCATCGATCCACTCCCATTCGAGCAGCCACTTGCACATCACGCGGGTGAGCCAGCGCGGGCGCTTGCTCATGTGCACGGACAGCCCTCGCGGGCCGCCCAGCTGCCAGTAGCCGACCGTCTTCGGCGGGTGTTGGAATTGGTAGCTCATCCCGGTTCCTTCATGCTGTCTAGTGCTGCTTGGGGGGACTCCGCGGTCAAGTCCACGCAGTCGATGAACCAGCGGCGATACAAGGGATAGGTCAGCTTGCCCGTGTCGGGATCAGCCAATGTGCCCAGGTCTTTGCGCTGGGCCAGCCTGCAGAACTTGCGCCACCGCTCGGCGTCCGCACGCAGTTGCCGCGCTGCCTCGGCCACGCGCAGTTCCTCGCCATGCGTGATGCGCCACGCAGCGAAGCATTGCTCGGCCAACTCATGCGCCGTCTCCTCGATGTAGTCCTCGCAGTCCGACTCGATGCCCCACAGCGCATGCTCGTACTTGTCCGTGACCGCATCGCCGTTGTCATCGATGACCTCCACGCACACGCCGACGTAGTACCAGTCGCTGCGCAACCAGCGCCGCAGTCTGTCGAAGTCGGCCTGCACAGCGACTTCAATGTCCTGGCAACCCCACTCCTTGCGGGCCAGCTTGCATGCCGCCTGCCAGTCGTAGAGCCAGCTAGTCCAGCGATCCTTGTGCAGCACACGCTCGCCCGGCCGCTTGAGTCCGTCGCTTGTTTGCCGCACAGGCCCGTGCCCGTCATTGCGCTCCCACGGCGCCTCGTCGTTGTCGTCTTGCTCGATGTGCACCCTGAAGCGCAGGCCCGGCGCCTCGGGGATGGTGAAAATTTCTTGGTGGTTCATTTGTCGTTCTCCTTCACGTAGTTGAGGTGCTGCTGGAACTGGGTCTCGTACTTGTCGAACAGCGGCTTGAAGGCAGCCACCAGCGTGGCCCTGTTGCCGCTGTCCGCGCAGTAGTACGCATGCGCGATGGCCTTGGCAAAGCTGCCGCCGATCTTCTCCATCATGTGAATGGAGTCGTCGTAGTGGGGGAAGCTCATGTCGGCTCCGGTATGGCGATCTGCATCAGGCGGCCCTGCAGCTCGCGGCGGGTCTTGATGATGAAGTCCGTGTTGCCCGTGGCGTCGGCATCAGCCCAGCACACGGCGAAGTGGCGCATCTCTGCGGCCACGAAATCCGCGCGCTCCAGCGCCTCACGCAGATCAGGCTGGAGCAGCGGCGTGAGCCGGCTGATGACGGAACGCAGGGCGTACTCTTGTCTGATGATGTCTTGGAGATTCATTTCCGTCCTTCCAGTTTGTTGATGAGGGCGCGCACCTTCTCGATGCGCGCGGTGAACTCGGGCTTCTTGTCTCGCTCGCCGCGCAGCCTGTCGTGCAGCATGAGGTTGCGCAACGAGTCGCGCAGCTTGCGCAGGATGAGTTCCTGCTCAACTTCGTCCAGGGTGACGTTGATGTTCATCACAACTCCAGGCTGATGCCGTTCACGAAGTCCTGCGCAGCGCTGAGCATCTGCTCCTGCTCGTCGTCGTTCAGGTCGTCCCATCCCTCGACCTTGTCGCGCGGCTTGCCTTCCTCGGGCTGGTAGTCCTCATCGACGAACTCGCCGGCTTCCATGCCCTCGACATCCGACTTGGCCGACTCAAGCTCGTCCTTCCACGACTCGATGCTGTCGCGCGCCTGCTCGGTCTCATCGATCTGCGGGCAGCCGTTGGGGAACCCTTCGTTGAGGTTGTCGATGGCCTCGTTGTACTCATCGATGCACGCCTCGGCGTCCATGATGGCGGTGTCCAGCGCAGCGATCACGTCGCTGGGGCAGGTGGCGATGTCGAGCAAGGCTTGCAGGCTTTCCTCGGCAGCGTAGACGTTGGACAGCTTACTGCTGCCCGTCGTCTGCGACCGGCGCGGCATGGTCTTGCTCATCATCTTCGGCCCACGGAAGAAGGCCCAATGAAAGTAGGTGTCACCCTTCTTGATGTCGTGCTCGGGATAGTCGCGGGCGGCTTTGGCTGTGTGTACGCGGGGCATGTTGGTTCCTTGGTTGGTGGGGTTACTTGCGTTCAACGACCGGACGGCCGCTCATGATGTTGATGACCCAGATGACGGGCACTTGCTTGCTCATCGCATCGCCCTCGCGGGGCGTCTCGTCGGCTGCCTCGATGGCCGCCATCGCACCAGCGAAGAACTCGCACTCCTTGACTCTGTACTCCTTGCTCTTGGGCTTGAGGCCCTGCGCCACGGCGCGTGCGAGCCAGCGGGCTTCGATCTTTTCTTTGGTGCTCATGATGGGTTCCTTGGTTTCAGGTGCCTTGTCGGCGATGTACCGGCCTTGGCCGGCGATGACGTTGCGAGCGTGCATTCCGAAGCTCATTTCGTTTCCTTGATGTCGTACGGGAAGGGGAAGCCATCGATCGCAGCGCGCAGTGCGTCCGCGTCGTTGACGGGCTGGCGCCAGCCGAAGCAGAAGCGGCCTGTGTGGTTGTAGTAGATGGCGTTGTCGGTGCTGACGCCGCGATCCATCAGCCACAGCATGCCGTCGCGCTCGGCGATCGCGTTGGCGATGGTCTTCTCGGCGTTGCTTGCGAGATCGGCACGCTTCTTGGCGATGCGCACCTTGTCCCGCTCCGTGTTGCCATGCAGCTGCGCGTGCTTGTACGCGGGCACCAGCGCCGCCTCCTCGCTCACAGTCAGTGCCGGCCAGTGGCGGTGCGGGATGTCCTCACTGACGCGGACCAAGCGCAGCATGTAAAGCTCGCTTTCCTTCAGGTACTCGTCGCCGATGCATGCATCGCAGAAGCTGCTGGCGTACGTGTCGGGGTACTGCTTGCCACAATACCCGCACTTCAGCCTATGCTGCCGGATGCTGCGCATCTCCTCGGTCTGGTCGAGGTAGTGGCCTTGCTTGATGTGCTTGTTGCCGTGGGGCTCGTAGTCCAGCGCCCAGTCGAACAGGCGCAGGCCGTTCTTGGAGCCTTGCACCGGCGCCGTGTTCCACTGGTTCGTGAACAGGTGCGTGGTCTCAAGCTCCACCTCGACGCCATCGAGTGCGGGCTGGTAGTGCATCCCGCCGCCGTGCGACTCCATGCAGTGCGGGTGCGATGCGGTCAGCTGCTCGCGCAGTATGTCCCATGCCTCGCGTTCGCCTTTGATGCGCAGGTCGAAGCAGTAAGCGTGTACGATCGTTTGCATGTTTGACTCCTGTCAAATGGGTTGTGTAAGACTATACATTGAATTAGCGGCGCTTGGCCGCTGTCTAGTGCTGGGCTCAGCTGTGAAACTCGAACTCGCTCTCGGGCGTGCGCTGGATCATGCCGATGGTGATGATGAGCGAGCCATCGCTGCGTCTGAGGACGAGCAGCCACTCCAGCCAGCCGTGCATGTCACGCGGGTGTACGTGCACAGTAGCCTGCAGGCTCTCGTCGCCCCAGCGCAGCAGGCGCCGGCACACGGCGAGGTAGGCGTCGTGCTCTTTGGCGATGTCGCCTTGAAAATCTATGCGCATTTCAGAATCTCCTTGGCTTCGTCGGACAGTTCAGGGCAGAGCAGGTCGGCCATCTCTTCCCAGATGTTTTGATCGTGCGGCTCCATGTCGCACCACGGATCGACCATGCAGTTGCGCCTCGCGTGCAGCGCTACGTAGAACTCGTACAGTTGTTTGCCGTTCATTGCTTTCTCCTTCAGTTGTTGAGGCAAATCGTGTTGTCGTCGCCGACGTAGGTGTAGACCTCGCCGGCATCCTTCGCCAGCGCGGTCAGCTTGTTGCCCAGGTCGCCCATGCCACGATCCCAGAAGCCTGCGCCATGACCCTGGCGCGTGAGCCAGAAGTCGTGTCCAAAGCTCTCCATCGTGCGACCGGCGTTGATGTAGTCGCACAGCAGGCCCTGCGTGTCGCACGAGATCATGAACGTGGCGCAGTCGGCTGCGCATTGCAGGTAGCTGCCCAGCGTGAGCGGCATGTCCTTGGGCGGCTGATCTTCCCCACCCGTGTCGGTGAAGTAGATGGCCTCGATGTAGGCAGCCACGACGGCGTCCAGCATGCGTTTGTGGTCGTGGTTCATTTCAAATCTCCGTGTAGGGCTCGGCCATCGCACAGGCCGCGGTGTACTCATCGAGCGAGGGGAAGCGCTTGCATGTGGCGCGCATCTCGTCGATGAATGTGTCGGCCTCTTCACCCTGCATGAAGCGGTCCTCGCAGTCGGGGCACGAGATGGCTACCGTGCTGTAGGCCGAGTCCCAATCGACGGTTCCGCCGCTGTTGATGAAGCGCTTGGCTGCCTCGTGGATGAAGCGCGTGGCGCGGGTTGGTTTGCTCATTTCATTTAGCTCCAGAAGATGACGGCAAAAGCGGCCGCCGCGCAGATGAGTAAGGCGATGTCGTGTGCGGTGAATTTCATTCAGTCCTTCCAATTCTTTCCTGTTGCGATCTTGCCGATGGTGCTGCGCGTCACTGCATACATGTCACCTATCTGCCCCTGCGTGTGCATGCCGAGCGCCAGCAAGCGCCTGATCTCGACAACGTCGGCCGGCATCAGCTTCTGACGACCAATAACCAAACCGTCGCGCTTGCTGTCGTCCGTGTTGTCTTGGTACGTGCCCGACAGCACATGCGCTGGGTTGCAGCAGGGTCTGATGTGGCATTGATGGCGAGCAACCAAGCCCTCGGGTATTGGCCCAATGAACACGACGACGGCGAGCCGATGCGCAAGCCCGTCAAGTCCGTGCTCGTATGCCAAGCTGGCCTGCCCGTAGCCTTCCTTGCTGATGCTGCGCAGCCACATCCAGCAACCTGTCGTCGCGTCGTACCGCGTGTTGTTGCGGATGTATGTCTGCCACTTGAAGCGCTCGGCGTCGGTCAGCGGCTTGTCCTTGCGTTGCGCGCGAACCTCCTGCCTGCGCTGTCGTTTGCTGTATGGCATGGCTTACTCCGGTTCGATTTCATAAAACCCGAAGTCGCTGCCGTCACCGGGGTGGGCACCGAAGTAGAAGCCCTGCGGGGCCTTCCTGTTCAACGCGTCCGTCAGGTCTTCAAGCATGACGAGCGCGTCCGTGCTTTCCCACCATGTGTGCGCATCTCCACCCTTGACTGCGTCTTGGTAGCCGTATGGCGACAGCGCGTACTGCACGACCTGCGCACTCGGCGCCAGCGGGATCAGGGCCGCGAGGAAGCGCGGGATCAAGTCCTGCGTGCGATGCGTGCCGTGGCTGATGCTCTCGTTGACGGCATAGCTCGTGCCGGCCGCGGCGCTGAATGCGCGCAGTTGCTGGCCGTTTGACACGGTGTCAATCAATGCAGCCCCGTTGCCCGCCTCCCAGTCGTAGACCTCCAGGCCCTCGACCACATCGCCGTCGGCGTCCAGTCTGATCCAGTCGTAGACGTTGGCTTGTGCCCACTTGGCGATCGGCGCCATCCATGCGTGGCTGTCTTTGAATTCGATCTGCGCAGTTCGTACGAACCAGCCGCAGTCGTAGCCGGCGATAGTCACCTGGGGCATGTCGTCGCGCAGCCTGTCTAGTGCTGCCGAGTCGGGGACGTGCGCCGTGCTGATGACGGGGATGTGCATTGCGAAAGGGATTGCTACGGGTTTCATGCTTGCTCCTTCTTCATGGGTGGGTTGTAAGGCGGGTTGCCTGCCGGCAGGTAATGGTCGAGGAACAGGTCGGCCGCCACGAGCGGACACTTGTGCATGATCTTGGTGATCGTGGCGTCATCGGGCTGCATGCCCATCGGCCAGTAATAGGTGGGGCCTGTGCCAACGACAAAGCCCGGTTTGCCAGGGATCGGCTTCTTGCCCACTCGGTGCGCGGGATAGCCTGTCGTGGCCTGCCCGCGCAGCGTGCGGATGAGGTGCCACTCGCGTTTGCTGATCTCTTTGTTCTTCATTTACTTTCTCCAGGGTGATGGCGTGGGGTTAGCCACGCGGGATGAACGCACCGTGGCGCGTCCGAAAGGCGCGGCGATACCCTCGCCGCGCTTGTACTGGCGCTCGGTCAGCATCGAGCCTTTGAATGGCCCGGCGCCGTTCGGGTTGTCGTAGTCGTAGGTGGTCTTGAATTTGCTCACTGGTGCTTGTTCCTCTATGGGTTGAGCTTCGCCGCGCTCGATGGCGCCGGTGATGTGATGCCGCAAGCGGCTGAGTGGGTGATCGGGTTTCATTTCAGGTTGCGGAGTTCCTCCGCAATGTCCCTGCCCAGCTTCTTGCAAGCCTCCAGCCATGCGGCCAGGGCCTTGCCCTTGTGGACGCCGGCCGCCTTGCCCCGAGCGGGCGCCTGCGGCGCAGCAGCAATCCAGCGCTCGCAGGAGGCGTTCAGCGCCGTCCAATACTCCTCCATGCCCTTCATCTGCTCCCACAGGTGAACGTAGCGGCAGCGGGTCGTCTTCAGCGTGTGAAGGGCCTCGGCGACGTAGGGCAGGCCGCCCTCCAGCTTGGCCCGGCGCCGCTCGCCGTCGGAGAACGTACCGATGACTTCAAAGCCCGCGGTGTCGATGCAGATGCGCTCGAACTTCTCCAGGGCCTCGCGCATCTCCAGCGCGCTGCGCTTGATGGCTTGCAGTTCGGTGCGCTCCTCCTCGTTCAGCTTGACCTTCGCGTTGGCGCGCTGGCGCGGGATGCGCGCCTTGATGATCTGGGCCAGCGCGTCGTTCAGTTCGAGCGCGAGCGACATGCGTACGTCCTGCGTGAAGAGGAACTGCTCGCCGCGCGGCTCGGGCTCCGTGCGCAGGTTCTTCAGGAAGTCCTTGGTGCAGCGCAGGATGTGCGCGTCGTGCAGCGTGATGCTGTCAGCTGGCAGCTGTTCGAGCAGCTGACCGATGGGGATGGTGTTCTTGATCTGCATTGCGTTTGACTCCGTGTCAAATGGTTGGGGAGGTGGTTGCGGGCGTGTCTAGTGCTGGCTACATGTTCATCGCGTCGTCGAGCCAATCCGGCCCGGCTGGCTGTGCATCCTCGGGCTCGTCCGGCTCGGGAGCGGGCGTGCTGTTTGACACCCTGTCAAACGTGGAGGCAGGCACGATCGTGAAGCCCGGCGCAGGTACGATCGTTTGACATTGGGTCAAAGCGCTGTCGTCCAGCGCCCACGGGTTAGGCATCACGGCCGGGCTGAGCGCTGCGGCCTCGGGGTGGCGCGCTGCCAGCATGGCCTCGTGTGTCTCGGTCAGCGCGTCGTTGAACTGGGCCGCGAGCGTGATGCGTGCGCCTGAATCCAGTGCGTGCCAGATGCTTTGCTTGAAGGCGGGGTTGAGCGGGCTGCGGCTGGCGGCCACCTGCGTGCGGATGGCGTCCTCGATGACCTGCTGCACCTCGCTGGTCTTGAGGGATTCGTAGAAGCGCAGCAGTGGGCGGGCCAGCGGGTTGGCGGCGATGCCTGGGATGGGCGCGCGCACCGCGTCGTGGAACGCGCCACGCCACAGCGCTGTGGCCCGCTTGATCTGGGCAGCGCCTCGCTTGCGCGTGCCTTGGGGCAGGTAGGGCGTCCACTGCGCGCCGCGCTTGGCCTGCGGCGCCAGGGCAAAGGCCGCGGTGAGCTTACGCACCATCGACGGTTCTTCCCATTGCGTCCAGTCCATCGTGCCCGCCGGGCGCCCGGCCTGCCGCTCGTTGGCGACGACTACACGCAGGGGCTGGGCATAGGCGTCATCGTCGGCCACGCACCAGTGCCCCTCGCGGCGCATCGCGGTGTCGAGGCGCAGGAGGATGTCAGGCAGGCGCTTGGCGTAGGCGTCGTGCAGCAGGGCGAGGTTGACGGGCTCGGTCTTGCCCGGCGGGGTGATGAGGATGCCCTCGAACTGCCCGGCCTTGGCTTGTTTGGCGACGGTGTTCATCTCGCGGAGCAGCGGCGCACGCAGGGAGATGGCGTGCGCCGTCCAGCCTTGGCGTCCGGCACGGGTCTGCGCATTGGCTGGAACCAGGGCTGCCCAGAGGGCCGCGCACTGGGAGGAGGATAGCTCGTTGTCGGTGCCAACGAGGGACGCACAGGCGGCGTCAAAGGAGGGTCGAAGGAGGTTCATAAAGAGGCATCCGAAGTGACTCGAAGAGAGGTGTCCGCCAGAAAAGCGGGGCCGTTTGGGGAGGTATGTCTTGTTGTTTTAGTTTCGAGGGTTGAAGGGTTGAAGAACGAAAGAAGTGTAGACGCATATCTATCTTTATCTTTGTAAATAGTTATATAGAAGGATAAAGGTACGGAGCAACGGTGCGCCTCGATAGATCAACCACTTACGTCGGGCATGCGCCTTTATGTGCGTACTAGGGATAAACCCTAGTGGGTGCTGATAAGGGCCTGTGGCTTGTGACCCGAAGGTGTGTTTGACGTTGTGTCAAACGGCGGCGGTCTAGTGCTGCGGGCACGCGTGCTGGTGCACATCACCTTCAACTCGGCCCCGCCCACCCTCACGCGCGCGCTGCTGCCGCATTTTCAGGTGTGGTGTTATCACGGGTCTGACTCGAACCTAATACCAGTTTCGGGTGGTAAGTCAGATGTTTCCTGTGGGCACCCAAAAGTTTCGAGTAGGTAGCCACTCATCCCGGGTGGCTACCCATTTCTTCGAGTCCGTTTGACATAATGTCAAACGCCAGAAGTGGTATTACCGTACGCCAGCCACAGAAAAGTGGACTCCGCGCCGTGCGGGAACGCATCCATGAACAGGGCTCGACCCGCGATCACGTCGTCGCAAAGACCCGTGAACTCTCTCAGGTTATCGCGTTTGGTCATTGACAGGCCCGGCGAATGGGCGTATGCGATCGCCTCCTCCTTGCACATACGTGCACTGTCGAGGTCGATCGGGGCATTGGTGAAGAAGGCAGGGGAGGCCATAGCGTTTGACTCCGTGTCAAATGGGTTGGGGGGTTAGAGCATCATGGCTGCGACATCGGCTTCGCTCAGCAGGTAGCTGTCCTTGGGGTAGCGGGCGCAGAACGAGCCGACAGTGGTGTCCGCAATCTCAGCGCGCCAGAACTCGCCGATGCGTGGGTTGTTGCACTTCACGAGGAGGCAGGCGCGCAGCTTCGCAGCTTTCTTGAATGCGTCGAGGGTGGTGAACTTCTTTTCGGTTTTCATGGTGATTCCTTCAGATAAAGAAAAGCCCGGCCGAGGCCGGGCTGGGTTGTTTGACACGGTGTCAAACGGGGGATCACTTCGCGTAAACGTCGGCGATAGCGGCCAGCAGTTCAGCCTTGGTGACGCCAGCCTCGGCCAGCGCTTTGATGGCCGACTTGGTCGTGCGCTTGACGGGCGTGGCAACCTTCTGCGGCGCAACCTTGGGCGCATCGACGATGTCGCGCGCCAGTCGGCTGATGCGCGCCGACACGTTCTGATAAACCTTCAGTTCGGCCGGGGTCAGCGCCACGACTGCGGGCGCCTTCTCGGTCGCCGGCTTGGCCTTGCGATTCTCCAGACGAACGGCATGGCCTTCATCGGCCCAGACTGCATCGCGGATCGCATGGCGCACGGCTTGCGCATCGGTCACATCGACGCCGTCGTGCACGACGATGGCACGCATGCCACCGACCAACGCACGATAGGCGGCAGACACGCCCAGCTTCAGCGCGGTATGTTCGCGGTCCTTCGCCAGCAGCACGGCCAGCGTAGAGCCTGCCCTGACGATCACGGGAAACGCGACGGCCGCCGCGTGATCTCTGTCAGCACCCTTGTTGACAGCAGCGAGGGTGACGGCGAGAACGGAAGAGAAGTCGAAAGACATGATGTATCCAATCAAAGAGAGTTAATACAGACAGAACCTATCCATCTGCTAACTC
>Ga0164309_10001270_pt1 | contig 12515 bp, 19 predicted proteins | sample Whisoiple_247_MG_FD_109984 | JGI IMG/M metagenome (GOLD analysis project Ga0164309, IMG submission 109984) | Soil microbial communities amended with fresh organic matter from upstate New York, USA - Whitman soil sample_247_MG | ecosystem: Environmental > Terrestrial > Soil > Unclassified >... | reverse complement strand
CGGTATGTGAGGCCGGTATACAAGACGATATCTGCCATCTTCGGCAAATTCTCATCGATATAGTTGGTGACATCCAAGACGGCCATGATGCATGCGGGATCAATTGCCAGCAACCTTGTGCCGACATGCATACCCTTGGCATCAAGCTGTTTGATCGAGAACTGAAGCAATCTTTTGGGCATCGCCATTCTCCTCACTACCGGGATTTCATGTCTGCGCTTACGCGCAAATAGGCGCGCGTGGGCACGGATGCCCACACACGCCTACTCTCTCCACGTTTGATGCCGCAGGATCGCGGAAATGGCTGTCTGATGGACACCATATTCCTCAGCAATAGATTGCTGAGAGCGACCAGTGATCGTTCTGATCTCTCTTACTTGTTCCCAAGTAAGAGTTCGGCGGGACGAATTGAGCCGTTGCTCAAAGTATGTCGCCCATCGGCAATTCGATGGAGAATAATCTCCATCGTTGTCGATCCTCTCAAGAGTGAAGCCGTCTGGCCTCTCTCCCATATCCGCAACGAAGTTGCGGAAATCATTCCAGCGGTCGCAAATTTTGATGCCTCGACCACCATACCGATCCCAACCTCTTTGGTTGGGATTGGTACAGCGGGTTCTCATCGCCTTCCAGACACGATAAGTGGGGGTGGTGGTGCCGCCTTTGGCGGCACCATGTTGTCGATCTCTTGATATCATCACCATACTCTAAGAGTATGGTAAACCATCAGGAATGACAATAGCCGTCGGCTTCGATGCCGAGCCACATCCCGCACCATGGAACTATTACGGTTCCATGGTATGAGACGGCGAGTTTCCGAAATGACCGATAGGTCATGTCGGGTTGATCCAGTCTCTTGTGGGCGTTCCAGCCTTCGGCTGAAGTCGGCATCCACGTCTCTCCATCCCAAAGGATGAAAAGCGGAGAGCGATCAAAAACCCGTTTCAACGCTTTGCGTTGATCTCTGGTCAGAATTTCCATTTTTGGCTCCTCAGTAGCTGGGCGAAACTGCCCGCGCTCCCCTCCTTTGGAGGAGGGGAGAACATGCGGTTTCTAGTGAGAGAGTTTGAAGACTATCCAGACACCAATCCAGACAGCGATGAGGAATGGCAGTATTTGAAATACTGCCATCCACAAGATACCAAGTATTGCCATGGCAATACCGATAGCAATCTGTATCATCAAGATGATACCCTTAGCCACAATGTCTATCATTGTGACCTCCTCAGTATTCGATTTCATCATTCGGCCAAAAGCCGAAATCAGAACCATCGCCGGGATGGCTTCCAAAGTAACAGTTATGCTTAACTGCTACTTCGTTCAGGGCCTCGAACAGTCGATCTAGAATGTAATCTAGATCGTCTGTGTAAGGAGACTGTGCCGAACAGCCTTGCTTGAGAAGCAAGCCGTAGGCTTTTGCCGCCGGGATGATGGCATCGTCATCGCGGAACATGGCGTCATCGCGCAGTCGCTCTAAAGCTTCAGTGAAGCTTGAGAGCAAGTCTTCGATGCGAAAGGTTCCGTGAGATACCGTTCCGGTATTGAACATCGATTTGGCTCCTCGATTTGAGCGAAATTGCTCGCGCTCCCCTCCTTACGGAGGAGGGGAGAACATGCAATTTCAGGCGGCTTCAAGGGACTTGAAGCGGAGCGTATTGAGAATTTCGGAGTGGGTTTTCAGTTTCTGTTTGAAGACAGAAACTCGCGGCCAATCGTGCATCTTCATGGCGAAGTTGCGTTCCTCCACCAAGTATTGGTGGATGTATTCGAGATTTTCCAGTCTTTCTTCGAAAGACAGTTTCGACTTCGTCGTCATTGTTTGGCTCCTCATGACGTGATCTTGTGAGAGTGGGGAGAATTTCTTCTCCCCATTCGAGGTTACTTCTTGTACTTGCCAGCGGACCGAACCACCGGCTTCGGGGCCGGAGCCTTTACAGGCTCTTCTTCCTCGTCTTCGATGCCGAGCATTTCTTCGTAGCCCTCTTGAAGGGCTTGAAGCTCACGGACACCAGCCGGACCGTGATCGGCGAGGATTTTCCAGCGAGGAACCTCGTAGAGGCTCTGTTCACCATCCTCATGATCACCAAGTTTGGTGATCAGCGTCTTCGGGAACCATTTGGCCTTGAACCAGTTGTGGTGTGAAAGCAGAACTGCTTTCTCACTCTCGTTCTTGATGGTGCCGGAAACGATCAGAGTGGCCTCTTTTGCCTCCTCCAGTGCTGCCTTAGAGGCAGCAATTTTTGCCTCTGACATCGGACGGAGAACCTTGAGGTTCTTCGGATCACAGAACTGATCCTCTCCATCAACGGAGAGGACAGTGTAGGCCTTGCCGTAGGAAGAAATCCCGACCTTGACGCAGTCAAACTTTGCGCCAATTTCGAACTTCCTACCGGAAACGATCTCACAAGTTTGAAACTCAAACTCACGAACCGCTTCCAGCAACTCCTCTCTAGAGGACGGAGCGGCGACCTTTGCCTGTGCCTTTGCAGGGGCGGCGGCGGCAGTCTTCGAAGCGAACTTAGTAGCCATTTTTTAATCCTTTCAGGATTACACAAGGACCGAACCGGTTTCCCACGACTGGCTTTGCCAGTTGCGTCGGTCCGATCCCGCTGTAATCGGGTAGGAGCTACTTTCAGTAGCGGAGCATCACTGGATTGCTCTCCGCTCCGACCATCGATCTGACTTTCACCCCGAACCGTTACGTAGGGGCACCGACCGATGTCCGACTTTGTTTTCCTTCACCTAGTCCAAGAGGACTAGCGGACCCGGTCTGTTCCGGATTTGCTTTCCATGGGAAGCTTCACAGCTTTCCTGAGACGGGAGATCTCCGATCTTCCTGAGGGAGCATCACTGCTTTCCTCGATCCCCGAACCATCCCGGTTTTGGGACTTCCATAGAGCGACACCGGACGATTTTTGTCAATCGAAATCCCTGCGCATAATGCGGTTGAGATTTGGTGCAGGCGCTCCCGCATGATGACTGGACCTGAGGCGAGCGCGCACAGGCTACGAAGTAGCCCAAGCCATCTTGCCAAATCGTCGAATTGGGAGGAAAAAACGAAACCCCTTAGGGTTTCGGAAGAGGTGACCATGGCATCGAAATTCGGCTTGCCAGCCAAGCCAGACTTGACCCCAAGGCAGGAAGCTTTCGCCCGATTGGTATCGACCGGCCACAATCTCAGCGATGCTTACCGTGCGACTTACAGTTCGCAGGGTAAGGCCAGCACCGTCAATGTCTCGGCATCGAAGCTGGCAAAGACACCCAAGATTTACAATAGGATCGAAATGCTCCTTAAGGAGCAAGAAGCCACTATGCATCGTGATGCCGTGGCGATCCGGCGGCATGTATTCGCAGGCCTCATGAAGGAGAGCCGAAACGAGATGGCAAGGCCATCTGAGAGGATCAGTGCTTTGATAGCACTGGGGAAAATCGATGTCGTTTCGATGTTTCGAGAAGTCAGGTCTATCGAAGATAGGACGGAGCGAAAGCCGGAAGAGGTGGAGACCGAGTTGCGAAGCAAACTACGGGAACTCTTCAAGGGCGAAACCATCGAGCATAATGCAACCGAGGTTTCCCGCCCGGTAAAGAGCAACGGAGATGGCGAAGCCATCGAGTAGCGAGACCATTGCCGCTTCCAACCATCACTATCACCATACCTAAGAAGGTATGGAAGACGGCTCGGCATTAAAGGCCAAGGCTACATCTATGATGTAGTGAAGGGGGAATGGGGATAGCCATACATCTTGATGTATGAGAGTAGGACAATGGATCAACCAAGGGAAACAGAGTGTACTCTGCACTCTTTGAGTGCAGCATCACCGTTCTACATATCTAAGATGGTGGCTAACCCATTGATATCATTGGGCTATCAGGACACAGCATCGTTGTGCCACGACGCATCATGTAGTGTCAGATACGTATAGGTGGGGGCTACTAGCCCCCACCCGCCCGCCACCCCCGCGCCTGCACGCGCGCCCCCCCGCACGCTACATACTAACCCACACAAACACCCACCCCCCTCAAAATTTGTAGCTACACCCCAAAAATTCCGCGCAAAATTTTGCCGATTTGTAGCTACATTCATTTGTAGCTACACTGCCAGATGTAGCTACAGGAAAGGCGAAAAAAATGGGTATCAAATATGCTCCTATTCACGAAACTGCTGAAACCGGAGAACCGGACCAGAACGGAAAGTCATCGATCAGGAAATTGGAGGAGGAAATTTCCGACATCGGCCCAAAAGCAAAATCGAAGGGTGGCAAGCGTCTGGTATCCATTCGCTACGACGACGAAGTCCTCGATTTTTTCGAGGCTCTCGGCAAAGGCTGGCAGACCCAGATGAACACAATCCTGCTTCAGTACGTCCGCGATCATTCCGGCACTTGATCCAGATAGGCCCGGTTGAAATCCATCGGCACCGGGCCTACCATTTGGGGCCGGACGACTTCCGTCCTATATAGAACCCTAAGGAAAATATATCGTGAACGACATCTCAGGTTGGATCATCGTCATCATGACAGTTATCTGGGCCGTCTCCGTCTGGAAGATGGTCAACGGCAACTGGAAGTGACAAATGTCATGCAAAAAGAAAGGCGAATTCAGAATGGACGGAAAGACAATTCAAGATGGTCGTGTGACCGCAAGGCAGCAGGAGTTTCTGGATTTCATCAAACGGTTTGAGGAGGAGAACCGCCACAGTCCGACCTTCCGCGAGATATCGATTGGCTTGGGGATTTCTTCCAAGGGTTCGGTTTCGGCGATGGTGAACATGCTGTCGTCCATGGGTCTGATAGACAAGGCCAACGGTTCCTCACGAGGAACCAAGTCGCATCCTCTGTTCAGGCGTCATGTCGAGAGCGCATAATCATCAAACTGAAAGGAGAGCAATGATGATCAACAATCCGGGTTATCTCAGTGGTGCTGCCGGGGCGGGGCCGAAGAAGGGGCAAGACCCATACCGTCAGGTATCTCGACCGATGCCGGACGAGGAAGAGACGGGGATGGCGACCCAGCGCTCGTTCGAACTGATCAACATCGCCCAGCAGCTTGAGCACATCCATCGCCGTCTTGTCAGTATGGACATGCAAGACAGTGCGACGGCAATCGATCAGGTGATCGCCAATCTGGTGCTGCGCTGGCAGGATAGACGCACGAGGCCTTAAGCCGATCTTATCCGAGAGGGACCGTGACTGAGTTAAAGAGTTGGTTCAGGGAGAACTCCGCACTGATCTACTTCCTGATCGGGCAGGCGATCCTGATCGGCATCTACATGGTCAATCTGGAGGCGCGCGTCTCGACGCTTGAGGATCGCGGCTCGCCGCATCTGGCTGAGATCAATACGCGACTGACCGTGCTGGAGGGCGTGACCAAGGACAACAAGGAGAGCCTCGACCGTGTGGTCACAGTCATGACCAAGGAGTTGCACGTCAATCCGTAGACAGGAGCTAACCGATGATCAACCGTGATGTCTACTTCGATGCAGTACGTGACAGCATGTTCGAAGGGTCCATGTCACAGCAACAGGTAGATGGACAGAACGTGATCGTCGCACTGTGGGACTATCAGGCTACAGGGACACCCATGACCGACATACGCTGGCTGGCATACATACTGGCCACCGTATACCATGAGTGTGCCACCCGGATGTGGCCAGTGACCGAGTATGGCTCCGACAGTTACCTGAAAGGCAAGCCGTACTACCCATACCATGGACGTGGCTTCGTCCAACTGACATGGGAGGAGAACTACCGCAATGCGGGGATTGCTCTTGGTCTTATTGATGACCGCGATCTTGTTAAGCATCCAGATGTTGCTTTGGATAGTCTTATCGCCGCACGGATAATGTTCCGTGGCATGAGCGAAGGTTGGTATACTGGACGTAAGCTAGGTCAATACTTCAATGATAATGAGGACGATCCAGTCAATGCACGTCAGATCATCAATGGTAACGATGATGATGAACTCATAGCTGGATACCATACCAAGTTCTTGGATGCACTACAGGGTGCAATGGGCCGCGTTTAGATCCCCGATGAAAAATCACCGCCTAGAAGGAGCCATCCAGCAAGCCGCCGAAGCGGCAGCGATGCTGCTGGTCAGGCAGTTGGGGGAAATCCATGATCTGGAATGGGCCATGGAAGTGGCCATCCGCGAGATCGTGGCGGCGGATCGGGTGATCATCGCCATCGAAGCCTCGGAAACGTCGCATGGCCTCAGGCTGATGATCGTCCCGGCACAGAACGTCGAGACCTTGCAGTGACTGCCCATATGCCAACCGGCATGCTAGACTTTTTCGCAATCGCTCCTTTCAGGCGATTGCACCGGGTTGGGGATTGCGTGGGTTTTGGCTCCTCCGCGATCCCCTTCTTGTAAGGAGACCGGCCATGAGCATCATCTCGGTATTCATCTTCCTGATCATCATCGGCGTTGCCGTCGCCTTGGTCTACTACATCACCACGAGCCTGCCGATCCCGGAACCGCTCGGCAACATCATCCGCGTCGTCGCCATGGTGGTTGCCTGCATCATGGTTCTGCTGGTGCTGCTGCAACTGCTTGGCATCGGACCGGGCCTGTCGTTGAAAATGTAAGAGGAAACCCATGCCTGAAGAATTAAGCACGACCAAACTCGATAGTCTGGAACCGTCCTCGGCCTCGGTCGGCGATGGTGAGTTCATCCTGTCGCTGCATGGCCTCGGCTTCACCATGCACAGCCAAGTGTTCTATGACGGCGTCGGCAAGGCCACCGGCATGCTGGGGCCGGACCGCCTGTCGGCACCGCTGAACCCCGGCGAATGGATGGGCGAGCCAGCCGAAGTCTTGGTGTCGGTGAAGACCGGCGACCATGAAACGCCGCCGCTGATTTTCAAACTGTTAAAGGAGACAGAGAATGGCCAAGGAGCAGCCGCAGCCAAAGGACGAAAAGCCGAAGGCCCCAGTGAACCTGACGATTGACGAGCAGGGCCATCCGGAAGACCAGTTCGGCCAGAGGAACCAGCCCTATGACGGCGAGGCCGATCCGGTGCTGATCATCAGGGCCAACAACGAGAAACGGGTGTTCGAGCAGCATGGTCTGGTGTGGCCGTCGCCGCCCGTCGTGCCGAACCCGGACGATCCGAAGCCGGGAGAAGAGCCGGTGCTGACAGCTTTGACGCCATCGACTGCCGTGGTCGGGTCCGCCGACCTGACGATGGTGGTCAGCGGCATCAACTTCACCCCGAAATCGGTGATCTACTTCAACGGCGGCGCGGAGCCGACCGTGTGGATCGGTCCCGAAGAGGTCTCGACCGGCGTCAAGCCGTCGCTGGCCGACGGGCCGGGGCAGTTCCCGGTCTGGGTGCAGCAGGGCAGCTACGTCACGCCGTCGCTGAACTTCGAATTCACGGCTGTCCCGGAAGCGAGAACGGTGAAGGATGACGACGACGACGCACCGAGATCGAAGAAGAAGTAATGAACTACGATGATTATGTGCGACGCATCGGCAAACTGCCGCTCGACAAGCAGCGCGAGGTGCTGGCGCTTCTCGACGAACTGGTTCACAGCCGGTCGAAGCTGAATGCGCGCACGCACTTCCTGCCGTTCGTGAAAACCCTGTGGCCCGATTTCGTCGAGGGATCGCACCACAGGATCATCTCCGAACTGTTCGACGACGTGATATCCGGCAAGAAGAAGCGCATCATCGTCAACATGCCGCCCCGGCATACCAAGTCGGAGTTCGCCTCGGTCTACCTCCCGGCCTTCTTCCTCGGCCAGTACCCGAACAAGAAGGTCATCCAGTCGTCGCATACCGCCGAACTGGCGGTCGGCTTCGGACGCAAGGTCAGGGCGCTGATCGACCGCGACGATTTTCAGGAACTGTTCCCCAGAGTGTCGCTGTCCGCCGACAACAAGGCGGCTGGCCGCTGGTCCACCAACAAGGGCGGCGAATACTTCGCCATCGGCGCGGAAGGCGCGATTGCCGGTAAGGGTGCCGATCTGTTCATTATCGATGATCCGCATTCGGAACAGGACGCGGTGATCGGCGAAACCAACCCGGAAGTCTATAACCGGACGATGTCGTGGTACGAGGGCGGTCCGCGCCAGCGTCTCCAGCCGGGAGGGGCGATCATCGTCGTCATGACCCGCTGGTCGCTGCGCGATCTGACCGGACAGCTTCTGAAGAAGCAGCAGGCCGACGAACTCTCCGATCAGTGGGAAGTCGTGCAGCTTCCGGCGATCCTGCCTTCCGGCAATCCGATCTGGCCGGAATACTGGGCGAAGACCGAACTGCTGCGGACCAAGGCGTCGATCCCGATTTCCAAGTGGAATGCCCAGTACCAGCAGAACCCGACCTCGGAAGAAGGCGCGCTGATCAAGCGCGACTACTGGAGGGACTGGGACAGGCCGAAGCCGCCGAAGTGCGACGTGGTCATCCAGTCTTGGGACACCGCCTTCACCAACACCACCCGCGCCGACTACTCGGCCTGCACCACATGGGGGGTGTTCGTGGACGAGGAGGACGAGGATCGCAACAAGCTGATCCTGCTCGACGCCATCAGGGGCAAGTGGGAGTTCCCGGAACTGAAGAAGCGCGCCAAGCAGCATTACACCGAATGGGAACCGGACATCTGCCTGATCGAAGCGCGCGGAGCCGGACAGCCGCTGATCTACGAACTCAGGCAGATGAACATCCCGATCTCGGAAGTGGTGGTCGGGCGCGGCGGCACCGGCAATCCCAACGACAAGATCAGCCGCGTCAACGCCATCACCGACATCTTCGCGTCCGGCATGGTCTATGCCCGCAAGATGAAGTCTTGGGCACAGGAAGTGATCGAGGAATGCGCCGCCTTCCCGGCTGGCGACCACGACGACTACGTGGACACCGTGACCATGGCAATGCAGCGCTTCCGCATGGGTGGCTGGATCGGCACGGCCAACGACGACGACGAGGACTTCAGGACCACGTCGCTCAGAAAGATGGAGTATTACTAGGATGTCCGTCGCCCCAGCCATGACCCCGATGCAAGACGATCCGATGGAGAGCGGCGGACGCGCGCGCCTCAATGTTCAGGTGGTGCCGGACGGCCAGCCGACCGACCAGCCGCCGGAAGAGCCGCAGAACGAGGCATCCGCCGACCATCGCGCCAACCTCGCGGAATTCCTTGAGGACGACGAGCTTGAGGCCATCGCCACCGAACTGGTCGAACTGGTCGAGGCCGACGACCAGACACGGGCCGAATGGATCGACACCTACACGTCGGGACTGGACTACCTCGGCTTCAAGGGCGAGGAGCGGACGCAGCCGTTCAAGGGATCGGCGGGTGTCTACCATCCGGTGCTGACAGAGGCGGTGGTGCGCTTCCAGTCGAACGCCATCATGGAAATCTTCCCGGCCAACGGTCCGGCACTGACCAAGATATTCGGCGACGAGAACCCGGACAAGGTGGCGGTGTCGAAGCGGGTCAAGGAGGAGATGAACTACCAGTTGACCGAGAACATGAAGGAGTACCGGAACGAGACCGAGCAACTGCTGTTCCGTCTGCCGCTGGCCGGATCGACCTTCAAGAAGGTCTATTACGATCCGCTGAAGAAGCGGCCTTCCGCCTGCATGGTTCCGGCAGAGGACTTCATCGTCGATTACGGCTGCTCCGATCTGGAGAACTCCGAGCGCTACACGCATGTGATGCGCAAGTCTCCCAATCAGGTCAAAAAACTGCAACGCGCCGGGTTTTATCGCAAGGTTAAATTACCCAAGCCAGCGATGGAACTGGCCCCCGAAGGCAAGGAAAAGGAAAACGAGATCACCGGCATCGAGCCATCGACGCAACTCGAAAGCCGCCACGTCATCTGGGAAATCCATGCCTCCTACAATCTCCCCGGCGTGCTGTCCGATCCCGACGAGATCGCCGATCCCTACATCATCACCATCGAGAAGGAGAGCCGCAAGGTTCTGGCGATCTACCGCAACTGGAACGAGGCCGACGACCAGCGCATCACCGAACAGTACTTCGTGCATTTCCAGTACATGCCGGGGCTGGGCTTCTACGGTATTGGTCTCATCCATCTGCTTGGCTCGATAGCCAAGGCGACGACCTCGATCATGCGGCAACTGATCGACGCCGGGACGCTGAGCAATCTCCCCGGCGGGCTGAAGACCAGAGGCCTGCGCAGCAAGGGCGACGACACCCCGATAGCGCCGGGAGAGTGGCGCGACGTGGATGTGCCTGCCGGAACCATCCAGCAGAACCTGTTCCCGATGCCGTACAAGGAGCCATCCGCCGTCCTTGCCAATCTCCTGCAAATGCTGGTCGAGGAGGGCAGGCGGATCGGTTCCATCGCCGATACCGAGATCACCGCCCAGACGATGAGTGCCCCGGTCGGCACGACGCTGGCGCTGCTGGAACGGTCGATGAAGGTGATGACCGCCGTGCATGCCCGCCTGCATGCTTCCCTCAGAAGGGAATTCGGGCTGATCGCCAAGGTGATCTTCGACTATATGGACGAGCATTACGCGTGGGACGACCAAGGCCAGTTCAACCGGCGGCAGGATTTCGACGGCAAGACCGTCGATGTCATTCCGGTCTCCGATCCGAACGCCTCGACGCAGGCGCATCGCATCATACAGGCACAGGCGGTGCAGCAACTGGCATCGCAGAACCCCGAACTTTATAACATGAAGGAGCTTCACAGGGCAGGGCTACAGGCTATCGGCGTCAAGAACGACGAGCGCATCCTGCCGATGGACAAAGACCCGCCGCGCATGGACCCGGTGCAGGAAAACATGGCGATGATGACCGGCCAGCCGACCAAGGTTTATCCGGATCAGGACCATACCGCCCACATTCAGGTGCATCTGTCGCTGATCACCGATCCGAAGATACTGGAAATGCTGAAGGCTTCGCCGAACGCCGCCAGACTTCAGGGTGCGATGGAAGCGCATATGGCAGAGCATCTGGCCCACCAGTACCATGGCGAGATCGAGCAGCAGATGGGCGTGCAGCTTCCGCCGCTGGGAGAGCAGCAGCCGCCGGAAGTCGAAGGCATACTGGCGCGTGCCTTGGCCGACGCCTCGACGAGGCTGCGCGACCTGCACGAACAGCAGGCCAAGCAGAAGCAGGCCGAACAGATCGCCGCCGATCCGGTGTTCCAGCTTCGCGAGCGCGAGATCGCCGTCAAGGAGAGGGCGCAGGAACACAAGGAAAAGTCCGACGCCGTCAACGTCGTTATCGATGCCGCCAAGGAACACAGTCAGGAGCAACTGGACTGGGCCAAGCTGGAAAGTCAGGAGCGCCAGAAGGGAGCCGAGATCGGTGCAAGCCTCGTCACCTTCGGGGCGCAACTCGACCACGACACCCGCGAGGAAGGCATCTCTCTGGGCAAGGAGGTTATCACCAACATCCAGAGCCATGTGCAGGAAAGCCAGAAGATGGCGCAGGCCAACACCGACAAGGTGCATCAGCGCGATCATGAGGCCAAGCAGCAGATGGACCAGCATGCCCACGACGCCTACCAGCGCGAGCTTGACCGGCAGAGCGCCGAACGGCAGGCCCGCTTCAAGGCGGCGCAGAAACCCAAGGCACCGAAGAAATGATGTCGGAACGGATCATCGCCTTGCTGGACCGGGAGATTGCCAGCGCCGAACATAACCTTTTGAGCGGCGCTTGCCCCGATTACGTCAGCTATCGCGAACTGGTTTCGGTGCTGATGACCTACCGCGATGCCGTCGATATCGTCAAAAGAGCTTTCTCGGAAGACGACGAGGAGTGACCCGGCCCTTGACGTTTCGTCAAGCGGTGCCGTATTTTAGGATTGTGCCATCTCGGTGGTGGCATTTAGGGATCTCCTTATTCTTAGTTGCCTCCCCGCCCGATGAAAAATCGGTGCGGGGTTTTTCTTGAAAAGGATCATCTGAACCGTGTATGCCACGCACATCAAGGACATCGAGGGATCGATGATCCCCGATCCGAAGGGGTACAAAGTCCTCGTCGCAATCCCCGGCATCGAAGAGAAAACCGCAGGCGGCATCATCCGACCAGACCAACTGCGCAGACAGGAAGAGGTCGCATCGATCTTCGGCTACGTCGTCTCCATGGGAGCGGACGCATATCAGGACAAGAACAAGTTTCCCAACGGGCCTTGGTGCAAGGTGGGAGACTGGGTGATCTTCCGGTCCTATTCCGGCACCCGTCTGAAAGTCGAGGATCAGGAGTTCAGGCTGATCAACGATGACACGGTCGAGGCCGTGGTTGACAGTCCTGCGAAAATCGAAAGGGCTTGGTAATGCCGAAGAAGAACTCGATGCTCGACAGCGACTTCATGGATGAAGACGACTTCGACAAGCAGCAGGATAACGAGCGCTGGACGCCGCCGGAACCGCAAGAGGTTATCTATCCGGAGAAATCCAAGGAAGACAAGCAGAGCGTAGAGGTCGAGATTGGCGACGACGCCCCGGAAGAAGACCGTGGCAAGTGGGTTGCCGACGACGACCGTGACGGCGAGCCGGACATTCCCGGCGACGACGAGGTCAGGAGCTACGCCAAGGG
>Ga0164309_10001269_pt1 | contig 12525 bp, 7 predicted proteins | sample Whisoiple_247_MG_FD_109984 | JGI IMG/M metagenome (GOLD analysis project Ga0164309, IMG submission 109984) | Soil microbial communities amended with fresh organic matter from upstate New York, USA - Whitman soil sample_247_MG | ecosystem: Environmental > Terrestrial > Soil > Unclassified >... | reverse complement strand
TCCCGTACCCGGCCCCTTCGCAAACGGCTCGCTTTGGCGCCGAAGCCGGACGCAGGCTGGCAACACTGATGGATTCCCGATAGCCTGCACGCATGGTGAGGTAGCAGTGGGCGCCAGGGCACGGCTCCAAGCTGCGGTTCTTCTGGCCGAATACGCCGAGGGCCGGCGCAATTTCCAGGGAATCGACGTTTCGGGTGCTGATCTCCAGGAGACAGTGCTCGATGGCGCCGACTTTGGACAAAGCGATTGTTCCGGCGTGAATCTGCGCGGTGCTTCTCTCCGTGGGGTCTCGTTCGCAGCGGCGACCCTAGTCGGAGCCAATCTCCACCATGCGAACTTGATCGGAGCTGACCTGTCCGGCGCCGACTTGTCCGGCGCCACGACTTGGGGCACCCGCCTGGGCGGCACTCGGCTGTCCGGTTCGACGCTCTCGAACGTGCGCGGATGGGTTGCGGTCCGTGATCAGACGCCTCCGAGTTCCGTCGTCAAATTCGACCTGGTACGGGAAAACGCGCGGGAAGCGACAAAACACGCTGGATCGTTGTTTCTGGCCCAATTGACAGTCGCGCTCTACGGAACCTTCACGATCCTATCGGCAGGCGATGGCGAATTTTTGGGCTCCAAAGCGTCGATCAAATTGCCAGTGATAGACGTGTCGGTACGCACGAGCGTCTTTTTCGCCGCGCTGCCGGTCATCTCGAGCGTCCTGCAAATCTATTACCTATTTTATCATCGAGTGGCATCCCGTCTCTGGCGGGCACTCGACACGAGCATGGCCGAGGGGGCGAGTCGGACTATGCCCGAACTGACGCGCTATCCGTGGATCGGAATCCTGCTTCAGCAGCCCGGTCTGGCTGCGCGCATCGCGCGCATCCCATTTTTCACATTTTCATGGATGACCACTCCGCTTCTGCTCTGGATTGCTTGGCTCAAAGTCGCGCCTTTTCACTCGACCGTGGCGTTGTGGGTTCGCGACGGAGCGCCGGCCAGTACGGTATTTGGCATCGGGTTCGGCTTGGCATTGCTGCTGTTCGGGATTTGGGCGGCACATGAACGCGCGCTGGAATATGGCGTGCACGAAGTGAGGCAGCTAGTCCGAGCCTTCATCGCGTTTGTTCTGGCCCTTGTAGCGGCAAACCTCACCGTCAATTTTCGCTTGTCGGTGCACCAGCTGCAGCTGGTCAACGCCGAGGTCTCGAGGCGCCCTTCGAACGATGAACAGGACCCGGTGGGCGCAATCCTCCCGCACGTCCAGCTTGCGGGTAGCAAGGCACGCCGCGCGTACCTTGCTTTCGCCAACATCAATGGATCCAACTTCGAGGATGCAAACCTTTTCGGCGGCATCTTGAGCGGCGTAGTTGGCATCGATTCGGTGTTCACGCGGAGCAACCTTCATGCCGTCAAGGCAGAGGGGGCCTCCATGAGCGGCACTTCGTTTCGAGACGCGTTCATGGGCTACTCGGACTTCAGCAGCTCGGATTTGGTGTGCGCAGACTTCACCGGCGCAAAAATGCGAAAGATCAACCTGCGGAACGCCAACTTGGGTGCGGCCAAACTCGTGCGCGCCATGCTCGAGGAAGCCGACCTGCGCGGTGCAGATCTGCGTCACGCGGATCTGTCGGCGAGCTTTATTTCTGCCGCGACGTTCGAGGCCGCCACCTACGACGCAGAAACGAAGTTTCCCGAGGGCATCGTCCCCGCAGGCGCTCAACTCTCGAAGGAGCGGAGTCCCAGCTATTTGTGCCAATAGTATCTCGAGGACGCCTCGTCCCCCGAACGTGCACTCAACCCCGACAACTCGGCTGAGTGATCGAACATCGGCCGTCCTCCCACTCAGGTGAAATGGTTCGTGGGCGCTCCGACCAGACCTTGACCGCAGGTAACGCCTTCGCAGGAAATACAGGGGCGAAAAGCCATGATTGCCGAACAACAGCTCCCCGAAAGACTGCGGACCCTTGCGGGCTGTCACATGAGTAAAGTGGGCCGGGCGTTGTGGCGCGTATTGCTGGCGAGCGCGCTGGTCTCGGTTTCGGTTTCATGCAGCGGTCGCACGCCCAGCAAGACGCAGCCCGGGTGCACTCACCCCACCCCGGGCACGTGCGAGGGGACGGACGTCCCGGATGGGTCGGCGCCCGACGGGGCTCACCCGCCGCTCGAGGACGGCGGAGTCAGCGCAATTCCGGACAGCTCCGGTTCGCCGGTCAGCAGCTCGGAGTTCACGACCTTTCTCGCAAACCCAGCCCACACCAATTTCATCGAAGATGCAGCGCTCGTTCCGCCGCTCCGCCAACTCTGGAGGATGTCGCTCGGTCAGCCCCTCTCCTATCCCCTGGTGGTGGGTGATTTCATCTACGTCACAGTCGCCGCCACCGATACTTTACCAACCCGCTTGCTCACTTTCGACCGACTGACGGGCGCCCCAGCCTGGAGCGCCAACCTGGGAGAAGCAACCTTCGGCGATTTGGCCTACGAAAACGGACGGGTCTTCGAAGTCGACCGCGGGAGCAACGCGATGCCAGGCATGACGATTCGGACGTTCAACGCTACCAGCGGAGCGCTCGAATGGCAGGTCCCAATGGACCCAACGCTCATGCTCGACGGGCAGCCTCCGGTGGCGTTCGGTGGAACTCTGTACACAACCGGGTTCGGAACCGCGCTCACACTGTTCGCCCATGACGAGGCGAGCGGAGCGTTGAAATGGTCAGCCGCGTCTGCCGGGGGTTTGCCCGCTGCTTCCGCCGAAGGCGTGTTCGCCTTCGACGCTTGTGGCAACGGTACCGCAATCAACCACGATGGCAGCTCCAAATGGAAGCAAGGCTCAGAACCCTGCTACCCCTCGGGCACCGCGGTCCTATTCGAGCACACCCTTTACGAGACTCTCGAGAGCGCGAGCAGCGACGCGCTCGTCGACACGCGGACGGGCAAGGCCCTCGGGACGTTCGTCAGCAATACTTCGCCGGCTTTCGGCCACGGCATCGAGCTCACCAACGACGGGGACACGCTCCAGGCCACGTCCCTACTCTCCGGCACCAAAGCGTGGACCTTTACGCCGGAGGGCGATCTCCTCGCTCCCGGCTTCATCGTCAGCGGCACTGTGTTCGTGGGCTCCTCCCTCGGCACGATCTACGCGCTCGACGCGACCACGGGCAAGCTCGCATGGTCCGAGAACACCGGTAGCGCCTTCGCGACCCTGGGGCAGAGCCACTTCGGCATCGCAGCTGCGCATGGCACGCTCGTCGTCACAGCAGGCGAAGATCTCATCGCGTATGGCCCGGCGAGCCCCCAGTCGGACGCGCCGGTGCGAAAGTACGGTGGGCCCGATAGCTGCCCTTGGTCCTTCGTCCATGCATCGGTAGCGCCGGGGGCCCCGGATGTCAGATCGATGGTGGTCGCGGACTTCAACAACGACAACAAGCTCGACCTCGCGCTCGCATCGAAAGGCCCCTTCGGCGGCGGCGGCGTGAACGTGAGGCTCGGAGTGGGTGATGGAACATTCACTGCGCTGCAAGAGATGTGGCCGTTTTTCAGCGGCGCGTCCGCGCTTGCGAGCGCCGACCTCGACGCAGACGGCATGGTCGACGTGGTGGCCGCAGGCGCCGACGAAGGTGAAGGTGCCACCAACGTCCGGGTGATGCTGAACAACGGCGACGGGACGTTCAAGAAACCCACGGACTACGTAGTCGGCAGGGGTCCGCTCGATTTGGCCCTCGGGGATCTCGATGGCCAGGGCGGGCCCGATCTCGTGGTGGGCGATGGTACGGGGCTCCGCGTCCTGTTGAGCACGGGCAAAGGGACCTTCGGCACGCCGGTGCCGTACGCCATTGGAGAGGCCAAATCGCTCGCGCTCGGCGATCTCAATAACGATGGCAAAGCCGACCTCGTGCTCGGAACGGTCACGCCGTTGGCCGTACAGGTTCTGCTAGGTCAAGGCGATGGCACCTTCGCGGCTCCGCTGGTCACACCGGTCGACGGCTGGCCGATGTCACTCGCCCTCGGTGATGTGGACGGCAACGGCAAGCAAGACCTCATTGTCGCTACCGGGGAGGTCACGATCCTCTCCGGCCAGGGCGATGGCACCTTCGCTCAGCCCGTCATTTTGCCCGCGGGTTCGAGCGTCGAAGGCGTGGCTCTGGGCGATATCGACCTCGATGGATTCGCCGATTTGGTCGTGACCAATTACCTCTCGGCCAGTACTCGGCTCTTCTTCGGCAAGGGCGACGGGACCTTCGAGGGACGAGTGGCATTCGCCGTCGGCACCTTTCCGACTCTCCCCGCGATCGCCGACTTCAACGCCGACGGCCGCCCCGACGTCATCACCTGCGACGTCAACGCGGCATCACTCTCCGTGCTGCTCGGAGCCTGCGCCACCGCTGCCCATTGACGCGCGTTGCCCGTCCGCGAGCTCTCGGTACTGGCAGGTATGACGCGCGGCGCTGAATGGGGGTTTGGTTAGCGGGCGCGGCAGGCGCAGCGCGACGCGTAGCCCTGATTGCGACGGCTGCGCGGACGTGTTCTCTGCGCTCACCGCCGCTCGAAATAGACGCTATCGGCGTCTTCATAGCTGACGCGGAGCTTGCGAACCGTGCGTAGTTCGGCGATGAGCGGCGCTTCCGTGTGCTGGTCGAGCAGCCAGGCGTCGAAGCCGTAGCGGCGCGCCAGTTCCGACACACGCTCGCCGTGTGAGAGTGTGATTACGTCGTCCCACTGCGTGCGCGGGTAGAGCTCGATGCGTGCGTCGATGAACACTGGCTGACTTGGCCGGGCCCAGATCAGGTAGCTGCCCGCTCCCATCCCGTGAAACAAGCGGCGTGGGCGGCGCGCCGTGTGCTCCATCCAGTTGACCGCGGCGATCGGAGTGCGCTGGTGCCAGGCGAGCGCGCCGTATGGCATTGGCACGAGGTGCGGCTTCCAGCAAGGGGTCGTTGCGAGCACGCTCGCCCAGAGTGCGGTGACGACGAGGGCGTATCGCGGAATCAGCGAGTGTCGCGGCGAGCTCAGCGGCACGGCAGCGCGCTCACGAGCACACCAGCTCGCGGCGATCGGCCCGAGCACCAACGAAAGCCAAATCCCGTTGCGGACTGCTTTCAGCTCGAGCAGCGCGAAGGGCGCCACGATCAGCCAGTCGCCGAGGCGGGCTCGGCGACTTAGACCGAGCACGAGCGCTCCGACCAGCACCAGGGCGGTGTACTTGCCTTCGTTGTCTGCGAGCGTGAGCGGCTGCCATTCACGCGCGATCGACTGCACAGTGGTGCTGTCGAGCAGACCGCGCACGTAGCTGAACAATGCCGGGCCACGCGGGTTCAGCAACGGAGCAACAGCGCAGCCGAGCGCAGTCCACACCAGCGGGCGCAGCGCGACGCGGGCATCGAGCCAGGTTGCGCCCAGCGTCAGGACCACGAGCGCCAGCCCGAGCGGGAAGCTGCCGTGGAGATTGGCCCACGCCACGGTGAGCAGCGGCAGTAGCCAGAGCGGCGCGCGCGCATCCTTGCGATACGCCGTGAGCACGTACACGAACGCCGCAAAGATCGGCACCGCGAACGCCTGAGGGCGCATCGCCCAGCCCCGCCAAGCCACGGGTGCCAGCGCGAGCTGCACTAGGCATGCGACGGCAAAGCTCGCCCCTCGGCGCGTTCCCGAAAGAACGGCGAGCGCCTCGGCCCCTATCATGATGATGAACCCCAAGACGAGGAGCCCCGCGAGGCCGGTCCCGGCGAACGCGCCGTACATGAGCAACTGCGCGAGCCAAGGTTGGTCGAAGTATGGCGTGCCGAAGCGCGTATACGTGAACGCATCGCTGCGCGGGACGGCATGCGCGATGGCGATCACCCGGCCCATGCCCAGGTGCCACCACAGATCCTCGGACCGAATCGGCACGCCCATGGTCTTGAGCGCAATTGCGAAGGCCAGCGGCAGCGCCGAAAAACGGCTCGAGCACGCAAGGTACGCCCGGGCCCGGCTGCCCGCACCCGTCGCCGCCGGAGTGCCAGCGCTGCTCGAGGATGTCGCTGGAAAATCTTTGGGCATGCGGGGGAGCGAGCGTACGCGAAAAGTTCAAATCCCGAGCGGCGACGCGGCCGCTCCCGTACGAACGTCCCGATTGGTCCCCGCCGCGCCTCCACTGAAATTCTTCAACGATCGTTGGATAATTCGGATCGTTGCCATTGCAGTCACGCGGGCGTGCACACTCTCGGCAGTGTACGTTCCCGGCCATGCGCTCACTTGCCTTGGCGTGCTTGCTCCCGCTTTCTGCAGCCGTTTTTGGCTGCTCTTCTTCGGATGCACCCCCTGCCCCCGCAAACGGCACGGCGGGTAGCCCGCCAGTGGCGTCGGCGGGCAGCGGCGGAAGTGTCGCGGGTGCCTTCAGCGCGATTGCTGGGGGCAGCAGTGGTGGCGCACCCGCGGCGAGTGGTGCAGCCGGCTCCGGCGGAAGTTCCGGAAGCGTCGCGCTCGCCGGCGCCGCGGGCAGCAGCGCGGGCAGCGCCGGCAGTGTGGGAGCCGCAGGTGCCAAGTCGACCGGGGACGGGACGCTCGGCAACGGCGACTACATGGGCATGGGCATGTCGAGCGAGCGCTACTACACGGCCTCCGACATCAAGCGCAATGGTCAGAGCTACGTGCTGATCACGAACGGCTGGGGCCCCGGTTTTCAGAGCCATACCGTTTCTTGGAACGGGACGTCGTTTACGGTCGACAAAATGGAAGGCACCCCCGGCAGCGGTGGCCAACCTGCGTCGTACCCCTCGGTGTTCTGCGGCCAATACTCGGTGATGCAGAAGGGCGACTGCGGGCTGCCCAAAGCCATCAGTGAACTAACGAGCCTGCGAACCGGTTGGCGTTGGGCACCAAACGGGAACGAGAACGGCAAGTACAACGCTGCTTACGACATCTGGGTCGGTGACGGGACGAAGTTCACCGGCTACCTCATGGTGTGGCTGCGCGATCCGCCGGGTTATCAGCCCGCGGGCTCCTCGAACGCCATGTATCAAGGCGTGACCGTCGCAAACGTGGAAGGCAAGTGGGACATCTGGAACGGCACGGTCAATGGCCGTCCGATCGTCAACTGGGTGCGTCACGAGGGCTCGGACAGCCACGAGATCGAGTTCGACGTGCTCGACTTCGTGCGCGACGCGGAGATGCGCGGCCTGTCCATCCCTGGCGCGACGCACGTCCGCGCCGTCGCGGTTGGGTTCGAGATTTGGGAAGGACCGATCACCGGGCTCCAAAGCCTCGATTTCTACGTCAACGTGAAGTGACGAGCGCCGCGAGAAGCGGCATCCAATCACCCGCCGCCGGTCCACACCGACGGCTCACGCAGAATCTGCCTGGAATATTCCGGGCGGAGTCGCATTCCGCCTCCAGACGCGCGATTCAGGCCAATTGCCAGACGTGCTATTCGCGCGAGTGCCATGCAAGTTCGACAGTCGTTGGCGGCCGTGATCGTGCCGCTGCTCCTCGCGGCGTGCGGTAGCTCGAAAGAGTCCCCCACGAGCGCCGGCGGCGCATCACCCACAGGAGTGATGACGGGAGCCGCCGCTGCGGGCGGCGAGACCAGCGGCGCGGGCAATCTTTCTGCTAGCTCCGGTGCGGCTACGGGCGGGAGCGGCGTTAGCGGCGAAGACCGCGCAGGTGCGAGTCCGGGCGGCAGCGGCGGTCAAGCTGGGGCGATCGCGAGCAGCCGTGGAGGAACCGACGTGAACACGGGAGGCGCGCTCGTCAGCGCCGGAGGCGCACCCATCGCAGGCTCGGGCTCGACCGAGGACACTGGCGGTGCAGCGAGCGCTGTCCCCTCGGGCTGGATCGTCGTCGACGACATCGACTACTCCAAAGTCCCGGGCCCGAACTTCGACACCGTGCGGCTGATGTTCAAAGGATCGCCGTGCTCGGGATCGAGCTGCCATTTCGGTGGCAGGAATCACATGCAGGTCGATAAGGCTCCGGACCAGCTCTACACGTACATGATGAGCTTCAAGACGCTGCAATGTGGAAAGCTCATCGACACCGCCAATCCGTCCCAGAGTGCGCTCGTCAAATACCTGCGCGGCCCTTGCGGCATGATCGAGCGCATGCCCTCCTACAAATGCTTCGACGACGGGGACGAGCAGTGCGTCCCCGAGTACTACATCCAAGCCATCGAACAGTGGATTGCCCTGGGCGCGCCGCGCTGACGTGGCGCACGAATCGACGCTGCTACCGGTTCTGATATCGATTCAAATCGAAAATCCCCGCGCGCTCGGGTTGCTCGCGTAGGGCCTGCGCGTTGAACCAATCCGACGCTTTCCAAAACGCGGGGTTCGTGCGCCGCACCCCGAAACGCGCGGTGAAGCGCTCGTAGTCGTCGCGGGTTCGAACGCCGTCGTAGCGCGCGACGAAGCTCTCGACGTCCGCGAGTGGAACGACGAAGAAAAACTCGGGATAGGAGCCTTCGAGCCAGGGCAACACGGTCTGCCGATCGCGGCTCGCGTCCCGACGTTCACCGAGCTTCTGTTCCGAGAACATCGACGAGACGTTGTCGTAGTTCTTGTCGCTGAGGAGGGTGTACGCCAAGTCTGCCTCGGGCGCCCCGCCCAGTTCCAAGCGTACGAAGGCGACGTCAGGCAAGAATTCGACCATCTTGCCGTGCATGCTCGAGAGCTTTTGCAGCGCTTGGTCGGCGCGCACGATGGCCGCTTGATGCGACTCGCTCTCACAATCCAGCCCGGCGCACGGTCTCGGGATGTGCGGTTTCGAGAGCGTCCCGAGTCGCGTGGCTAGGTGATCGTAGAGCTCTTGCTGGGGCTTGGCTGTTTGATAGCCCGTGACCAGATCGACATCCATCCACCACGGCACGATGTCGTCGTCGTCTCCCTTCTTGATACCTTGGTACCAGCTGTCGTGAATCGCTTTGCGCGCATTGGCCGGCATGTAGGCGAGCAGGTTGTCTTCTGCCTCCATGCGCAGGATGTCCATGTGTAGGCGCGTATTGAGTTGATGACCGAGGTTGCCGTACACGTCGAAGCCCGCGACCAGCAGGTAATGAATGCGCTCCAGGAGCGGATAGTCCAGGAACCAGGCCGTTTTCGGGGGCTCGCCCACGAGCCCCTGATCGACCGACGCGCTGTCGGAGTGCCGATAGACGGTCAACGCGGCGTTCGGGTTCGTACCGCCGCCGTTCCACAGCAAGCCGAGCGCGCGGTCGAGCGGCAGCGGCAGCGCCAGGTGCGCGGCCTTGCGACGCGCCTCGAGGTAGCGATTCTCGAGCTTCAGGTAATGACCGTAGCTGGAGATGAGGCGAAAGTTGTCTTCCATCTCGTTTGGCTGCGCGAGCAAATCAGCGAGCTGGTTGAGGTACGCGCTGTTCGACGCCAGCGGCGAGTCGGGATCGAAAAACATGATCCAGAAGCGATCTTCGATCACGTTGAGCGCGATTTGACCGCGACACACGGGCCCCTTGATGAAGCCCTCGATGAAGAATCGCGCGTCTTCGAGCAGAAAACGATAGCGAGCACGGACGGGCAGCGCTGAAAAAGCGCGGAATGGATTGGCAGCGACGCCTGTCTCGTAACTCGGCAACGAGTTCACCGCGTAGTCCGAGCCCAAGAACAGCTCTCGCAACCACAACAGCCGCACCGGGGACAATTCGTACGGAAGGTGCGTTTTCGCGACCACGCTCCCCTGCTGCGGGCGCAAGCGATAGAAGAACGGCCCTCCCGGGTCAGCGTACGGTCGTCGGGTCGCGACCGGCATGATGGGCTGTCCCGGCGGTGTCTTCGAACGGATCAGCTCGAAGAAGCTGCGCGGGTTCTGACCTTCGAAATGAAGTGCCCCGAGAAACAGGTGTTCGAACAGGTAGCGCGCCACCAAGCGCTCCTTCAGGCTCTGACCGTTGAGGAACGTCTCCCAATTGGCGATCTGTTCCGCGACCGTTGCCTCGACCGCAGGCGGCGGCTGGCGCGGCGCGCCCTGTGCGACCCAATACACGAGCGTGCGGTATTGATCGGCGTCCAGGTTCGGCAGCGCAAAGGGCATGCCTTGCTCGGGATGCTTGCTGGCATAAGCATCGAATTCAGCCAGTGTCGGGCAAGTCGCTTTGCGATCGAGACCTACGTCGATGTCGGGAGGAAGCCTGCCGGTGAGCGGCTGCGGATGCAGCTGCTTGAGTCGCAGCATGCGATACACGACCGAGCTATCGAGGCGCTCGTACGGCCCGGTCGAGCTCTCGGCGAGCACCGGATGAAACCCCTTCTTACGCCACTCGGCGGTGGTCAAAGCATCGATGAAGAGGCGCGTGGGATCGGCGGCGCTGATGCGCGAGCCGTCATACACGACTTCCTTACTGCCCCCTCGCTGGATCCCCTCGTAAGCGGAGAGCTTGAGCTGACAAGGCGCGTCGTAGCAGCCGTGACACACGACGCAGCGGCTGTCGAGAATGGGCCGGATCTCCGACTCGTAGTCGATCGGCTCTTTCGGTACCGTGTCCAAGAGGTCGTAATCGACTCGCAAGGGCATCGACAGGGTGGCCGCCTGCGGGGCCCCGCAAGCGCCAACGAGCACGACTAGGCACGCGATCAGAAGGAAAGATGCCCGCGGAAGGGGCGCCGGGCGGTCCACGGAAGTCATTGGGGCCGGCAGGCTACGACGAACCTGAAACCGCTCCCCAAAAACCTCGGAAAATTGAGCGAACTACGCTTGACCACACCGGTCGCGGAGCCTAAAGTTTCACGAAGTTTTGAAACCTCAAAGAACAAGCTGATGTCGGGAGCTGTGTCAGAACCCGTTTCCCAGACCGAACTCGAAGTCGCCGACACCATCGGACGACTGATGGAGTTTTGGGGCTTCAAGCGGCCGATGGGGCGCATGTGGACACTGCTGTACCTCGCGCCCGCTCCTCTCGGCGCCGCGGAGCTCGGCGAACAGCTCAAGATGAGCGCGGGAGCCGTCAGTATGACGCTCAACGAGCTGCTCAAATGGGGCGCGGTCAAGAAGAGCTGGCGCCCGGGCGAGCGGCGTGACTTCTACGAGGCCGAAACCAGCATCGGCAAATTGGTGCAGCGCGTGCTCCGTGAACGCGAGCTGGAGCTCGTGCGCCAATTCGGTGAAGCCTTGAACAACGCCGAGCAGGCGTTGCCGCGAGCCACCGCGACGAGTACCGAGCCTGATTTCAAGCGCGAGCGAGTCCACGAGTTGCAGCGCCTGGCGCGGCTCGGGGAAACCCTGCTCACAGCACTCGTCGCCGGCAAAGTCGTCGACCCGACCCCCTTCCTGAAAGTTTACGGAGAGCCATGACCGAACCTGTGACAGCCCTAGCCCGCGATGCAGCGGGCACCGCTCTAGCGACGCGCGAGGGCTCGGGCGCGATGTTCGACGGCATCGCCGCTCGCTACGATCTGGTCAATCGTGTCATCTCGCTCGGCATCGATCAGAGCTGGCGACGGAAAACCGTGCGCGCGCTCGAGCTCGGCTCGGCGCATCGCGTGCTCGATCTGGCCACAGGGACGGCGGATCTCGCCATCCAAGTGGCGCAGACCGAGCCGAGCGTGAGCGTGGTTGGCCTCGATCCTTCGGCAAAAATGCTGGAGGTCGGTCGAGCAAAGGTCGAGCGCACCGGACTTTCGACGCGGGTCGAACTAGTGCAAGGCGACGCCCAAGCCTTACCCTTCGAAGCGGACTCGTTCAACTCCGTATGCATCGCGTTCGGCATTCGCAACGTGCCCGACCGCGCCCAAGCCTTGCGCGAGATGTCACGCGTGACGCGCGCGGGTGGCCGCATCGCCATCCTCGAGCTGTCCGAACCACGCGGCGGTTTGCTCGGAGCGATGGCCCGCTTCCACATCCACACGGTGGTCCCTTACATCGGGGCACTACTCTCAGGGGTGAAAGAGTATCAATACCTACAACGGTCGATCGCGGCCTTCCCACCGGCTGCAGAGTTCGCCGATTTGATGCGAAGTTCGAATTTGAACGTGCTCGGAGTTCACGCCTTGACCTTCGGCGTCTGCCATTTGTACGTCGCGGAGCCTCGAAAGCAGACATGAGCGGACAGTTCGCGATCGGAGCCGCAAGCAGCCGGCTCGCCGACAGTGCCTTCGACGGCCGTGAGCTGATCGAGCGGATTGCGCGTGATCTGTCGCGGCTCGACGGCACGTCCGAGTGGGTAGCGCTCAGTTGGCCCGTACCTCGCGTGCCGAGTGAGCGCCTGCTCGCCGCGGAGCGAACTGGCAGCGCCGTGTTGTGGGCGCCTCCTGCGGACGAGGAAGCGTGTGGGTTGGGCGCAGCCTTCACGCTCGAAGCCCAAGGTGACCAGCGTTTCAAGGCGATTCAGGCCCAGGCCCAGGCCGTCTGGAGCTTGCTCGATGCGAGTCGTTGCGACGCAGCCGCGCCGCCCCTGCGCTTCTTCGGCGGGCTCGCCTTTCAACCGGGTCAAGCCGAGAGCGGGCTCTGGCATGGCTTCGGCGACGCGCGCTTCGTGCTGCCCGAGCTCACCTACTCGAGAAACAAGGCCGGCGCGTGGCTTCGCCTGATCGTGCGCGGCGGCGGTTGGGACAAGCT
>Ga0164309_10001268_pt1 | contig 12525 bp, 10 predicted proteins | sample Whisoiple_247_MG_FD_109984 | JGI IMG/M metagenome (GOLD analysis project Ga0164309, IMG submission 109984) | Soil microbial communities amended with fresh organic matter from upstate New York, USA - Whitman soil sample_247_MG | ecosystem: Environmental > Terrestrial > Soil > Unclassified >... | reverse complement strand
GCCCCTCCCCATTCCCCCTCGCCGTCATCCTGAGCGCAGCGCAGGATCCACTGGGTCAGCGCACGCTTCATTCGCCGGAGTGGATCCTTCGCTGCGCTCAGGATGACGGCGAGGGGGAATGGGGAGGGGGCTCAGCCCTTCCGCAGCCCCAGCAAAAACTCCCGGTTGCCGTCGGCGCCGTGCACCGGGGAATCCATCTCGCCGTGCACCGCGGCCCCGGCGAGTTCGCGCAGCGCAAATTCGCGCACCTCGGTCAGCACGCGCTGGCGCACCGCGTCGTCGCGGATGATGCCCTGGCCCTTGTCGACCTCGGCCTTGCCGGCTTCGAATTGCGGTTTCACCAGCGCCACCAGCGTGCCGCCGGCGCGGAGAAACGGCCAGACGGCGGGAAGCACGCTCTTCAGCGAAATGAAGGACAGGTCCATGACGATGGCGTCATAGCTGGCGCGCGGCAGGGCGCCCGCCGTGAGGTGGCGGGCGTTCATCTTTTCGAGGTTCGTCACGCGCGGATCGCGGCGCAACTTCTCGTGGAGCTGCCCGAAACCGACATCGACGCAGGTTGCGCTCGCCGCGCCGGCCTGCAGCGCGCAGTCCGTGAAACCACCCGTCGACGCACCGACGTCGAGCAGGTGCGCGCCGGCGAGGTCCACGGGAAATTTCTCGAGGTAGGACGCGAGCTTCTCGCCGCCGCGGCCGACGAAGCGCGGCGGCTGGTCGATCGTGAGCTCGAAGTCGTTGGGGTAATCCTTGCCGGGCTTGTCGAGGCGTTCCGTGCCATGGCGGACGCGACCGGACATGATCAGCGCTTTGGCTTGGGCGCGGGTGGGGGAAAGGCCACGTGCCACCAGCAGTTCGTCGAGTCGGGTCCGGGCGGCCATGGAATCAGCGTAGCTTCTGGCGCGACGGCGACCAGCACGTTGTGCGGCCGCCGATGGTGGCGTGCGCGAGCGGCTGGCCGTTGCGCGGGTCGTGCCCGCCCTGGCGCCAGCGATGCCTGAAGAGCCAGGATTTCGGGATGTGCACGTTGAGATCGGGCGGCAGGTAGCGGCCGCGGCCGGCGATCGTGTCGAGCGCGAGCCGGCAGACCTTGCGGCATTCACGGTGCAGGGTGCGCACTTCCGCGGGGCGCAGGGAGCCGGCCTTGCGACGCGGATGGATGGCGGCGCGCCAGAGCACCTCGTCGGCCATCCAGTTGCCGATGCCCGGGAAACGCTCCTGCATGAGCAACACGGCCTTGATCGGCGCCCGGGCGCGGCGTTTTAAAAACGCGGCGACGGCTTCGACGCTGAACTCCTCCGCGAGAATGGCGGGCGCGATTTTCGTCCACCACTTCGGCGCGGTCTTGCCCGTGTGGAAGAGTACGCCGCCGAACATGCGCGGGTCGTTGAACACGAGCTGTCGCTCTTTCTGCACGAGGATGAAGTGGTCGTGCTTGGCGGCGGCGTAGTCCGGCGCCTCGACGCGCAGTTCGCCGCTCATGCCGAGATGGACGCCGACCCACGCATCGCCGCTGAAGCGAAAGAGCATCTGCTTCGCCGCCGTTTCCGAGCTGAGCAGCATGGCGCCGGTCAGTTTCTTCTGCAGCGCCGCCGTGCTGGCGCTGCGGAATACTTTCTTCCCCTCGTGCAGGCGCACGGCGAGCACTTTGGCGCCGTGGCCGGCGCTCCAGCGCTTGCGGAAGAACTCAACTTCGGCGAGTTCGGGCATCCTCAGCGGATTTCCCAATTGTACGGGTGCTTCGAGAGCAGCTTGCAGCCGGTCTTCGTCACGTGGACGACGTCCTCCCAGCGGCAGCCGCCGATGCCGGGATAGTAAAGGCCCGGTTCAACGGTGAGCACCGAGCCGAGCTTCAGCGGCGTGGCGACGAGCGGGGAAATGCGGCTGCTGCTGCCCGGATCGTGCACCTCGAGGCCGAGTCCGTGGCCCGTGCCGTGGATGAAGCCGACGTTGCCGTCCTTCGTGCGGCGCGTCTCGTAACCGGCCTCGGCGAAGCAATCGGTCACCACGCGGTGCACGTCGCGCCCGTCGATGCCGGCCCGGATGGCGTCGATCGCGCCCTGCTGTGCATCGAACACGGTGGCGACCATGCGGCGCTGGACCTCGCGCGGCCGGCCTTTGAGGTAGGTGCGGGTCATGTCGCCGAAATAGCCGGTCTTCTGCACGCGCGGGAAAATATCGATGATGATGAGCTCGTGCGGGCGCAGCGGGCCGGAGCCGCGTTCATGCGGGTCGCAGCCCTGGTCGCCGCCGGCGACGATCGTGTCCTGTGGGTTGCCGCCCTGCTCGCGGATCGCCGACTCGAGGGCGAAGCGCAGGCTGTCGGACGTCACGACCTGGCCGCGGTGGACGAGGGTGCGGCCCTTGATTTTCGCGGCGCGGAGGATTTTCTCGGCGATGCTGAAGCCAACCGAGCACAGGCGGTTGCCCTCGCGGATGCAGGCGGCCTCGGCGGCGGTCTTGATCTCACGTTCCGGGAAAAGCAGGCCGCCGGCGAGGTCCAGCTTCAGGCCGAGCTTCGTGAGTTTCAGGTAGAGGTGGGCCGGGAAGTCGTCCGCCACCCGGAAACGGCGGAGGCCGTGTTCGCGGGCGACCGTGGCGATGATCTCGGCGACGCCGGCTTTGGCGCCGTAGCGCGTCCGGGCCCGGTCCCGCCACGTTTCGAGCGGCAGCACGACGTCGAAGGCGCTGGTCTTCTTGACGCGCCCGAACTCCAGGGCGCTCTGGACGGTGATCTTCCGGCCGCGGGCGCCGAAGGCGATGAAGGGGTCGTGGACCTCGACCCGGCCGAAGTAGAGCATGTCGGCGCTGGAGTGGGTGCTGGCGTAGAGGAGGGGGGGGATGGATTTCACGGGGAAGAATTTTGCGGACATTGACCCTGAAGCCGTGCAAAAACGCAAAAATGTTTTCCTGCCGCAAATTCCTGCCCCTTTGTGCCGCCGCGTTCCTCGTGCTCTTCGCCGCCTGCGGCAACAACGAGGCGAAGAAACCCGAGGTGACGAAGTCGATCGACGACCGCTTTCCGATCAAGGTCGGCGACCGGATCGTCCAGATGCAGATCGCGCTGCGCGGGGCCGAGACCCAGAAGGGGCTGATGTTCGTCAAGTCGATGGGCGAAAGCGAAGGCATGCTCTTTGTCTTCGCGCAACCGCAGCCCATGGGCTTCTGGATGCGCAACACGGAGATCCCGCTCGATATCGGCTACCTCGATGGCGACGGCACGCTGCGCGAAGTCTACCCGATGTACCCGCATGACGAGCACTCGGTGCGCTCGCTCGACAACCGCCAGTTCGCACTGGAGATGAACCTGGGCTGGTTCACCCGCTCCGGCGTGAAGCCCGGCGCCAAGCTCGATCTCGGGGCGCTGAAGGACGCGATTCGCGCCCGCGGCTTCAAGCCCGAGAACTTCGGGTTGCGGTAAGATTTGGAGCGGCGGTCATCGCGTGCCGCCAGCGCGCCAAGGTCAGTCACCCAGGTGCGCCGGGTCCATGCCGACCTCCTGGCAGGCGCGGATGAAGGACGCGGCCGACCACGCCTGGAACGCCTTGCCCATGGGGCGGCCGGTCTGGCCGTGTGCCCACTCGGTGAATTCCCATTCCTGGTCGCGGCCGAGCTGGTTGAGCTGGGCGAGGCGCACGAGCTCGCGGCACGCCACATCCTGGAAGCCCAGCCGGTGGATGTAGCGCACCCACATGCCCCCGATGAACGGCCAGATGCCGCCGTTGTGGTAGTGGTGGGGGAGGTTGAGCAGGTTGACGGTGTAGTAAGCGCGCCAGTCGGGGTCGCCGGCCTGCACGACGGGATAGAGGTTGGTGACGGGCCAGGGCTGGTTGACGCCGACGCCCCACATGAACTGGAAGGCGGTGCGCGCGCGGCCGACGTCGAGCAGGTTCATCAAAAACCCGAGAACGTTCGCGTAGACGTCGCAGCGCCAGTTGAACGCGAACGGCGTGATTTCGGCCAGGAGGTATTGGGCGTCGCCGAGGCCGGCCTGCCGGTCGGCGAAGCGGTTGGCCGGCGGGCGGCTCTGGTCGGTCTTGGTGGTCGGCCAGAAGATGTCGAGCACCCGGCCCTGGATGCGCTGGGACCAGCGCAGGTAGTCGGCGGCGCGGGCGGTCTGGCCCATGAGCTCGAGCATGCGGCCGTAGCAGACGTTGGCGCGGAACCACAGCACCTCGTCGTAGAGGACGTTGTAGCTGCGGCCGAACAGGTCGGTCCAGTCGCCGGCCTCGGGAATCTCGAGCAGGCCGTCGTTGTTGCTGTCGTGGGCGCTGAGCCAGTTCATGATCGACTGGAGGCGGTCGGCGTAGCGGTAGAGCAGGGAATGGTCGCCCGTGCGCACCGCGAAGTTGTAGACGGCGATGATGAGCCAGAGGCCGCTGTCGATGGAGGAGATGCTGCCGACGCCGGAGTAGTCGGGCTGGCCGTCGTCGATGCGGACGTTCGCCGGGATCTGGCCGGTGGGCGTCGTGGCGTTGAGGAGCGTCTCGAGCGTGCGCAGGCTGGCGGCCAGCACCTCCTCGTCCTCGACGTTGAGCGTGCACCAGACCGTGATGGCGCCGTCGCGCGCCCACACGCTGCGGTAGTTGGCGTCGGTGCCGGTCACGGCGTTGTCGGCCAGGGAGCAGGCGGAGAAGCCGAGCGGCGTGATGTTTTTCTGCAGGGCGAGCAGGGCCTTCTCGTAGGCGGTGGCGAGGTAGACCTTCTCCTTTTCGCCGAGCGAGCCGAGCTTGGTGCCGGCGAAGAGGTTGCCGAAGCCGGGCTGGGACTGCTTGCGCGGGAGCTTCCGCCGCGCCGGCAGCTCGCTGAGCACGCCGTAGTGGCGCAGCCCGTCGAGCGCGCCGTCGGCGAGGATCTCGCGCGAACTGTAGGTCGGCAGGTCCACCGTGTCTTCGTAGAGCTCGGGCAAGGCGTTCTCCACGATGATGCCGCGTACGCCCGGCAGGCGGAACATGCTGGTGTCGTTGCTGGTGTCGCCGGCGACGAGCACGTGCTCGACCGGCACCCCGAGATGTTCGCACAGCCACTGCAGGGCCCCGCCCTTGGTGGCGTGGCGGGGCAGCACGTCGAGATCGCGAGCACTGGAATAGACGACCTGCACGTGCAGGCCGGCCTCGCCGAACAGGCGCTTCAGTTCGCGGATCGTCTCGGGGCGGGCCTTCTCGAGAAACCAGCTGGACTTGAAGTCGTGCTGGAACTGGTCCGGCTGCGCGGTCACGCCCGGAAAATGCCCGGTGATCTCCCGCACGCGCGCGAGGTCCCAGCCGTCGGCGAGATGCTCGTGCAGTTCGACCAGCAGGCGGCCCGCCTTGACGTCAAACACCTGGGTGCCGACGCCGCCGATGTAGTAGTCGGCCAGCGGGAGCGTGCCGTCCTCGATGAAATGCCGCAGGTCATCCACCAGCCGGCCGCTGTTGTAGACGAGGAGCGGACGGGTGGCGGGGTCGAGCGCCTCCCACGCGGCCTTGAAGCGGTGGGAGGACTCGGGGTTGCCCAGGAGCGTGCCGTCGAGGTCCGAGCTGAAGATGCGGACGGCCGGGGCCGTGAGGGTTGCGTTGATCATGGTTCAGTCTCCGTCGTTCCAGGGTTCGTCCCATTCGTTGTCGGTGAACGCCATGGCGGTGGTGCGTTCCTCGATGAGGCTCACGAGCTGCTGCGCGATGCCGGTCCAAGTGAACAAGCTGCGGGCCTTGTGCGCGCCCATGCGGGCCAGCCGGTGGGCGAGGCGCGGGTGCCGGAGGACCTTCACGATGGAGATGCCGAGGTCCTCCTTGTCGAGGGCGTCGGCGTACAGCGCGTGCCGGCCGAAGGTGATGGCGCGGTAGAGCCCGCCGTGCGTGGTCACGACTGTCGGCGTGCCGCAGGCCATGGCCTCGATGGCGGTCATGCCGAAGGGCTCGTAACGGCTGCTCAGCGCGAACACGTCGGCGCCGCGGTAGTAGTCGGCGAGGTCCGCGTCGGCGACGTAGCCGCTGAACACGACGCGCTCGGTGAGGCCGAGGCGGCTGACCTGCGCCTTGAGCTCGGCGAGGAGGGTCTGCTCCTTCGGACTGGTCTCGGTCCCGCCGGCCGCGAGATGCAGGACCGCGCCGTCGATGCGCGTGGCCACGAGGGAGAACGCGTCGATCAGGAGGTCGTAGCCCTTGTTGCGGGCGAGGCGGCCGATTGCGAGGACGACATTGCCGGCGAAGCCGAGGCGCTGGCGGATGGAGTCGCGCGAGGCGGTGCTGACGGGGAAGAAGCGGTTGTCGTCGTAGCCGGGCGGGATCATGTGCACCCGCGCGGGGTCGGCCCCGTAGTCCTTCACGATCATGTCGAGCTGGTCCGGGGTGGTGGCGATGACCTGGTCGCAGCCGCGGTAGAGCTGGGTCTCCTCGCTGATGCGCCGGGTGAAGTTGTACTTCTGTTCGAAGTTCGCGGCATCGTCCGGGGTGTCGCGCTCCATGAGCTGCTTCTTCCACAGGCCGAGCGAGTGCGGCGTGTGCACGTGCGGCACGTCGAGCGCCTCGGCCAGCCGCTGCGTGGCGTAGCCGGCGTCCCAGTAGTGGCTGTTGAGGAACTGGTACTTGAGCCCGTGCTTCTGGATGAAGCGCAGGGCATGCTCGGCCCATTCGCCGAGGTGGCGGAAGAGGTATTCCTTGCCGATGAACTTCGTGCCGCCGCAGGGCGCGCGAAGGATGCGGACGTGATCGTTGATCACGTCCATCTCGGGCTGCTGTTCGAACCAGCGCGTCCAGATGTCGACCTCGTAGCCGAGCTGGGCGAGCTTCTTGGCGAGTTCGATGACATAGACCACCTGGCCGCCGGTGTCCGCGGCGCCGAGCGGGGGCTCGGCGGCGACGTAACCGTGGGTGGAAATCAGGCCGATGCGCGGGAGCGCAGACTCAGGGAGAACGACAGACATGGACTGGATGGGTTGCGCCGCCGCCCGCTGAGTCGCAGGCAGGGCAGGTGGGCGTTGACGCGGCCAGGACCGCGGGCCCCGGCGAGCCCGGGGCGATGACGCCGCCCACGAATCCGAATCCCCGTGCTACCGGAAGGAGCACGGAGTCGGAATATGAGCGACCCCGCTCTCACCGACAGTCGATCCGGAAAAAAGTGCCGGAAAATTTCCGGTGCGGCCGGTGGCCGCCGGCGCTTACTCGTCGTCGCTCTCGTCGCGGCGGCGCTTGTCGATCTTCTCCACCTTGAACTCGTCCTTGGGCAGCACGTTGTCCGTGACAACGACGGCGACCGGCAGCTTGGTCTTCACCCAGAGCTCGGACTCCTTGAAGTATTTCGCGCTGGCGCTCTCGAGTGACTCGCCGACGGATTTTACCGGCAGCATGCGGCCCTTCTTCGAGGCGTTGAAATCGTACGAGGCCTTGAAGATGCGGTCGGTGGTCGAGAAGGGGCTGGCGTTCTCCGGGATCTGCACGACCCAGCCGGTGAGATCCTTCTTCGGCAGCTTGCCCTCCATGTCGGAGAGCAGGATGACGAATTGTTTCTTCGGGGCCGGCGGCTTGATGTCCTCGTCGGCGGCGGGCTGGCTGACCTCGTTCATCGCCTCGACGATCTCGCGGAGGAGCGACGGCTCGATCTTGTGCTTCTTGAGGATCTCGGCGACCTGGTTGACTTCGATTTTGGCCATGGGAGGGAAAACAGAAAGGAGCGGGGAGCGGGGAGCAAGGAGCAAGGTGCCAGCCGGCGAGAAAAAGGCGGTGGACCGGTCCGCGGGCTTCCTTCGCGCGCGCGGGCTCCGGGCTGGCCTCGTTTCCACTTGCCGAATTTCGCTTCGTCACCTCAGTTGGGCCCACCCTTTTGAGCCGTCGTTACCCGGCTCATCCCCGCCATGCCGGTCATCACCCCCTCCCAGGTCAAACCCGAGTACGATGTCATTGTGGTCGGTTCCGGCGCCGCCGGTGGCCAGACCGCCTACACCCTCACGATGGAGGGCGCCAAGGTGCTCATGATCGAGGCGGGGCGCGACTACGACCCGGTGAAGGAAACGCCGATGTTCCAGACGAACGGCCAGGCGCCGTTGCGCGCCGCGGGCACGCCGGACAAGCCCTTCGGTTTCCACGATTCGACGATTGACGGCGGCTGGCAGGTGCCGGGCGAACCGTACACCAACGCCTCGGAGGATCCCGCCCAGCAGTTCGAATGGTGGCGCGCGCGCATGCTCGGCGGCCGCACGAATCACTGGGGCCGCATCTCGCTCCGCAACGGCCCGTATGATTTCAAGGCGAAGAGCCGCGACGGCCTCGGCTTTGACTGGCCGTTCACGTACGAGCAGATCGCCCCGTACTACGACAAGGTCGAGATGCTCATCGGGGTTTACGGCAACAACGACGGACTGGAGAACACGCCGAGTTCCCCCGACGGCGTGCTCCAGCCGCCGCCGGCTTTCCGCGCCTCCGAGCACTACGGCAAGAAGCACATGGCCAAGCTCGGCATCCCGGCGCTGGCGATCCATCGCGCGGTGCTGACGAAGCGCCAGGACGCCACCGTGTTGCCGGCCAAGCTTCATCCCGGCAACGCCAAGGCCCAGCGCGTGCTCGCCGAGGCGATGAACCAGCGCGCCGCCTGTTTCTGGGCGACGCCCTGCGGCCGCGGCTGCGCCATCCGCGCGAATTACCAGTCGACCACGGTGCACCTGCCGCCCGCCCTCGGGACGGGCAACCTCGACATCGTGACCGACGCGATGGTGCGCGAGGTGACGCTCAACGCCCAGGATCGCGCCGACGGCGTGATCTACATCGACAAGGCCACCGGCAAGGAGTGTCGCGCCAAGGCCCGCGTCGTCGTGCTCGCCGCCAGCGCGTGCGAGTCCGTGCGCGTGCTGCTGAATTCCAAGTCCGCCCGCTTCCCGCAGGGCCTGGCCAACTCCAGCGGCCTGCTGGGCAAGTACATCATGGACACGGTCGGCGCCAGCCTCGGCGGCCAGATCCCCGCGCTCGAGAACCTGCCGCCGCACAACGAGGACGGGGCCGGCGGCGGGCATATCTACACCCCGTGGTGGCTCTACCAGGAGCAGTTGGCGGGCAAGCTCGGCTTCGCGCGCGGCTACCACATCGAGTGGGGCGGCGGGCGCGGCATGCCGGGCATGGGCACCGGCGCCGGCCTCGAGCGCTACACCCGCGGCAGCTACGGCAAAAAACTCAAGGAGGACGCCCGTCGCTACTACGGCACGTTCATGTATTTTTCGGGCCGCGGCGAAATGATCGCCAACGAGAAGTCGTTCTGCGAACTCGACCCGGTGGTGAAGGACAAGTACGGCATCCCGGTGCTGCGCTTCACGTGGCACTGGTCGGAGCACGAGCTGCGGCAGGCCGACCACATGCACGAGACCTTCAGCCAGATTATTGGCGCGATGGGCGGACGCGTGACGGGCCGCAACGCCGCGCGCAAGACGGCCACCGACAAGTCGCCGATCGAAAAAGGCGGCCGCATCATCCACGAGGTGGGCGGCGCCATCATGGGCACCGACCCGAAGAATTCCGTCACCAACGAATGGTGCCAGACCTGGGACATCCCGAACCTCTTCCTCACCGACGGTGCGCCGTTCGTCGGCAACGCCGACAAGAACCCGACCCTCACCATCATGGCCCTCGCCTGGCGGGCCAGCGACCACATCCTGGCCGAAATGAAAAAGGGGAGCCTGTAACATGAAATCCAAGAGACTTCTTAATTCGGAAACCAGAAAGCCTGGAGCTCCCGGTTTCATGGCTTCTGAATAACAGGATCCTGCCATGAACTCCGACCAATCCCGCCTCGACCGCCGCGCCGCCATCAAGTGGATGCTCGCCGCCAGCGCGGCGATGACCACCATGGAGAGCAAGCTCTTCGCCGGCCCGGAGGAGGCCGCGGCCCCCGCCACGAAGGGCTACGGCACCGACCCGCTGCTGGACAAGGAGTACGCGCCGGGAGCATTCTGGCCGCTGACGATGACCGACCACCAGCGGCGCACCTCGGCCGCGCTGTGCGGCCTGATCATTCCCGCGGAGGGTGGGGTGCCGAGTGCGGCTGACCTGAAGGTGCACGACTTCATCGACGAGTGGATCAGTTCCCCGTACGCCGACCAAGCGAAGGATCGCGAGACCATCCTCACGGGCCTCACGTGGATCGACGGGGAGGCGCAGCGCCGCTTCGGCCGGGATTTCGCCGCGCTCGAACCCAAGCAAATGGAGGCCATTGCCGACGACATCTGTCATGCTCCGGACGCCAAGCCCGAGTTGAAGGCCGGCGCGAAGTTCTTCGCCAAGTTTCGTGACCTGACCGCTGGCGGCTTCTACACGACCCCGGAGGGCATGAAGGATGTCGGCTACGTCGGCAACACGCCCCTACCGGAGTTCAAGGGCCCGCCGCCGGAAGTGCTGGCGAAGCTGGGCCTGGTCTAGGCGAAAAATGGACCGTCGCGGCGTACTTCCGGCCTTGATTGGGACCAGCGACCGTGAAAACGTCTGGCCCGCGTATGAGAAAGACCCCCACGACCTCGCGCCCGGGCGCCGGCACGAACCTGAGCGCCGCCTGATTTTTTAGTCACCCCAACCCCACACACTACCCCATGAATCAATCGCGTCTGTTCCGGGCGAGCTGCGTCGCCCTTATCACCACCGCCATGAGTTTCGCCATCCGTGGCGGCGCCACCGGCGACTGGGTCACCCAGTTCAACCTGACCAACGAGCAAGCCGGTTGGGTGAACGGCACCGCGTTCTGGGGGTTCACGCTCGCCATGATGTTCGGCGGGCCGCTGGTCGACGCCCTCGGTTTCAAGCGCATCCTCGGCATCGCCTTCGTGGGCCACCTTGCCGGCATCCTGCTCACGATCTTCGCGTGGGATTTTAAGAGCCTGTTCTGCGGCACGCTGCTCTTCGGCATCGCCAACGGCTCGGTCGAGGCGGCCTGCAATCCGCTCGTCGCGACGCTCTATCCGAAGGACACGACCACGCGCCTCAACAATTTCCATGTCTGGTTCCCCGGCGGCATCGTGATCGGCGGCCTCGTCGCCTTTGCGTTCGCCAAGCTCGGCCTCGGTTGGAAAGCCCAGTTCGCCACGATGCTGCTGCCGCTCGTCGGCTATGCCTTCCTCTTCACCGGCCAGGCGATGCCCCAGACCGAGCGCGTCCAGCGCGGCGAGTCCACGGGTTCGATGTTCACGGCCTGTATCGCTCCCGGGTTCATCCTGATGGTCATCTGCATGCTCCTGACGGCTTCGACCGAGCTCGGTTCCGGCCAGTGGATCCCGAACATTCTCTCCCACGCGGGCGTCGACGGCATCCTCGTCCTGGTCTGGATCAACGGCCTCATGGCCGTGGGCCGCTCCTTCGCCGGCACCTTTGTCCACAAGCTCTCGCCCATCGGCATGCTGATCATGAGTGCGATCCTCAGCACGCTCGGCCTCTACTGGATGTCGCACGCGAATGGCACGATGCTCTTCGCCGCCGCCACGGTCTTTGCCTTCGGCGTGTGCTTCTTCTGGCCCACGATGGTTGGCTTCGTCGCCGAGAACTACCCGAAGACGGGCGCGCTCGGCCTCGCCATCATTGGTGGCGCGGGCATGCTGAGCGTCAGCTTCGTGCTCCCGATCATCGGCAAATGGTACGACAGCGGCATTGCCGCCCGCACGCCGGCCGGCGCCGCTCCGACAGGTGACGCTCTCGCCGCCATCCAAGCTTCCGCCGGCCTCGAGGCCCTCGGCAAGGTCGCACTCCTGCCCGCCATCCTCACGGTCATCTTCATCCTGATCGCCGTCACGAAAAAGAAACCGGCCGCGGCGGCGCACTAAGCGCTCAGCTATCAGCATTCAGCGGTCAGCAAATCCGCCCAAGCTGATCGCTGAGAGCTGAACGCTGAAAGCCAGGTCCGTTTCCCCTAGATTCCAGACAACCGCTCAACACCCACCGTTATGCCAAGATCAGTAACTTTGTTCACCGGCCAGTGGGCCGATCTGCCGCTCGTCAAGCTCGCGCCGCTCGCCAAGCGGCTCGGCTACGATGGCGTCGAACTCGCCTGCTGGGGCGACCACTTCTCCACCGATGACGCCGCGTCGTCGGACAAGTATCTCAAGGAGAAGTGGGAGGTGCTGCAGGATAACGGCCTGACGTGTTTCGCCGTCTCGAGCCACCTGGTCGGCCAGGCGATCTGCGACCTGATCGACGAGCGCCACAAGTCGATCCTGCCGCCGGACGTCTGGGGCGACGGCGAGCCCGAGGGCGTGCGCAAGCGGGCGGCGAAGAAGATGGCGCTCACGGCCAAGGCCGCGCGCCGGTTCTTCGACGCCAAGCCGGGCAACAAGGACAAGAAGGCCCCGGTGACGGTGAACGGCTTCACCGGCTCGTCGATCTGGCACTCGATCTACGCGTTCCCGCCGACATCGCAGGCGTATTGGGACAAGGGCTTCGCCGACTTCGGCAAGCGCTTCGGCCCGATTCTGGAGGAGTGCGAGAAGCAGAACGCCAACTTCGCGCTCGAGGTGCATCCGACCGAGATCGCCTTTGACATCGCCAGCGCCCAGCGCGCGCTGGCGGCGGTGAAGAACCACAAGCG
>Ga0164309_10001267_pt1 | contig 12530 bp, 14 predicted proteins | sample Whisoiple_247_MG_FD_109984 | JGI IMG/M metagenome (GOLD analysis project Ga0164309, IMG submission 109984) | Soil microbial communities amended with fresh organic matter from upstate New York, USA - Whitman soil sample_247_MG | ecosystem: Environmental > Terrestrial > Soil > Unclassified >... | reverse complement strand
TCCACCGAGAACGTCGATGACTTCGAAAAGAACCTGGCCACGGTTCGCTGCGAAGAGCGCGTTGCGGTCGGCGTCAAGCGCCCGCTCGCGTTCGTGACCGGCGACTTCGCCACCGACATCACGGCGATCACCTCGTAAGCAACAACCTCCCCCGCCCACTCATCGGGCGGGGGTTTTCGAAGTCCTCGTTGTTGTGGCGAGGACTTCGAAAACCACAACAGGGAGTTTCGAAATGAAGAACATCAAGTTGCTCAAGCCCGCGATGGTGGGCAGGATCGTTCAGCGCAAGGGTTGGGCCGGTCCTTCCGAAGATGAAGAGGCCGATGGCCTGATCGCGGCAGGCGTGGCCAAGGCGCACAGCGGCCCGTTGCCCGACGAGAACGCTGCGAAGAACGCTGCGAAGGACGAGCTGGCTGCGAAGAACGCTGCGAAGGACGAGCTGGCTGCGAAGCTGGACGGCACCGTGGCGGAAGTGTCCGCGCGCCTGGAAGGCATGTCGAAAGCCGACCTCAAGACCCTGAGCAAGCTGGAAGCGAAGGGTAGCAACCGCGTCACCCTGATTGCGGCCATCGACGCCGCTGCTGACGCTGCTGCGGAGTAAACCACCGTGCTATTCGTGACGATTGGGGAAGTGCGTCAGCATTGCAAAGCCGATTCGGCTGATGACGCAATGCTCACCATCTACGCAGATGGTGCGGAAGCGGCTGCTGCTGCCTTCCTCAATCGGAACGTCTACCTCGACGTTGCCGCGCTGGACGCTGCGCGCGTCGCCGTGGACATGACCGGGGTGCATGCGGCCTACGAAGATGCAATCGAAGCGGCTGACGCGCTGACTTCCGACCTCGACAAGCAGCAGGCCATCGACGCAGCCAACATCGCCTTGCACGAAGCGCAACTTAACGCCAGCCTTACGCTGGAAGGCATGGTCATCGTGCCGAACGTCAAGAACGCAATCTTGCTCATCACCGGCCACCTGTACCGCAACCGCGACTCGACGCCGATGAAAGCAGGCGATCCCATCGACATTCCTCCCGCCGCAGAGTGGTTGATGCGGCCCTATCGCAAGATCGGCCCCCTGTGACCGGCCTGGCCGCTGGCGACCTCAACCGTCAAATCATCATCCGCAAGCGTGGCGCGGGTGTGGATGCGCTCAACCGTCCGAACCAGGCATACGTCGATTTCGCTACCGTTTGGGCGAGCCCGCGCACGCAGACCGGCATGGGCCGCATCGTCAACGAGGGCGTGTCTGCCACGCTCGACGCCTACAGTTGGCGCATCCGCTACCGCGAGGACATCACGCTCGACATGATCGTGGTGTACGGCGGCAAGCAATTCGCCATCATCGACATCAAGCAAGACTTCGCCAACCAAGACTGGACCGACCTGGTGTGCAGCCTGGGGACGCAAGTCTGATGGCGGGCTCGACGTTCAACGACAAGGAATGGATCGCAGCGTTCGCGCAGTTGCAAGGGCCGATGAAAGAATCGCTTGCGCGTCGCATGTGCGTGAGCGGCGGCAAGGTGCTTGAGCAGGAAGCCAAGCGCAACGCGGCGCGCGTGAAGGTGTGGAAGTACAACCCGACTTCCTTTGGCAGTCAGAAAAAGGGCACGCTGGTCAAGGCGATTTATCTGGCGCGCAACGAAAAGCTGACTAACAGTTACCAGTTCACTTACACCGTTTCGTGGAACCGCAAGATCGCACCCTACGGCAAGTTCGTGGAGTTCGGCTACAAGCAAATCTATGTCGTGTTCAAGGACCGCACGGGCGAGTTTCACACCAACAAAAAGATCATGCTCAAGACGCCGCGCCCCGTCCCAGCAACATCGTTTCTTGGCAAGGCTTACGATTCGCACGTCCACATTGCGCATCAGGCAATGCTGGAACGTGGGCGCGAAGAGTTCCCCAAGCTGATCCGCGAACAGAGCCAGGCCACGGAGACTGCCGATGTTTGAAGCTGACTTCATGGCGATTCTCATGCCGCTGGTTGGCGATCGCGTGTGGTGGAAGCGCCTACCTGACGGTATGGCGATCACGCCGGGCGAGCCCGTCATCATCCTGAGCAAGCCGGGTGGCAAAGCGCATCAGTACGTCGAAAAGGATTTGGTGCCGTCGCACAAGCACACGCGCGTCCAGGTGACAATCTGGTGCGACGATGACCTGATTTCCATGCCGCTCGCGCGTCAGGTGGAGGACACGCTGGCGAAGTGCGCGTATCCGGTCGAAATCTACGGTGCGCCGTCTGACGCCTATGACCAGGACGGCAACATCGTCGGTACCGATCAAATCTTCGGAGTGTGGTACCCGGACCCCTAGTTTCACAGGTAGCAAAATCGTTGTATGTTGTATCCCGCTGTATCCGTTCAACAACCCTAGCTAGAAGGAATCGCCACTATGGCCGCTCGTTTTATCAATGGCGCTAAGTACGCGCTGTCACAGGCAATCGCCGCTGCGGTGGCGATTTCCGGCGTTACCAACGCCGATCCCGCCGTCGCTTCGACCGCAACCACGCCCACCAACGGTGACATCCTCATCATCAAGTCCGGTTGGACCGAACTCAACGAAACCGTCGCTCGCGCGGCTGGCGTGTCTGCCGGTGTGTCCTTCCAGTTGGAAGGCGTTGACACCACCAGCACCATCCGCTTCCCGGCTGGCGAGGGCGCTGGCACTTACGAGAAGGCCAGCAGTTTCGTGAGCATCACGCAGGTTCGCGATGTCGTGATGGACGGCGGCGAGCAGGACTTCTTCGAATTCCAGTACGTCGAAGATGCGTCCAGCAAGAAGCGCCGTGTGCCGACGAGCAAGAGCCCGGACGGCATGACGATCACGATGGACTACGATCCGGACCTGGCCTGGTACGACGCGCTGATCGAACTCGACCGGCTCAAGGAACCCGTGGTGCTGCGCGAAACGCTGCCCAACGGCGACGTCATCTACTACTACGGGTACGTCAGCTTCAACAAGGTGCCCACCAAGACCCTCAACGAGAACATGACCGTCAAGGCTACGTTCTCGCTGCTGGCCGATCCCATCCGCTACGACGCCTGATCGCCATGCTCAGGAAGAAGCGGCATGAAACCTTGACGCTCGCCCTGACCGTGATTGGTCAGGGCGACAAGATCAAGTTCAACGTGACGTACAACAACTTGCGCACTACCGAGTTGACGGCGTTGCAAGAGAACCCCGACTTCACGATGGGGCAGATGGTCCTGGCGATGGTCAAGTCGTGGGAGTGCGAGTACGAACTTTCCATTGAAGGTCTGACCGAGTTGGAAGAGGACCGGCCCGGCATGATCGAAGCGCTCATCGCCGGATACAACGAAGCGCGGAGGATGAGTAAAACAAAAAACTGAAAGAGGCTGTGGCGGCGCTTTACTGGAAGCCCCTGACAGCCGAGGACTTGAAAGGAACACCGTATCGCTTGTCCGACTACGAGGGCCAGAACGAACCGCCAGAAGTTGATGTTTGGCCTGAGCATTGGGATGTGGTGATGCTCTTTCGGCGGTACTCATCGCAATGGCGCGTGGGCATGGCAGGCGCAGCAGGGTTGGACTACAACGTGTTCCACCAGGCGCTGATTCAAAAAGGCATCAAGGGAAAGAAATTTGAACGTGCTATGGATGACCTGGCGATAATCGAAGAGGCTGCGCTAGAGCATCTGTACGCAGAGAAATAAATCAGGCCCCGTCACAGGGGCCTGTTTCTAAGAGGAACAGACAATGGGTGTTGAATCGCTTGGTACTGCCGCACTCAACCTCACTGTCGATACGCGCGGTATCGAAGTTGGCATTGAACGCGCGAAGAGCAAGGTTGCAGGTTTCAGCAACGCGGCGCAGGCCGAATACGCCAAGCTGAGTGCCGTCGAGAAGCGCCGCGTCGATTCGCTCATGCGTCAGGCGGATGTCCTGGGTCTGACGCGCGAACAGCAGATCGCATATAACGCCACCCTCAAGACCTCTGGCGCAATTCAGGAAGAACTGTTGCGCAAGGTTGCCGCGACCAACGCCGCCGTCAAAAAGGGCGGCACCGTGTTCAACGAATACGGCTTGAGCGCGAAGCAGACCACGGCGGCGATGCGCCAGGTGCCCGCGCAGTTGACGGATATTTTCGTCGGCCTGCAGGGCGGCCAAAACCCGTTGACCGTGCTGATCCAGCAGGGCGGTCAGTTGAAGGACGTTTTCGGTGGCGTGAAGCCAGCCGCAAAGGCGCTGGGCGCTGCCATTCTTGAGTTGGTCAATCCCGTTACCGTGAGCGTGGCCGCAATCGCAGGGTTGCTGGTGGCGCTCAACTCGCTGGAAGAGCGCGAGTTCCAGTTGCAGAAAGCCATCGCTCTAACGGGCAATGCGGCCGACATTAGCGCGGATCAACTGCGCGCTTACGCTGCGTCTATCGACGATAGTACGGACGCGAGCCAGCGCCAGGCCGAACGTGTTGTTGCGCAAGTTGCGCAGACCGGCGTGTTCACGGCTGAGCAGATCAGGCTGGTGGCGACCGCAGCCGAGCAGATGGAGGAAGCAACGGGCCGATCAATCGAAAAGACCATTGCAGAATTTGCATCCCTGCGTGACGGTCCGGTTGATGCGATCCTGAAACTCAACGCCACCATTGGCGACGGCACGAACATCACGCACTTCCTGACCGAAGAAACGCTCAAGCAAATCAGGGCGCTGCGTGAGCAGGGTGACGAGGCTGGTGCAACTCAGTTGGCAATCGAAGCCTACGCCAACGCCATCAATGATCGTGCGCCGGAAATCACCGAGCATATGACCACGATGGCGGCACTGTGGCGCGGCTTGAAGGGCGCGGCTGCCGATGCGGTGGACGGCGTGATTACGCAGCTTGATCGCATGGTGAAAGCCACGCACGACTCTGCCGTGCAGACGGGTGGTTTCCTCAACATGATGTTCCGCCTTGGTCCCAACATGGCCGGTGATGCGGCGAGCAAGCATGCGCGCCCGCCGCCGCGTGGTGGCAGTTCTATCGTGGACCCACAGGAAGCCAAGGCGCTCGACGAGTTCCGCAAAGCGGGCCTGCAATTCCTGAGCGACCAGGAGAAGTTGACGCGCGACTTGGCTGAAGCTGAGCGCCAGGCAACTGCGGCTGGCATCCTTGGCACGAAAGAATATCTCGACCGTCGTGCGGCCATTCAACGTGATTTCGACGAGAAACAGGCGCGCAGGAAGAAAGGCGGATCAGGCGCTGCGCTGGCCAATGCCGAAGTGCGCGCCGATTTGCAGGCGTACAAGGACGCGCTCGCCGTCGAGCAGGCATCCATCCAGCAGGGAACACAACTGCTGCAGGCGAACTACGCCGCGCGCAACGTCAGCGCATCGGAATACTTCGCGCAGCAGCGCGGCTATCTTGAGCAGGGGACTGCCGCCGAGGAAGAGGCGTTGCAGGGGCAAATTGCCGTCCTGCAGGCGCGCACGGCCAAGGGCAAGGATGCGGTCGATACCGTGCGTCAGATCGCGGAGATGGAAGCGCAGTTGGCCAAGGTGCGCTCCGAGGGCTCCACGAAGCTTGCGCTGCTGACCATCCAAGAGCAGGAGTATTACGAGCGCCGCAACAACGCCATTGAGGACTACCGTGACCGGTTGGTGGAGGCGAACGCGGCGTTGCAGATCGCTACTAATGCTGCTATCGCACGCATCGGCCTGGGTACGCAGGAAGCCGAGCAGCAAGAGCGCATCAACGCCATCTACAACGAACAGGCGCTGGCCGTTGCCGAACTCAACAAGCAGTTGGCGCGCAAGGAAATCGACCAGACGCAGTACGACGCGGATGTACGCGCGCAGCAGGAGGCAACCGACGCGCAGGTTCGGATCGTCACTGAGGGCTTCCAACGCATGCTGGAAGCCCAAGCGGACTGGCACAACGGCTTCCGCAAGGGGCTGGCTGATTGGCTGACCGGAACGGCGAACGTGGCCGAGCAGATCAGCCAGATCACCAACCGTGCGCTGGATTCGGCTAGCGATGCGCTCGCCAACTTCGCGCTGACCGGCAAGCTGGAAATCAAGCAACTGCTGGCGTCAATTCTGACCGACATCGTGAAGTTCCTGGCGCAGCGCGCGATCATGCAGTTCGTCATGGCGTTCCTGCCGAGTTCGCTGCTTCCGGCCAGTGGCGCGAGTGCGGGTGGATTGAATCTGTCCAAGGGCTTCAAGGACGGTGGTTCGTTTGCTGGTGGCACGACGCTTCCGGTCAACACCGTGCTGACCAGCCCGACGCTCTTCAAGTTCGCCAAGGGCGGCGCGTTCGGTGTTGGTGGTGAAGCTGGCGCGGAAGCCGTAATGCCGCTGCAGCGTGGCGCAGACGGCAAGCTGGGCGTGCGCCTGTACGGCGGTGGCGGCAACAACGTGAGCGTGGCGATCAACTTGACGGTCAACAATGACGGCAACGTGCAAGCCTCGCAGACCACCGAAGGTCAAGAGGCTGTCATGTACCAGCAGTTCGCTGCGCGCCTGCGCGACATCACCAAGGATGAAATCGTGGCGCAGATGCGACCGGGTGGTATGCTCTATCGAAACGGAGTGCCCGCATGACCGACACCTTCACTTGGCGAGTTCACGCGACGGCCAGCGGCGGCGGCACGCTCAATGTCGCCAAGGTCAAGTTTGGCGATGGCTACCAGCAGTCGGCGGCACAGGGGCTCAACGTCGATTCGCAAGAATGGGAAATCACCATCAGCGGAAACCGCGTGGACCTGGAAGTGGCGCGCGACTTCATCGTGGATCATGCGGGCGTTTCGTTTTACTGGACGCCGCCTATGGGCGTGCAAGGCTTGTACCAGTGCGATGACTACAAGCCGGTCAACATCGCTGGAAAATACTTCACGCTGAGCATGAAGTTCTATCAGGTGTTCGCCCCGTGACCGTCAACGCCGACCTGCAGAAGCTGGAACCCGGCGCGGAGGTAAAGCTGTACGCGCTGGACTTGACGCAGTTTGGCGAAGGCGTGCTGCGCTTTCACGGCCACAACGGCGGCGTGATCGTCTGGCAAGGCGAAGAGTACAGTGCGTGGCCAATCGAAGCGTCTGGCTTTGAGCGCACTAGCGCGCAGCCGCCGCGCCCCAGCTTCAAGGTCGGCAACATCGACGGTTCCATTACGTCGCTGTGCATGCTGTATGACGATTTGGTGGGCGCGATCCTGACGCGGCATCGCACCTTCAAGCGTTACCTGGACGCCATCAACTTCGAAGGCGGTGTGAATCCCGACGCCGATCCCACGCAGGCGTTCCCTGCGGAAGTGTGGTTCGTGGATCGCAAGTCCAACGAGTTGCCGGAAGCAGTCGAGTTCGAATTGGCTAGCGCAATGGAGTTCAACAACGCGCAGCTTCCCGGTCGGCAAATCCTGACGCTCTGCTCATGGGTCGCCATTGGCGGCTATCGTGGCCCGTACTGCGGCTACGCCGGACCACCCGTGGCCAAGCGTGACGATACGCCGACGAGTGACCCTGCGCAGGATCGTTGCGGCGGTCGCATCGCAAGTTGCAAGCTGCGCTTCGGGGAATCGGCGCCGCTGCCGCATGGCGGTTTCCCAGGCGCAGGGTTGATCCGTTCGTGAAGAATGAAACCATCACCGCCATCATGGAACACGCCATCCGCGACTTTCCGCGCGAGTCGTGCGGGCTTGTCGTTCTGACGAACGAAGGCGAGCGTTACTTTCCGTGTCGCAACATCGCGGTGACGGCCAACGAACATTTCGTGATGGCCCCGAACGATTATGCCGAGGCTGAGGATGCAGGGGAAATCACATGCGTCGTGCATAGCCATCCCAATGCACCCGCGCGTCCGTCGCAGGGTGACTTGGTTTCGTGCGAACGCGGGCTGGTACCGTGGATGATCGTCGCTGTGTGGAAAGAACCGGGCGACGAGAAACCGCGCATCGTGGACAACTATGCGTTTGCGCCTAGCGGCTACGAAGCTCCGCTGATCGGGCGTGAGTTCTGGTTCGGCGTGCTGGACTGCTATTCAATCATCAAGGATTGGTACAAGCGCGAACGCAGCGTGGAACTTCCCGAGTTCGCGCGCCGCGACGATTTCTGGAAGCCGCGCGGCAACCTGGTGGACCTGTACTCGCAATACGCGCAAGCCGGATTCGCAGAAGTCACGGATGGCTCGCTGCAGATTGGTGATGTCCTGCTCATGCAGATCAGGGCGACGTTCGCCAACCACGCGGGCGTGTATATTGGCGACGGCCAGATGCTGCATCACCTGTACGGTCAACTTTCCCAGCGCGAAGTGTACTTGCGCTCCTACTACCAAGAAGTCACTCGTCGCGTGGTCAGGTACCAAGGATGACAACTAAAGAACTCTATGACGCGCAGCATCTGAACACCGTGCGGTTGTACGGCGTTCTTGGCGCGCGCTTCGGTCGCGTGCATCGCCTGGCGGTTGGCAGCACAGCAGAAGCTGTGCGTGCGCTGTGCGTGCTTTACAAGGGCTTCGAACAGTTCCTGATGGAATCGCGTGATCGCGGCATGGGGTTCGCCGTGTTCCTGGGTAAGACGAACGTGGGCGAAGAACACTTGCTGATGAACACACAGCAGGATATTCGCATCGCGCCGATCCTGATGGGCTCCAAGAACGGCGGCATCTTCTCCATCATCCTTGGCGCTGCGCTGATTGGCGTCAGCTTCCTGATCCCCGGCGCAGGCATGCTCGCTGCAGGGCTGTTCAATGCGGGCCTGGCGATGGCGCTGGGCGGTGTCGTGCAACTGCTGTCGCCGCAGCCCAAGGACCGCAAGAGCAAGGACAAGCCCGAGAACGAACCGAACTACGCGTTCAATGGCCCTATCAACACCGAGGCGCAAGGAAATTGCGTGCCGGTCGCATACGGCAGGCCGTGGACCGGCAGCGCAGTCGTGAGCGCGGGCATCCAGTCCGACGATGTATACGTCCCGGTCAAGACGCCTCTTGACCTGACCGACTGGCTGCTGCTGACGAACCCCGAGTTCCTGTATCCGTTGCAAAATGGCGACTACTCCGATGCCACCGGACATCATGCAACGCTGGTGCCGTTCAACAATTACACGGATGGCGACGGCATTACGTTTTTCCGCGTGCCCGCAGGCGGAAACAACTCCACCGGAACTTTGCAGGCCACTACGGGCGCGCTCACTGGCGGTTTGGATCATTACACCGTGCTGTTCCGCGTGCGTCTGGATAGCACGGCTACTACGTCAGGCGTGTCGCGCAAATTCCTGTTCGGACATGTCAGCAATTCGCTGTCAGGGTTCTACGAGTGGGCGTTCCAAATGAGCTTCGGCAACGAGCCGCAAGCGATCATCAATCACATGGGCGGCGCAGGCTATTCTCTTACTAGTCCGACGCCGCTCGCGGCAGGCAGCGAGCATGTAGTTGGATTCAGGCAGACCGGACCATTGTTCCAACTGTTTGTTGGCAACACGGTGGTCGCATCGCGCAATGATGTCGCAGGCTCGTTCGGCGGCAGCGCGCTGCTGTGCTTCTGCGCCAACACCTTCGCGGGTGGTGCAGGTTGGGCAGTAGGCTACCAGCGATCGCTTACGGATGACGAGTATGCGGCGGTGGCCACCAACATTGCCAATGGGCACGCGGGCTCTGTAACGGCTGGCGAAGGCGACGGCAACGTACCGGAGGAAGTCTAAATGGGTGGCAGCACTGGCAAGATGGGTGGCGGCGAGCAGCACACGCCTGTCGAAGCGCCCGACACTCTTCACTCAACCGCGTTCGCGCGCATCATCGACCTCATCAGCGAGGGCGAATGTCTGGGCTTTGAGAACGGGCTGCAGGACGTGTACCTCGACTGGACGCCTGTCCAGAACGCCGACCTGACGTATAACTTCAAGAACGTCAGCTTCGACTACCGCACGGGTACGCAGGCGCAGGAGCCGCTTCCCAACTTCCCTGAAACGGAAAGCGAGACCGCCGTGGGCGTGCTGGTGGAAACCGATACGCCGTGGACGCACAACTTCACCAACCTGAGCATCACGGGCGTTCGCATTCGCCTCATCGTACCCGCGCTTTCCGAAATCGACGGCGAGACTGGCGACACCAATGGCTACAAGATCGAGTATGCGATTGACCTTGCCGTTGACGGCGGACCCTATCTGGAAATCCTGAGCAATGCGTTCGCAGGCAAGGCATCGTCGCCGTTTGAGCGCAGCCACGCCATCGACTTGCCTGTTGCCGCAACCAACTGGCTGATCCGCGTTCGCCGGATCACGCCGGAATCTGACAGCAACCTCATCCAAGATGACATGAGCGTTGCTTCCTACACGGAGTTGGTGCGCGCGAACCTGCGTATGCCCAACTCTTTCATCGCTGGCCTGGTAGTGGACGCTTCGCAGTTCCGCAGCATCCCCGTGCGCGCGTATCGCCCCTATGGTCGCATCATCCGCGTGCCGAGCAACTACAACCCGCTGACGCGCGTCTACACCGGCACTTGGGACGGCACGTTCCAGTCGGCGTGGACGGACAACCCCGCGTGGATTTACTACGACATGGCGACCAACTTCCGCTATGGGTTGGGGCGGTTCATCACGGATGCGGACATCGACAAGTGGAGCTTGTATCAGATCGCGCAGTATTGTGACGAGATGGTTGACGATGGCTTGGGTGGAACCGAGCCCCGCTTTACCTGCAACCTCTACATGCAGAAGTCTGCCGACGCGTACAAGGTGATGCAGGATTTGGCATCGGTGTTTCGCGGTATTAGCTATTGGGCAGCGGGGCAAATCTACGCCGTTGCCGATTGGCCCCAAGATCCGATTTATTCCTACACCAACGCGAATGTTGTTGACGGCAAGTTTGCTTATCAGGGCTCGTCGCGCCAGGCGCGCAAGACGGTGGCGTTGGTGGAGTGGAGCGATCCGCTGGATTTCGGTCGTGGCAAGACGCATTACGTTCCTTACGAGGACGGTATCGCGCGCTACGGCATTCAGCCGTTGAACATCACGGCTATCGGCGCGACATCGCTTGGCCAGGCAGAACGCTGCGGGCGTTGGGCGCTGCTCAGTTGCAATCTGGAAGTCAACACGGTCAGCTTCACGGTCGGCTTGGATGGTGCGATACCGCAGCCGGGAAAGGTGGTGCGAGTGCAAGATCGCCTGCGCGCTGCCGGTGCTCGTCGCGGCGGGCGTGTTCGTACAGCAACTACTAGCGTCATCACGCCTGACAGCATGCCTAGCGCTAGTATCGGCAACAGCCTGACGGTAGTCCTTCCCACCGGCCTGACGCAGACGCGCCCAGTGAGCGCGGTTGGCGCCAGCACGATCACGGTCAGTCCTGCGTTCAGCGCGGCTCCGGTTGCTGGCGCGGCGTGGATCATTGAAACGTCGCTGGATACATCGCAACTGTTCCGCGTGATCGGAGTGAAGGAAGAGGAAGGGTTGAAGTACACCATCGTCGCGGTGCAGCACAACCCGGACAAGTTCGACGAGTCGGACTTCGGCATCGTTGTGCAGCCGCAGACGCAATCGACATCGGCTCCGCGCAAGACCATCGCGCCGCCCGCCAGCGTGACCGTGGAGAACGCGAAGGTTGCAGATGGTCCCGTCGAGCGCAACGTGGTCAGCGCATCGTGGGAAACCGTGACGGGCGCTGTCGCCTACGAGGTTTCGTTCAAGCGCAGCTTGGGCAACTGGTCTGAGCCGATCCGCGTGCGTGCCCCGCAGTACGACCTGGAAAACGCGCCTCCCGGCGACTATCGGTTCCGCGTCAAGTCCATCACGGCAACCGGGTTGGCGTCCTTGGAGCGGTTGAGCGATACTACGGCCGTTGCCCGCATCCCTGTCCCCGAAATTCTTGTTTCTGACAGCACCAGCGCGATCATGATGAGCGAAGATGGCACTCAAGTTCTCTACAGCGAGTAACCCATGAAAGTTTCCGAAGATCATCACCCGTTCCTGCAGCTTGACGAAACAACCAGCCCTGCCGATCCAGCAGCAGGCATCAAGCGATTTTTCGCCAAGGTGGGTGGGTTGTTTTATCGCGACTCTGCTGGCGCGGAGTCGCAGATCGCCGTGCTTACGGATTTGCACAGTCCGCAAGGCAAGCACTCTGTTCCGATTGTTGCCGGGGCAATCTCCGCGACATCCGCGTCAGGCTGCTCGACGCTGCAGACTATCGCGGGCGCGGCCAATCAACCTGACATCGTTTCAGTCGACTTCGATCCCAGCACGCAGGAACACGCGCAGTTCCAGATTCCGATGCCGAAGAGTTGGAACCAGGGCACGATCACGGCGCGTTTCCGCTGGTCGCACGCGGCTACCACTACGAACTTCGGAGTGACCTGGGGCATTCGCGCCGTGGCTATCTCCGACAACGACTCCATTGCCGCTACCTATGGCACGGAGCAGATCATTGCCGACACGGGTGGAACAACCAACAACCTCTACATCAGTGCAGAGTGCCCTGCTGTGACCATCGGCGGCTCGCCTGCGCAGGCAGACACGGTGATATTCCAGATTTTCCGCAAGGTTGCAGACGCGAGCGACACGATGGCGGTTGATGCACGTTTGCATAGCGTTGAACTGTTCATTACCACCAACG
>Ga0164309_10001266_pt1 | contig 12534 bp, 14 predicted proteins | sample Whisoiple_247_MG_FD_109984 | JGI IMG/M metagenome (GOLD analysis project Ga0164309, IMG submission 109984) | Soil microbial communities amended with fresh organic matter from upstate New York, USA - Whitman soil sample_247_MG | ecosystem: Environmental > Terrestrial > Soil > Unclassified >... | reverse complement strand
GCAGCCGCCGACGACGGCTCCGATCGAGGTGCCGGTGATGATGTCCGGCATCAGCCCCTTGGCGATCAGCGTGCGGATGACGCCGATATGCGCAAAACCGCGCGCAGCGCCGCCGCCGAGCGCAAGGCCAATCACGGGCCGCCTCACTGTGCCGAGCCCGACCTTGGTAGGGCCGGTTTGGCCGCGCCCGAGCAAATTCTCCAACACCTATTGTCTCCCTGGCGCACGAACCTAATCGCTCTGGTCCGGGCTTGCCAGAACCTCGCTAAGGTATGGTTTATACCGCGATTTCCCGTCGGGCTACGCAGGGATTGTGACTGCACTGCGACGCGCCGGTGCCGAAAGTGATGCGGCCGGTTTCCCCAGGTTCGGCGATTGGTTCGACCCGGAGGCTTGAATTTGCCGCGTTTTCATTGAAAAGCATGCCCATGAATCCCGGGGGCAGTGGCATCGATGGATCCGGGCGGCGGAGCCGCCTGATGATGGCGTTTGCGCTTCTGGCGGTACTGGTTTCAGCGATGCCGGTCGCTGCGCCGGCCCAAATGTTCACCGATCGGCCGCCGCCGGTGCCGCCGGCGCTGGTGCCGGACGCCTCAGGCGATGCGATGAGCTTGGCGCCGTCGTCCGGCCCGGCGTCGATTCCGACCCTGCCTGCACCGGTGACCCAGCCACCGGTCGCCGCGGTCTCACCGGTCGTTCCGCCGCCGGGCGCATTGACCGCAGGCCAGGCCGTGCTGTCGCTGACGGCGCGCTACGGCAAGGACATGCCGGTTATCAACGGCGGGCTGGTTTGGCGGGTGTTCGCCGACCGGCCGGACCAAGCCGGCACCTTCAAGATGATCCGCGAGGATCACGGCGCGACGCCGAACATCGTGCTGCCGCCTGGCAGCTACGTGGTCCACGTCGCGCTCGGCCTCGTCAGCGCGGTGCGGCCGGTGACCCTGAAATCCGAAACCATGCGCGAATCCTTCGTGCTGCCGGCCGGAGGCCTTCGCATCGAAGGCCGGGTCGGTACTTCAAAAATTCCGACCAACCAGATTTCGTTCGCGATTTACAAGGGAAGCCAGTTCGAAACCACCGAACGGCTACCGTTGCTGCCGAGTGTTTCTCCGGGCGATGTCGCGCTGGTGCCGGAAGGGACTTACTACATTGTCTCCAATTATGGCGACGCCAATTCGGTCGTGCGTTCGGATATCCGCGTGCAGGCCGGCAAGCTGACCGATGTGATCATCACCCATCGTGCCGCCGTGATCACGCTGAAGCTGGTCAGCAGCCAGGGCGGCGAGGCGCTGGCGAACACCGCATGGTCGGTGATCACGCCCGGCGGCGACGTCATCAAGGAATCGATCGGGGCGTTCCCCCGGGTGATCCTGGCCGAAGGCGAATACCGTGCCATCGCCAAGAACGAAGGCAAGGTGTTCGAGCGACCCTTCAACGTTGTCAACGGCGTCGATGGCGAAGTCGAGGTCGTCGCGCGTTAGCCGACCCAAGGCCGATGGCGACTGTCATAGTTGCTAACGCGCACTAACCATCGAACGATTTTAAACTGTCATAATTGGCGGCTTTGCCGGTACCGCTGCCCGATTTTTACAACGCATTAAGCCGTCGCTCTGCATTGGATGTCGCGGGATCGCACGTTTGCGCGAATGGGGACTCATGACCGCCGCCAGAAAAGTAACCACAGAATTCGAGTCAAAGATATTCGATGACCTTTCTATCCTGCAGCGTAAATGGGAGGCCGCCCGGTGTCCCGGCGAAGGGCTGCCCCGCTATGAAGACGTGATGTTGGGAAGTCTGGGCCGCCTGGCGGATCACATCGCCCTGATGAAGGAAAGCGACGGGGCGTTCGAGGTGTCGCGAACCGGCCGTTACGTCCAGAAATGGCTGGACGACGAGCGCTGGAACATTCCCCTGACCGCGCTGCCGCCGGATTGCGCGACCGCGCTCGGCACGGCCACGGCCAGCGCGCTCGTCAACGGCCGTCCTTATCTGGCAACGGCGCATTGCGTGCGCGATAGCATAGTGCGGACCTATGACGTTTTGGCGCTGCCGACTTTGTCTCGCTGGGGGGGCACGCTGATCGGAAACTATGTCAACGAGCGCGGTACGCAATATAATCTGCTGGATACGATTTTTTCCGCTACTGACGAAGGCGTGCTGTCGCTGGCGGCAATCCGCGACGCCAGCGGCCGGCTCTCCGATTTACAGATCGTTCACCTGAACCAGGGTGCGGCGCGGCTGTTGAAACGACCATCAGGCGATCTGATGTGGCGCCGGCTCAGTACCGGCGGCAATTTGTTGTGCTCGCCGGATATCATCAAGCGGCTGTTTGACGTCATCGCCGGCGGCAGTGGCGGTCAGTTCGAAATCGACAGCGAGGATCGATGCCTGAGGCTTGGCGCTACGGCGTTCGGCGACATTCTGTCCCTGACGGTTTCGGACGTCACCGCCATCAAGCGGCGGGAATCCTCGTTTCGCTTGCTGTTCGACAACAATCCGGTGCCGATGTGGGTGTTCGATGCCGAAAGCACGGAATTCATCGGGGTCAATGACGCGGCCGTGCAGCACTATGGCTACAGTCGCGCGAGGTTCCTGCAGATGAAGCTGCGCCAGATCTGGCCCGAGGATGAATGGGTCACCCATGGCGAGGCGCTGCGCGATCTCGGCGACATCTATCATTCCAGCCGCGACTGGCGACATCTCAAGGCGGACGGCACCGAAATCCACGTGCTGAGCTTCGGGCGCCGGGTCGTATTCGATGGCCGCGACGGCTATCTCGTGGCCATCGTCGACATCACGGAACGCCGCAAGGCCGAAGCCCGGATCGCCCACATGGCCCACCACGATGGCCTGACCAACTTGCCGAACCGGGATTTCTATCAGGACCATTTGCGTCAGGCATTGGAGCGTGGTCAGTCCGGCGGCAGGCGTGTCGCAGTATTGTGCGTGGATCTCGATCGGTTCAAAAATGTCAATGACGCGTTCGGCCATCCGATGGGAGACCGCCTGTTGAAGGCGGTGGCCGAGCGGCTGAAGGCCGAGATTCGCGGCGGTAACGTCGTGGCGCGGCTCGGCGGCGACGAATTCGCTGTCGTGCTCACCTCCAATGTCTCGCCGAACGAGGTGAGCGATTTTCCGACCATCTGATCCGGCTATTGAGCGATCGCTACGAAATCGATGGCTGCGAACTCGTCGTGGGCGCCAGCATTGGCATCGCGTTGTCGCCCGACGATGGCGATGCCTGCGAGGAATTGATGCGTAACGCCGACATGGCGCTTTATCGCGCCAAGGCGGATGGCGGTGGCTTCCACAGGTTCTTCGAGCGTCAGATGGACCGCGAAGCACAAAAGCGCCGGGACATGGAGTTCGACCTGCGCCGCGCCTTCGCCAATGGCGAGTTCGAACTCCACTATCAGCCGCTGGTGGATATCGCCTCTGATCAGATCAGCGGCTTCGAATCGCTCTTGCGCTGGCATCATCCGCAAAACGGCATGATCTCGCCGGCCGAATTCATTCCCGTCGCCGAAGACATCGGTTTGATCGTGGCGCTCGGCGAATGGGTATTGCGGGAAGCCTGCACGGAGGCCGCAAAATGGCCGGCCGGAGTCAAGGTGGCCGTGAACCTGTCGCCGGTACAGTTTCGTAGCCGCAACCTGGTTCAGGCCGTGATCTCGGCACTGGCGCATTCGGGACTTTCGCCGTTGCGGCTCGAACTCGAAATCACCGAATCGGTCCGAGGCCAATCTCGCGATCCTGCATCAGTTGCGCGAGCTCGGTGTCAGTATCTCCATGGACGATTTCGGAACCGGCTATTCGAGCCTGAGCTATCTCAGAAGCTTTCCATTCGACAAGATCAAGATCGATCGCTCCTTTGTGAAGGATCTCGCCAATTGCTCCGATTCTGGGGCGATCGTGCGGGCCATTTCCGGCCTCGGGCGCAGCCTCAATATCACCACGACAGCCGAAGGCGTGGAAACCATCGACCAGCTCGACTGGTTGCGCGCAGAAGGCTGTAACCAGGTGCAGGGCTTTCTGTTCAGTGCGGCGAAGCCCGCAGCCGAGGTCGAGCAGTTGCTGCTCACGTTCGGCCAGCGAGCGTCGCAGGCGGCGTGAGAACGACCCCAGAGCGTTTTCGAGCGAAGTGGATACGGTTCGCGTAGAGAAAACGCGTCAAAACAAGAATCTAGAGCCCCGTTCCGATTCCATCGGAACGAAAAGGCCCTAGAACCGCGTCACGATATCCGAGAGGGCGGGGCGAGGGCGGTCTTGGCTTGGCTTCGACGGGGTGCCGATGTGGATGAAGCCCACCAGCTTTTCATCCGGCTTCAGGCCGAAGCCGTCGAGTACGTCGCGATCGAACGCGAACCAGCCGGTCAGCCAGTTGGCGCCGTAGCCGAGCGCGGTTGCGGCGGTGACGAGGTTCATCGCGCTGGCGCCTGCGGACAACTGCTGTTCCCATGCCGGCACCTTGGGATGCGATTTGGTGCAGCTGACGACACCGATCACCAACGGGGCATCTGTTAGCGCGCGCTTTTCCGTTTCGATTTCGGATACGGATGCCGAGGGATTTTTCCGCGTGAACACCCTTGCGATGATTTCGCCGGCGCGCGCGCGGGCGTCGCCCTCAAACACGATAAAGCGCCATGGCGTCAGCTTGCCGTGATCGGGCACCCGCGCGCCGATCGTGAGAATGGTATCGAGCTCGGCCGGCGAAGGACCGGGGCCACTCATCTCGCGTGGCTTGACCGAGCGGCGGACCTTCAACAGTTCAATGGCATCAGGCACAGGCACTTCCTTGATTGGGCGTCTGCCACGGAGATAGGCGCGCGGCCGGGCAAACGGAAGCCAATTTGGATCGAATATGGCCGATCAGGCGGCCGACCGCGCCCGCTTGACGTCCGGCGGTGTTGCCTCATCGACCAGCGCGGCAATCGCCGCCTCGGTCGGCATGACGGTTTGTCCTTCGCTGCCGAGCCGGCGGACCGAGACCGAATGGCTTTCGGCTTCTTTCTTTCCGACCACAAGCAGCGCCGGGATTTTCGCCAGCGAATGCTCGCGGACCTTGTAGTTGATCTTCTCGTTGCGCAGGTCGATCTCGACCCGCAGCCCAGCCCGCCGCGCGGCGGCGGCGACCACCTTGGCGTATTCGTCGCCTTCCGAGGTAATGGTGGTGACCACGGCCTGCACCGGCGCGAGCCAGAGCGGGAAGTTGCCGGCAAAATGCTCGATCAGGATACCGATGAAGCGCTCCATCGAGCCGCAGATCGCGCGATGCACCATGACAGGCGCCTTCTTCGAGCCGTCGGCGTCGATGTAGAACGCGCCGAACCGTTCCGGCAGGTTGAAGTCGACCTGCGTGGTGCCGCATTGCCAGTCGCGGCCGATCGCGTCGCGCAGCACATATTCGAATTTTGGGCCGTAGAACGCGCCTTCGCCGGGATTGATCGAGGTCTTGATGCGGTGGTTGTGGCCCTGCGCCTCGATCTGCGACAGCACGGTCGCCATCACGCGCTCGGCGTGATCCCACATCTCGTCGGTGCCGACGCGCTTCTCCGGTCGGGTCGACAGCTTGACCGTGAGGTCGCCGGTAAAGCCGAAATCAGCATAGGTCGACAGAATGAGATCGTTGATTTTCAGGCATTCATCGGCAAGCTGCGCCTCGGTGCAGAACACATGGGCGTCGTCCTGGGTGAAGCCGCGCACCCGCATCAGCCCGTGCATCGCGCCCGACGGCTCGTAGCGGTGCACGACACCGAATTCAGCCAAACGCAATGGCAGATCGCGGTAGCTTTTCAGGCCGTGCTTGAAGATCTGGACGTGGCCCGGGCAGTTCATCGGTTTTAGCGCGAACCAGCGCTTGTCCTCGGCCTCGTCGCCGGCCGATTGCGCCGCGAACATGTTCTCGCGGTACCACTCCCAATGGCCGGAGGTTTCCCACAACACCTTGTCGAGGATCTGCGGTGCGTTGACCTCGCTGTAGTCGCCGGTCAGCCGCCGCCGCATATAGGCGATCAGGGCCTGGAAGATGGTCCAGCCCTTGGCGTGCCAGAACACCACGCCCGGACCTTCCTCCTGGAAGTGGAAAAGGTCGAGCTCGCGGCCGAGCCGGCGATGGTCGCGTTTTTCCGCTTCTTCGATCTGCTTCAGGTAGGCGTCGAGCTCTTCCTGCTTGGCGAACGCCGTGCCGTAGATCCGCGTCAGCATCGGGTTGTTGCTGTCGCCGCGCCAATAGGCGCCCGCGACTTTCATCAGCTTGAACGCGTTGCCGATCTTGCCGGTCGACGTCATATGCGGGCCGCGGCACAGGTCGAACCAGTCGCCTTGAAAGTAGATCTTGATAGGCTCGTCGCCGGGAATGGCGTCGACCAATTCGACCTTGAAGTTTTCGCCCTTGTCGCGAAACACCTGCTTGGTCTTTTCGCGATCCCAGACTTCCTTGGTGAAGGGTTTGTCGCGGGCGATGATCTCACGCATCTTCTTTTCGATCGCGGCGAAATCCTCCGGCGTGAACGGCTCGTTGCGGAAGAAATCGTAGTAGAAACCGTTCTCGATCACGGGACCGATCGTCACCTGCGTGCCAGGCCACAGCGACTGCACGGCTTCGGCGAGCACGTGTGCCGCGTCATGCCGGATCAATTCCAGCGCGCGGGCATCGTCGCGGTTGATGAATTCGATCTTCGCATTGTGCTGGATCGGATCGGTCAGATCGCTGACCGTGCCGTCGAGCGCCATCGCCACCGTGCGCTTGGCCAGCGACGGCGAAATGCCCTTGGCGATATCAAGACCGGTCGTGTTCTTGGGAAATTCGCGTTTGGCGCCGTCGGGAAAGGTGAGGGCGATCGTCGCAGGTTCACCGGCCGGCTTCAGATTCGCAAGGCCATACTGGAATCCGGATGCGGGCGTGTTGTTGTCAGGCATAGGTCATCTCCTGATGCTCACTCCTGCGAACGAGCGCAGGTAAGCTGGAATCGGGAGCTTTTAGCCCAGCGACGCCGCAAAGGAAACCGCCGCCGGCCGCGTAGACACGGCAGCGCCGACTTGCTAGCTGTTCTGCATACAATCTGAAGGCGAGGCGCGGATATGACATGGCGTGATGTCCTGGTCACCGGGCTATTGTTTCTTTTGCCGGCGCGTCCATGGCCGCTGCACCCAGTGCACCAGTCGCGCTCGACAAGACGCCACCGATGGTTTTCTACGTCGCCAAGGGGGCGACGGACTCTTGCGGTGCTGGCTGTGATAGCTGGATCGCGGTCGAGGGCAGGGTAGACGGGGACACCGCCGACCGCTTTCGGAAATTCCTGCGCCCGTTGAAAGACCGTCATCTGCCGATCTATTTTTTTTCGCCGGGCGGTAACCTCGCCCAAGCTCTGGCGATGGGCCGAATGCTCCACGAAAGGCCGACCATCGCCCGGGTGGCGCGAACCATGGTGAAGGAATGTGGAACCGAGCAGACCAGCGAGGCCTGTCTCAAGCTGAAGCAATCAGGCTCCGTGCTCGACGCCGAGCTATCGACAGGTCCTGCCATCTGCGCGTCGGCTTGCCCCTATCTGCTGCTCGGCGCCAGCACCCGGGAGATTGCGCCGAACGCCGTCTTGGGGGTCCATTCCCCGAAAATAGTCCTGCATTTCCGCGGACCGGAACCGGCCAAGAACAGGCGCGCCCAAGCGATGGAGCAGGGTCTGGACCATGCCAACCAGATGGTCGCGGCCTATCTGGCCAGGATGCACATCGATCGAGGCCTGCTCGATCTCGCCGAACCGTCAAATTCGAAAACGTGCATTTCCTGACGCGCGAGGAAATCGTTCGGTTCGGCATCGACCGCCGCGAATTCGTCGAAACGCCGTGGCGATTTGAAAACACCAGCCACGGCGTCAGCAAGATCACCGTTACAAGGAAGGCCGACGGCGTATCGTTTCGTAGAATGGACTGGCGGCTGTTCTGCGCCGGCAAGGACCATGCGCGCCTCATGATTGTCCGCCAGAGCGACAAGGTGGTTGCGGGATCGCTTTTGGTGAGTTTGATCGCGGGTTCGGCACAGCCGTTGAAATTGGCCGCCCTTGCCGTCCGAATGGGAGATTACGCGGTTCTGAACGTCGTCGTCGCCTCCGATACGGTAAAGAACTGGTCCACCCTGTCACATCTTCAGATGGCGGAAACCGCATCTTTGCCGGGCGGCGACGCAGGCGACGTTTGAGATCGGGACCAGCGGTCTTGAACAGGCATGGAGCGCCCTTGCCGCGACCTGCGCCACCGCGCCAGGCAACGTCAGGCCATCCACCACCGTATCCGGCGTAGCGAATGCGCCTGCGCGTGGCAGCATCGCCCGGCATGCCGGGCGGCCTCGCTTTCGCGGAAGCGCCAAGCGCACGGGTTTTTGCGGCGCGAAGACATATCGACGAATTCTTGGCCTGGGCCCAATCGAAGGGGCTCAAAGTGCTGCCGAAGTCGCCGCGGGTCCGCGATAGCTTCAGTCGCCCAGGTCCTACGGTCAGTCGTGATTCAGTTACATTGGGGTCGCCGGAAACCGACTACCTGGTTCCCGGATTGTACGTCAACATCGTCGGCGCCAGTCAAGGCTTCGAAACCAATCGGAAAACCGGGACCCATGAGCTCCAGTGGACCGCGGCCGACTACATGGCGAGCCGGTTTGAAAGATCGGCATTTCCGAATCCGGCGGGCCCACATGATCCCACGTCCGGAAGGACGGCCGAAGTAGCCCGGCTGTTCAACGCAACCTATGGGCTGTTCAACGAACTGATCGACAAGTTTGGCAACGATGCGGTCGAAGCTGGTGTCATCAACATGATGAACGAGTGGAATTCGAAATCGGATCTGCAGAGTAGCTTTGCGTCATTTGCGGCCGGTATGATCAGGGGCGGCGCGAAAGCCGGTGCGGTGCAGTCGGTTTTTGAAAAATTCACCGCCCAGATTTCAGCGGGGCCCGTCGCGTCGGACAGTGCCGCCAAGTAGGTAGGGACTCGTGACTTCCCAAACCGCCGTCGGCGCGCCCGGTAACCGAACAATTCGCCGGCGGCCGTAGCGGCGCCAGCCTCGCATCGGTCGCGCTCAATACATCGTTCTTCACATGACAGGCCATTGGTTCGGGCATCGGCGGTGTGTTATATGCACGCGATCTGTTATATGCGCCGGTTACGTCGAGGGGTCTTGTCGCGCAGGCGCTGCTGCAAACAAATTCGTACGCTGGACAAACACGAAGTGGGGTTACATGAGAACTATGCTTGCGCTTGTCGCGCTCCTCTATTCAACCGCCGTCATGGCCCAAGCGAGCCCGCCAACGGTCGGAGAACACCCGCTATTGCAGGTGAAACCACGGGGCCAAAAAGCTGCTGCGGTGCCGGCTTCCTCCAAGTCGGCCGCGAAGAAGCTGCAGGCTTGCCTTGAGATCGACGACGGCACCAAGGGCCGGCTTGATTGCTATGATGCGATTTTCCCGCCCAAGCCAAACCCGAAAGCAAAGCCCGCCGAGCGCGTGACGGACTGTCATTCCATCAAGGAAGAGGACGAGCGGCTGAACTGCTATAATGGGTTCGCGGAGAAAATACCGAAATTCTGACGGGCTTGAAAAAAGCTCACCACCGAGCGGATTGGCTTGGCACGATAAAGGCGGTGGTGCTCGGCTTATCGGAACCGCCGCTGTAATAGAACCTGCAAGCGGCGAGGATCACGATCAGCAATGCGAGTATGACAATCAGATCGATGTGTCGGGGATCGCGACCTCTGCTGCCGATTTTCCAGCGCATTGATTGGCCCTCCTGACGGAGTGACTCACCAATGCGTGGAGATGGCGGCGGTTCCTGTCCGCTTGCGATGCTGGTTTCGTTTGAACGCGATGCGGCGATTGCACCACGCGCGGCTCAGGGCCTGTGGACCCCGCGCCAGCGTCCGTACCGCCAGGGCAGATACCATCGCGCACCCGTTGGTTTTGTCAGCGGCACGTTATCGATGCCGGACGTGCCCCAGGGGTGACAGCGAAGCAGGCGCGCCAGCGTCATCCATCCGCCGCCCCACAATCCGAAGCGCTCGATTGCCTCGTCGCCATACGCCGAACAGGTTGGCAGATGTCGGCAGTTGTAGCCGACGAAAGGCGATAGCGTGTGCCGGTAAATCCAGATCAGGCCGCGCCCGGCATTGCGGGGCCAACGTTGCAGCGAACCGGCGCAGTCGGGGCAGGAAGAGGAAGATACAGGCTTCATGGGCGTGGGGCCGTGATCATGTGCGGAGCGGTGCTCGGTTCCCGGACATGGAACCTCCTGACTGGCATTTGCGCCACATTCCGAGAAAATATCGCGTGTTCCAGGTAGTGTTGCAGCACAGGTGGTATGGACGATGCGAATTCGCACGGTTACCTTTTTATGACCGCCGGGATGACAGAATCATATGGCGTTGGAATGGGGCCATTGCCACTGTATTGGGGTGTGGGGGAAGGAACCAAATTGAGACTGTTGAGGTGGCTTGATGTTCGCGGCTGGGCGCTGCTCGGCGCTTCCGCCCTGGGTGTCGTATTGCCTGGGTTGATGATGTCGCTGGCCGGTTCGGCGCGCGCGGAGCCGGCGCTCGAAGAACGCAAATTGCCCATGAAATTTAGCTGGGTCGTCTGCGAGCCCAATTGCCGCGGCTGGGTGAGCGCCGTTGGCGTTGTAACTGCCGACAGCCCCGGAGAGTTCGACCAATTCGCGCGTGGCCGCAATCTCGGCGGCGCAACCGTGGTGCTCGATTCCAGCGGCGGATCCGTCAACGACGCGATCACGCTCGGCCGGCGCTGGCGAAGTCTCGGTTTACTGACCACCGTCGGCACCAGCATTGAGACCCATACCGCACGCGGCGTTCAGACCAGCATCATGCCGGATGCCTATTGCGAATCCATGTGCGTGTTTCTGCTGCTGTCCGGCAAGACGCGCTATGTGCCCGATGGCGCGCATATCAGAGTGCATCAGATCTGGATGGGCGATCGTGCCGACGACGCCAAGGCCGCCAATTATACGGCGCAGGATTTGATGATCGTGGAGCGTGACGTCGGCCGTCTTGCCAAATACACGTTTGACATGGGCGGAGCAGGCGACCTGCTGTCTTTGTCGCTCAGCGTGCCGCCGTGGGAAAACCTGCACGAATTGTCGCGTGACGAACTACGGCTGACCAATCTCGTCACGACTGATGCGGTCGCCGAAGTGCTGCCGGATATGATGCCGAAGAACGGCAAGGCCGCAATACCGGTGGCTGAGCTGGCGACCTCCAAGCCGGTGCAGGATCGCTTTGTCGGCAACGCCATGCAGGCCGAGGCCCAGACGCATCAAATTGCGCTGCCGGAGAAGTCGACCAGGACGGCTGAAGCCGTGCCTCCGACGGGCGCTACCGGTGCGACGCCCACGAAATAGAGCCTGACAGCAAGGATGGCAGCCTATCCGCGCAAGCGGATGGTCCAGTATTCTGCGACGTTCCTGATCGACCGCGATCGTGGCGGGCTGTCTGCGTTCGCGGCTACGCCGCAGGACGTTCAGCTCTGTGCTTGGGCTGACTGCTTGTCGTTCGTCGCTGTGTCGTTCGCCCTGGCTTCAATCTGACCGATTGCATCGACTACGGCATCGAAGGTCAGCATGGTGGAAGCATGGCGCGCCTTGTAGTCCCGCACCGGCTCGAGCAGTGCGATGTCGGCCCACTTGCCGCCGGGCGGCGCACCGTTTTCCTTCAGCATCTTGCGGACAGTCTGGCGCAACTCGCGCAACTCCGCAGCCGTCGAGCCAACGACATGGCTCGCCATGATCGAGGAGGCGGCCTGGCCGAGCGCGCAGGCCTTCACGTCATGAGCAAAGTCCGTGACGATGGGCCCGTCCATCTTGAGGTCGATCTTGACGGTCGAGCCGCACAGCTTGGAATGCGCGGTGGCGCTGGCGTCGGGTGCGTCAAGGCGCCCCAGTCGGGGAATATTGCCGGCCAGTTCGATGATACGCTTGTTGTAGATGTCGTTCAGCATAAGATCGGGGTCTCAGGCGGTCCAGCCCAGCGCCCTTGGCGAGCATGGCCTGTAGCCCTATATATGGGGTCCAGTGGTGGAAAAACAGTCCGTCCATTGGCTCGGTGGCGAAAACGGAAGCCAAGCTAGCCGCCGAGATTTACTATCGCGGTATTCAGGCGTCCGGCGGCAAGCCGCTCCGTCTGCCGGTGACACTCCGGTCTCAAAAGGCCGGTCGAACGGAGTCGACATGGACGCATTGATCAAATCCCTTCGCCCAAACCAGCCCCCGGAAGGCAAATCCTTGGAAGCCAAATCATCGGAAGCAAGGTCTTCCGATTCAAAGGCTGCGGCCGCCAGGATGCCGGACAGCCGCCCCGCTGAACTGGATCCTTCCGAGTTTCTGGCTGCCGTGGTGCGCGCGGACCAGCCGCTGCCGTCGCGCGCGGAGGCCGAGCACGCCGTGCGGACACTCTTGCATTACATCGGCGAAAACCCCGATCGCGAGGGCCTGCTCGATACGCCGCGCCGGGTGGTCGAATCTTTCGACGAACTCTATCAGGGTT
>Ga0164309_10001264_pt1 | contig 12550 bp, 12 predicted proteins | sample Whisoiple_247_MG_FD_109984 | JGI IMG/M metagenome (GOLD analysis project Ga0164309, IMG submission 109984) | Soil microbial communities amended with fresh organic matter from upstate New York, USA - Whitman soil sample_247_MG | ecosystem: Environmental > Terrestrial > Soil > Unclassified >... | reverse complement strand
TTCGAGACGATGGACGCGAACAAGGGGGTCGGGCTCGCCGCGAACCAGGTCGGCGCCGCGACACGCGTCGCGGTAGTGGACGCCGACGGGAAGCGGATCGCCCTCGTGAACCCGCGGATCACCGCGACCGGCGGCCCCGTGGAGGCGGACGAGGAGGGGTGCCTGTCGATCCCCGAGATCTTCGCCGACGTGAAGCGCCCCACCGAGGTGACGGTCGAGGCGCTGGACCGTGACGGGAAGCCATACACGCTCTCAGCCAACGGGCTCCTCGCCCGCGCCATCCAGCACGAGATCGACCACCTCGACGGAATCCTCTTCCTCGACCACCTCGGTCCGATGAAGCGGACGCTGATGCTCCGGAAGTACAAGCGCGAGAATCCCGACGCCGGCCACGTCCAGAAGGCCCCGACCGAGCCGGCACCGGCGGAGAAGTGACGATGCGGGTCGCCTTCTTCGGCACCCCCGCGTTCGCGGTCCCCTCCCTCGAAGCGCTCCTCCGGGAGCGCTTCGACGTCCCGTTGGTGGTGACCCAACCCGATCGTCCGCAGGGGCGCTCCCGCTCGACCCTCGTCCCACCGGCGGTGAAGGTCGCCGCGGAAAAGGCGGGGATCGAGGTGGTGCAGCCCGACCGCCCCGCCGGCGACGTCTTCCGCCGCACGCTCGAGCATGTCCGCCCCGACATCGGCGTCGTGGTGGCGTACGGCCACATCCTCAAACCCGAGATCCTTGGCATTCCGCGGCTCGGGATGATCAACGTGCACGCCTCCCTCCTCCCCAAGTACCGCGGCGCCGCCCCGATCCAATGGGCGATGCTCGACGGGGAGTCGGAGACCGGCGTCAGCATCATGCAGATGGAGGCGGGACTCGACTCGGGGCCGGTCCTCCACACCGCCCGCACTCCGATCACCGAGGACGACAATGCCGCGGAACTCACCGCGCGTCTCGCCGAAGTGGGAGCGCAGGCGTTGATCGAGGCGCTCACCCTCATCTCCGTCGGGACCGGAAGGCCGCGGGTGCAGGACCACGCCGCCGCGACCCTCGCCCCCAAGATCGGCCGCGAGCTCGCCCGGATCGACTGGAGCCTCCCCGCCGAGGTCGTGGCGCGGAAGATCCGCGCCTTCGACCCGGAGCCCGGCGCCTGGGGGACGCTCGAAGCGCAGCCGTTCAAGTTCTTCCGCGCCCACGCGCGCGAGGGGAGCGGCACCCCGGGTGAGGCGATCGTCGGCGCGCGCGGGCTTCGGATCGCCTGCGGCACCGGCGCCGTCGAGGTCGCTGAGGTGCAGCCGGCCGGGAAGCAGCGGATGCCGGCTTCCGCTTGGCTCGCGGGACGGCGCGACACTCCGCTCCCGAAGTTCGCATGAGGCCGATCCCCCGCCTCCACGCGATCACCGATGCCAGGGTCCTCGCGGACCCCGACCTCGGGAAGAAGGCCGCGGCGATCGCGGCGCTCGGGCCGGGGAGCGCCATCCATCTGCGCGACCGGAGTGCCACGATGCCGGCGCTCGCCGAGCTCGGGCGCCGGCTCGGCGCACTCACACGCCCCGCCGAGAGCGCCTTCGTCGTGAACGGCCGGGCAGACCTCGCCCGCGCCCTCGGCGCGCAAGGAGTGCAGCTCGGTGAAGAGGACATCTCTGTCGCTGCCGCCCGCACAGTGCTCGGCACCGGGTGGATCGGGCGATCAGTGCACTCCGTCGATGGGGCGCGCCGGGCCTTCGATGACGGGGCGGACTACGTGATCCTCGGAAGCATCTTTCCGACCGCGTCGCATCCTGACCAGACCCCGCTCGGCCTCGGCGCCTTGGAAGAGGCCGTGAAGCTCGGGCACCCGGTGGTCGCGATCGGCGGCGTCACCGCGGAGCGCGCGGCAGAGTGCCGCAGTGCGGGAGCGTGGGGGGTCGCGGCGATCCGCGCGCTCTGGGATGCGGCGGACCCGTACGCCGCCGCGCGGGAGCTCCTGGCACCTTGGGGAGAAGACGAGTGATCACTCTCACCATCAACGGTGACAAGCGCGAGGTCCCCGAGGGGCTCACCCTCGCGACCCTGCTCACCCACCTCGGCCTCGACGCGCGGATGGTGGTGGTGGAGCAGAATCGGGTCATCGTGCGCAAGAACGCGATCGCCGAGGCCCGCGTGGCGGCCGGGGATGAGATCGAGATCGTGCATTTTGTGGGGGGTGGGTGATCCTACCCGACGCCCGCGTTACAACCGGCCCGCCGTGAACGGCGGGCCGCACTTTTTCTCCGAGGGGCCCGCCGTACGCCCGCCGTCCTGCGGCGGGCGAAAGCACCGGGGCCGGACGCGGCCGTACGCCCGCCGCCCTGCGGCGGGCGAAAGCACCGGAGCCGGACGCGGCCGTACGCCCGCCGCCCTGCGGCGGGCGAAAGCACCGGGGCCGGACGCGGCCGTACGCCCGCCGCCCTGCGGCGGGCGAAATGCGGCGAACAGCGGGTCCCCGCTCAACGCCCGCGGCGGGGCCGCGGGCGTACCGGCCTCCGTCGCGTCAAATGTCCGGCGGCTCCGCCCGCAGGGTGTTCCAAGGTCCTTTGTAGTTCGAAGGGTTCCGGTCAATATACCGTCTCACAGCAAGCAACGCACGGTGCGAACGGACGATTCTGTCATAGAACCCCATCTTCCACCGGAACGCGGGGTGCTCAGCCTTGAGCGCTGTTCGACTCGCGCCCTTCCAGTACCGTACCACCTCTCCAAGTGGTACCGCGGGGCCATTCGTCTTGTGAAGCACGAGCACGCCATGGATGTGCTCTGGCATCACGACCATTGCATCAAGGCGAACGCGTTGGAAGTGTTCCGGGAGCTTCCGCCAGATCTGTTCCACGACTTCTCCGGCCAGGGTCAGTGGACGGTGTGGATCACCAGCGGCCCTGAACCAAGGGCGCCATTCATGCACGACAAGGGTCACGAAGTAGACCCCGGACTTTGAATAGTCCCAGCCCGGCCTCCGCGGCGGCCTCCCATGCATCCCCATCCCCCACCCTACCACCCCTCCCCACCCCCTCCGTCACCCCTTTCCTGCGCCCCGGCGCGAAATGCCGCAATCCCCCGTTTCCATTAGATTTAGGCCATGTCGACCGAGACCTTGAGCGCCCTCGATACCCCCCTGGTGATCGGGGGTCGGACCTTCTCCTCCCGCCTCCTCGTGGGGACCGGGAAGTACCGCTCGAACGAAGAAATGGTCGCCGCCATCGAGGCCTCCGGGGCCGAGGTGGTGACGGTCGCCGTGCGCCGCGTGGACCTGGACCGCTCCAAGGACACGAGCATCCTCCACCACCTCGGCGCCGACCGCTTCTTCCTTCTCTCCAACACCGCCGGCTGCTACACCGCCGAGGACGCGATCCGCTACGCGCGGCTGGCGCGCGAGGCGGGGTTCAACGAGTTCGTGAAGCTCGAGGTCATCGGCGACCAGCAGACCCTCCTCCCCGACGTCTACGGCCTCCTCGAGGCGACCAAGACGCTCGCGAAGGAAGGGTTCAAGGTGATGGCCTACACCAACGACGACCTCATCACCGCGCTCCGGCTCGAGGATGCGGGGGCGGTCGCCGTGATGCCCCTCGCCTCGCCGATCGGGAGCGGGCTCGGGATGATCAATCCCTACTCGATCCGCACCATCAAGAGCCGTCTGAAGGTGCCGACGATCGTCGACGCCGGGGTCGGCACGGCCTCCGACGCGACCCTCGTGATGGAACAGGGGGTCGACGGGATCTTGATGAACACCGCCCTCGCCGAGGCGAAGGAGCCGGTGGCGATGGCGTGGGCGATGCGGTGGGGCGTGATGGCTGGTCGCGCGGCGTATCTCGCCGGACGGATGCCGACCCGTGAGGTCGCCGTCCCGTCGAGCCCGACGCGCGGGATGCTCGGCTGAGCCGGCCTCCCCAGGACGCGCGCCACGCGGCCTACGCGATCCTCGAAGCAGTCGCGCGCGGAGCCCCGTTCGACGCCGCCCGTGACCGCGCGGTGGAGGCGCTGGAGGAGCGGGACCGCCGCCTGGCGCACGAGCTCGCCGCCGGGGTCCTGAGGCGCCGCGGCGACCTGGACAACGCGCTCGCGCCATTCGCCGAGCACGGATGGGAGAGCGTCAAGCCGAAGCTCCGCGATGTGCTGCGGCTCGGGGCATACCAGCTCCTCGAGCTCGACAAGGTCCCGGCCCACGCGGCGGTCTCCACCAGCACCGAGCTCGCCAAGGTGATCGTCGGCGAGCGGGCCGCGAAGTTCGTGAACGCGATGCTCCGCCGACTCGCCGACCGCGGCGCCCCGGCGGGGAGCGAGGCGGGATCCCGCCGGTCCCATCCCTCCTGGCTCGTGCTCCGGTGGGATGCACGGTTCGGGGTGGAAGGTACGAAGGACCTCCTCCTCTGGAACGACACCCCGCCGCCGCTCGTGATCCAGCCGGCGCGGTGGGCGATCGAAGCGCTCGAGGCGGCGTGTCAGGCGGAGCAGCTCCACGTCCGACGCGCCCCGTGGGACGCCGGACTCGTGGTCGAGGGACGGACGCCGACGGCGCTCCCCGGATTCGCCGAAGGGGCGTTCGTGGTGCAGGATCCGGCGCAGTCGATCGTGGCGCGATTCGCCGGGATCCCCGATGGGGCGACGGTGTACGACGCCTGCGCAGCACCCGGAGGGAAGACGATCGCGCTCGGTCGGGCGATCGGGCGGTCAGGCGGTCGGGTGATGGCCGCCGACCGGAACGTCGCGAGGGTGCGCCGACTCAAGCAGAACCTCGAGCGCGCGGGGAGCGGACGGGAGTTCCCGGTCGCGGCCGATGCCTCCGCTCCGCCGATCCGGCCCTGCGATGCGGTCCTCCTCGACGCCCCTTGCCTCGGCACCGGCACCTTCGCCCGGCACCCCGACGCGCGGTGGAAGGTCTCGGCGAGAGCACTCGAGGTCATCGTTTTGAAGCAGCGCGAACTCCTCGACGGGGTCGCGAGCGTGGTGAAGCCGGGTGGGTTGCTGGTGTACGCGACCTGCTCCATCGAACCTGAAGAGAACGAGCTCCAGGTGGACCGTTTCCTGAACGAGCATCCCGAGTTCCGGCGCGACCCCTCCCCGGTGGCGGACCCCTCCTGGCTCTCGCCGGCGGGGGACCTGACCCTCCTGCCGCAGGTGCACGGGACCGACGGCGCCTACGCGGCGCGCCTCCGGAGGATCGCGTGAGCGACACGCCCACCCCCGCCCCCGAACAGCCGGGCTCGCACTGGGCCGGTATCCATCGCTCCGGAGGGAACACGGGGTTGCCGAAGAATCCGTTCAGCGGGATCACCCGCACCGTCACCGGTCGCCGGCTCCTGGTGCAGGTCTCGCTCATCGTCGGCGCCACCATCGGTGGCTACCTCCTCGCCGCGTTCTGGATCTTCCCCGCCCCCCTCTTCAGTGAGGCGGTCGCGGTGCCGCGCGTCCTCGAGCTCGACGCCGGCGAGGCCGAGTCACGGCTCATCGCCGCTGGGCTCCGGGTGAAGCGGGAGGCCGAGATGCCGCACCCGCGCCTCCCCCGCGGTGCCGTCGTCTGGCAGGATCCCGCCCCGTACACCGAGCTCGGAAGCGGCGCCCAGGTGGTGCTCACCGTCTCGAGCGGCCCGCCGGAGCTCGCGATCCCCGACATCGAGGAGATGGACGGGACCCTCGCGCTGCGCGTGCTGCAGGCGGCGGGGCTCAACATGAAGGGGGTCGACTCGGTGGCGAACGCCGCTCCCAAGGGGACCGCGCTCGCGACCCGCCCGGTCGCCGGCGTCACCCGCGCCCCGACCGACCCGATCACCCTGGTGGTGAGCTCGGGGCCGGCCAACACGGCGATCCCGAACGTCAGCGGCCTCACCGTCCCCGAGGCGCGGGACCGGCTCTTCGCCGCCGGCCTCACCGTGGGCCGCATCACGTTGGAGCGGAGCGCGGGGCTCCCCGAAGGGCGGGTCCTCCGTCAGCGCCCCGCCGCCGGCGGCCTCTCCGCCAAGGATGGCCGCGTGGACCTCGTCGTCGTGGGAGAACCGGAATGAGCCGCACCCTGAGGATCGCTCCGAGCGTGCTGAGCACTGACCTCGGCCGCCTGAAGGAGCAGATCGACCAGGCGAAGGCGGGGGGCGCGGACTGGCTCCACGTCGACGTGATGGACGGCCGCTTCGTGCCGAACCTCACCTTCGGCGCGCCGCTCATCAAGGCGCTCAAGAAGATCTCCGACCTCCCGCTCGACGTGCACCTGATGGTGCTGGAGCCGGAGAACTACATCGCCGAGTACGCCGACCTGGGGTGCAGCGTCTTCACCTTCCATCCCGAAGCGACCGTGCACGTGCAGCGGCACCTCACGGCGGTCCGGGAGAAGGGGATGAAGGCGGGGCTCGCGCTCAACCCGTCGACCCCGCTCACCGCGGTGGACGAGGTGGTGAACGACCTCGACCTGCTGCTCATCATGAGCGTCAACCCGGGGTTCGGCGGGCAGAAGTACATCCCGGCGAGCACCGACAAGATCCAGCGCGCCCGGAACCTCCTCGACTTCCGGCGCTCCGCCGCGACCCTCGAGGTGGACGGCGGGATCGACCCGGTCACCATCAAGGAGGCGTGGATGGTGGGCGCGGACACCTTCGTCGCCGGGCAGGCGGTCTTCGGACAGGCCGACCCCGCCGCCGCGATCAAGAACCTTCGGCGCGCCTGCGCCGTGGAGGCCTAGCATGTCGAAGCAGAACATCCTCGCCGTCGCGATCATCGCCTTCCTCGTGGGCGGGGCGTACGCGATGACCCGAGCGCACGACGAAGGGGTAGTCGGCGTCGACTCCAAGGCCCCCGACTACCAGGCCGTCGTCGTTGCCACCGGCGACACCGCCTCCCTCCGCGACCGGTACAAGGGCCAGGTCACGCTCATCAACATCTGGGCGACCTGGTGTGGGCCGTGCCGCGAGGAGATGCCGGCGATGGAGGCGCTCTACAAGGACTACGCCGCCCGCGGGTTCAAGATCGCGGCCGTGAGCATCGACGAGGGGAATGACGACGCGGTCAAGGCGTTCGCCCAGGAGCTCGGGCTCACCTTCGACATCCTCCACGACCGGAGCGGCGCGATCCAGGGGGTCTATCAGACCACCGGCGTCCCCGAGTCGTTCCTCCTCGACCGCGACGGGAAGATCGTGCGCCGGCTCATCGGCAGCCACGACTGGAACTCCCCGGCCAACCGCGACCTGATCGACCGGCTCCTCGCCCAGGGTTCCTGAGTGCAGCTGCTCAAGCGCGCCTTCGCGAGCTGGCCGCTCAAGCTGACCTCGGTGCTGCTCGCGCTGCTCCTGTGGGTCATCGCCTCCCTCGAGGAGCCGGTGACCCGTCGCGTTCCCGCGCGCCTCACCCTCGACCCGCCGACCGACCGCGCCGTCACGACCGCGACGACCCTCGCGACGGTGCAGCTCACCGCCCCGGCGCGTGAGTTCCTGAAGCTCGGGAACCGCCCGGTCACCGTGCTCCGCTCCATCGCCGACAGCAACGACGGCCCCGGCACCGTGGCCCTCACCCCGGCCGACGTCATCCTCCCGCGCGGCGTCTCCGCCCGCGCCCTCGACGTGCAGCCGGCGCAGGTCTCCTACCGGATGGTCCCGAAGGGGGCCGCCGTGGTGCTGGCGCGGACCTGGCGCGGCGTCCCCGTCGCGGTCCCCGGCACGATCGAGCACCGCTGGGTCCCGGTCCCGGAGACGGTCTCGGTCACGGTGCGCGGTCCCGCGGCCCGGCTCGCGACCCTCGACCTCGACAGCGTGATCGTCCTCGTCCGCCCCGACACGACCACCGGTGCGGCCTCCCTCCGCGCGATCGTCCCCCCGGGGTTCACCGCCGAGACGGTGCCGCAGGCGATCCGGTTGCAGGCGAGGTTCCCGTGACGCGGATCCTCGCCATCGAGTCGAGCTGCGACGAGACCTCCGCCGCGGTGGTGCGGTGCGAGGGAGCGTGCGGCCCCGACCGCCACGGCGACCCGGTGGCCGAGTCGGTGGTGATCCTGTCGCAGGACGTGCACCGGATCTTCGGCGGTGTGGTCCCCGAGCTCGCCAGCCGCGCCCACCTCACCGCCCTCCCCGACGTGATCGACCAGGCGCTCGCCCAGGCGGGGACGACGCTCGAAGGGATCGACGGGATCGCCGTGACCCAGGGACCGGGACTCGTGGGCGCGCTCCTCGTCGGCGCGATGTACGGGAAGGGGCTCGCCTGGACCCTCGGCAAGCCGCTCATCGGGGTGCACCACATGGAAGGGCACCTCTTCGCCGCGGCACTCGAAGACCGGGAGCTCAAACCCCCGTTCGTCGGGCTCCTCGTGAGCGGCGGACACACCCAGCTCCTCGACGTCCCGGCGTGGGGACGGTACCGCATCGTCGGCGCCACCAAGGACGACGCCGCCGGTGAGGCGTTCGACAAGGTCGGCACCCTCCTCGGCCTCCCCTACCCCGGCGGCCCGCGGATCGAGAAGCTCGCGAAAGAGGGGAAAGGGGGACGCTGGAAGTTCCCCCGCCCCATGCTCGGCGAGCTCGGTCGGGGCGGCCCCGACGAATACGCATTCTCCTTCAGCGGGCTCAAGACCGCCCTGCTCCGCGCCGTGCAGGGGTCGAAGGACCTCGACGCCGACCGCGCGGACCTCTGCCGCGATTTCCAGGACGCCGTGATCGAGGTGCTGGTCGAGAAGTCGCTCCACCTCGCCGACCGGCTCAGCTACCGCACGATCCTCCTGGGCGGCGGGGTCGCCTGCAACCAGACCCTGATCGGCCGCCTCCGTGAGCGCGCCGGGGATGGCATCCGAGTGGTCGCGGCGACGCCGAGGCTCAACCAGGACAACGCCGCGATGATCGGCGCCGCCGGGGCCTGGCGACTGGCGCAGGGTGAGCGGAGCGACTGGAACATCGAACCCCGCGCCGACCTCCCGATGCCGGGCCTGGTGGCCTAGCGCACAGCGCCCCCTGCGCCCCACGTGGTAGTTTTGGGGGCCCACAGCACTCGCACTCTTCCAACCTGACCCAATGACCGTATTCCCCTTCGTCCTCGACTTCGGCGTCATCCAGATCACCGGTTACGGCCTGATGATGATGGTCGGCTTCCTCGTCGGCAGCTGGCTCATCGCGCTGGAGCTCCGGCGTCGCGGGTGGCGGGAGGAGTACGCCTCAGACATCACCCTCGCCGCGGTGATCGGGGGGATCGTCGGCGCCAAGCTCTGGTACGTCGTCCTCACCGGCGACCCGAACGCCCTCCTCTCCCGCGGCGGGCTGGTCTGGTATGGCGGCTTCGTGGGCGGCTCCCTCGCCGTGTGGCTGAACGGCCTCCGCCTCAAGGTCCCCACCACGATCACCGCACACCTCGTGGCCCCCGCGCTCGCCGCCGCCTATGCGCTGGGCCGGATCGGGTGCTTCCTGGTGAACGACGACTACGGCCGCCCCACCACCCTCCCGTGGGGGATGAAGTTCCCGCAGGGGATGCCGCCATCGACCGTCGCCAATCTCCGCGAGCAGTTCGGCGTCGCCCTTCCGGCCGACATGGACCCGACCACGGTCCTCGCCGTGCACCCGACCCAGCTCTATGAGGCGGGGCTGATGCTCGCGGCCTTCGCCGTGCTCTGGGCGCTGCGCGACCGCGCCAAGGGGCTGGGGTGGCTCTTCGGGCTCTACCTGGTCTTCGGCGGGGCGGAGCGGTTCATCATCGAGGTGCTCCGGGCCAAGGATGACCGCTTCTTCGGGCCGTTCACCCTCGCGCAGGTGGTGAGCGTCCTCCTCGTGACGATCGGCTTCGTGGTGATGTCGCGGCGCGCCGGCGCCGGCAAAGTGGATCCCGGCCCCTACCTGACCAAGGTGGACGCCTGAAGCTCGTCCGGCTCTCGGGCGGCTTCACCCCGCCCTCCCTCACCGCCCTCCTCCAGGCCCCTTCGTCGACGCTGGTCGCCGCCGGGGGTGAAGGGGAGCGCACGGTGGCGTGGGCCAGGCTCCTGATCACCTCGCTGGTCCTCATCACCCCGACCTGGAAGCTGGCCACGCACCCGCGCGACCCGGTCTACGTCCTCGGGTTCCTGGTGACGCTCGCCGGCTTCCTGATGGCGCTCGGCGTCTGGTGGATCCTCCGGAAGGGACGCTACGGACCCTGGGTCGGGTTCCTGAGTTCGAGCTTCGACGTCTCGTTCGTGACCCTGGCCCTGGCCCTGTTCATGTGGGTGGGGCCGCCTTTGCTCGCGCTCAACAGCAAGGTGACGTTCGAGATCTACTTCCTGACCCTCGCCGCCACCGCGCTCCGCTATGATGGGCGGATCTGCGCGGTCGCGGGAGGGCTCGCGATCACCCAGTACGCCGCACTCGTCTTCTTCGCCGACTGGCGCTGGGATCTCTACGCTCCCGAAGCGGGTGGCGGCACGTACGCGCTCTTCAGCATGGTGGACCAGGTCACCCGTCTCATCCTCCTCGGGAGTGCCACCCTCCTCGCGATGCTGCTGGTGGGGCGGGCGCAGAAGCTCCAGACCGCCGCCTCGAGCGACCCGCTCACCGGCGTCGGCAACCGGGTCCACTTCGACCGCCGGGTCCACGCCGAGCTGGAGCGGGCGATGCGCTACCGCCGCCCCCTGTCGCTCGCGCTGGTGGATGTCGACCACTTCAAGAAGTTCAACGACGTGCACGGCCACCTGGTCGGCGACGACATCCTGGTGACCGTGGCGATGCTGCTGGGGCGGAGCCTCCGGCGTTCCGACGTCCTCGCCCGCTACGGCGGCGAGGAGTTCGCGCTGGTCCTCCCCGAGGCGGCGGCGGAGTCGGCGCTGGTGAAGGTGGACAAGATCCGGCAGTCGATCGACGCGACGACGCTGGAGCTTCCGGATCCTCGCGAGCCGAGCAAGCTCACCATCAGCGGTGGGATCGCGACGTATCCGGAGGACGGCGACACCGTGGAGCTCCTTCTCGCCGCCGCAGACGACCGGCTCCTCGCGGCGAAGCGGGCGGGACGGAACCAGGTGATCGGGGGGGCTGGGTCGGTGGTGAGCACCTGACCCTCGGAGCCAGCGAGGAGCTCGACCGCTCCCGTACGAAGATCACCCCCGAAAGGGGGTGTTTTCTTCCCAGTAACTGACCCGCGCAGCGTATAAGAACTGTACGGTAGGCACTGAAAGTCAAAAATTATACAGTATGGTAATACGTTACAGGATAATGACTTACACAGTTATCAGTTGTAACTGTATAAATAATGATATGATTTTGTGGCAACCGCAGACTCCGGTGAATCAGTCTATGTGATTGGAAGCAAAGGAGTTACGTGATCCACCCGAGTGTGGCACCGCAATTGCCTTAGGTATAGGCGAGGAGAGAAGCTTCTCCACGGTAAAGTGTCTGGTAGAAGAAGGGTTGGAGCGAACACTTCTGTTCGTCTCCGTCAAAGCTCAGGGGGCTACCAGGCACCTCTTTCGAAAGGGTCCGCTACGGCGGGCCTTTTCATTTTCAGTAGGACAGCCGGACAGTTAGACAGTTGGACAGAGAAAGGGGCCCCGATACCGGAGCCCCCCTGTCGAACCGTCTAACTGTCCAACTGTCTACCTGCTCGACTTCTGCGCCAGCTGCTCCCTGAGCCGCCCCAGCTCCGACCTGAGCTCGGCGAGATCGGCCTCCATCCGGTCGAGCGACCGCGTGGTGTCGATGTCGAGCGCCCCCTTCGGAGCGGCAGGGGCATCCTGGCCCCCCTGCCCACCAGCCTTCGGCGCCACCGGCTCCGGCACCATCACCGAGGTCACCTTCATCCGCTTGGGCTCGATCACGAACGCCCAGAGGAGTGCGACCAGGAAGGCCGCCACGAGGAAGAACTGTACCCCCAGCGTCTCCCAGGTGGAGTAGATGCCGAGCGCCGGGAAGCGGATCTCCGGCGAGAAGGGCGTCACGCTCACGTACCCGCCCCCCTGCAGCTCGGCGACCCCCTTCCCCGCGAAGACGAACGCCATGTAATACAGGAAGGCGCTGGTCACCGCGAAGAAGGGCTTGAGCGGGAGCTTCACCCCGAACCGCTCGATCCCCACATACACGATCCCGAGGATCACGCTCCCGACCAGGATCCCGGCGGCGATCGGCCCCACCGCCCCCGCCCCGCCGGCCAGGAAGAGCGCCTTGTAGAAGAGGACCGTCTCGAACCCCTCGCGGTACACCGCGAGAAAGGCCACCGAGGCGAGCGCCAGGGTCGACCCCCCCGTCACCGCGTCGGCCACCTGCTCCTTCACGAAGCGGTTCCAGCGCGCCACCTCGATCTTCGACAGGAGCCAGTAGCTCACGTAGAAGAGGACGCCGGCGGCCACCACCATCGTGACCCCCTCGAGCGCCTCCCGCTGCGCCCCCGAGAGCTGGAACACCGTCTCGAGTGCGACCGCGGTGAGGAGGCTCGCGAGGATCGCCGCCCCCACCCCGACGTGCACGTCGCGCCGACGACGCTTCGCCCCGGTCTTGGTGAGGAAGGCGAGGACGGCGCCGACGATCAGGATCGCCTCGAGCCCCTCACGCAGCATCAACCCCAAGGACTGCAGGAACATGTTCAGCGCCGACGGCTTCTCCGCCACCAGCCGCTCGGCCAGCTCGAGCTGCGC
>Ga0164309_10001263_pt1 | contig 12554 bp, 14 predicted proteins | sample Whisoiple_247_MG_FD_109984 | JGI IMG/M metagenome (GOLD analysis project Ga0164309, IMG submission 109984) | Soil microbial communities amended with fresh organic matter from upstate New York, USA - Whitman soil sample_247_MG | ecosystem: Environmental > Terrestrial > Soil > Unclassified >... | reverse complement strand
TCCCTCCGGAGTGATCTTCTTGTACGCCTTATTCCCCTTACCGACAGTGAACAGGATCGCACCGACGTTATCGTCGTCCGGCAGAGCCAGGATCTTGTTGTCGATCTGGAGGTACTTGATGAAGGTGACCGTGGCGTCAATCTCCAGGTCATCCAGACCTGGGATGGTGGTTACTGAGAGGGCGAACCCATCCCCGGTCCAGACGTATACACGGAACCGGATGCTCTCGTCAGCGAGGCGTACTGCGAACAGGATCGCCTTGGCTCCAGAGTTCGTGAGGAAGTGCTCGTATCCGCCGACGATCTGCTCGTCCAGGTCCGAGAGCCAATTGTCTGGAAGGAAGACAGACCGCAGACCGGGGCGGATCCTGAGCGCACCCTCCTGAGTTACGACCATGTTGTCCAGCTGACGGAGTGTGGTAGGAGCAGCCAGTTCCGGTGGGTATGCCGTCGCCCAGCCCCCGAACTCCCTCAAGTAGGAGGAAGCTAGGGGCTTGTCGATGGGAGCCGGAATGGTGTCCTTAGCCACGGAAGAAGCCCCTCTCGTCTGCCAGAGGACGACCGTAACCGAACGACGAGCGTCCATTCACGGAGTCCTCGATGCCGAGGTTCCAGTCGTTCTGAGGAGGCGAGTCGGTGTTACGCTCGTCCCGCTCCTTGAGTGAGTACATCATGTCCTTGTAGATCGCTTCCAGAGTCTGCACCCTGGGCTGCATGACCGGGTCCGTCTGAGCGTAGTGGTACGCGGCCCGAGCCACGACGAGGTCAGGCTCATCGAAGTCCACGTACTGCTGACGAACCTCTGCAGGAACAGGGATGAGGTCTGCGTTGGGATCCTCTGACTGGAGAGGCAGGCGGAACATCTTAGGTGCTCGCATCACAGGAATGTGGATCTGCAACCCCTCCTCTCCAGACGTGAAGCGGCGAGAGAAGAACAGGTCGTGGCGAACAACAGAGGCCCACAGACCCTTGCGGTTCTCCAGCTTGTGGAGAGCGTCACGAGGTTGGAAGTAGAACCAGGCGCAGGTTTCTCCAGTGTCTGGGTGGACCAGACGACCGGAGTCGTCCCCGATGGTGCGAGGACGGATGGAGCGACGAAGAGCGATTTCCTTCACACCCTCGTGAGCCGTACCGATGTTCTCAAGGTCGCTGTAGTACGACCACTCCAGCTCCCTAGCGATGTCTCGCAGTCCGAGGTTGATAGCTCGGGTAACGGACTGGTAACGATCCCGCTCAGGAACGAGCTGGAGATCCAGTCCGGTAAGACGACCCATGACCTCAGCGACGGCCTCGTCCAGGGTCAGTCCAACGTCGGGATTCATAGTTCATCTTCCTTCCTGCGGATGCTGGCACCCTCAGCTCGCTTGAGACCACCAAGCCGAGTAGCAGCCTTGGCAAGCGTGGGCGTGGTAGTCTGGTGCCCGATCGTTGTCTTCTTGTCATCCCACTTCCCTGCCCAGCCGTTCTTGGGTGCCTGCCAGTCGTAGACCTTACCGGCAAACCTGGTGGCCTCCGCGAGAGGATCCTTGCCCTTGTAGTCAGGGTTGAACTTCGTGGAGTAGTCTGAGTCGACGTTGCTATTGCTCGCGGCGGTACGCTGGACGTCCGTCCAGATCTGGGTGTAGTTGTTCCAGTAGTTCTCGTTGGCCGCGGCCTTGGCCTCCTGAAGCTGACCCCACTGGTTAGAACGAGCGTTCTCAGTAGCAGCGTTCGCCTGTCGCAGTCCTGACTGCACCGCGTTCAACGAGTCGTAGTAGGACGTGGTAATGTCGAGCTGGTTGGCGTCAGCGTTCTCGAACGCCTGGACCATGCCTTGCAGGACGTCGGTCTCACCAGCACCCTGAGACTGCATCTGCTGCAGGATGGACTGAGTCTCCCGGGCGCGGTTGGCACGGTTGGCGAAGGTCTTGCTGGTCTCATCAGCCTCGTTCTGGTCCTGGTTCTTACCCAGGTCTGCGAGCGTCTGTCCGTACTGACTGTCGATCCCGGCCAGTCCGAAGTTGAAGACTTCGTTGGCGTTGGCAATGGACTGGTCCTTGCCAGCCTTGTAGCCCTTGACACTCCCGATCAGCGTGTTGATGATCTTCTGAGTGTTCGAGTTCTCCTTCTTGGTCTGACTCTTGCCAGCTGCCTTGGCCTCTGCCTCATCATTCTTGGCCTTCTGCTCAGCGGCAGCAGCCCTGGACGCAGCAGCGGCAGCAGCCGCAGCAGCAGCATCACTAGGTCCCTGCCAGGTACCCGTCTGGGAATTCCAGACAGAGCCAGGAACCCAGGGAACGTCACCGGTAGCCATGTTAGTCTCCGAATCCGTAGAACTCCAGGAGAGCGGCCACGTCCACAGTGGGATCGCTTGCTGCTGCTGTGTTCACTTCTTGCTGGAACATCTTCTTGACCTCGTCAATTGGAAGCCCCTTGATGGCCGCACCGAACTCGTCCTCGAAGCCTTGGAGAACACCAGGAGTGTTGACCATCGCGTCACGGTCGAGGTAGATCATCCGCTGGAAGTACTCCTGCGGGAGCGCGTAGAGACGCTCTAGGTCTTCCTGACTGGTACCACCAACCAGCTGCTCCAGGTCTAGGGGCAGGGTCTGGTCGAGGTCCAGTGCGCCAGGCGTACTCGTCGTGGTGTCTGCACGGTTGATCTTGTTGGAGAGCGCACGGAGTGCCGCGAGGGTAGCCGAGTCGTTCATTTCGGCCTGCTGTCCAGGACCGATTGCACCAGGCTGTGGGCCGGTCAGACCGAGGATGTCTTCCATCGTGGCGTAGTTACCAGCGTCGTCTGCTCGTGCCTTGTCGTTGAGGCCGAGGAGGTCATAGACCTCTGCTGCCTTGTCCGGCGAGAGCGTGTTCCGAGCCTGGTAGAGCAGGCCGTTGGCCAACACCGCACGCTGCTGGGTGCTGGTCAACTGTGCCCACTCTTCTTCAGACATCGGCTTGAGCTGGTAGCTGTCGTACTCTTCTGCCCCAGTGCTAGGGAAGGAGTTGCGAGCGTCGAGGATAGCCTGCTGCTTGTCGTGCTCAGACCTAGCTGCCTCTGCGTTAGCCTCCCAACCCTTGACATCTACGATCCGACCTACCTCCTGGTTACCCAGATAGTTAGACCAGTCCTGAGACCCCATAGGTCCAGGGGCTGCAGCATAGATATCTGCAACCCTAGGATCAATGGCAGTTTCGTAATAGACATTTCCCTTAGGGCCAACCTTCCTAGTAGTCTTACTACCAGGTCCATAGTCTGGGGTAGGCTCTGCAGGGTCTACCGGGTTCCCTTTCAGGAAGCTAGCAGCAGGGCGAGCCCCGCTCGTAGCTGCAGCAGCAACGGGCCCCTTACGGAACCCTGAGGGAAGTCCCTCAACCCTTGTCCCAGCCATGAGAATTACCCCTTAATTGCACTCGTGTCGAGGCGCTGACCGGGGTGGATAAGACTCCAGTCATCGCCAATGGTGGCGCGGTTCGCCTCGTAGAGACGCTGTGTGGCATCCAGGATCTCTCCCTGAGTTGCCTTCGGACCGAGGACGTTGCCGACGATCTTCCAGAGAGAATCACCGCGCTGGACGATGTAGTCGCCACCGCCTCCCTTGGACTCTCCCTCGGGCTTGGGCTTCGGCTCCTCCTTGGCAGGCTCCTCCTTGCTGGGAGTACCAGCCGGTGCGGGAGCACCGTTGGAGCCTTCCTCCGGCGTGCTGATGCCACGACCGCTGACGCCCTGGGAAGCATAGGACTTTGCCTGTGCCTGCTGCTGAGCCATGACTTGCTTGATGAAGTCAGCCTCCGACTGTCCTTGCTTGGGAATGTCGTCCCGACCGTCAGCTGCATGGTCCTGCTCCATCCAGGCACCCAGCTTGTCGAAGATGCCAGGTTCTGGTTCTCCCGGCTTGGTCAGAGCAGGTCCAGGGCCGTCCTGAGACCCCATGCCAGCCTGGGCCTCCCGCCACTTCCGTCCACCTACGTCGTAGAGGGTACCGAGGATCGCGTCCAGCGCCTCAGGCCCGACCGACGCGGGAGGCCCAACAGGAGCCTCCCCGCCACCAGCCAAGTACTGGTCGTACTTGGCCTGCCCCTTCTCAGCGAGGCCCGAGAGGGCACCGATGGGGTCAGTCTCTCCACCGACGTTCTGGGACTTGGCGTACTGGTCGTACTTGGCCTGCCCCTTGTTCATGAGGGTGGAAAGGATGCCGCCGAGGTCAACCTTACCGTCTTCTCCAGCCATGATCTATCCTTCCTACCCTGAGTAACCCAGGGGCTTCTTGGCAACGGGCCGTGCCTTGGGTGCAGGCCCATTGTCGGGACGAAGGTCTACTCCACGGAGGAGGCCCTTGGGCATCTTCGTGCCCTCGTAAGGACGGACCTTCTTGGCGTTGGCCTGTCCTGCAGCTCGACCAGCACGGCTGATGCCCTGCCACTCGGTCGGTCGAGGGGCAGAGCCGTCGTGCATGGCCTTGCCTGCAGCCCTCGCGTTGTCGGTGGCAACAGGGTTGACCCTGAAGTCCTTGTTACGAGGCTGCGTGGCATAGGCGGCGGTGTCGCCCGCCTGCAGCGCTCGCCGCTCCTGTCCGGCCTTGTTGGCCTTGAGGAACTTACCCATTGCCCCTACCGCCTTACCGCCATCATCGGGGCGCTTCATGGAGGTCATGGCTTAGCTCCCCTCGTAAGGCTCAAGCACCGGGCCGGGAGAGGGACGGCTAGCCAGCTCTTCCCGAAGCTCAGCGACGGTGAAGCCCTCCAGCGGAGGCTGGGGGTCCGTCTTGTTGAGATTGCTCAGCGACACGAGAGGCTGAACAGCCGTCGCGAACGTGACAATCGCCAGGAGGACGTTGCCGTCCGAGGCAATCCACGCCCCGATGCCGATGATGACGAGTGTTGCGATGATGTAGATCCACGCTCGTACCTGGACGGGGATCGCCTGAAATGCGTCCTTCATGATTTCTCCTTAGTGCTTCTTCTCGAAGGTGAGGAAGGCTTCGTCCATCTTTGGACCCCACAGACCGTCGATCTTACCTGCGTAGTAGCCCTGCTTCTTCCAGAGCTTCTGGATAGCAGCGACCTTCCGCTTGAGAGCGGCCTTGGACTTGGCACCCCACACACCATCCTGCTTTACGCCGACAAGATACTGGGCGTACTTCTTGCCACGAGGGAACTGACCGTCCGTCGCGTAGCTGATGACCTCCAGATTGACTCGGGTGTAACCCTCGTAGAGGTTGTCCCGTGCCACCTTGAGCAAGGGCTGGAGGTCCCAGGTGTGCAAGTCCCTCCTCGGCTGGTGGTAAAGACCGCGACCGAGGTTCGACCAGCCGCCGTTGTCAGAGTGTGCATGAGTGTCGTGGTTGTCGACGTGGCCGTAGGCACCGAAGAAGGTACCGAGACCCATCGACAGAGAGACACGGGCGAACTTGGTGAGGACTTCCTTCTCCTTAGCGCTCGTACCTGCCCGACCATAGTTGAAGTCAGCGCCCTTGGAGCGCCACTTCCCTAGCCAGTAGACCTTGTCGTAGTGCCAGGAGTTTCGCGAGTGGCCACCTTTGGTCACTGGACTCTCTGGCAGAGACTCAGTGATCCTAATGCCGACGCGCTTTGCATACGTCTTAGCAGCCGCTAGTTCTCGCGGTCCTGTGATTTGTGCTCCGATAGCCATGTTGGTATTATACCTCCTCACGGCCAGTCTGGGGGCGGGGCCGGTAAGGGTTCGCCCTTGCTTGCTGCTGCGGTTGCGGCGTAGAACCAGTTGCGGCTCTTTCGCGCATATTCTACCTGCTCCTTATCCTTAGCGTCTAGTCTAGCCTCCAGTTTTTCAATCTTCTCATCTTGCCCCTTGACGTGGTCTACAAGAGACTGGGTGAACTCGGTTGGTAGGGATCCTGCAATAGTCTGTCGACGGAGGTCTCTCCAGACGGTGATACCAGCAAAGAGGACGGCTAGTGCCGCTCCCCAGTTAGTGATGATTTCAGATGTGGCCACCGTTTGGCCCCTTCCTCAGCTCAGACAGTCGCCGCATTTCGTGAAACAGAAGAACAGCTAGGCCTACCTGGATGGCTCCTCCCGGGACCGAACCATTGTATACATCAAGAGCACCATGTAGGGAAATGATAGCTGCCAGGATCTTTAGAGCCGGGATTTCCAGCTTAATAAGACCGATGGTGAAGGGCCGTAGTCCGTATATTACAGCGTGGGCACTTGCCAGACCTGCTGCAATCAACGAGAAGGAAACCAGAGCTGCTATCCCGCTAATGGTGAAGTCCGTACCCACAGGAGGTGGAGGACTTGCAAGGTAGAGCGTCACTGCACTGACCGATACCGCGAGGTACGCGAGGAATACGAACCCCCGGCTACAGGCCCAGTGCCAGAACCGTCCGAACTTGGTGGACTCGGTCATGCGTCGAGACCTCCCGCGATCTGTGCGCCTGTGACCGTCGCGATGTCAGCTAGGAGGACTCCACCGGTACCAACCGTGTCGTCCACGGGTACGCCAGCCGCCACGGAGGCAGCAGGAGGAACATTCAGAGTACCAGTGAGGTTCGCGCTCGGGCCGTAGACAGTCCCGGCTCGCACGTCGGCAACGACCGGGTGCCCGCCACCATAGGTGGACAAGATCGTCTCGTTGCCGTCGTTACTAGCGGGGAATGAGAAGTCGTTTGGGATGTGGATCCGAATCCCATCACCGCCACTGTCGACCGTGAAGAGCCCCTTGATGGGGAAGAACCCGTCGGGGCCGGTGTTCGCCACGATGCCGCCACAGTAGATATCCCCAGAGACTCGGATGCGAACACCCGTGCCGTTGGAGATAAGTGCGGAAGAACCATTAGCTGTGTTGCCACAGTGGAAGGTGCAGTTCCTGAAGGTGGCAACTGCAGCTGACGCGATCTCTACCGTACCAAAGGCACTAGTAGCACCCTGCGATCCCGAGGTTCCACGCAGGGTACTGCCCGTGAAGACAGCTACCGCTGTTCCGGTGATTGAGACGCAGGGGGTGGTAGCCGTGTTAGAACAAGCGACGTCCCCGCCGATGAGATTGAACGTTCCTGAGTTGAACGTAATCACCTTTGACGTTCCACCAGAAATCGTTGGGGTGGTGAGGTTGACTGTGGTTCCAGAAGCACCCGAAGACACGGTGCTGATAGCGCCTCCGGAGCTAGCTCCGCCGACTACTCCAGCAGAAGCCGTAACGTTGAGCGTTCGACTACCTGAGGTGGCACTTCCATACAGACAGGTACCGTCGGTGCCCCCACCCCCCGTAACGATTCCGGTCGCGGTCCAGTCGAGCGTCCCCGTGAAAGCAGTTGGTGCGTCGATGAACGACGTGACCGAGGTACTGTTCGTCATCGCGGTGACTGCTACAGAGTTGATTGTGACTATGCCACTACCCGCGAGGGTGATGATCCCACCAGTACCTGTTGCTCGGTAGTAGGTAGCGAGGATGGGGGCCGTGACGTTGACCGTTCGGCCCGCGCCGACAGAGAACGTACCTCCAACGGCGATCGTCGGTGCGGATGCATTGGCAACAGTCCGTAGTGTCGCCACGGTGATGTCCTGATCCACGGTGACAGTAAAGCCATTGGGCCACACGTCATCTGTGGATGCAGGAATCGAGGCGCCACCGTCCCAGGTAGCGGGGTTGCTCCAGTTGCCTGCAGCAACTGCGTATCGGATAGCCATGTCTGTCTCCTAGCTGTACGTGAGACCGGCGCGACCGGTCCAGGTTCCTGTGCCGTGCGTGACGACAGGTGGGCTGGTCATGGTGATGCGGGTGACGATCCAGCCGGAGGCAGACTCCGCCGTGGCGTCGGGGGCGTTGCCGACGTAGTCGTAGGTGCCGTCGTTGTCGTGACGAACCTCGCGAGTCAAGCCACCACCGCCACCACTACCGCTAGAAGCGAGGGTGATCGTGTTGGCGGCATCGTCGACCGTGATGGTCATGCCCGCGCCTTCGACGAGCAGGGCAGCTACGACATCGCGGACCTGCTCGTCGAGGCCGGTCACGTCACCGACGGTGTGCGAGTGGGTGCTTGGGGGGAATGTCGTCGGCTTGCCCGAGACCTCACTCCACGCGTGGCTGTGGGCGTCCGGAGGGAACGTCGTCGGCTTACTGGTGACCTCACTCCACGCGTGGCTGTGAGCGTCCGGAGGGAACGTCGTCGGCTTGCCCGAGACCTCGTCCCACGAGGTGTCAGGATCCAGCCCAGCCAGCTCTGTCTTGGTAGCGAAGAGGGTATCTGCCTCGTCTTTCTGGTAAAAGAAGATCCCCACAGGAGTAGGCTCAGGCTCCGGTTCAGGCTCCGGCTCCCCAGAGAAGATCTCGGCAATTGCAAGAGCAGTCTCCCGGGCTTCGTGCATGTTGATGTTTACGTCGTCGAAATACCAGATACCGAGGAGCTTCGAGTCAGCAGAGCTGGATCCGTGAGTCTCGATAGTAGTCGTTGCTCCAGTGACAGCAACAGATTTTGCTGGGGTGTAGTACATCGACCAACCATCACCCCACTCGGAAGATCCTCTGGAGGAGGCAACGCCCTTACCAACAATGGTGTTGTTGAAGATGGCATAGACAGTTACATCTGCATCTGTCTCTGCCTCAAAGGTAGAAAGGGCGAAGGGGGCCGGAATGATCTTGCTGCCACCGTTAGTGGTAGCGTAGCCGTGAACGTAGGCCCACTCTAGAGTATCCTGGCTAACACCGATGTCGAAGGGGCCGTAGCCTGCCAGGGTCCACTCCGAGTCGGCAGGGCTGGAAGGGCCGGTAATGGCAATGAAGGCGGCAAAATTGACGCTCGGCGTGAAGGCAGGGCCAACGAGTGAGTGTGCCCCCTGCCCGGTAGCACGAGGGATCGCCGGGTGGCCGTTGTACGTGGTGACCGGGTGGTTCGGCGTTGTCGTCAGGGTGATGTCACCAAACGTCGTCTCTTCAAAAGGTGCCGTCGGGATCGCGAGGATCCGGTCAGCGGTCGTAGGGTCTAGTGCAGCCATGTCATCTCCTACATCACCAAGACGGGCTCGCCCGCCTCGTTAAACCAGTACATGTATGCCCGAACGGGAGGCCCACCCTCCTCAGGGAAGTAGTAGATACCGCCCGTACTATCGACATAGAAGGATCCGCCCGACTGCCAAGCCCCGTATCCAGCAGAGTTGTGAGCCGAGACTCTCCACCACATCTGGGTGTCATACGGCAGCGTTCCATATGGAGCGATATACGCAGGGCCACCAGGGATAATCGTGATGACGTTGTCAGTCCACGCCGCATTCAGGTGTACCTGCAGTTGATACTTATCGACAGGGTCACCACCATCGTCAGCGGGAGGAGTCCAGTCGAAGCGAGTACCGGCAACATCCTTTGAAACTTTGAGGCTAGTAGGCTTATCTGGGGCTGCAGGTGGGGTACTGAAGGCTGTGGTATTTGACCATGCTGAGTAGCCTGCGTCGGAGTTTACTCGAACCCTAGCGGTGTAGTTATTACCTACAGCCAAACCACCTAGGGTCCGAGACAAGGAAGTACCCGAAGAGTCTGTAACATTAGCTCCATCAGAGGCTCGCTCAATGAGCATCTGCCGTGCTGTAATTGTTGAACCATTCGTAGCCGGGTCGACCATTGTCACGACACAGTTAGTATTCGTAATACTAGAGACCGTAGGTGCAGCTGGCTTGCTCGGAGCCACGAGAGCTGTCGTCTTGAAAGACTTTCGAGCACTGGGGTCTGACGTTCCCACGCTGTTAGTAGCCTGCACCTGAGCGTAGTACGTAGTGTTGGGATTCAGGTCGTCGAAGACGTTGGACGTCCGGAGGTCTGTAACCCCATCGGTAAACAGGTAGGAGCCACCAGTGGGAGCCGCGAAGATCTGGAGGATAGTGTTGGTGATAATAGCACCGTTAGACGCGGGCAGCACCATGTTGACCGTAGCCCGGTCTTGTCCGATGTCCGTCACCGTTGGAGTAGCAGGCTTGGACGGTTTTGCCGGGGGCGTCTTAGCGATGACGATGTTAACTGTCACCGTAGACCGTTCTCCACCACCTGAGAACTCTGCGAAGTCCTCTACCCAGAAGGTCTGTGTCAGAGTGGGTGCAGAGGTGTAAGAACGAGTACCTGTCTTCGTACCAGAAGCATAGACAACAGTTCCCTCATTACTGTCACTAATGCTCTTGGATCCGTACGCGTGTCCAGAAGAGTAGGCAAGCTCTCCCTTAGTATATCCTTTGTTAGTAGAGTCGTAGAGAGAAGTGTTGTGGAACATCTGGAGTTTCCAGTCCACTTCATAGGTAGTGGGTGAGGGATAGGAGACCGCGTAATAGATCTGAGCTTCGTAGTAGCCTCCGCTACCGTACGATACGTTGTTACCGCCAATGGTAGGCATTACGGCTCCTCTGGCTCAGGCAGAAGAATGAAGAACGTGTTAGGTGGACCTGATGTTGGAAGTTCAGTACCGTGATCCACGTCTGCTAGCTCTAGTAGAGCAGGAAACCAGTCAGCCGGTCGGTAGTCCTCGTGCTCATGCTCACTAGCGGTACCCAGTACAGGCTTGTTGTGGATGAAGCCAGGCTCACCGTCCTCTGCAGCCCAGTCAGAGCTGGTCATCAGGTCTTCGTCGATACTGCCAAGCTTCTCCCGCTCTTCCATAGTCATCATGACGTGGGTGGCGGTGTCAACGATGTCTGTCGTGTAGAGCTTGTCCCAGCCCCACAGCTCGCCTCCAGCGGCGCGAGGAACCATGCCCTCGATGGTACCCTCAGCAGACAGTCCGACATCCTCCACTGGGGTGAAGATCATCTCAGAGTAGGTACCGTGGTCGATGACGCGAAAGTCGGTACCAGGTGTGGGAATGAGGGACTCTCGGGCTACCCAGCCGGTGTGGTAGTTGGAGGGGGAGAGCTTGGTGAGCATCGCCTTGGTCGCACCACCGGGAGCGATGCCGATGCCAGGGTCTCCCTTGTCACCCTTGTCACCCTTGTCACCCTTGTCGCCAGGGTTACCCTTGGACTGGACAGCAGGAGCTACGATCTTGATGACGTTCCGACGCTTGAGCCAGACCTCCAGAGTACCAGCGTCTTCCGCCTCGTCGTACTCGAAGAGGGTAGAGGCAGCCTCCGTGTTCGCCATGATCTCCAGGGTGCCGTTACCGATCGGGATGGAGTAGCCTCCGACCCGCATGGTGATCGTGGCGTCGTACTCCTTGGTATCGAGATTCGTGTCACTCGCCTGGAGCTCGAAGCGAACGTGTCCCTTTTCAGGGGTGACGTGAACTGCTTCGATGTTGATAAGAGGAATGACAGGCGGCTCCAGGTCTGGAGTCTGCTCTGATACGACGAGAGTGATGACCGAACCCGTCAGATCGATCGGGTGATTGGTCTCGGTCTTCAGGAGGAGGCCAAGAGCCCAAGACTTGCGGGCTGCTGCTCGAAGAACGAGGCGCTCCTGCGGGGTGTTACTGATGGTGGCCACGGTGGTATCCTTTAACCAATTGTAGCTGTCTTAGAGAGGGCCGGGGAACAGTGGCGAAGAACTGTTCCCCGGCCCTAGTGTCAAGCGGGAGGAGGACCGGGAGGTGCCCCACCCTCAGGCGATGCGCCTTCGGGAGGAGCCTCCCCACCACCCTCAGGCGGACCCTTCTTGATGTACTGGAGGCCCGCCCCACTGAGGTCGTTGATCTGCTGGAGAATCTCCGTCATGATCTTCTCAGCCTCGTTGGGATCCATGACCTACCTCCTTACGGCGTCGTGTCGTAGGGGTAGGTACCCGAGACATCGCCAGCCTCCTGGATGAGCGTCTCCTCGTCGGTCTCGTCGAGCACGGACGCAAGGGCCGTGGTGGACGTGTACGGCGAGTGGAACCACTCGGGACGGGACAGGTTGACGTCGGGGCCGGAAGCCGGGTAGTGGCTGGGAGCCGTACCGAGCTGAACACGAGCGTCCGCGAGGGCGTCGGCCACGAGAACGAACGAGTCGTTGACGCTGGTGTAGTCCACGTCCGTGGTACCGTTGCCGTCGAGGTCGGCCGGGAGGAAACCAGGCACGATGCCCTCCGACTTCTGGTCGATGACCCAGGCGTCGTACGACATGTCCTGGACGTACTCGGTGCCCTTGAAGCGAACACCACCGTCCTCCTGGCGCTTGTCCGCGAAGAAGTCGTGGACCTGCGCCGAGTCCTTGTAGGCCATGAGGAACGCAACCTGGCGGAGCGTCTTGCCACCGGCAGGCACACCGGGCGAGGTCCAAGTCGGGTTGGGGTCGACGACGAGGTCGGCGTCAACAACAACCTTGGGGAGGAACTCGGGGTGGACCTTGATGATGTTCCAGCCACGGAGGGTACCGAGGTAGGAGTTGCCAGTGGTGCCGGAGATCTTGGCATCCTTGTACAGGTTCCAACCACCCTCGACGAAGGAGCCCTTCGCGATGAGGACGTCGGTGAGGACGGCCTCCAGGGCGCTCGTAATGAGGAGGAATCGGTTGCTGGTGCCAAGGTTGTCATCGAACCAGTTGTCTGAGAACAGAATGTTCTGGGACGTCAGGGTCTGCAACGGGTCGACCGGGTCGAGCTCGATGCCCTGGATCGTCGCGAACGACGGCTGGATCTCGTTGTCG
>Ga0164309_10001261_pt1 | contig 12567 bp, 10 predicted proteins | sample Whisoiple_247_MG_FD_109984 | JGI IMG/M metagenome (GOLD analysis project Ga0164309, IMG submission 109984) | Soil microbial communities amended with fresh organic matter from upstate New York, USA - Whitman soil sample_247_MG | ecosystem: Environmental > Terrestrial > Soil > Unclassified >... | reverse complement strand
GACGAAGAACGCCCAGCTGGGACCGGGCGCCAAAGCCAATCATCTGGCCTATTTGGGCGACGTGGACGTCGGCGCGCGCAGCAACGTCGGGGCTGGAACGATCGTCTGCAACTACGACGGCTTTGCCAAGCGATGGACCACGGTCGGGGCGGACGTCTTCATCGGGAGCGACACGCAGCTCGTCGCTCCCGTCACGGTCGGGGATGGCGCCTACGTCGGCACTGGCACCACGGTCACCGCGGACGTCCCTGCCGGCGCGCTGGCCATTGGCCGAGTGCGGCAGGAAAATCGCCCCGACTACGCGACTGGCTTGCGCGAGCGTTTGCGTGCTCGCGCGGACGCCGAGAAGAAACGCTGAGCTCCACAGCAACAGGGAATGAGCCGCTCGGCTCTCTCGCCCCTAGCGTTCAAGTCAGAAGCCCCGATAGTGCACCGGAGTTTGGTGCAATGTCGCCCACGGACTCCGTTTCGAGGCCCAGGGCTTGGCCAATCGAGACCAGTAGTTTGGCATGCTGCTGTCCGTCGTAGTTGAGGTTGCGACCCTGAACCACACCGAGATTTGCGCCACCAGCAACGATGAGCGGTGACCTCTCGAACCGATGTGCCGTGGTTCCGAGCTCTCGCCCCCAGACGACGAGAGTGTTGTCGAGGACTGTGCCATTCCCTTCGGGGAATGAGTCGAGCTTCTGAAGAAGGTAGAGCACTTGTTGGCTGTACCAATTGTCGATCTCCTGGAGCTCTTGCCGACGATCCGTGTTGTCGTGGCTCATCGTGTGATGCTGCGAGGTGTGGCCGAGCCAACTGTGGCGCACGTAGCTGAAGCCGTAGCTCATCTGGAGCGACGCAATACGCGTTACATCGCAGGCTAGCATGTGGGCCGTGATGTCCATCATGTTGTGGATGTCTGCCGGATACGCTTGATCGCCAAATCCAGCGTCCACGGGCCCTGCTGGGACCGAGCAACTCGCGCTCCCGACTCCAGTGCCTTGGTTCGCGAGGCGCTGCTCGATGGCGAGGAGTCCTTCCAGGTGCGCATCGAGCTTGTAGTAGTCTTCTGAGCCAACCTTGTTTCTAATACGAGAAAGGTCGTTCTTCAGTAGGTCGACGATGGCTCCCTGCTCGAGCTTCCTGCGCTCGAGGTCGGCATCGGGCGTCACCGCTCCCCCACTGGTGACCACGCCAGCGAACAGGCGATTGAACGCAGCGACCGCGCTCGACTCGGGGTGAACCGGGGAGTTGGGCCCCGAGTAGATCATCCGGTTGAGACTCGTGGGGTTTCCTGGCTGTGCGCCCAGCTCTACCGTGCGGTAGGCTGTTTCTTGCATGGCGGCGTCCTTGGCTTGTGCGTAGGGAAGGGCGGGGCCGGAGGCCTGGGCGATGATCTGATCCACCGACGGGCCGCTCCCCCAGCCCGTCAGGTGACCGTTGCCGCCGTCGAACGTGGCGTTGCCACTCGGGCCGTTCAAGGTGGCACCCGTCCACAGGCCCGCCATTCCATGCGCATGCGCCTCACCCGCGCCAGCCGCGGTCAAGGTAAGGCCCCACGGTACGGTGACCTTGTGCTTGATCGGAGTCAGCGGTTCGTGAACGAAATGAAACTGAAAATCCGTGTCTGTGCCGGTCGGGCGCCAGTCGACCGCGGTGTTCCAGTTCAGCGCGGCAATCCCGTCGGGACTGTATAGGAGCAGCAGGCGTTTCGGCGGTGCTCCTTCCAGGTCCTGCCCCGATGCATTGAACAGGGGGAGTAGCGGCGCTGCGGCGGCGCCGAGTCCCAAGCCGCGCAAGAGGTTGCGCCTCGATAGCCCAAAGCGACGAGAGGAAGGTGTCATTTGAATCATTTTCCAGTGGTGGATCGCACGTTGCGGAACGCGTCGCTCATGACAATGAGGTAGAGCAGTTCGTTTATGTTTGCGCCCGATGCCGTGAACGCCTGATGGAGGTCGACCAGCACACAGGCATCGTCGAGGCTTTCTGCCCGCCCGAGTGCGAACCGAAACCATTGATTGGATACGCAGTCCTGAACTTCCGTCGCTTGCGCCAGACGCGCTGCTAGGTCGACGGCATCCTCGAACCCACCTTGCAGATCGTCGCGGGTATTCGTGAACGTTCCGTGAGCGTCGATTGCCCCGGAATGCTCCTCGGTTCGGTACGCGCCGACTCCGTCGTAGTGTTCGAAAGCCATCCCGAGCGGGTCGATCAGCGCGTGGCACCCTGCACACGCTGCCGATGCCGTGTGTTGCTCGATGCGCTCTCGCGTCGTGGTCGTCGGCGTCACTGCCGGGAGCGCGGTGCTGACACCGGGCGGTGGCGGATCCATGTGCTGGCACAATAGGTTCTCGCGGATCAGGATCCCGCGATGGACCGGTGACGTCTGATTGGCGTGGCTCAGTTTGGTCATGACAGCCGGTTGCGTCAGGATGCCCGCGCGAGGATGGGGGAGCTCGAGCAGGTCACCGGCGCTGAAACCAGCCGGCGCCGTCATGCCGTAGTACGGGAGCACCTCGAGCTCCGGAAACGAGAAGCTCGCGGTCAAGAGTGTGCTCAAGAGGCCATCGCCACTGCGGATCACGTATTCACTGAAATGGTTCAGCTCGCGGGTCATCGCAGCGGCGATCTCCGGGGTGAAGCCTGGATAGACCGACTCGTCCTTGGCCTTGGTTTCGATGCCTTCCACCTTCAGCCATTGACGGTGAAAGAGGCTGATGGTCGCGGCTGCCCGGTCGTGCGCGAGCATGCGTTTGACCTCTTGCTCGATGCCGCTCGGGGTGAGTAGCGAGCCGTCGTCTGCCCGGGCAAACAGCTCGTCATCAGGCATGGTGTTCCAAAGGAAGTAGCTCAAGCGGGACGCCATCGCGTGGGCGTCCACGGGTTCCGCCACCGCGGCCGCCAGGCCCGACTGCGGAACGTCGATGTGATAGACGAAGCTCGGAGACTGCAAGAATGCCTCGAGCAGGAGGCGAAAACCGTTTTCTGTCGATCCGCCCATGGCTCCGAGCTCATAGAGTGACAAGAGGTCCAGGTGCTCGGCTGCTGCCACTGGGCGCCGAAAGGCTTTCTTCCCGAAGGAGTCGATGAATGCGGCGGCACACGACGAGCCTTCCGTATCCAGGTCGCAGCCAACGATCTCCATTCTTCGGGGCAGAGCATCGCTTGCCACAGCCTGGGCGATTTCCTGATGCTGTTCGACGAGGAGGTCCGTAATCGGGGTGATCGAGTTGTTGTCGAATGGGCCAATCTTCTCGTCTGGGGCCAGGGAACCAGCGGGATTCGAAGTCGTGCCGACCAGGTCGGCCAACGTGTTGTTCAGCTGTTGCCTGGTGAGTCGACGCAGCTTGGTCAACCCCAGGGTGAGTTGGCCCTTCCGCGTTTCGCACGCGGCCGCGAGCTCATCGGGGTCGGTCGGGACTTCGGTTGCGTTTCCAGCGCTGCCCGAGGACCCGCCGCCGGTACTCGGCACAATGCCGTTCTGTCCGCTGCCCCCCGTTCCCTGTGGAGCAGTGGGCCCGCCGTTCAGATCAGCCGTGCACGCGAGATGCCCGAGCACAGAGAATGCGGCGCTGACGACGCCCAATTGCCTCTTCATCGATGTCATTCGAACTTCTCCCAGCTGGTCAAAACAGGCTCGCTTCAGTGGTCACGTGGCGGTAGGCCGAACGGATGGGACAGCAGGTGGCGTTCGAGGTCGCGGCTCCACGAGTCGTCGGGATTGCGCTGCACCGTCTCACGCGCGATCCGTCGCGCTTCGTTGAACCGCCCCAGGTCGACCAGGGTCCGCGCCTGGTACCAGGCGCGTTCGGGATCGCGGGGGCCCTCAGGGAAGCGCTCGTCGAAGTCCTGCGTCAGGGCAACGGAGCGCTCTGGATCACTCAATGCCAGACGACGAAGCTCTTGGAGCAGCATGCTCTCCTGCTCGAAGGCGCTCGTGGTGGACCTTCGCTCGAAGGCAGCGTTCTGGACCTGTCGACGAAGAGGGGTTGGCTGCTCAAGCGGTGCTGTGTCGGCCTGTATTGCGCTTGCTTCTTCCGGCGTTCGTTCCCGGCGTTGGATGCGCCCGCGTGGTTGCTCGCCGGTGCTCCCGAGGACGTAGACCAGGATGCCAACTCCGGCCCCCAACGCAGTGAGTCCTGGCATGGCCAGCCAGCGGAAAGCCTTGGCGAGGTGTCGAGACGTCGTCATGGCTGCGAAAAATCTGGCAGGTCGCTGCGGCTGATGGTTCGAGCGCTGGCGTAGGCAGCTGCGATCGAGCTGTCCGAGTTCGAGCGCAGGTACGTATCGCACCAGACACTGAACAGGACCCACGGCGCCTGGTTGTTCTGGAACATCGCGTCGGGAGACACGATGGTTCCGGTCTCGTGAAGTGGGATCGGCACTTCGCTGCCGATGACACCGACCGCCTTGTCGTAGAGTGTCGCGAAGGGCTGACCGGGATCGTAGGTGTCGACCCCTGCGAGATCAAACTGGGCTGGAGATGGGTAGTAGGAAGAATCTGGATTCTGGCTGAACGGGAACAGCCAAATTAGGTTATTGAGATCACGCGCGACGAAGTTCTCGAACATCAGGTTCCAAAGGGCCTTGAGCTGCTCACCCGAGCCGCGGCTCCACCAAAACCATCCTCCGGGTTGCACCTCGTGGAATGGCGCCCAGAGGACGACCACACCCGCGTCTTGGAGGAGGGCCAGCTCGCTCGCCGCGTGGTCGAGCTTGCCGAGCAAGCTATCATGACGCGCTGTGCCGGGAGTCAGCGTGTCGGTCAGCTCTGCGACGGACATTGCCGCGAGGGACGACTCGTAGCTATCCGCATCGAGAGGACGCCCCATGTGGTAGCGGATCATCGACAGGCCGCCCGCATTCCAAGCCTGCGTCGCCTGGCTCACCGCATTGTCGTAGAGGAAGTCACCGCCAACGATCGCTGGGTACTTTCCACCAGTACGAGCCGCGACGTACTCCACATCGGAGGACGCGCTCCAGTGGCAGTCCTGCTGACCGGAGAGGACCTTCTCCCCGTAGACGTTGTGGACGTAGCAGAGCAGGTTCCGCACGGTCTGGTTGCTGCTCGGGTTGGCTGGTTCGACATTGCATCCACTACCGTGGCCGCCAGCTCCGGATGGGCTGCCTCCCGAGGCGCTCCCACCCGAACCGCTCCCGCCCGCGCCAACCCCGCCCGAGGCCAAGGTGCCACCGCTGCCTTGAAGGCCGCCGTCCGAGCTCGTCCCACCGCTGTCGACTACCTGCCCGCCGACTCCGGATGTTCCGCCGGCGGCTTGGCCTCCCGTTGGTTCGCCCGGGGCGAAAGCTCCGCCAGCCCCAGGAGTCGGCTCACCACCATTTCCTCCGGCGCCAGGTGGGCCAGGATTCTCTCCATCGGCAACGCCACCCACGCAGCCCGATAGGAGCAGCGCAATGTGCACGAGCCAGGCTGGCGTGAGGATAGAAAAGCGGCTGCGCATGCCGACGAGTATTCATCAGCGATCCTGGGGCGGTAGATGGCGGGCCGGCCACCGCAGCCCTAGTGGAAGAATGCAGGCACCCTCGCCCGGCCGAAGAGAGACCGATCACGGACAGCCAATGGGCGTGGTCGCGACCACAAGGTCATCAAGGTAGAGATCGACTCCTGCCGTGTCGCTCGTGGGTTGGGCCTCGACGACGACGACGCTGATGGGCTGTTCGGGCTGCGTCGCGAGCCCGGTGCCGGAGAGGACTTCGTCACCGTTCACCTCCAGCGCCGCCGTGCCGTCCGTCGCTTGCACGTCGAGACTGAGCTCGAGGCATACCCAGGCGTCGGTTTGCAGAGGTGCGGGCGACGCGGGCTCGAGAGTCGTGTCGCTGGCGCCGACAAACACGCGTGGGACGCCGTCTGCCGCCAAGAATACCCCGACGCGACCGGGGATTGACGAACCCTCGCGATCCCAGAACTCGAACAGCTGAAGCTGCTCCGGCAAGACCATGTCGCCCCCCAAACGCACGAAGAATCGGGCATGAAGGGGTCCCGAGGAAACCGGCGTTGGTAGCTGAATGCGTGTTTGCGACACACCCGCCGCGGTGCTCTCGTAGTGCGCCGCGCCTTGCCCTTCATGCGTCTCGCAATCCTGAACGACGAGGCCCATCTCGCCTTGGTGCCAGGTGGCGTATTCCGCCGGGAAAGGTCGATCGAACGACTCGCACACGAGGGCATCGTCTACGGTACACGAGGCGACGACAGCATCCCCCAGGTCTGGGTCTGCTTCGATTGAAAACTCGGAGCAGGCGGAACTACTCGAGGCGACACAAAGGAGCTTGGTCGTGGCCATGCCGCATCGAGCGGACGCCTCGAGCTCAGTCGAGCAATGTCCCTCTTCGCACTCCGCGTCCTCCGCACACGGCGTGGTGCAAATACCGCAGCTGCAGCTCAGCTCCTGCTCGCAGTCTGCGTCGCGATCACACTCGCGGAACCAATTCGTCTTGGTGCCGCTAGCACTCGGGCCGCACTGGATGAGGAGGAGCCCAACCAAGGTGACCAGCGAAACGGCGAGGCCTCGAGTCACTCCTCCTCGTCTCCACGCTTGATGAACTGGCCGAAATAGAAGACGACCCGTTCGACCTCGTCCTCGGAAATGCCTGCCACCTGATTCTCCTTTTCGACTCGGTCCCACAGTTCGTCCGTTCTGCGACGGGTCTCCGCCAAGAGCCCGCGCACTTCCTCGAGGCAGGGGTGCCCCGCTTTGACCTCGAACGTCAGCGTGGCTCCGCCCGTCGTATCGTCGGCTTTCGACTGCGGGCGGCCGGGTCGGAGCTTGGCCGCGATGGCTGCCGCAACTGCCTGAAAATGGTCGAAAACTGCAACCTCCCAGCCTTCGCTGGCGCCGACGGGTACGATGAAAGGATCGGCAACCAGAGCTCCGTCAGCGCTGCGCTCCAGGCGCTTGTCGTCGAGCAGTCGTTGTAGCGCGCGATCGATGTCCTCTGGTTGTCCGAAGACCCGAGCGCAGACGTCCTCGGCTCGGGTGGTTGGATGGCGACAGATGTCGAGCCAAACCAGCGCAAGCAGTGTTTCGTCCTTTTCGCCCTGGTCCAGGAGCTTGCGCGACTCTTCGGGCGTGAGCGAGAAGACCGCAGCCGGGCCGGAACCGGTTTTCGTGGCGATCCCAGTCCGCACGAGGTCGCTCAGTACCGCGGCGACGGAGCCCGGATCGTCCGTCGAGAAGCGACTGAGTAACTCGAGCCGCGTCGCACGGCCCTCCCGCTGAAGCAACTGAATCATGTCCAGCCAGAGGCTCCTACCATCGTCGGAGGGGGCCACTTGCAGGCGCCGGACCCGCCTTTGGTACCCGCGCAGAGCCATACCAAACATATCGGCGACCACCTTGCGCGCGACGCCCTGGCTTTCCAGCTCACGCGACAGGTTCAAAAAGATCTCGTCGGCGAGGTGAGCGAGGGGGGCGCGTATTCCAGCTGTGGAAGACAGCTGTGCGATGAGCACGGTCGTCTGCCGCATGATGGCGTCGATCAGGAGCTTGGCGTGCACGAAGGAGGACGATCGCCGTCAGGACGGGCGAGCAAGTTGACTATCCCGCCGAGGGAGCCCCGCGGCAGGTGGCCCAGGGGCCATCCCAGCTAGGGTACATTTTTTCGGCTTCTGTGCGAGAGCCGGTCGTTCTGGGTCGGCGCCGGACGGGTGATCCTCGACGAGCTTTCTGCACACGTCAGGAGGATGTGCGTTCCGCCGTCGACTGCCAGTCCGGGCCAAGCACCACCTGGGACGTCGAATGCCGCCCCGTTTGGCGATCCGCGAAGAAACGCACCAGGTCGAGGCCGAAATGTGCCGGGTTTTCCAGCTTGGAGGCCGGGACGGGTGGCCGTCCGTCACGGCGAGCGGGGCGAGAGATACGGCCCAGGGGTGCCTCGCCAGCGCTCGCTTGGCTCGAAAGAATGAGACCTACGCCGAGTGCCGGAAACGATCGGCCGCGGAGCAAGCGCTCGGGGCCCGATTCGTCCGCGACGAGCACGATCGCGGGTCCACCGTGACAGTCGATCCAGGTGCAGGCATCGATCAAGGTCATGGCCATCGTGTCCTCACCTGCGGCGACGGCCGTGGCGGGCATGCGATTCTCCGTCGTGATGGAGAGTAGCCCCGCCGCCGTATTGTGGACGCTGGCCTGGAACTTGACGGGCGACACGGTGGGTTCGACCAGCATCTGGTCGAGCAGTGCGATCGTGGTCGCCATCTCCCCGTAGGCAGACCCGAAGAACATTGGTGCCTTCGCGCTGAGCGGCTGGCACAAACGGCCGTAGAGCTCCGAGAAGATGCGGGTCAGCGGGCTGGCTCGGCCGCGTGCACGAACGGGCAGCACCTCGCACGGCAGTTCCGTGTCCTCTGCCAAGCCCCAAGTCACCGCGCCGAGCACGAAATAGGGCTGCTCGGCACGGGAGCCTGCCGGGTCCCGTTGGGTCATCCTGGCCAGACCGACCGTGACATTGCTGCCGCCGAACGCAAAGGAGTTGCTCAAGGCGATCGTGGGCACCCGCCCCGACGCAGGCAGGAACAGGGGCTGGCGCGGGAGGGCGGTGTCGACGACGTCTACTGCACGATTGAGCGGGAGCTCGCGGCGCATCAAGCCGACGAGGGAAAGGATGGCTTCGCTCGCCCCGGCCGTACCCAGCTGATGCCCGGTACGGTCCTTCGTCGAGGAGAACGGCACGCCATGCCCGAGCACGCGGTCGATGACCAGCGCCTCGACTTGGTCGTTCTGCAGGGTTCCAGTGCCGTGGGCGTTGACGTAATCCACCTGGTCCGGCTCGAGCCCCGACAGCTCGAGGCAGGCGCGCAGGGCGAGCTCGGCACCGAGCCCGTCCGGGTGCGGAGCCGTCGGGTGATAGGCGTCGCCCGACTCGCCAACGCCGGTGAGCACGTAGTCCGACGGGGAGTCGCGTTCGAGGAGCAGGAGCGAGGCGCCTTCGCCGAGGCTGATGCCATCCCGGGCGCCGTCGAAGGGCTTGCAGGAGGTGGGCGACAGGATCGAGAGCCCGCCGAACCCGCGCAGCGTCAGCTCCGACAGGCTGTCTACTCCACCCGTCAGCACGGCGTCGCACACTCCTGCCAGGATCATCCGCTGAGCGGCCCCTAGTGCTTTGCCCGACGAGGAACAGGCGGTCGACACCACGTAGGCCGGGCCGCGCGCGCCACAGAGCGCCTGCACCACGCGGATGAGCGCACCGAAGACGTGAGCCTCTTCGAACACGAAATCGCTCGGCATCTTGCCGGTTTCCGCTGCCGTACGGATCGCGCGCTCCGTGGCGTCGATGCCTCCCGTCGAGGAGCCGAGCACGATGCCGACGCGATCGGCACCGTAGCGCTCGCAGGCACTTTGCAAGCGAGCGCGCAGCGGCGCCAGCGTCTGGACCAGGAGCTCGGTCGCGCGGCTCCGGTGACCCAACAGTGGCGCCGGCAGAGGCGCCAGCTCCACCGACACCCGGCCGCAGGCTCCGGGCAGGCCGAGCCAAGCGGGATGGGGGCCGAGGCCGCCCCGGGGCAGATCGGGGACAGGGCCTTGCGGCCCCGCCAGGCAATGGGCCATGCCCGTGGCATTCAAGTAGGACCAGGCGCTGATCCCAACCGGCTGGAGGCGACTCACGGTTCGTGTTTGGTCCGAGCTAGTGCTGTCCGGTCTAGTGCTTGGTGCGGCCCAGGTCACCTGGCAAAAGGTGCCGCAAACGATCCCGCTTCACGCTCAGATAGCCTTCCGAGTGGGGATTGACCCCGGTGTGCAGCGGGATGCGGCCGACGACGGGGATGCCCAGGCGATCGAGCGATTCCTGCTTCTCCGGGTTGTTCGTCATGAGCTCGACCGATCGCACGCCGAGGGCGCGCAGGATATCGGCCGCGACGTCGTACTGGCGGGCATCCACGGGCAAGTGGAGCCGCTCGTTGGCTTCGACCGTATCCACACCGTGCGCCTGCAGGGCATAGGCCTTGATCTTGTTGGCCAAACCGATGCCGCGGCCTTCTTGGCGCAGGTAGAGCAAGACCCCGAGGCCGCGCTCGCCAATCAGCGCCTGCGCCGCGTCCAGCTGCTCTTTGCAGTCGCACTTCAGGGAGCCGAAGACCTCGCTCGTGAGGCACTCGCTGTGGACGCGGACCGGGACGTGACTCTGGCCGCTGACGTCCCCGAGAACCAGGGCGACGTGCTCATCGCTCAAGGTCGGGTGCGCGCTCGGATCGTCGTAGCGGAAAACGAGCAAGCGGAAGGTTCCGCTCCGGGTGGGAATGGGGGCCTCCGCTAGGTGCTCGAGGCGCGGTTTGATGATGCTGTTCACGGGATACCCCGGGGGGAAAGATGCGGCTCGGTCGGCATTGGGTCAAGGCGCGGCTCGGTCATCACCCGGGAACGCACAAATCGAGGATCATACGTTCGAGAACGGCCTCCGGCGGCCGCCGCGTGCCGCCCTTCAAGTCGAGGTCCGTGGCTGCGAGCACGCGCAGCCACCGCGATAGGTGATCCACCGTCAAATGACGGAGCTGGTCCTCGAGCTCGCGCGCCTTGAACGGTGGTGCCCCTGCGGCCTTTGCGGCCTCACCGGAATCGCGCCCCTGTTTGCGGGCAGCGTCGAACCGCAGGAGCTGGCGTGTGGCCCAGGCCAGGACCGACACCAATTTCAGCCCGCGGTCGGCTGGATCGTACACGTCGGCCAGCACCGCCAGGGCCCGACCTGCGTCACGTCGGCCGACTGCGCCGACGAGCTCCCACACCGAGTCGGTGCGGATCCGGACCACGAGCTCGGAAATGGCCTTCCCGTCGACGACCCCACCGCTGCCAACGTAAAGGCTGAGCCGTTCAATGGCGTCGGAGAGCGCTGCGAGGTCCGCGCCGCACAAGTCGAGCAGGAGCTGGGCGTCGCTCCGGGAGATGCGGGCACCTCGGATGTCCGCCTGCCGTTGAATGAATTCCGGCAGCTCGCGCCGATCCAGTGGCTCGGCGGCGACGAGGAACCCAGCCTTCTTCGCCAGAGTGTACAGGCGTCGACGCTTGTCGAGCTTCGTCGCCCACAGCACGAGAACCGTGCTCGGGTTTGGGTCTTCGGCGTAGCTGGCGAGGCGATCGAGAGGCGGTTCGCGAGGCACTTTTTTCGAGCTGGCCTTGGCTTCGGCCTTCTCTCCGTCCCAGCGCTCGAGGTCACGAACCAAGAGGAAGCGGCGGCTCGCCAGCATGGGGAGCGTCCGCGCCGCGGCCAACACCGCGTCCACGCTGTCCGGTCCCGCCGTCAGCGTGTCGTCGTTCAGTCCCGCCACTCCGCCCCGCGTGACCTCTTGCCGGAGGCGCCTCACGACCTGTTCGGCCAGGTGACGTTCCTCCCCCGCGACCAGGTAGACCGGACGCAGCTTTTGCGACTCGATCTCGCGGATGGCTTCGTCGGGGGTCACGGCACCCGCGGATATGTCAGAGCGGGACGCCGATGTGTAGTCGCTCGTCGAAATGGGGCAGTTCGGCGCGGACGGGGCGGTCGGAGCACCGACTGGAGGGATTGCAGCGCCTCTGGTATCGACCACGACTGACGATGAATTCGAGCGCCGCTACCTCGAAGCCGCGCCTTTTGGTGATCGGCAACTTCGACGGCGTGCACCTCGGGCACCAGGCCGTGCTCGACCGAGCCTTGCGGGAATCGATCCCGCAAGGCCTGACGCCGACGGTGCTGACCTTCGATCCCCACCCAGCCGTCGTGCTCGGCCACGAAGCGCCTACGGCGCTGACCTTGCACGCGGACAAGGTGCGGCTCTTGCGTGACTTGGACCCGGCGCTCGAGGTAGTGACTTGGCCGTTCACACGTGAGCTAGCGGCCTACTCGCCGGAACAGTTCGCCGACCTCGTGCTCGCCCGAGCGCTCTCGGCTCGTGTCGTGGTCGTGGGCCAGAACTTCCGTTTCGGTCGCGGTCGTGCCGGAGACTTGAGCGTGCTCGGAGCGCTGGGCGACAAGCTGGGCTTCGTCGCCCGATCCGAGCCGCTTCGCGGCGACAGCACGGGCCCGTACTCCAGCACGCGCATCCGCCAGGCTCTCGACGACGGCGACGTCGGTGGCGCTGCCGCGCTGCTCGGACGGGCCCACTTTGCCTCGGGCGTCGTCGAGCGCGGAGACGGGCGAGGGCAGGCGCTCGGCTTTCCGACGGCCAACCTGGGGCAGGTGGGCGTCGCCGTCCCCGCTGATGGCGTCTACGCCGGCCTAGCCGACTGGGGTGAAGGTCCGAAGCCCTGTGTGATGAACATCGGCGCTCGCCCGACCTTCACGACGGTGCGTGCGCTCGAGGTGCACGTTCTCGACTGTACGCCGGACTTGTACGGGGTCGGACTCACGGTTCATTTTCACACGCGCCTGCGGGAGGTTCGGCGTTTCGGCAGTATCGACGAGCTCGTGCGCCAGATCCGCGAGGACATCCAGCACGCGCGCAGCCTACCCTTGTCTGGCACCCCCTTTCCTGACGCCCAACCTTGACCTAGACAGCTTCATGACGTCTGCGAGTGCCCTCGAGTATCGGAGTCGCTACGAGCTCGTCGAAGAGGCACGTTCGCTCGGCGTCGAGCGTCCCGAGCGGATGACGGT
>Ga0164309_10001260_pt1 | contig 12572 bp, 7 predicted proteins | sample Whisoiple_247_MG_FD_109984 | JGI IMG/M metagenome (GOLD analysis project Ga0164309, IMG submission 109984) | Soil microbial communities amended with fresh organic matter from upstate New York, USA - Whitman soil sample_247_MG | ecosystem: Environmental > Terrestrial > Soil > Unclassified >... | reverse complement strand
CTCCACCGTCGCGGCGAGGGCCTTGGCCTGCAACGCGGCGCACGCCATCCCCTGCCCGTAGACGGGGTTGAAGCTGCAGGCCGCGTCGCCGAGGGTGACGAACCCCGCCGGCGGGGCGAGCACCTTTTCGTGGTGGCGCCGCTGGCTGGACGGGAACCGGTACGAGGCGGTCGATGACAGGGGGCCCACCCGCTCGACGAGCTGCGCCACGACCGGGGTCGGCAGGCTCTGGGCGAACGAGAGCACCTCGTCGGGTGCCGTCCCCGGCACGTCGCCGTGCACGCCGGACAGTGTCACCATCCAGCGGTCGCCCTCCACCGGCAGCACGGCGGCGGCCCGGAAGGAGCCGGGCGGCGACGTGCCGCAGACGATGAAGCTGCCGTCGAAGTCGTCAGGGGAGCGGGGGAGGAAGCCGCTGGCGTAGGCACAGTCGATCTGCACCCGCGTGACCGCCGGCGCCAGGGCCCTGGTGGACTCGAGCTGGTGGGCGATGCGTGAGGACCGGCCGGAGCAGTCGACGACGAGGTCGCAGTGGTGTGCGCTGCCGTCGACCACGACCCCGTACACCCGGCCGTCACCGACCTCGACCCCCTCGGCGAGGACGCCGTCACGCAGGGCGACGTTGCCGAGCAGGGAGACCCGGCGACGCACCACCTGCTCGAGCAGTGGCCGGGTCATGCTGAGGACAGGTCGCCCCCAGTAGCCCCGGGCCCGGTACCCGCCGGACTGGTGCACGCAGGCGCGGGTGCCGTCGACCCGGACCGCGCCCAAGGACTCGAGCTCGTCGTCGATGCCGGGGAACCAGCCGACCAGCAGGTCCAGGCCGGCGGACAGCAGGAGGTGCAGGTGCCGCCCCTGGGGCACGTGCCCGCGGGGCTGCGCGGTGTCGGCCAGCCGCTCCCGTTCCAGCACGACGACGTCGTCGACGTGGTCGGCCAGCGCCCGCGCGGCCAGCAGTCCCGCGACGCCGGCCCCGATGACCGTCGCGGACGTCGTCCGGCGATCGCTGCTCATGGGGCGACGGCCCTGCGGGGCCGGACCTCGTTGACCAGCCAGAGGTAGCCGGAGCCGAGAAGCACGGTGGCGAAGCCGACCGGCAGAAGCCAGGCCAGGGCTCGGTCGGTGAGCAGCTCGTCGCGGGCCCGGACGAGCGCCACGCCCATCAGCACGACCATGACCACCTCCACCTGCAGCATCAGGCGCAGCGTGAGCCATCGCGGGTCGCGAACCACACCGAGACCGGCGGCGCCCAGGCAGAAGATCGCGCCGACCACCCGGCAGGTCAACGGGGTGAGCGCCCACGGCCAGAGGCCGATCATCGTCGTGGGTGCGACGAACATGGCGATGCCGGTGGCGAGGGCGCCCAGCCCGACCAGCCCGACAGCCCACCGGGCGACGTCGCCGATGCGCGGTTCGTCCTCCCGCGGTGGTGCGGCGACGGAGCGGTTGGCGACCCAGGCCGCCACCACCAGGAACGGGGCCGTGAAGTACAGACCTGCCCACAACCAGAAGGTCACGTGCCCGTGGGTGAACCTGTCCCAGTGGATGACCGTCGCGACGCCCAGCAGGGCGGCGAACAGAGCCACCGCCGGGAAGCCGAGCTTCACTGCCGCCCAACGCCGTTCGCGCAGCACTCGGACGAAGAAGTAGAAGCCGCCGAGGTAGGCCGAGGCCAGCACCATGGGTGTCATCGTCGGGTGGATCGGCCACGCGAACAGCCGCCCCGTCTCGCCGGGAAAGCCGTACAGCAGCACGAACGCCACCAGCAGGAACGGGGCGATGAACAGCGACAACCCGCGGGTGAAGCCGAGGATGCGGTCGTCCCGGGGTGTGCTGCGCCCGGCTCGTTCCGTGGAGACCACCGCCCTTCCGGCCGCGGTACCGATCCTCGGGCGGCCCCTGCCGGGGCTGGCACGCGATGGGTTCCGGGTCGAGGATAGCCGTGAGCAGCCCCCTCCATCCATCGTCAGGGGTCATCGTGGTCAGCGCAGACCGGGGCCGGGCGCCCACCATCGCGGACGTGCTGTCGACCATGCAGTCCCGGCTGGAGACCATGCCGGCCGGGCGGGAACCCCAGGCGGAGTTCCTGGGCACCTACCGCCGCACGACCCAGGCGGTTGCCGCCGCCGTGGAGGCGGGGTCGTTCGAGGACCCTGGCTGGGTGGAGTCGTGGGACGTCGCCTTCGCCGGGCTGTACCTCGACGCGCTGGATGCCGACCTCACGGGAGTCGGCCGCGTTCCCCGGCCGTGGCGCCTCGCGTTCCATGCGCCGTCGACGACGTCACCCCTGGTGCACGTGCTGCTCGGGATCAACGCGCACATCAACAACGACCTGCCGCGGGCCCTGCTTGCGGTGATCTCCGACGACGACTTCGCCGACCCCCGCGTCGTCGACCGACGGCGTCGCGACCACGAACGCATCGACGGGGTGCTCGCGACGCGGGTCGCCGCGGAGGACCGCAACCTCTCCCAGCACTCGGCGCGCAGCCTGCTCGACCGGGCCCTGCAGCCGCTGAACCGGGTGAGCTCGAGGCGGTTCCTGCGCGAGGCGCGGCAGAAGGTCTGGCACAACACCCTCGAGCTGCAGCAGGCCCGCCTCGCCGGACCCGACCAGCTGGCCGTGCGCGAGGCCGAGCTCGAGCTGCTCAGCGCCGCCCGGGTGGCCGACCTCCTCCGCCCCGGCCAGGTGCTGCTGCGGCTGGCGGTGGCCGGCTTCGGTGTCGTGCTGCCACCGGCGGAATAGACCCGGCGGCGCGGCGGCCAGGGTCAGTCCACGAAGACCCGCCGCAGCGTCTCGACCGCTTCGTCGACGTCCCAGTCCATCGTCGCGGGGCCCACGACGAGCTCGGTCCACGACCACCCCGGCAGGTCGGAGGCCGACCACGGCGGCGAGAGCCGCACCTGCTCGCGCTCCATCGCCACGACCCGGCGCTCGTCGAGGTCGTCCACCACGCGTTCGACGTGGACGCGGAACGCGTTGGTGTGCGGCGGCTGCGGTGTGACCCGGATGCCGTGTGCCTCCAGTCGCTGCGCCAGCAGCACCGCCCGCTCGTGGTACTCGGCCATCCGCGGGAGCTCTCGGTCGAGACCGCTCAGGGCCGCGACGGCGTACGGCATCAGGCTGAACAGGGTCCCGCCCATCCGGTGGCGCCAGACCCGCGCCTGCGCCACCTCGTCCTCGGGCCCCGCCACGGCCGCGCCGGACAGCCCGCCGAGCCCCTTGTAGAACGAGACGTAGACGCTGTCGGCCAGCGCCGCGATCTCGGCCACGCTGTGGCCCAGGTGCGGTGCCGACTCCCAGATCCGTGCCCCGTCGAGGTGCAGCGGGACACCGCGTTCGCGGCAGGCCTGCGAGAACGCCACGAGCTCGTCCCACGACGGGAGGAGGTAGCCGGCATCCCGCAGCGGCAGCTCGACCAGGGCGGCGCCGAGCGGGCCGCGGACCGCCGCCAGGTGCTCGACCTGCGGCACGGTCGGGCCGTCGGTGAGCAGGGCGAACTCGAAGCCGTGCACCAGGCGCGGGCCGTCGCTCTCGTGCTTCAGCAGGTGGGAGAGCGCCGGGATCGCGACGCGTGGGGAGCCGCCCGCGTCGCACCACACCCGCAGGATCGCCTGCTGGGCCATGACCCCGCTCGGGAACATGGCGGCGGCCGGCGTGCCGAGCAGGTCGGCGACGCGCCGTTCGAGGGCCGCGACCGGCCCGTGCTCGCCGTACCGGTCCCACGCGCCCGGATCGTCCAGGGCCGCCGCCGCGTCCGCGAGGTCACGCAGCTCGGCTGCCGGAGTGGGCGTGAACCTCCCCACGAGCGAGCGGGTGAGCGCGGGCTCGGCGGCCCGGGCGCGCTGCACGACTGACGGGGTGGTGCGGTCCTCGGTCATGGGGTCATCCTCCCCGGCCCGCACGCCGCGTGGGCCGAACCGCCCGACGCCGACGCCGGCGGGGCCTACGGTGAGGCCAGTGGCGTCGCAGGGTCCGAGGTGGCGTGGAGCGAGAGGTCGGACGATGAGCAGGCGCTTCGAGGAGCTGGACTGGCAGAACACCGAGATGGGCGAGATCAGCCTGCGCCGGCGCCTCGAGCGCACGCTCGAGGTCGACGTCTACGAGGTCAAGCTCGGTGAGGAGTTCCTCATGTCGAGCCTTTTCCCCGTCGCTGAGATCGAGCTGGCCCGCCTGGGGCTGGCCGCCTGTGCCGGCGCCGAGCTGGACGTCGTCGTCGGGGGACTGGGGCTGGGGTACACGGCGGTGACCGCCCTCGAGGAGCCACGAGTGCGCTCGCTGGTCGTCGTCGAGGCCCTCGGCCCGGTCATCGGCTGGCACGAGAAGCACCTGCTGCCGGAGGCCGAGACGCTCACCCGCGACCCGCGGACCCGGCTGGTGCAGGGCGACTTCTTCGCCCTCGCCGCGGCGAGCGGTGGGTTCGCCGCGGGCGGCCCGGACCGCGTGCACGCCGTGCTGCTCGACATCGACCACACCCCGCAGCACGTGCTGCACCCCAGCCACGCGGCGTTCTACACGCCCCAGGGGTTGCGCGCCCTGCACGGCCACCTGCACCCCGGCGGGGTCTTCGCGCTGTGGTCCGACGACCCGCCCGACGCCGACTTCGTGAACCTCCTGCGGGCCGAGTTCGGTTCGGCCGAGGCGCACGTCGTGAGCTTTGCCAACCCCCTCACCGGCGGCACCTCGGCGAACACCGTCTACGTCGCCGTCGACTGATCCGTCCGGCCGGGCCGCCGCCAGGTGGTGCCCGGCCCCTGGGTGCCGCCGGGCGGGTCGAGGAGCAGGTCGACGACCAGGGCCGTCCAGCCGGTCTGGTGCATGGCGCCCAGGCCGGCCCCGTCGTCGCCGTGGAAGTACTCGAAGAACAGCAGGTTGTCCTTCCAGGCCGGGTCGTCCTGCATCCGCTGCACCGCTCCGAACACCGGTCGCCGACCGCTGGCGTCGGGGAGCCAGATCGCCAGGATGCGGTCCGCGAGGTCCTGCGCGATGTCGCCGAAGGTGCGCTGGACCCCCGAGCCGGTCGGGTACTCCAGGGTGAAGTCGTCACCGAGGAACATCTGCCACCCCACGAACTGTCGAAGGGCCAGGTAGTTCAGCGGCATCCACACCGGGCCGCGCCAGTTCGAGTTGCCCCCGAACATCGCGGTGGTCGACTCGGCGGGCTCGTAGTCGATCACCGCGCCCGGCATCCCGGGAATCGAGTAGGGGCGCCCCTCGTACCGTTTGGACACCGACCGCAGGCCGTGGGGCGACAGGAACGCGTCCTCGTCGAGGAACTCCTTGAGGGCCAGCCGGATGTCGTCGGGGTGCAGCACCGAGACGAGCACGGTCTCCAGCCCGTCGAGCTCGCGCACGAGGCCGGGCAGGCCCCCGCCCTGCCGTGCCCAGTCGGCGCGGATGCTCGCGAACCCCTTCCCGAGCCGGGCGACGTCGGCGGCCTGCGGCCGGGGCAGCCCCACGGCGGGGAGCAGGGGGATGAGGCCGGCGATGGTGCGCACCCTCACGGGCCCCGACTCGCCCGACGCCTGGACGAGCCGGTCGTAGAAGAACGCGTCGTCGGCGTCGTAGAGGCCCTGTTCCTCCAGGGCGCGCCTGATCTGGAGGAACTGCTCGAGGAACTTGACGACCATGTCGTCGTAGACCGGGTTCTCTTCGGCGAGCTCGACCGCGATGACCAGCATCGACATCGCGTAGTAGGCCATCCACGCCGTGCCGTCCGCCTGCTCGAGGCGGGTGCCCTCGGCGAGGTTCGAGCGGTCGAGGGGGCTGATGTTGTCCAGGCCCAGGAACCCGCCCCCGAAGACGTTGTTGCCGTCGGCGTCCTGCCGGTTCAGCCACCAGGTGAAGTTGACGAGCAGCTTCTGGAACACGCGCTCGAGGAAGTCCCGGTCGCGCGAGCCGTCGAGGCGGTAGATGCGCAGGGCGGCGAGCACGTGTACCGGGGGGTTGACGTCGTCGAAGTTCCACTCGTATGCCGGGAGGGCCCCGTTGGGGTGCTGGAACCACTCCCTGAGCAGCACCAGCACCTGGTACTTCGCGAAGGCGGGGTCCAGGTGGGCCCAGGCGATCGCATGGAAGCCCAGGTCCCAGGCGGCGAACCACGGGTACTCCCACGGGTCCGGCATCGCGAGCACGTCGAAGGAGTCCAGGTGCCGCCAGCCCTCGTTGCGGATGCCGCGGCGCGAGTCCGGCGGTGGTGGCTCGCCCGGGTCGCCGTCGAGCCAGCGAGCGACGTCGTAGGGGTAGATCTGCTTGCTCCACACCAGCCCGGCGCTGGCCTGGCGGAGCACCCGCACCTGCTCGGGTGTCGTTCCCTGCGGCGCCAGGTGGGTGTAGAACTCGTCCGCGTCGGCCTCACGAGCCGCGACCACCGTGTCGAAGGGCTCTGCGGCCCAGCCGGTCTCGGTGGTCGTCGTCGGGTCCGGCCGGTGCAGCCGCAGGCGCAGCTCGGCGGTGCCTCCGGCGGCGACCGTGACCCGGTGACGCAGTGCGGCCTTCGTGCCGAAACCGCCCGGGTTGACCGTTGCTGCACCGCTGACGACGTGGTCGTTGATGCCGTCCTTCGGGTAGGGCGTGCTCGCCGGCGCGCCGAAGACCCGCGGTCGGTTGGTCTCGTTCTCGCAGAACAGGGCCTCGGGGGCACGGCCGTCGGGGCCGGGCGCGGCATCCAGCCGGTACCCGGCGAGCGCGTGGTCGGTCACGAGCAGCGACGTGCCGTCACGGGCGATGCGCGGCCGGGGCGCGCCCTCGTCCCACGACCACGTGTTGCGGAACCACAGCGTGGGCAGCACGTCGATCGTCGCCTCGTCCGGGCCGTGGTTCTCGACGACGACCCGCATCAGCACCTCGGTGGGCGTCGCCTTGGCGTAGGTGACGTCGACCGACCAGTACCGGTCGTCGTCGAAGACGCCGGTGTCGAGCAGCTCGAGCTCGGGGTCCTGCAGCCCCCGGCCGTGCCGGGTCAGCGGTCCGTAGGGGAACTCGGCCTGCGGGTAGTGGTAACGCCAGTGCAGCAGGGCGTGGCTCGGCAGCCCCTCGAGGTACCACCAGTACTCCTTGGCGTCCTCGCCGTGGTTGCCCTCCGGGCCGGCCAGGCCGAACATCCGCTCCTTGAGGATCGGGTCCCTGCCGTTCCACAGGGCCAGCCCGAGGCAGAGCTCGTGGCGGATGTCCGAGATGGCGGCCATCCCGTCCTCGTTCCACCGGTACGCACGAGACCGCGCGTGGTCGTGCGGGAACGACCGCCAGGCGTCCCCGTCGGCGGAGTAGTCCTCCCGCACGGTGCCCCAGGCGCGCTCACTGAGGTACGGCCCCCACTCGTACCAGGGGTTCGCGGTGAACACGTCGGTCTCGGCGCGGCCGGTCGCCTCGGCCAGCCGCGCGTGCTCCGCGGTGGGTGGCGCCGCTGGGGAGTCGTCCATTGGTGCCATTGCACGCGCCGAGGGACGGGCGCGCATCATCCGGTGCGGGTGATGCCGGAGCCGGGGCGTCCCGCGAAGACTGCGGGGCAGGCACCCCCGACCTGCGGCAGGAAGGCCCCGACATGGACACTCGCACCCCAGGCGCACCCCGATCGCGGACATGGATCGTCGCGGCCTCCGGGCTCGCCGTGCTGCTGCTGAGCGGCTGCGGGGGTGACGGAGGGATCACCGTGCCGTCCCCCACCCGCACCCTGCCGTCCGTCTCCGTGTCGGTCCCCTCCGTGGCCCCAAGCAGCGAGGCCCCCGAGACCGCCACTCCCACGGAGGAGGCCTCGCAGGAGCCGACGCAGGAGCCCACCGAGACCGAGACGGCCACGCCGACACCTCGGCCGACCCCGTCACCGAGGCCGACGAAGTCCGTCATCGTCACCCAGACGGTGACCCCCACGCCTCCGGTGACCGAGACGGCGACCGCCACCGTGACGCCGACGCCCACCGAGACCCCCACCCCGACCCCGACGCCCACCGCCGCCGCGGCGCCGGCAGCCACCGACGCCGACGACGGCGGGCTCCCCGCGTGGCTGTGGTGGCTGCTCGCCATCCTCCTGGCCGGCCTGGTGGCCTACCTGATCCTCCGGGCCCGCCGGCGGGCCGCCTGGGACGCCGAGGAGGCCGAGGCGGAGGTGGAGGTGGGCTGGCTCGCCCGCGAGCTGCTGCCCCAGCTGCAGCAGTCGGGGACCCCCGAAGCCCTCGCCGGTGGCTGGCAGGTCAGTGCCGCGCGGGCAGGTGCCGCCGAGGACCGGCTCACCGGGCTCGAGACCTCGGCACCCGACGAGACCCGGGCCGCGCGGGCGCGCGACCTGCGTGACGCCGTGCGCGCCGCACGCTCCGACGTCGAGTCCCTGATCACCTCGCGGGACCAGCTCTCCACCCCGGTCGTCCTGGCGGCCTCCATCGCCCGGCTCCAGGACCTGCTGAACCCGCCCCAACCGACCCAGTGACCGGCCGCGCGACTGGCGGCGCGCCGGAAGCAGATTCGACAAATGACCTGTTGAGCGGGGTCCTCAGGCGCTAAATTCGGCCCGGACCTCGGAGGTGTGATGACAGCAGCCGCGACGACGCGGGTACCGCCCTCACGCGTCCTCCTGGTCGCCAGCTTCGGCGCCTTCCTGGCCTTCCTCGACGCCACCATCGTCAACGTCGCGTTCCCCTCGATCCGGGATTCGTTCTCCGACACCACGATCAGTGAGCTGTCGTGGGTCCTCAACGCTTACAACATCGTCTTCGCGGCCTCGCTGATCCTCTGCGGGCGGCTCACCGACCTGGTCGGTCGCCGACGGTCGTTCGTGGCCGGCGTCGCCCTGTTCACCGTCGCATCCGCGGCGTGCGGGTTCGCGCCGTCGGTCGAGCTGCTGATCCTGGCCCGGGTCTTCCAGGCGTTCGGCGCCGCGATGCTCGTGCCGGCCTCGCTGGCCCTGGTCATCGCAGCCTTCCCGCCGGAGCGGCGCGCCCACGCCATCGGCGTCTGGGGCGCGTCCGCCGCCGTGGCCGCGGGCGTCGGGCCACCCATCGGTGGCGCCCTGGTGCAGCTCGGCGGCTGGCGCTGGGCCTTCCTCGTCAACCTGCCCTTCGGCCTGGTTGCGGTGTGGGCGGCTCGCCACCAGCTCGTCGAGAGCCGGGCCCCCGGCCGGCGCGTCATGCCCGACCTCGTCGGCGCGGTCCTCCTCGTGGTCAGCCTGGCCCTGCTCAACCTCGGCATCATCAAGGGTGGGGACTGGGGGTGGACCAGCCCCCAGGTGCTCGGCTCCTTCGTCGGCGCCGCGATCGCGTTGGTGCTGTTCGTGGTGAGCTCGAGGCGACACCGGGCACCCATGCTCGACCCGACCCTGCTGCGCCTGCGCTCGTTCGACCTCGGTTCTGCCGCAACGGTGGCAGCGGGCTTCGGGTTCTACGCGTACCTACTGACCAACGTCCTGTGGCTTCAGTACGTCTGGGGCTACGACGTCCTGCGCGCCGGCCTCGCTCTCGTGCCCGGGGCGATCGTGGCCGCGCTCGTCGCGGCGCGGCTCGGTCCGCTGGCCGAGCGCTACGGGTACCGCGTGTTCGTCGTCCCCGGGGCGATCGTGTGGGCGGCCGCCTACCTCTGGTACCACCAGCGCGTCGGGCTCCAGCCCGCGTTCTGGGCCGAGTGGATGCCGGGCCAGGTCCTCAGCGGCATCGGGGTCGGTGCGACCCTGCCCCTGCTCGGAAGCGCGACGCTCGCCGCGGTCCCCGGCGGGCGGTACGCCACGGCATCCGCGGTGGCCTCGAGCGCGCGCCAGCTCGGGGGCGTCCTCGGCATCGCGGTCCTCGTGGTCATCATCGGCGACCCCTCGCCCGCCACGGTGGTGGCGTCGCTGCACGAGGGCTGGGTGCTGTCCATCGTGGCGTTCCTGGTCGTCGCGGTGCTCGCCGCGCCGCTGGGCAGGATCCACTCCGCCCCCGAGGACGAGGAGGTCGCCGACGACCGGCCCCCGGTCGTCCTCACGCCGAACCCGCCGGCCGACTGGGCGGTTCCCTCCACCCTGGGCGCCACGGACGAGCTCGACCTCTCCGAGCTGCCCTTGTTCTCAACACTGCCCGACGCGGCCCGCCACCGTCTGGAACGGGCGACCCGGGTCATCGACCTGGCGGCCGGCGAGGTGTTGATCCGCCAGGGCGACCCGCCCGGCTCGGCGTTCGCCGTGCGCACCGGACGGCTCGAGGTGCTCGTCGACGACACGATGGTGCGCGAGCTCGGCCCCGGCCAGGTGCTGGGCGAGCTTGCGCTGCTGACCGGCGAGGAGCGTTCGGCGACGGTGCGCGCTCGCCGCGACACGACGCTCGTCGAGATCCCCCGGGCGGCGCTCGAGGACGTGCTCGCCACCGACCCGTCGGCGGCACGGTTCGTGCTCGGCCAGGTGGCTCACCGGCTGCGCACCGCCGGGGGTGGCGGCGCGGCTCCGCCACCGCCCGAGCGGGTGTCGGTGGTCGCCGTCGTCGGCCTCGGCGCGGCGGTGTCGGCCGTGGAGGTCGCCGCAGTCGGCGAGGTGCTGGGCCGGCGCCTGCGCGAGCACCTCCGGGTCGCGACACCCGGGGTGCTCAGCCCCGACGGGCTGGCACGTGCCGAGCGCGACCACGACCGGGTGCTGCTCGTCGCGGCATCGTCCGCTGACGGCCCGGATGCCGCGTGGCGCGACTTCTGCCTGCGCCAGGCGGATGCCGTGGTGCTCGTCGCGAACGGCGGCGACGCCGTACCGCAGACGGGGCCGTCGCCGGCCCCGGCCCGTCGCCCGGACCTGGTGCTGCTGGGAGCGACGCCGACGTCCGAGCAGCGGGTGGCGTGGGTGGCCGTCACCGACGCCTGGCAGCTCACCATCGTCGCCGGCGACCGAGCGACCGCGCTGCGACCCGTGGCCGACCGACTCGCCGGCCGGTCACTGGGACTTGCCCTGGCCGGCGGTGGGGCCCGCGCGTTCGCCCACGTGGGCGTGCTGGCCGAGCTCGAGGAGGCGGGCCTGCACGTCGACCGGGTGACCGGTACGAGCATCGGTGCGGTGATCGCCGGCCTGCACGCGACGGGCATCGACGCGGCGACGCTCGAGGAGATCTGCTACGCGGAGTTCGTGCGGCGCAAGCCGTTCAGCGACTACCGGCTCTCGGGTCGTTCCCTCGCCGGTGGACGGCGGGTGCACGCCGCGATGGAACGCCGCTTCGGCGTCGACACCGTGATCGAGGGGCTTCCCCGCCAGCTGTCGATGGTCAGCGTCGACCTGGTCAGCCGCACCCGTCAGGTGCACCGGCGCGGCCGCCTGCTCGACGCCGCCCTCGCCAGCGCCCGGCTGCCCGTGCTCTTCGCCCCGATCGCCCGGGACGACGGACGGCTGCTCGTCGACGGCGGGGTGCTCGACAACCTGCCGACCGACCTGCTCGTCGAGCGTGACGAGGGCCCGGTCGTGGCGGTGACGATCAGTGCCGGCGGCGAGGGGCCGCGACGGCCCGGGCGCCCCCGGGTGCCCGGCCTCGCCGACACGCTGATGCGCACGATGATGATCGGCAGCGGCGGTGCGGCAGATGCCGCCCGCGCCCGCGGCGCCTGGGTCGTCGGCCCGTCGTCGATGGGGGTGGGGCTGTTGGAGTTCCACCAGCTCGACCGGATGGTGCAGTCGGGCCGCGCGGCGGCGCGGGCCCTGCTGGATCAGGCGTCCGGCGACCTGCGGCCCGCGGCCGACGAGTCGGACGAACCCGACGAGGCCGCCTGACCGAGGGACTCAGTCCCCGAAGGGCCAGCCCTGCTGCATCCCCGCCTCGCGGCCCGGCTCGATGTAGTGCTCGCGAGCGAAGAAGACGGCGAAGATCTCGGGCGGCATCGACAGCATCATCCCGACGTCCGTGGTCTGGCTGCGGTGCGCCTCGAGCGAGGCCCGGCGCCGCTCGAGCCACGGGCTGACGTCGACCTGCCAGTGGATGGCCGACTCGGGCTCGCCCAGCGGGTTCCCGTCGTCCATCGGCTGGTCGGGGTCGAAGGCCTCGTCGTCGGAGGCGCCGGCCGCCCTGGCCTGCTCGCCGAACCGGCGCATCGCGTCGCGGTTCATCGTCGACTCGAGCACCCTGGGGCGACGTACCGCGAGCTCGGCGCCCCGGTGCAGCACCCGGTGCACCTGCACGTGGTCGGGGTGCCCGTAACCGCCGTGCCAGTCGTAGCCCACCGCGATGTCGGCGTCCTCCTCGTCGAGCACCGCGGCGAACCTCGCAGCGGCCTCGTCGACCGGTGCCGCCGTGAAGGCGCCCTCGTGCGAGTTCTGGTCCCAGCCGGTCATTCCCGAGTCGGCGTAGCCCAGCCACACGACGCGGTGCAGCCCGATCGCCGCGGCGGACGCCTCGGCCTCGACGCGGCGACGGTCGACCACGCTCTCGCCCGGTGCCAGGTCGTCGGGGGACTCGCCGTGGTCGCCGTGCGTGGCGAAGACGACGACGACGCGATGGCCCTCGTCGACGGCCCGGGCCATCGACCCCGAGGTCTGCGAGGCCTCGTCGTCGGGGTGGGCGTGCAGGAACACGATCGTGGACATCCGCCCATTGTGCCCAGCCGCACCGACGCCCCCGGAGACCGGTCGCCCGCAAACCCCGCACGG
>Ga0164309_10001259_pt1 | contig 12578 bp, 10 predicted proteins | sample Whisoiple_247_MG_FD_109984 | JGI IMG/M metagenome (GOLD analysis project Ga0164309, IMG submission 109984) | Soil microbial communities amended with fresh organic matter from upstate New York, USA - Whitman soil sample_247_MG | ecosystem: Environmental > Terrestrial > Soil > Unclassified >... | reverse complement strand
GGAAGAGATCGAATAGAGACGGGGCTGCAACGGCTCCAGCGCTTCGACGAAGGCTTCGGGGTGCGGACGAACGCCTGAGAATTTTTGCAGGGCCGCCATCACGTCGAGCGTCGCGGCGTCGCCGTCGGGGTCTTCGCCTTGCGCCAGCGCGCGCGCCTTCTCGCGCAGCGCACCGCCGGTGATGAACGAGATCAATTCGAACAGAGAATCCGGCGCCGGCGCCAATGAAACATCATCGGTCAAGACCTCGCGGAGTGTCTTGCCCTTCATTTCAATGGTGTGCGATGCGCCGAGCATGGCGATGATCTGATCCACGAGGCCCAGTTCGTTACGGGCAAAAATGCCGAAGGAATCGCCGACAACATAGTCGAGGCCGCAGCCGCTAAGATCGAAATCGATGTGCCAGGTTTCCTTTTCCGACCCGGGCTTGTTCAAGAGCCGGCGCGAGATGAATGTCGCAGCGACCGGATTGTCGCGCGAACGCCCCGGCTCCGCGGATATCGCCAGCGCCGCTACAACGGTGACCGCCGTTCCTGAAGAAGCCGCCGGCGCTTTTTCCAATTCTTCGTTCAGCGCCTTGAGCATCCGGGCCGTTTCCTTGCCGCCGGGTACGCACAGATTGAGCCGCGCCTCCGCCCTGCTCGCGATCGCAGCTGAATAGTCATTGCAGTTGTAGCCACACTGGCCGCAATCCTGTTGCGCCATTGCCGCCATCATGCGCCGGCGCAACGGACGACCTTCCGCGAGCTTCATGCGCTCGGCGATCGGCAAGGTCTGGTCGTGCCAGGGCGCTTCGTCGTCACCATCGCCACCTGGGCCTTGAATCACGGCTGCCGCCTGCTCCGGCGAGAGCGGCGCCGGAGCATCGGTCGATAAAAGTCCGGCAAAAAAGCCGTTCAGCCAGGAACGCTGCGCGTCGGAAAATGGCGCGCTCGTGGGGATGATCTCGATTTTCGGCGGGGGCGTTATCTGGTTCATGAGGAAACCTCGGCATCCGCGAGCTTGCGCAATGTTTCGCCATCGTGGCGTCGCGCGAAGGTCAGGAATGTTTCGTCAGGCGACGCGCGATGCGCGAGATATGCTTTCAAGAGCTTCTCAACCGCCTTCGGGGCGTCCTCGGCCTTGAGATCGTGGTAGATCTCCCGTCCAACATTGGCATTGGGGCCGAACCCTCCGCCGGCAAACAGATGATAGCCTTCGATGGTATCGTCATCCTCACCGACGGGCACTTTGGCGCCGATCAGGCCGATATCGCTGATGTAATGCTGCGCGCAGGAATGATGACAGCCGGTGAGATGGATGCTCAGCGGGGTATCGATCGGCACCCGCGGCTCGCACCAGTCCCCGATCGCGGCGGCGTGGCGCTTGGTATCGGAGGCCGAGAACTTGCAGCCGGCATTGCCGGTGCACGCGACCAGGCCGGCGCGTATCGGCGAAGTCTTGATCTTGAGGCCGATCGCTTCGATCGCCGCAACGGCAAGTCCGACATTCTCGTCACGCACGCCGGGGATCAACAGGTTCTGCCAGACCGTCAGCCGAATATCACCATCGCCGAGATCCTGCGCGATCTTTGCCAGTCCCCGCATCTGCTCGCACGTCACCTTGCCGAGCGGCAATGCGACGCCGATCCAGTTCAAACCTGACTGTTTCTGCTGGTGCACGCCGATATGCGCCATGCGGTCGAATACCGGGCGCGGCGCCACGGCTTCGGAAGGCACGCGCGTAAGCGCGCGGCCGAGTTTTTCCTCGACGGCGGCAAGGAATTTTTCGATTCCCATGCCGTCGATCACGTATTTCAGTCGGGCCTTAAGCCGGTTTGTGCGGTCGCCCAAATCAATGAACACGCGGACGATGGCGTCGGCGACCTTGGTTGCGTCCGCTGGCCTCACGATGATGCCCGTCTCCCTAGCAAAATCCTTGTGACCGGTGATGCCACCGACGCCCAGTCGAAACCAGACGCCTGGCTCGACACCGAACCCGTCCTTTACTTCGACTGCCGCGAAGGCGATATCATTGGTGTCCTCGAGCACCGCGATCTTGCCGGCGCCGTCGAACGCGACGTTGAATTTTCGCGGCAATCCCGTCAGCGAACGGTCGTTGAGAATGTGGTAGTGCCATTCGCGGGCGTATTCGCGGGTGTCGAGCAATTCCTGCGGATCGATGCCGGCGGTCGGTGTGCCCGTGACATTTCTGATGTTGTCGGCGCCGGAGCCGCGCGAGCACAGGCCGAGATCCTGGATGCCCTCGATCAGCGTAATCGCGTGCTTTGGCGGAATTTCCCGCACCTGAAGGTTGGCGCGGGTGGTGACATGAGCGAACGGTCCGCCATAGCGTTCGGCGAGATCGGCCATGCCTGCAAATTGCCAATGCTTCAGGATGCCATTCGGAATGCGCAGCCGGCACATGTAGGAATCCTGCGCCGGCGCGACGTAAAACAGGCCGTAATAGCGCCAGCGAAAATTATCCGCCGTCGATGGCGGCGCATTGGCGAGCGCCTGCTGTTTCAGCCGCGGATAGGCATCGAACGGATGCTCTTCGCGCTTGAATTTCTCCTGGTCAGCGAGTTTTTTACCTGACGCAATGACCTTGTCCTGCGCTTTCAAATGCGCTGCGTCAGGTCCGGTCGGCTCGGTGTTGGCTCCCCCGGCGCCAGCACCACCCAGGCCGCGGCCGGCCTTGCTGATCTGCAGGCCCGTGGCAAATCCTTCGAGGTAGCGCTTCTGCTCGTCGGTAAAGTCGACTGAGAGCGTTTCGATTTTCATGATGCGCGACGAAGCTCCTGCGGCCACGACCCGTGGCGTCAACCGGATACGGAATTCGACCGCGCGGAAATCGGTTCGGCCCAGAGCGGAGCCGGCACAATCTCTTCGGAGCGGTCCGACCAGCTTCGTTGCTGCGGAAATCCATCCTGGACTTGAGCCAGCGGGCCTCTGCGACGGCTGGCTGCACTGCAACATTCAAGTTGTGTGCCACGCGGCGGTTGATAGAATACCGTGTGATATCAAACCATTAAGATAAAGCTTTGGAACCCTGCGGGAGGACGCCGCGACTGATTTCGAGCAAGCAGCCTAAAAATTAGCCCGTTCGGCGGCTGCCCAACATTGCTCCAGAAGGTTTCGTGTCAGGGTTTTGGGCGGCCGATCTCAAACGCCGCCAGATGCCCGGCGATATCGTCGGCGTCAAATGGCGGACCCGCGAAAGCGCCGATCGCGCCGGGCGTCTCGGTGAGCGTCTCTTCTCGTCCCAGCGCCGCATCATAAAGGTCCGGCCTGAACACCGCCTGCGCCGTTCCAAGCGCCTCCGGGCTGATCGAAGCCTGCCCCCAGCGTACCATCTGCGCGTAGAGCCAGGCGGCTTGCATGGGATCGGGCCGCGCCGCATCCTCTCGCCCCACCAGCAGATAGCGGCTGCTCTCGCGTATCTTTCCATCGGGCGAAATCTTGAGGCGGCCGTCCAGCGTTCGCTGCACGACCTCGGCGTCGACGCCGATCCGCTCCGGCTGCGCCAGGATGCGCGCCGCCTCGGCGCGGTTTTCCGGCTGCTCAATGTACTCGGCGGCGCGAAATGCAGCGCGCACCAAGGCGGCCAGCACTTCCGGATTTTTCTCCGACCACTCCTGCCTGACCGCCAGCACCTTTTCCACGGCACGGACCAGAATGTCGGCTACGAAATGCAAGATATGGCCGACGCCGAGATCGACCGCGACCGAGTTCCAGGGCGCACCGACACAGAATGCATCGACGTGACCGCTGGCAAGGCTGTCCACCATGTAGGGGGGCGGCAGCACCACGAGACGGACGTCCTCGTCGGGATCGACGCCGCCGGCGGCCATCCAGAAACGCAGCTGGTAATTGTGGGTCGAGAACGGAAAGGTCATGCCGAAGGTCAGGGGCTCGGCGCCGCTCCTGCGCCGTTTTGCAACGACGCGCGCGAGCGCCAGCGCGGTCGCCAGCGGATCGAACGGATCGCCTGATATCTCGGCCATGATTGCCGCATGCAGCGCCGGCGAGACCGTGATTGCATTGCCGTTGAGGCCGAGATTGAACGGTGCCGCGATCGGCACCTTGACGTGCCCGAGCCCGAGGCTCGATGCAATCGCAACGGGTGCCAGGAGGTGCGCCGCGTCGAACAGGCCGATGTTGAGCTTGTCGCGGACATTCGACCACGACACCTCCCGCACCAGGGTGACATCGAGCCCTTCCGCTGCCGCAAATCCCTTGTCGACGGCCACGATCAGCGCCGCAGCATCGACCAGCGGAATGAATCCTATGCGAAGCGGTCCGGTCATTTCAGCATCTCCGACGCGGTCAGGATCGATTGCGCAATCTCGCCGATTTTCTTTTTTTCGCGCATCGCCGTCGAGCGCAGCAAGACGTAGGCCTCGTCTTCGGTCAGGCCCTTCAATTTCATGAGGATGCCCTTGGCGCGATCGATCACCTTGCGGTCTTCAAGCGCTGATTTCGTGCGGTCGAGTTCATCCTGCAGCTTGGCGAACGCGTTGAAGCGCGAGATGCAGAGATCAAGGATCGGCTTGATGCGTTCTTTCTTCAATCCGTCGACGATATAGGCGGAGACGCCGGCATCGACAGAGGCCTGTATCGACGCCGCGTCGCTCTGATCGACGAACATCGCGATCGGCCGACGCACGGCGCGGCTGACCTGGAACATCTGTTCCAGGACGTCGCGGCTGGGATTTTCGAGATCGATCAGGATAACGTCGGGATCGAGCGTATAGATCCGGGCCAGCAAACTCTGCATTTCGCTGATATGGACGACGCCGGTAAAGCCTGCTTCCCGCAATCCCTCCTCCAGGACCGCGGCCCGGATCGGGCTTTCGTCGACAATGACGATTTTTGGAGACGACTCGGCGCCCATCGCTCACCCGCAATTCCAGTAAATTATTCATAGCACGCCGCAAGTGGTCTCAAAGCCTTGTAATTATGAGCAATTGGGACTAGCTCCTGCCGGTCAATTAGGCAGATCAAGTATGCAACAGGCCGCCGCGCCCAAAGTCAGTTTTGTTTCGCTGGGTTGCCCCAAGGCGCTGGTGGATTCCGAGCGGATCATCACGCGGCTGCGCGCGGAGGGCTACGAACTCGCGCGCAAGCACGATGGCGCCGACATTGTCATCGTCAACACCTGCGGCTTTCTCGACAGCGCCAAGCGGGAATCGCTCGGCGCCATCGGCGAAGCCATGGCCGAGAATGGCAAGGTGATCGTCACCGGCTGCATGGGCGCCGAACCCGAACAGATCGAGGCGGTCTATCCCGGCGTACTGTCGATCTCAGGTCCGCAGCAATATGAGAGCGTGCTCGATGCCGTGCATCGCGCGCTGCCGCCGCTCCATAACCCGCATCTCGACCTAGTGCCCCCGCAGGGCATCAAGCTGACGCCGCGGCATTACGCTTATTTGAAGATTTCCGAAGGCTGCAACAACAGGTGCAGCTTCTGCATCATCCCGAAGCTGCGCGGCGACCTGGTATCGCGTCCGGCCAACGACGTGCTGCGCGAGGCGGAAAGACTGGTCAGCGCCGGCGTCAAGGAATTGCTCGTCATCTCGCAGGATACCTCCGCCTATGGCGTCGATCTGAAATACGCCGATAGCCCGTGGAAGGATCGGCAGGTCCGCGCCAAGTTCTTCGATCTTGCAAGGGAACTCGGCGAACTCGGCCCCTGGGTGCGGCTGCAATATGTCTACCCTTACCCGCATGTCGATGAAGTCATCGGCCTGATGACGCAAGGCAGGATTTTGCCCTACCTCGATATTCCCTTTCAGCATGCGAGCCCGGAAATCCTCAAGGCGATGAAGCGTCCGGCCGCGCAGGAGAAGACGCTGGCGCGGATCGAGAAGTGGCGCGAGCAATGCCCCGGGTTGACGCTGCGTTCCACCTTCATTGTTGGCTTTCCCGGCGAGACCGATTGGGATTTTGCCTATCTGCTCGACTGGATCGAACAAGCCGAGATCGATCGCGTTGGCTGTTTCAAATATGAGCCGGTTGCGGGCGCCGCCTCGAACGTGCTCGGCGATGCCGTGCCCGAAGAGATCAAGCAGGAGCGCTGGAACGCGCTGATGGCGCGGCAGCAGAAGATCTCCGCCCGCCGGCTGAAGCGCAAGGTCGGCACGCGGCAGCAGGTCATCATCGACGAGGTCGGCCCGACCGTGTCGAAAGGCCGCTCCAAGGCGGACGCGCCTGAGATCGACGGAGCGGTCTACGTCTCAAGCCGCCGTCCGCTCCGCGTCGGTGAGATCGTCACCGCCAAGATCGAACGATCGGACCAATATGACCTGCACGGCAGCGTCGCCGGCTTCTAATTCTATTGACATCGCCGGCCGTTCGGCTGTATGGCGGCGTCATGAAACTTTACCGGACCATCCGCTGCGCCACTTTCCGTCGTCGCTCGTTCGACGATGATGGGTCGCGCTGTGTCCGACGACAACGCTGAACAACCAGATCAGCTTTAGTTTTCGAGGAGGCCGCACCCTTAAAAGTGCGGCCTTCTCGCGTTTTGGCCAGCTTTTCATCCAATTGCAGGAGTCTTGACATGACCAATGCCGCACATCCGTTTAACGCGCTGATGGACATCACTGCGCGTCCGCCGGCCGTTTTCGTCCGGGGCGAAGGCTCGTTTCTGTGGGATGACACCGGCAAGCGCTATCTCGATTTCGTTCAGGGCTGGGCAGTCAATTGTCTCGGCCATTCGCCGCCCAAAATTGCCGAAGCGCTCACAGCGCAGGCAAAGCTGCTGCTGACCCCAAGTCCGGCCTTTTACAATGCCACCAGCCTCGAGCTGGCAAAGGCGTTGGTCGACAAGAGTTGCTTCGATCAGGTGTTCTTCACCAATTCCGGCGCGGAAGCCAATGAGGGCGCAATCAAGCTCGCGCGCAAACACGGCGCCCTGCACCGAAATGGTGCTCACGAGATCATCACGTTCGACGGCGGCTTTCACGGCCGGACGCTGGCGACGATGTCGGCATCCGGCAAGAAAGCCTTTGAGCCGCTGTTCGAGCCCAAGGTTTCAGGCTTTCCAAAGGCGCAACTGAACGACCTGGCATCTGTGGAGCGATTGATAAATGACAAGACCGTCGGCGTGATGCTGGAGCCGATCCAGGGTGAAGCCGGAGTCTGGCCCGCCACCGACGGATTTCTGCGCGAACTGCGGACGCTGACCCAAGAGCACGGCCTGCTGCTCATTCTGGACGAAATCCAGACCGGCATCGGCCGTACCGGAAAACTCTTCCATTATGAGCACGCCGGCATCGAGCCCGACATCATGACGCTCGGAAAGGGCATCGGTGGAGGCGTGCCGCTGGCCGCCTTGCTGGCCACCGCAGCGGCCTCCTGTTTCGAACATGGCGACCAGGGCGGCACGTTCAACGGCAATCCGCTGATGTGCGCGGCGGGCCTTGCGGTCTTGCAGCAAGTGTCGGACCCGGATTTCCTGAAATCGGTGGTCGACACCGGCCGTTATCTGGAAAGCGAGTTGCAGCGGATATCCGCGCGCCATGGACTCGGCGAGGTCCGCGGCAGGGGCCTGCTGCTCGCGCTCGATCTGAAACACCCCATCGGGGCCTCGATTGTCGCGCAAGCATTTGACGATGGTGTGTTGCTCAACTCGCCACAACCGGACGCGCTGCGCTTCATGCCGGCGCTCAACGTCACCAAGGCCGAAATCGCCGGGATGATCGATTGCCTCGATGCGATCCTCACGAGATCGGGCGCGGCACGGCGTGTGGCGTAGTTGATTCGTTATGCCCGGCCTTGTGCCGGGCATCCACGTCTTTGTCAGCAAGAGGGCGAGAAAGACGTGGATGGCCGGGACGACGCCCGGCCAAGACGCAATCGAAAGAATGCTCAGGGCTTCAAGATCGACGCGCCGGTCGTGATCCGGCTCTCCAGATCGATGTGGGCCTTGGCGGCATCCTTCAGCGCGTAGGCGTGATTGATCGGTACGTGCAGTTTCCCGTTGATCACGGCGGCGAACAAGGTGTCGGCGCCCTCCAGCAGTTCGGAGCGCTTGCCGATATAGTCGCTGAGTTTCGGCCGGGTCGCAAACAGCGAACCGTGATTGTTGAGTTCGGCGATCGAGAATGGCGGCACCGGGCCCGAAGCGCTGCCGAAACTCACGAACATCCCGCGCGGCTTGAGGCACGACAGCGAGCCCGGAAATGTGGTTTTGCCGACCCCATCGTAGACCACATCGCAAAGCTCGTTGCGGCTGATCTGCTTGACGCGAGCGACGAAATCTTCCTCGTTATACAGGACGACGTGATCGCAGCCGTTGGCGAACGCGAGGTCGGCCTTCGCTTTCGAGCCGACGGTGCCGATGACGTGGGCACCGAGCGCCCTAGCCCACTGGCATGCGAGCAAGCCAATGCCGCCGGCTGCGGCGTGGATCAGCACTCGATGGTGCGGCTCGACCTTGAATGTCTTGTGCAGGAGGTACCAGACCGTCAGACCCTTCAGCATCAGCACGGCACCCTGCTCGTAGGTGATGTGGTCGGGCAGTTTTACGAGTCTCTCCCATGGGATATTTCGCTCGGTGGCGTAGCCGCCGAGATTGGAATAATAGGCGACGCGGTCGCCGGGGTGAAAATTGGTCACGCCGGGTCCAACCGACAGCACTTCGCCGGCTGCTTCGTTGCCGGCGATGAACGGTAGTCCCGGCGCCTTGTAGAGGCCGGTGCGATAATAGACGTCGATGAAGTTCAGGCCGACGGCATGCTGGCGAATCCGAATCTCGCCGGGCCCCGGCGCAGGCACGTCCACAGGCTCGTAAACCAGGGCTTCCGGACCTCCTACCTTGTGCACGCGCACGGCCTTGATCATATAAGCCTCTCCCCCAGGGATGCTCTCAGGCTCAAACGAAAGCCATCACGGCCGCGTTGTCAACTCAGCGACAGCGCACACGTTATCGCTTGCCGAGCCCACTTCGCCGAAGCGGAACCGGTCCTTGCGAACGACATTAGCGAGCAGCTTTTTTGCGGTTGCGCCTGGCCAGCACATTGAAGGCTTCGACAGCAGCCGAAAACGCGATCGCAAAATAGATGTAGCCGCGTGGAATATGGAATTTGAATCCGTCCGCCACCAGCGCAACGCCGATCAGCACCAGAAATGCCAGCGCCAGCATCTTGGTGGTCGGATGCTCCGCCACGAAACGTGCCACCGGTCCGGAGGACACGTACATGATGATGCAGGCGATGATAACAGCCGCGATCATGATCTCGAGATCCTGCGCCATGCCGATCGCGGTGATAATGGAATCGAGCGAGAATACCATATCGATGACGATGATCTGGATGATTACCCAGAAGAACGCGCTGGTTCCGGACGCCTCGCCATTTTCTGCGTCGCGCGATTCCACCTCGGCGTGAATTTCATGAGTCGCCTTGGCGATCAGAAACAGCCCGCCGCCGATCAGAATGAAGTCCCGCCAGGAAAACGCCATGCCCTTTACGGTGAAGATGGCTTCCGTCAAGCCGATTAGCCACACCAGCAGGCTGAGCAGCAGAATGCGAAACACCAGCGCCAGCGCTAACCCGATTTGGCGCGCTTGCGTCGCCTGGCGCTGCGGAATGCGCGAGACGATGACCGACAGAAAGATGACATTGTCGATGCCCAGAACGATTTCCAGTGCCGTCAGGGTCAACAATGCTGCCCATGCTTCCGGGCTGGTCAGCAGCTCGATCATGCGCCGAACCATCTCACGAGCCGGATCGCGGCATCGCTCCCGACGATATAGGCGGCGATCGCGCAAAGCGCTGTTGTTACGACCGGGCTGACATTGAAATCGTTTACCAGCACGACGATGCTGAGCACCGCCCAGACCGCGAGCAACGACAAGGTTAGGCCACGCAGGCGCACTACGCGTACCGGGTGAACCACGTGGAATGGAACAAACGTGAGCACGATCAGGATGCCGACCGCGAGGCTGGAGAGCGCCGGCGGCAAATGCAGCAGGAACAGATAGAAGGCCGCTGCATTCCATAGCGCCGGAAACCCGCGAAAATGATTGTCGGCGGCCTTCATGCGGCGATCGGCGAAATACAGCGCGCCTGATACGACGACGCCCACGCCCAATAGCGTCGCGGTAGCCGGCAGCAGCAGGCCGCTTGCGATGATGGCATAGGCCGGCACAAAGACGTAAGTGACGAAATCGACCACGAGGTCGAGCACTTCGCCCGACCAGTTCGGCTGCACGCGCATAACGTCCAGCCGCCGCGCTATCGGGCCATCGAGCGCATCCACCACCAGTGCCGCGCCAAGCCACCCGAACATCGCGGCCCAGTGCTCCCGCACGGCCTCGAGCAGAGCAATCAAGGCGATGCCGGCTCCGAACGCGGTAAAGAGATGCACGCAAAATGCAGCCGCGCGGGTCGCTGGGGATGGTAGCGAAGATTTCTGCTGGCTTACCTGGTCCATTTGGCTCGCAGTGCTATCAGGAATCGTCTGGATTTGCACATCCGTGATTGCGGCGTTCCGCCGCGCAACACATTGGAAAATTGGCGTCGTGACATGGGCTTGAAAATGCCGCAGGGAACGTTGATTGTGCCGAGATGAACGAAGTATCGGGTACCCACGACGTCGTCGTGGTCGGAGGCGGCCCGGCCGGATTGACAGCCGCGATTGCTCTGGCACAAGCCGGCGCCAATACGGCCCTGATCGCCCGCCGCGCGCCCTATGCCGATAATCGCACCACCGCTCTCTTGGGCGGCTCGGTGGATCTGCTGCAAGCATTGGATGTGTGGCGGCGCTGCGCGGACGAGGCGGTGCCATTGCAGGCGATGCGTCTGGTCGACGATACCGGCCGCCTGATCCGTGCGCCCGAAGTGCGGTTTTCCTCCGGCGAGATCGGTCTCGATGCATTCGGCTACAACATCGAGAACCGTGCGCTGATCGCGGCGCTGCAACAACGCGCTGCCGAGCTTTCCGGCCTGACCCGGTTGGACGGTGAGGCTGATACCGTCACCCCTTTCGATGCCATGGTTGCAATTGGCACTGCCCACGGGAAATCGCTGTCGGCGCGCCTTGTGGCCGGCGCAGACGGCCGCCAATCGCTTTGCCGCGAGGCCGCGGGCATCGCGGTCAAGCGCCGCGACCTCAGCCAGTCCGCGTTGACCTTCAACGTCAGCCATTCGCGGCCACATCGAAATAGTTCGACCGAATTTCACACCCCGCAAGGTCCGTGCGTGTTCGTACCGTTGCCCGGCAACCGCTGCAGCGTGGTGTGGGTTGCGGCGCCACAGGAAGCTGAACAATTGATCGCGTTGAGCGATGACGAGTTGTCCGAGGCCGCGGAAAGGCAATCGCACTCCATTCTCGGCCGCATCAAGGTCGAGCCGGGACGCCACCTGTTTCCGCTTGCGATCGAGCAGCCCCGGCATTTCGCGAAAGCGCGCGTCGCACTGGTTGGCGAGGCCGCGCATGTGGTGCCTCCGATCGGCGCGCAGGGTCTGAACATGGGATTGCGCGATGCCGCCGATCTCGCCGATGTCGTGGGCCGCGCGACGGCGTCGGGCGAAGACCCGGGCTCGCCCCGGGTGCTCACGCGTTACGACTTGGCGCGGCGCGCCGATGTTTTGAGCCGGACCTTCGTCATCGACATGGCGAACCGCTCGCTGCTGAGCGATTTCCTTCCGATGCAAAGCTTGCGCGCGGCCGGCCTGCACCTGATCGGTTCGATCGGGCCGCTTCGCCGTCTGGCGATGCGCGAGGGCCTGGCGCCTTCGTGGCGGCCGGGACGGCGGGTTGTGTAGGTTTCACGGCAGCCCCCGCCGGCCTCAATTCGGCATCATGGGCGAAGGTTAAATTCGGCGTTTGCCTCTAGCATCGGCCACAATCATGGTCTATTCGACGAGGTATGATAAAAGCGCGGACCGCCAAATTTCAGATCGGACAGATCGTCCGCCACCGGATATTTTCGTTCCGGGGCGTGATCTTCGATATCGATCCGGAATTCAACAATACCGAGGAATGGTGGTTATCGATCCCGGAGGACGTCCGGCCTCACAAGGATCAGCCGTTCTATCATCTGCTCGCCGAGAATTCGGAATCGGAATACGTCGCCTACGTATTGGGCTGCGAAAATAGCTAAATGTTTCCAGTGGCTTGAAAAGCGAAGTTGGAAAAAGTGGGAATCGCAAAACACTGGAGCGATCAATCGCTTTTTGAGAATTACTTCCTCTGAGGCGGCAATGTTTGCTCTCATTATTAGGTGGCGACGACGTTTTGCGGGAATGATCTTTCACTTTTTTAGACTTGTTCAGACAATCCGATACGTCGGTTCAGACAATCCGATACGTCGGTTAAATATACGGTTGGCGGTGAGCAGCACTTGGCCTTCGTGAACTAAACTCCGTCTATTATTTGGCGACGACGTGGGAGGCGGCCCATGGAGGCAGGTGACCCTTTCTTGCAAGAGCTGGAAGATGCAGGGCTGAACGAGGTCAAAGCCCGACTAGGTCAGCGTTTTCATGATTTGAATCATATCAGGCTGCCTCGGCGAGCTTATATGACCAAGTGTGGATGACGGGATGGCGATTGACATCGTCGATACCGGCCAAGATGCGCTCCTTGAGT
>Ga0164309_10001258_pt1 | contig 12581 bp, 11 predicted proteins | sample Whisoiple_247_MG_FD_109984 | JGI IMG/M metagenome (GOLD analysis project Ga0164309, IMG submission 109984) | Soil microbial communities amended with fresh organic matter from upstate New York, USA - Whitman soil sample_247_MG | ecosystem: Environmental > Terrestrial > Soil > Unclassified >... | reverse complement strand
TGAACCCCACGAAATTCCCAGGCTCGTTGCAACCGGCTTGTTAAAACCGCTGGGCCATCCCGCCCGCAACAGCACGAAGTTCTTCGCCACCGAAACGCTGGAACAATTCCGCCGCGACGAGAAATGGCTCGCGCGAGCGAGCGACGCCATTGCCAGCTACTGGCGGGAGCGCAACGCCCGCCGGCAAAAGGCCGACGGGCGTGCGTGAGGCAAGCGATTCAACGCATCGGGCGGACGCATCATAACAGGGTCTTGCCCTTGCTGAGATGAATCCTGACTTCCTCACGGATGGCAGCGCGGACTTTCGCTTCGATACGTTCAACGAAGCTCATGCCAACCCGGTTGAATTTATTGGCGGGCCGGATCGCGGCGGCATTTTCCAGCGCGGTTTGCTTCACCTTGCTCCGGCAAAGATGCGGAGTCGTGTTGATGCTTTTCAGTGGGTCTGTCACTTCAGTTGCTTCCATAGGAGGAACCGATAATTCAAAGCCCGGTCAGGAAACTGACCGGGCTTTGTGTAGGAGCCAATGCTAACCTTGTGGGCACGGATTGTCTGAATACAGCTTATGCCCATTTGGCCAAGAAATTTCGTCCTCTCCGCCGCCGCCCAAGGTTACGTTATAATTGCAGACTCCATTGACGCAAGACCCATAATATTCCCAGACTATTATGGGCGCTGAATAAAAGCCATCCTCTACACATTCGGTTTCTGCGCTGGATCCAATACACCAGAAATTTGCTACGCCTCCCTGAAATCTGCAAGCTGGATTGCCATCCTGATCATTGTGTTCACTGCTACACGGTCCAGTTGGCTTTTCCGAATGATTAGAAGCTGTAGTATTGCATGCGTAGACTTTGCAACATGTGGTTACTATTGTTAGAACAATTCCCGTCAGCAAGCTGATCGTTTTCCACTGCTTTATTGTTTTCATAATAACTTTCATTCCTTTTGTTATGGGTGGTTCTTCTTCGCCAAGTGTTTTCGCCAAACGAAGAAAATTGGTATGATTGTAGCCAACGTCATGAACCCAAGAACCATTCTACTTTTGGTAATCGTCGTGGCGTTTGAACTCGGTTGGTTCAACCCTGCCGGTCGCGCTTCGATCGATTTTTCCTGGCTTTGTTGCCTGCGCAATTGCTTTTCATAAGCTGGGAGCTTCTGCACCTCATTTTTTGGCAACCACCTTCCGACCGATTGATATAAAAACGAGAAGACTGGCTGTTCATCCCAAATAAACCGCTCTTCTACCACAGGAAGTCCTGTAGGAATTTCGGGGATAAGCGATAAGGTATCCGACCTTATTTCAAATCTAGTGACTTGACCCTCCAATGTGCTTACTACATCCAAATCAGTAGAAACGGAGGCATTTTGTCTCATTTGATACGATGTAAGACTGAATCTCTGGGGGTACGTGATATACTCCATTATTTCAAAATTATGAACTTTGTACAGGTAATTCGTGTAGCCATTCTCGTACGGCGGTGACAAAGGCTTCATGGACGGAGGGCGCACCCAAGCGTCATGCGGCTCTTCCCAAGATCGCCACGAACCGTCCATAAACATGGTCAGTCCTGAAAGGAAAAATGGCGATTCCTTGTTTCTTTTGACATCCACCGGAAGTTTAAAATTGGCATTGTTAAGGTCAGGTGAGTATGGGAAAAAGATTTTCGGCTGTAATTGAAGCCCGTTGGAAGGGAAGTGGCACTGCGACACGAATGTTACCCACAGCAATTGGATCATCGGCTCCCCAAGCACAAAAGGTATTGGTCCCGGGCGTGCAGATGAGGCGCTTGGAACCCAATTTGTCAGCGTTTCCGATCGCAGATATGTCACCGAAAAAATGTCTGAGCCTGAACTGCCCACATCAAATCTGAAATCATATTTCGCAGCCTTGCGTTCAGTTCGGATTCGCCAATTGCAGGAATCAAAATCAATTTGGAACCGAGTAACCGAGTTGGAAGAGACACCCTTTGGAAGCGGAAACTTGGCAGATGAAGCAATTTCCCCCTCCGCGTGAAAGCGAACGGTTTCCCCCAATACACTTGTTGCCGACGCTATCAGCAAACAGAGCAGGTAGCTTGTGAATTTCATGCTTATCTCGGCGTGCAGTTTTGGCAGTGGGACTTGTTGAGGCTCTTATGAACGTATTGACAGGCAATGTCAACGGATTTACTGGACAGAATAAAAGCTGTTTTTTTCAGCAACCGTGGATTCTTGCAATGCTTGTCCTCCTGAGTGGTGCGAGCGATAATGTTTTCATGAAAGCAAGTTTTTGGGCAGGGTTGGCGTTTGCGTTTATTTTGTTTCTAGCATTTGGTGGATGGTTTCGCGAACGTGTGCGAGCTCAAAAGGCTATACTGGATAAAGAACAAATTGCGCTAAAGTTTGAAGAATTACTCCAGCGCCGTGAAAGCACTAACCTCTCTAATGTTGACTTAACTGAGTCAAATCCTGAAGCAATTGGAGCATTAAAGCAGAGCGTTTCAACATCAATTGCGCCCTCCAATCCGTCCTCGCATGGAGCAAGCACGACTCCGCTATCGCTGCCAAACATTGAGACTGAAAAGCTGTTTGATTCAGAAAATACACCGCTTTCCTCCGACCTTGGTCTTTCCAACGGTGCCACGAACGAACCGCCTATACCTATATATACAGAGCTACAATTGGAAACTTACCGTTGTTGTAATCAAATGTGTGAGATCAACATCGCAGCCGAACGCTGGGCGGTCGATCACAATGGACTAATTCCTCCCAATTTGATGGAACTACGGGGCTACCTTGCTCCAATGATTTTGATTTGCCCCGGAAGTCGCCCTAATTCCTTAAGTGCCGCTTGGGAGCAGTTCAAACCAGAAGATATTACCTATCAAATCAGCCCAAGCAGCAGGGGGAAGCAGTGGGATTTCCAGATTCAGGGTCAAGCTAGCCCGGTAACTGTGATTTGGCTGCGATGTCCAATTCACAAAAAACTTTCAACGGATAATCGGATCAGATTTGGTGGAATTCCTGTGAGTCAAGAATTTCGACCGCGTTGACTAGTTCGGTCTTGAAGACCTCGACGCGCCAAGAGCATGGTTGTGGACAAAGAGAACACCACCATCGTTGAAGGCAACGGCAAGTTCTCTGAGATCCAAGGCCGCGTGAACCAGATCCGCCGCCAGATCGCCGAGACCACGAGCGCTTACGATCGTGAGAAGTTGCAGGAATGTCTGGCGAAACTCACCGGTGGCGTGGCCGTCATCAACGTCGGCGCGGCGACCGAATTCGAAATGAAGGAAAAGAAAGCCCGCGTGGAAGACGCGTTGCACGCGACCCGTGCGGCCGGTTGGTGGTGGTGTGGCACTCAAACCCAACCTACTTCGCCACGGTCATCGCAGGTTCCCATTCCGCACCGGTCCAGAACTCAGCAACCCCAGAAGCTGAAAGTCGGCCGGGAATACCGACAGAGCGCAATGCAGCGACCGCCAACATTTGAAAATTTGCTTCACCAGCCACGCCGCGTTCCCAGGATTCCAGAATGAAGGCGGGAACATCGGCATCAAGATTCGTCTTCACATGTTCCCGGAGTCGGCGAATCACAATCTCTGCGGCTGCCTCCAAACTGCCCTCCTTGCGGATACGCGGGTAGAAAAATTCCCAGAGCGGACGACGCCAGTTCATTTCATCAACACCTCTCACTCCGTCCCTCTCCCCATCCGATGGGAAGAGGGTGGCTACCAAGCCGGGTAAGGGGGTAATCTCCGGCGATAACACAAACTCCCGATAGAGTTGATCGTCCAGTTTCCAATTCACCAAGGTGCGGTTGTAATTAGCCAGTTGCGCGTGTTGCAGCAAAATCTTGAGCGGCTGCCCGGGCCAGATGTTTTTTGCGGCCAGATACTCGAAGTCACTTTGCTCCCGGGTGGGAACGATAAATCGACGCGCGAGGAACAAGGTCCGCTCACTCACCACCAGTTGCGGCGCGATGAGATGCAGCGCCGTCAAAGCCAGTGCCACCACGGCAACAAGTCCCGCAAGCCCACGCAGGATGATGGTTGGGCAGGTTTTCCCACCTGCCGGTTCACGGGACTTTCCTGTCCCGTGTTTCTCCGCCAAATGTTCCTGAATCGGGTGACTGGAAAATCTCCCGAACTGGCAGACAGGAATGACTGTCTTGCGTGCCTGCTCCACCAGCATCCAAAACACCACCGCCGTTGGCAGCTTAAACAAACCGCCATCGAACCAGAAGCCAACCGTGAGGATGATAACACTGCCAAAACAAATCGTCGGCACGGAGTCCAGAGTCTTGGGTCCAAAGTCTAATGTTTCTGCCTTCATCCCTTGAAACCTAAATCCAGAAACCTGAAACCATGTGAGCGCAAGGTACGCGAGTAGACATCCCAGCGCCGGCACTCCCGCCGAAATCCCGATCGTAAGATAATCATTCAACTGGATGGCAGCGGAATCCTCCAGCCGGGCGGCCCGGTATTGTTTGCTGTAAACTTCCTCGGCCTTGCCCCAGCCAAAACCCGCGAACGGCTTTACCAACATCATACGCCCTGCCCCTTCCCAAGCCGCCACCCGATTGCGCCAGGAAAAATCATTCACGTTGCCCACGGAAAACATGCGGCGGGCCAAAGGCGCTTCCGTATGCCGAAACTGCCAGAAGCAAATGACTAAGAGGGAGAGAATGAGGATAGAGAATGAAAACCAGTTATGTCGCAACCACGAAACACACGAAATCAGTGCAGTAGTTGATGGTTGAGAGTGAAGAGTGGAGAGTGGCCGTTCGGAATTGGAAGGATGTGGAAACAACTCTCTCTCTCCATCCGCCGATAGGTGGGAGAGGGCCGGGGTGAGGTGGATTTGATTTATCCATTTCCAGACGAAAAATCCCAACCCCAGCACAGTCCCGAGCCATGCGCCACGGCTGTAACTCTTGAGCAAACCGTACGCGCACAGAACGGTTGCGCTGAGAAAGAAAATAACATTCAGCCAATGCGCGGCGTTGCAAATTACCGGCTGCAAGTTACAGGTAGGATTTTCCTCCGGCGCGCACGGAGTGATGCGCCCTACCTCGTCTGGCTCTCGACTCTCGACCTTAGTTCCTCGACTTTGGACTTGAGACCTTAGACTTGAGACCAGCAGGCCAATGGCGAGAATCGTCCCGACTCCCATCAACACGCCATATAAATTTGGATTATCCCACGGCCCAGTCCAGCGTTTTTGCCCGCGATAGAAAAACTCCATGCCGTGTTCCGGATGCCAGAGCGAAGCGACGGTGAGCAGGAAAACGAGCAGACCAACAACGGTGAAACTGCGTGACGAAAATGGAAGATAGAAGATGGAAGATGGCACGGAGACCTCTCCCGGCTTTAAGCTTTGGACCTTAGACTTTAGACTTGGCGATGGCTTCCGCGCCACCCACAGCACGATTCCTTTCCCGATCACAATTCCGGTCAACAGCACGACCACTTGCAAGGACTTTACCGCATTCGTGTAATCCACCGCATAACGAAGCAAAACCAGAACAACAAACGCCGCAAGCCAGAAATCGGGATTGCGGAAAAAGTGCCGGGTGACACGTGACGAGTGACACGATTTGACTTCAGAATTCAGATCCGAGACTTCAGAGTGAGTCGCAACTTTAGACTTTAGACTTTGGGCTTTAGACTTCGCCTCCAGCACTGCAAATACAATGAAATAACTCAGGAGGCAAACCACTACCATCCACTGCGTCCACGCGTCACGACAGGCCGTCTGAATTTCCCGGGCCAGAAATTGCAAACACTCCGGACTGGAAAATGACAACGAGCAACTGCCAAACAAAGCGAGAAACACAACCCCGGTACAAAAGAAAACAGCAGCTTTAGCTTTTAACCAACGAAGCATCATTGCCAAGAAGCGAAACAGTCACCAGGCATCGCGTCAATGGGTTTGATTGGTTGAAACGCTTTGCGGTTTAGTGGCGTGTTCCATTAACCACAGGACATCCTGATTATGCGGCGTCGGCTGGGAGCCGCCAGTATACTTTAACTGTAGAGTTTTAGGGTCAAGCCAACGGCGAAACTGGGCATGACCGTCTACGAAGGAAAAAGTGGTAGCATTATTGTGATAAATGGCTGGCAAATCTGTTATCTGCCAGGCAACCGGATTCACGGGGAAATATCCCCCCGTATCCAATTTCAACCACCCATCATTTATGCTATCCGCTCGTTCATCCAGAAACACAAATGCATCCGACGGTGATAACAATACAAAGTCTGAAATTTGCCGGTATTTTTCGAATGCTTTGTCCCAATACCCACCACTAACGCCTCCACTCGCTCCGGGATTCATCCAGCCGTTCATTGACACGGAACGCACCCGAGGCAACCCTGTTTTCTTATCATGACTTCGGTCTCCGGGGCAGCGATAAATTGCGGCAGTTTTGGCATAACCTCCGATTGAGCCGAATTTTTGATATTCCGGGCCGGTGAGCAACTCAACATCAGTGTTGTCTGCTGCCGACCCCGGAGTAAGAAACCCCGCCACCCATGATGGGTAATCGGGACTTTTTCCAGCCCCTTCGTTGCTGGTGTTGTATGCATATTTTCCGCCGTGGTCGTCCGCATACAACTGCCAAGCCAGATTCAATTGTTTCAGGTTGCCCAAACATTGAACGCCCTGTGCCTTTTTTTTTGCCGCAGCCAATGAGGGCAAGAGTAACGCGCACAACACTCCAATAACTGCAATCACTACCAATAATTCAATGAGGGTAAAACCCGGCGGCTCAAACCAGTGGCGGCTAGCGACGTTTCTGCCAACGGTGGCGTTCATGCAAGTTTCAGAACGATAACTTTGGCGCAGTGAGGACACGGGATCTGTTCGCCTGTCCGTGTATTGGGAAACGCGATATGCCCGCCACAATGATTGCAGGCAATCTTTATGGCCGCGGCAGCATTTATCTCCTTGGCCTTTTGCCGTCCCAGAAAGTTGGCCACTAAAATCATGATGCTCGCCAAAAGAATGAAGCTAAACGCCACGCACACACCCCACTCAACCGTGCTTCTCGCCAAACCAAACGTCTCTGGCAAAGTGCCTAAAACTCCATCAAATCGAGGTGTGTCATTCCACTTCAGGCCAAATTTGTATATCCAGAAGTTGATTGAAATCCATGCCATCCAAGCCGCCGGAACAACCAGACTATCACTAAACAAACAAAACACTCCAACGCACAACAAAACTATTCCTGAAGCCCAAAATAATACCCGCAAGGAAATTTGAAAAATTGGGTCCTTTGGTGTTGATAACTCGGCGCTCGAAAAATTGGCGAGAAACAACATGAGGCTGGCAGCCACCAAGATCAGGCCAGAGCAACGAATCAGTAAGTTAGCTGCTTTCATATTCCGCCTAGCGGCCAAACAAAAAGTTCATCACCGCCTCGTCCCGCGCTCGCAAAGATGCCATGGAGCGATACACATGCCCCGCGTTCTCATGAAATGCCACCGTTACCTCCACTCCGGATTTTGCAGCCTCGTCACGGTATCGTTCCACAGCGTCAGCCCGCACATCTTCTCCCCCACAATCAATCAACAGCCGTGGAACTTTGACTCGGCTCAGATCAGGCAATGCACCGGGGCTGAACAAAATGGCCCCACGCCACATTTCGGGATACTCATCCAATAGATTGCATACTGGCTGCGTCGAACCGCTGGCGCCATACAAATAGATTTTCTCGGAATCAATGTTCAGCTTTGTTTTCAAATACTCATAGAGTGGCATTACGTTCTTTTCCCAAGCGCCGTCCTCGGAGTTGTTTGAAATGCTGACAAAATAAGCCCCTGCATTCGCGATGCTCACAGGGTACCCTTGCCAACGAGTGCTGCCCTTTCCAATCAAGAATGGGTATTTCTTGCCGCCGACTTCCTTTGGAGGTGACCAAACCTGGTATGTGATCACATTCCCATTCACATTGGTGATCATACCTCGCTCTGGGTTGATGGCTACTGCGTGTTGAAATCTTGGTTGCGAGTTTGAGACAATACACGTCACCGAATCCGCCCCAGCGTCGTATCGCCAAATTCCGACTGGTTCTCCGGCCCGAGAACCATAAATAAAAACCGAGCGGTCGCTACCGACATAATTATTGAGCCCTGCGTTGAATTCTATTTCCACGGCGCGAGAATCAGGACTAGATTTAACAAATAACAATTTTACGGTGGCATCTCGTTTCATACAGGCATAACCATTCCCGTTGAACAAAATCAGACGATTTGTATAGTGTTCGGGCGCGGGAATGATTCCAAACTGACTGGTATATTTTGTCGGCAAGTAAAAGCTCGATAAAAGCTCGACATCCTTGTTCTTACAGCGCAAAAGCAACCGATTGGGATCTTTGTCCAAAGAAAAATCCACGAGGCTGTTGGCCGTTACCGCCTCCCAAAGTTTTACTGGTTCGGGCACTCCAAAAGTCCAACTCCAGACTGCCTGTCCTTGTTGATAAACCACCGTGTCCCCGGAAAGCGCGGCCAAGCCTTGGATTTTTGGCAGCACAGCCTGCTGCTCTTTGGTCAACTTGATTTTCTTCCCGACAGGTTTCTTGAAGGCTTGAGGATAGGACCACTTTTTCTCCGATAACTGCTCGACGCGCTGCAACTCCTGATAGTCATCCACGTAAACGAATGCCTGCGGCGACAGCCAAGCCAGTTCTCCCACGGTGCGCTCTACCGCCACAGTTGCCGCTATCTCTCCAGTCTTACCGTGACAAATGACAATTTCGCGCTTGGACTCCCGATCTGGACGACGACTCAAGGCAAACCAGCGATCATCTGGCGACCAACCCCACACTTGAAAGTTTCTGTGATCAAACCCTCTCTCCGCCTGTTCAAAAATGAGTTGGCGAGTGCCATTTTGAATTTCGGCAAGGAAAATCCCCACCCCGTTCTCCGTGGATTGTTGGAAAACGATTCTGTTCCCGGCACGGTTAGGCGAAGGATCACCCCAGAATTCCGCAACCGCGCCGACCTCCGCAGCAATGGACTGCACGTCGCGCGGACGTTTCGATACGGCCAGCAACCGGACGGCGAATACCAAAGCTATCACCACAGCAAGCAAAGCAATGTTCGCTCGCTTTCCAATTAACCAGCGCCGCCACCCACTGGCTTCCGGCTTAGGTAACAATTCATGACCATGACCTTTGAAAGATGTCATTAGGATTTCAGTTTAACATGCAACAACCGGAGCATGTCACTTTACAAGTTAGCTGTGAAACACGTTTTACCAGAGCCACCTATATGCTGGTTCATCGAATACATTCACAGCGTTTAACCCTATCAAACATTAGCCAAAAACTATCAACTGTTTGCCCCGCCCCCACTGCCAAATTAACAACCCATAACTACCGGTGAGTAGGTAGGCCACCAACACTTTTATTCAGTGAATTACCCATCAGGACTAGCCCATCCATTATTTCGCTTGCGGAGATAGATGGCCAGTAGCAATCCGTAACTCCCCACTAACAAATAAGTCAATATAACACTCATCACCCCGTCCAGATGGTTTGGGCTGATATGCAAAAATGCAGCCGCATTACCCAAACAGGGACACGGAACATAACCGGGGGGGGTGATCAAATTGATTGAAATGCGGTACAGCAAAAACATTGAGCCAATCCACGCAATCAGCGCTAGTTTTTTTTCTGAACTCTTAATCCAGAGCAGTGCAATCACAACGCCAAATTCGAATGCTGCTGCACTGGACAATAGCTGACGGTTCGTCATGAACTCAAACAACGGGTCACGAAGATTCAAATAGCCCATCGCTTGTCTGCTGCTGATTAATTTGGCAGACGCTGCGAGCGTCAAGATTGCACCCGCAGTTATTATAAATAACTTTTTTTTCACTCAATTCTTGCCGAAGTAGAACAAGAGTCCACGCAGATTTTTTTACGTTGACATTAAGATTTCAACGTGAACGAAAAGACTAAAGGCTGCGTCAGCCAAGCCTACCCGCCAGTTTGACAGAGCTTTATTGAATGCTGATAGCATTGTTCGAAATCAGCAGGGTAATAACCGGCATCCCTTGTGCAAATGACTTGCGTGTACTGGGGGGGATCATAGAATGAACATTCCGTCTGAGCACCGTCACCCAAGCATCCAGGCACACTTAAGCACCTGTAAGTAAGAAGACTAAGGGGCGGCTGATAATCTATAGATTGTGTGGTGCATGTTGGACACGCAGCTAGCACAGCACCGATTCCAAGCAGCAGGCTTAGTCCAATCATTACGGTTTTTCTTGCTTTTCTCATAGTTTTTGTTTTGGTTCTTTTTGGTTTTACATCCTATTCGGTTTTCTTTTGGCAAGAAGCCAAATAGGAAAAATTAAACTAAGCATGAATATCCAGATCAACACGGATCGAGACTTCTGAGGCTTGAAATTTGGCTCTCTTCCGCCAAGTGCTTGTTTGTATGCCTCGTTTGTCTTGACCTCTTCCACTTTCATAATTTTACCAGTTGGGCTGAAATAGGAAATTGTCTCAACCGGATCAACTGCGTCAGAGAATCTCTTGTCCAATACTTGAGTCGGAGACTCATCTGGAATTCGCGGCTCGAAACTCGTAGAGGTAGATTTTGGCGAGATTTGGTTTGCTGCTCCTTCATAAACTTTCCAAACAAACAAAGACGGCAAAGAAGCCGGATCATAATCCGCTAAATAACGTGTTACTCGAAACCGTTGAGGCAGCGCCATGCCAGCAACATTGGTCCAGCTTAACACTTCATAAAATGAGTTCGTGAATTCCGTATCGAATGGTTTGTGCATACGCACCGCAACAGGCTTACTGCCGGTTGTCTCATATCTATTTCCATCTGCAAAGTCCGTCATATTTTGCAGTAAGTGAGGAGCATTCACATTTAAGCGCCATGCCGAGGTAAAAGGGATTTTTGCTTCCCGAACTTTATCCCCCATATCCCAAACTGGCTCGGTCTTTTTGCCAGATTCCCTGACTCGAAAATGAGAACTGGATGCGTATGCTAGCCATATTGGCTCGAAGCCGAAGTTATGCTGAGGCAGTGCATCATTCGCAAAAAGCGTTATAGTTGCATGGTTTTGCGGCTTGATTGGATTATCGAGGGTGACAGTGGTGATTTTGCCACCAACTAAGCGATTTACGACTTTGGATGTTCGGTTAGTCAAAAATTTAATTAGCAAATACGAGTTGGTTGTATCCCAACCGTACTCCATAAATTCGGCAACAGAATTCATCCCACCAAAAGTTCGAATGCGAGAACTATCACCGTTTACATCGACAGTAAAAGCATAGTTGGTTTCACTGATAATTTGCCCTCGGTTATAATTTTTGACCGTAACTTCACCAGCTATGCTGAATTCATAACCAGAGCAATGGTTGACAATATATGCCAACAGGAAAATCACTAATAATGAGCTGAACCTGAGTAGTCGCATGAGACGAGTTTTTGCTTAGAGCTTCCCGTTCGCGTTCAAGGCTTTTCCGTTTTGGTTCATTTGTTTTTGATTTCCGAGCGTGACTTCGCAGACATCGAACCATGCACCATCTTGATTCCACAAACACAAAAATGTCTGATTTTTAGTCACTTGTTTTCTTGCCTCTGCACGTTGATCGCCACGCTATTCCGATTTCCGACTCAAGACTCGACACCTCACCCTGCCCTCCCCGTTCGTGGCGGAGAGGGTGTACCAGCCATCTTCAATCCTCCATTCACGATCTTCTTCCGGTGCATACTCGGCGGATAACCGTAAAACTTGGTGAAGGCCGTGGTGAAATTCCGTTGGTGCCCATAGCACAGCACTTCCGCAATGTCCTTGATCCGTTCGCGGCGTTTCAACAACTCGCACGCGCGGCGCATCCGCTCAGATTGCAGCCAGGCGCGCGGGCATTGTCCCCACGTTTCATGAAAGTGCCGTTCCATTTGCGTCAAAGACACGCCACAGGCTACGGCCAAGTTATTGACACACCATTGTGCTTCCGCCGCCCGTTCCGGCCAGTCGGTGATCTGCTTTAATCGTCGGCTCATCCCTATTCCATTTTGTTCCCCGTCCCATTGCCGCCAAACAACCCTGCAAGACATTTGCCCGGAAACACTCTGGGCATCAGGTAAGGCTATGTGGGGATTAAATCGGTAAATACTTCGAACACAAGTAAACCGTCTGTCCCCCTTTCTGGCGATGCCCAACTGAAAACCAATCCAAAATACAAAAAAAGAGCATAGCAAACAGTAGATGGCCGAGTTGCAACATGTCTTCTTGTTAAAAACAGAAAGCGCGGTGGCGCACTGGCCGGGCGACGGCGGCTGAACTGGGCTGGCCGTTAAAAAATACCACCTGTGATATGCCAGCGAGGTGACCATCTGCTCGGTGCTGCATCCGGTGCGTGCGAACGCATGCGCAGGTCACTGGCTTGGACGAGCGCCGTCCCGGAGATCGTTCTCCGACTGCTGTTGTTGTACCCAGCGCCGGCGGTTTCTCGGTTTTGAACCCCACGAAATTCCCAGGCTCGTTGCAACCGGCTTGTTAAAACCGCTGGGCCATCCCGCCCGCAACAGCACGAAGTTCTTCGCCACCGAAACGCTGGAACAATTCC
>Ga0164309_10001255_pt1 | contig 12613 bp, 13 predicted proteins | sample Whisoiple_247_MG_FD_109984 | JGI IMG/M metagenome (GOLD analysis project Ga0164309, IMG submission 109984) | Soil microbial communities amended with fresh organic matter from upstate New York, USA - Whitman soil sample_247_MG | ecosystem: Environmental > Terrestrial > Soil > Unclassified >... | reverse complement strand
GCTCCGGGAGCCCCACCGCCTGCTGGCGCCGCTGCGCGAGTGAGGGGGCGTAACGCGGGAGACACATCGATGCAGCACGATGTTCCCCATGAACAGCCCCCTGCCCCCGGGTGAACCGCTCAGTGCGGAGCACGCGCGGCTCATCGACTCCCCCGGCCACGACTCCCCGTGGCGCCTCTGGGGCCCCTACCTCTCCGGCCGGCAGTGGGGCACGGTCCGCGAGGACTACTCGGCCGAGGGCAACGCGTGGTCGGAGTTCCCCTTCGACCAGGCCGTGTCGCGCGCCTACCGCTGGGGCGAGGACGGGCTGGGCGGCATCAGCGACCGCTTCGGCTTCCTCAACGTCTCCGTCGCCCTGTGGAACGGCAAGGACCCGATCCTCAAGGAGCGCCTCTTCGGCCTGACGAACGAGGAGGGCAACCACGGCGAGGACGCCAAGGAGTACTGGTGGGCCCTCGACGGCACCCCCACGCACTCGTGGATGCAGTGGCTCTACCGCTACCCGCAGGCCGAGTTCCCCTACGAGCAGCTGCGGCGCGAGAACCGCGAGCGCACCCGCGACGAAAGGGAGTTCGAGCTCGGCGACACCGGCATCCTCGACGACCACGAGTTCTTCGACGTGACGATGACGTATGCCAAGGCTGGGCCCGACGACATGTGCATCCGGATCTCGGCGACCAACCACGGGCCGGCTGCCGCGCCGCTCCACGTGCTGCCGACGATCTGGCTGCGCAACACCTGGTCCTGGGGCGTCGACGACCGCGTCACCGAGCTGCGCGAGATCCGCCGCAACGGACGCCCGACGCGTGGCTACCGCGCCGCCGAGGTGACGCACGGCTTCCTCGGCCGCTACGTCCTTGCCGCGTCCGGCTCCCCCACGACGCTCTTCTGCGACAACGAGACGAACGCGCGGCACGTCTTCGGCGACCAGGCGCTCGCGAACCACTCGCCCTACCCGAAGGACTCGATCAACGAGCGGGTCGTCCACGGCCGCACCCAGGCCGTCAACCCCGACGGCTACGGCAGCAAGTGCTCGTTCTGGTACCGGTTCGACGCCGTCGAGCCGGGTGAGACCGTCACGGTCGACCTGCGCCTCGCGACCGGCGACCCCGGGATCGAGTGGTTCGGCGAGCCGTTCGAGGAGGTGCTCGGCTCCCGGTCGGCCGAGGCCGACGAGTTCTACGGGCACGTCATCGACGCCTCCCTCGCCGAGGCCGACCGCCACGTCGCGCGCCGGGCCTACGCCGGCCTCCTCTGGGGCAAGCAGCTCTACCGCTACGACGTGCGCCAGTGGGTCGACGGCGACCCCGTCGGCCCGGCGGTGGCCGAGTCGCGCAGGAAGGGCCGCAACGAGCACTGGAAGCACCTCGCCCTCGCCGACGTCATCTCGATGCCCGACGAGTGGGAGTACCCGTGGTTCGCCGCGTGGGACCTCGCGTTCCACACGATCCCGCTCGCCCACGTCGACCCGGAGTTCGCCAAGGAGCAGCTGCTCCTCATGTGCCGCGAGTGGGCCATGCACCCCAACGGCCAGCTCCCGGCGTACGAGTGGGAGTTCGGCGACGTCAACCCGCCCGTCCACGCGTGGGCGGCCTGGCACGTCTACCGCATCGACGGCTACCGCGACCGCGAGTTCCTCGTCCGCGTCTTCACCAAGCTGCTGCTCAACTTCGCGTGGTGGGTCAACCGCAAGGACGCCAACGGCTCCAACCTCTTCGAGGGCGGATTCCTCGGGATGGACAACATCGGCCTGTTCAACCGCTCCGCTCCCCTGCCGCCGGGCTTCCGCCTCGAGCAGTCCGACGCGACGAGCTGGATGGCCTTCTACTGCCAGCAGATGCTCAAGATCGCTCTCGAGCTCGCGCGCACCGACAAGGCGTGGGACGACGTCGCGACGAAGTTCCTCGAGCACTTCCTCTCGATCGCCCAGGCGATGCGGCACTTCGGGTCCAGCGACAAGTCGCTGTGGCACGAGGAGGACGGCTTCTACTACGACGTCCTCGTGCAGCCCGACGGGCGCGCGCCGCACATGCGGGTGCGCTCGATGGTCGGTCTGCTGCCGATCCTCGGTGCGACGGAGATCCCCTCGTGGGTCGTCGACGAGTGCCCCGACGTGACGAGCCGCTTCCAGTGGCTCCAGCAGCGCCGGCCCGAGCTCGTCAAGCCGATGCTCGCCCGCGAGGACGGCAAGATGCTCCTCACGCTCGTGCCGCCGAAGCGCCTGCGCCGCATCCTCGAGCGGATGTTCGACTCGGAGGAGTTCTTGTCCCCCTACGGGATCCGGTCGCTGTCGGCCGCGACGCGTCAGGCTGTGACGGCGACGCTCGGCAGCGAGACCGTCTCGATCGAGTACGAGCCGGGCGAGTCGCGCACCGGCATGTTCGGCGGCAACTCCAACTGGCGCGGGCCGGTCTGGTTCCCCACGAACGTCCTGCTCGCCGACAAGCTGCGCACCTACGGCCGCTACTTCGGTGACGACTTCCGGATCGAGATCCCGACCGGTTCGGGCGACTGGCGCACGCTCGACGAGGCGGCCGACGTCATCGACGGCGGCCTGACGGCGCTCTTCCGCCCCGTCGACGGCCGCCGCCCCTCCGACGGCAAGCGCATCGAGTCCTCGCCGGACCCGCTGTGGTCAGCTCACCCGACGTTCTCGGAGTACTTCGACGGCGACACCGGCGAGGGCCTCGGCGCGACGCACCAGACCGGGTGGACCGCCCTCGTCGCGCACCTGCTCAACCCGCGGCTGCCCCCCGACCCGCGCACCATGGGCTGGGCCTGAGCGACACGGCATACGTCCTCGCTCGGTCCGGGCGGGTCGCAGAGGGCGTATGCCGTCCGGCGGGCGAGGCGTGTCGGGTGACCCGCCGCGCTCGGGTAGCGTGAGCCAGCGTGAACGCGCCCATCTCCGTTCGTGACATCTCCGCAGCCCAGCACCTCGCCTGGCTCCGGTCCCAGCCCTCGGCGAGCTTCCTCCAGACACCGGCCTGGGCCGACGTCAAGAAGGAGTGGCGCGCCGAGTCGGTCGGCTGGTTCGAGGGCGAGGAGATGGTCGGCGCCGCGCTCGTGCTGCACCGCTCGCTCCCACGCCTCAAGCGGTCGCTGGCCTACGTGCCCGAGGGGCCGTGCATCGACTGGGCCTCACCTCGTCTCGTCGAGCTGCTCCGCGCGCTCCGCGACCACCTCAAGGCCAAGGGTGCCTTCGCGCTACGGCTCGGGCCGCCCGTGGCGACGCACCGCTGGCGCACGGCCACGATCAAGGCGGCCATCGGCGACCCGGCCGTCCGTCGCTACGACGACGCGACGCCCGACGTCGTCGAGCCGGTGGGCACAGCGGTCGTCGCCGAGCTGCAGCGGCTGGGCTTCCGCCACCTCAGCCCCGACGACGGCTTCGCCGCCGGTCAGCCGGAGTACGTCTTCCAGGTGCCGCTCGCGGGCCGCACCGAGGCCGACGTGCTCGCCGGTATGAACCAGCTGTGGCGCCGCAACATCAAGAAGACCGCGAAGAACGGCGTCACGGTCCGGGTCGGGGACGCCTCCGACCTGCCGGCGTTCCACCGCACCTACGTCGAGACCGCCGAGCGCGACCGTTTCACGCCGCGTGGTCTCGCCTACTTCGAGCAGATGTACGCCGCGCTGTCGGCCGAGGACCCCGAGCGGATCCGCGTCTACCTCGCCGAGCACGAGGGCGACGTCCTCGCGGCGACGATCTTCATCCGGGTCGGCGAGCACGCCTGGTACTCCTACGGCGCGTCGACGTCGGCCAAGCGCGAGCTGCAGGGCTCGACGGCCATCCAGTGGCGGATGATGCAGGACTCGATCGCCGCCGGCGCCGGCGTCTACGACCTGCGCGGCATCACGAACACGGTCGACGAGGCCAACCCGCACATCGGGCTCATCCGCTTCAAGGTCGGCACCGGTGGCGAGGCCGTGCGGCTGGCCGGCGAGTGGGACCTGCCGCTGAACCGCTTGCTCTACAAGGCTTTCGACCTCTACATGAAGCGGCGGTGATCGGCCGTGTCCTTCGTCCTCCACGTCGACGGTGAGCGCTGGCGTGCCGGCCACGACCGTTTCGTCGCCGAGCACCCCGGCGTCGTCCCCGTCGTCAAGGGCAACGGCTACGGCTTCGGTCGAGACCTCCTCTGCGCCGAGGCCGCCCGCCTCGGCGTGCCGATGGTCGCGATCGGCACCTACGCCGAGCTGCCTTCTGCCCTGGGCGCGTTCGGCGGTGACGTGCTCGTCATGGAGCCCTACCGTGCGGCTATCCACGCCGACCTGCCCGACCTCGCGAACCGCCGCGTCGTGCACACCGTGACGACCGAGTCCGACCTCGGGAGCCTTCGCGAGGTGGTTTCGGACGCACGGGTCGTGGTCGAGGGCCTGACGTCCATGAACCGCTACGGCACGCCTGTCGCCGACGTGGCCGGTCTGGCCGGCGCCGCCGACGCGGTCGGGGTCACGCTGCACCTGCCGCTCGGGACCGGCCACGTCGAGGAGATCTCGCGCTTCATCGCCGCCGTGCCCGGCGTGCGCACGTGGTTCGTGTCGCACGTCTCACCCGCCGAGCTCGCCACTCTCGCAGCGCGTTTCCCCGAGCACGAGTTCCGGCCGCGCATCGGCACCGACCTCTGGTACGCCGACAAGGGCTCCTACGAGGTGCGCGCGCACGTGCTCGACGTGCGCCCCGTCACCAAGGGCACGCGGGTCGGCTACCGACAGCGAGCGGTCGCCGCGGGCCACCTCGTCGTCGTCAGCGGCGGCACGTCGCACGGCGTCGCCATGGAGAGCCCGTCGTCGGCCGCCACGACACGGTCGCGTGCCATCGCCGTCACCGAGGGCGTGCTCGAGGCAGCACACCGGGTGCGGTCTCCCTTCACGGTGTCGGGCGTCATGCCGCGCTTCGCCGAGCCGCCGCACATGCAGTGCAGCCTCCTCGTGCTGCCGGCCGGCGTCGCTCCCCCACGGATCGGCGACGTCGTCCCGGTCCGGATGCGCCTGACGACGACGACCCCGGACGCCGTCGTCGTCTCCTGACACAGCACAGCGACGGCAGGAGGGGACGTCCCTCGGACGCCCACGGGTCCAGGCGGGTCGGAACTAGGGCCGCGCTGTCGTCGGGACGGTGAGGACCTCGGCGCCGTCGTCCGTGATGGCGATCGTGTGCTCGCTGTGGGCCGTGTGGCTGCCGGTGGCGCTCCGGAGCGTCCACCCGTCGGCATCGGTCACGAGCTCGGCGGTGCCGGCCATGACCCAGGGCTCGAGGGCGAGCAGGAGTCCGGGGCGCAGCGTGTAGCCGCGGCCCGGCCGCCCGGTGTTCGACACGTGCGGGTCCTGGTGCATCGTCGACCCGACGCCGTGGCCGCCGAACTGCGTGTTGATCGGGTAGCCCGCGTCGGAGAGGACCGAGCCGATGGCATACGAGAGGTCCCCCACGCGGGCGCCCGGCCGGGCCGCGGCGATGCCGGCTGCGAGCGCGCGCTCGGTGGCCTCGATCATCGCGACGCTCTCCGGAGGCCGGCACCCGCCCACGACGAAGCTGATCGCGGAGTCGGCGACGACGCCGCCCAGGTTAACGGCGAGGTCGAGCGACAGCAGGTCGCCGTCGGCGAGCGACCGGTCGTGAGGCAGCCCGTGGAGCACGGCGTCGTTGACCGAGGTGCAGATGTAGTGGCCGAACGGGCCCCGTCCGAAGGACGGTGCGTAGTCGACGTAGCAGGATGCGGCTCCCGCCTCGAGGATCATGGCCTTCGCCCAGCCGTCGATGTCCAGGAGGTTCGTGCCCACGGCAGCGCGGCCCTTCAGGTCTTGCAGGATGTCGGCGACGAGAGCTCCCGCGGCCCTCGCGCGGGGCAGCTCGGAGGGGCTGAGGATCTCGATCATGCGGCGCCTTTCGATGCGGCTGCGGTGTGACCAATAACTATCCCGGCCATGTTATCCCCGTCTAGGATCGTGGTCATGGTCAGGTTGCCGCTCACACCCGCGGAGGTCGAGCGCGGACAGCGCCTCGGCGCCCTGCTGCGTCGGGCCCGCGGGGATCGCACGATGCTCGAGACCGCGCTCGAGGCACGGATCTCCCCCGAGACCCTTCGCAAGATCGAGTCCGGCCGCGTGGCCACCCCGGCCTTCCCGACGATCGCAGCGATCGCCGAGGTCCTCGGCCTGTCCCTCGATGCGGTGTGGGCCGAGATCAGCCCGCCCGAGGCCGGCGCGGCCCCACGGGGCTCCGGTCCCGACCGTCGGGACCGCATCGCCTCGTAGGACCTCCGGCCGACGACCACCGGCCCTGCCATGCTGTCGGCATGGAACGCGTCCTCGGCATCGGCGGCTACTTCCTCAGGGCTGCGGACCCCACGGCCCTCAGCACCTGGTACCGCGAGGTCCTGGGACTGGACTTCGACGCCAACGGACTGTGGCAGCAGGAGGCCGGGCCGACGGTGTTCGCCGCGTTCCCGGCCGACACGGACTACCTCGGCGCCCGCACCCAGCAGACGATGCTCAACGTCCGGGTCGGCGACCTGGACGCCATGCTCGCCCAGCTGCGCGCCGCCGGGGCGGAGGTCGACGCCGAGAGCCAGGACCTGGCGGGCGTCGGGCGGTTCGGCTGGGTCACGGACCCGGAGGGCAACAGGATCGAGCTGTGGCAACCCAGCTGACGACGGCTCCGGCCACCGGTCAGGCGCCCTCGCTCCCCTCGATGACGTCGAGGTCGCGCACGGCGTAGCGGTGGTGCTCCCACTCCTCCTCGAGGATCGTGTGCAGGCACGAGAGCACCGTCTCGGGGTGGTCGGGGTCGTGCGGGTTCGGTCGGTCCGACGCGAGCAGCTCGGGCGTGACGCCCGCGATGACGTCGCGCACCATCGCGACGCGGCCTGCCCGCACCTCGAGGACCTCGTCGTAGGACGGCGCGTCCTGCGCGAGCACCGTCACGTCGAAGCCGTCGTCCGCGGTCGCAACGTCGATCAACCCGTAGGGGTGGTACGGCTGCTCCTCCCCGAGGATCGCCTTGCGCAGCCACGTGTCCGTCGCCAGCACGAGGTGCCGCAGCGTCTGGGCGAACGACCACTCGCCGGCCACCGACACGTCCACCGTGCCGGGCGGCAGGGTGCCGACACGCGCGAGCGTGGCGTCCCAGGTGCGCTCCAGCCGGTCCCAGGCGGTGGCGAGTCCCTCCGGATCGGTCGCCCGCCGGTCGGCACGTCCCGGGAAACGGCGGTTGAGCTCGGCATCGACGAGCGGTACCACGTCGACGCCGTTGACGAGCAGGACGTTCTCGCCGTCGAAGAGCCACGGCGCATCGATCTCCACGCCCTCCGCCTGCACGCCGCGCATGACGACGCCGGAGATGTCGGCGCCGACGAAGCGCGCGCCGCGCAGGTCCGTGTCGACGAACTCCGCTCCCTGCAGGTCGTCGCTCGAGCCGAAGGTTGCCATGACGTCTCCTCGTCGTACGCCGCGCAGGACGGCTCAGACTACCGATCGAGCGCGGCTCGGGTCGGGATCGGACCCACGTCGACGAAGCTCGACCGTCGCCGCCGGGCGATATCGTCGTCCCGGACGGTCGGCGTCCGGGAGGTGAGAGGTGTGCGGTACGACACGAGTCCCACGGCGCGGGCTCTTCTCGCCCTCGAGGCCATCCAGGACAGCCCCGGCATCACGGCGGAGCGGCTCGGCGACCACCTCGGGGTCTCCGAGCGGGCCGCCCGCCGCTACGTCGCGATCCTCCGCGAGGCCGACCTGCCCATCGAGTCGGTCACCGGCCCGCACGGCGGCTACCGGGTCGGCCGTGGGCTCCGTCTGCCCCCACTGATGTTCACGGCCGCCGAGGCGCTCGGCCTCGTCATGGCCGTGCTCGAGGGCCATCGCGGCGCCGCTGACCCGACCGAGCTCGTCGGGGCCGCCCTGTCCAAGATCCTGCGCGTGCTTCCCCAGCAGGTCGCCGAACCGGTGCGGGCGGTCCGCCGGGTCACCGGGCCACCGTCGGACCCGAGCCTGCGCGTCGACCCTGCCGTGACGGCCCAGCTCGTCGAGGCGTGCACGAGGTCGCGTCGGGTGCGCCTCGACTACCGCCTCGAGGACGGCCGGGAGCGGCCCATGGAGGTCGACCCCTGGGCCGTCGTCCTGCGTCACGGCCGGTGGTACCTCCTCGGGTGGTCACAGACGAGCGACGCCCAGCGCGCCCTGCGCGTCGACCGGGTCCGGTCGGTCTTCACGACGTCGGTGGCCTTCGAGCCCCCGGAGGACCTGGACGCCCTCCGGACGCTGGAGGAGCACCTCTCCCAGGGCTGGCGCCACGACGTCGACGTCCTCCTCCGGGCCGACCTCGACGAGGCCACGCGATGGATCCCGCGCAGCCTCGGACGTCTCGAGCCGGTCGACGGCGGGGTCCGGCTGAGGGCCACGACCGACGAGCCCGAGTGGTACGCCCGCCAGCTCGCCGTCACCCCGCTGACCTTCGAGGTGCTCGGGTCACCCGCGCTCGTCCAGGCCACCGAGGACCTCGCCGAGCGGCTCGTGAAGTCGGCGGGCGCCGTCGACGCCAGCCGCGATGATCCCGCCGATCGCTGACCCGGCCCCAGCGGGTACGACACCGTCACGGCGGCCTGTGCAGCAGCCGACGTCCACAGGTCCCCGCGCACTAGGGTGATCTCGACCGGACCGGGGAGGCCCCCGGTCCCGACCCGAGGAGCGGCAGATGAGCTTCAACGACAGCGCCCAGCTCGACACCTCCCAGGTGCAGAGCGGCGGCAGCGGAGGTGGCGGCGGAGGCGGAGGCTTCCCCGGCGGCATCCAGGTCGGCGGAGGCATCGGCGGCCTCATCCTGCTCGTGCTCATGCTCATCTTCGGCGGAGGCAAGATCCTCGGTGGCGGCGGTGACTCCGGCACCGGCGCCGGCGGCCTCCCGTCCCAGCAGCTCGAGAGCAGCCAGGTCGCGGCCGCGGGCCAGGTCGACCAGGGCGAGTTCTCCCAGTGCAAGACCGGCGCCGACGCCAACAAGAACGATGTCTGCCTCATCATCGCGACGGTCAACAGCGTCCAGGACTACTGGGGCAAGACGCTGCCGAGGTACCAGATGAACTACGAGCCGGTGAAGACCGTCATCTACCAGGGCCAGACCCCGTCGGGCTGCGGCACCGCCAACTCGCAGGTCGGCCCGTTCTACTGCCCGCTCGACGCCAAGGTCTACGTCGACGCGAGCTTCTTCGAGGAGCTGCAGAGCAAGTTCGGCGCCGACGGCGGCCAGCTCGCCAAGGAGTACGTCATCGCGCACGAGTACGGCCACCACGTGCAGGACCTCCTCGGCATCCTCGACCGGGCGCAGCAGGACCCCCAGGGCCCCAACTCCGGCGCCGTCCGCATCGAGCTCATGGCCGACTGCCTCGCCGGCACGTGGGTCAAGCACGCGACCGAGACGACCGACGCCGACGGCACCCCTCTGCTCAAGCCCATCACCGAGCAGGACATCACGTCCGCGCTCTCGGCCGCGTCAGCCGTCGGAGACGACCGCATCCAGAAGAAGATGCAGGGTCGCGTCACTCCCGAGAACTGGACGCACGGCTCGTCGGAGGCCCGCCAGAAGTGGTTCCTGCAGGGCTACCAGACCGGCGACCTCAACCAGTGCAACACCTTCGGCGTCGACACCGTCAGCTGACGCCACCCGGCGGCGCCTCGTCCAGCTCGATGCGCACGGCTCGGCCACGGCGCAGCGCGGTCTCGAGCACGTCGCGCTTCGGGTCGGGCAGGTCGTAGAGCTCCCGCATCGGCAGCCCCGCCAGGGCCCGCAGGGCTCCGGCGTCGAGGACCTCGCGCACGAGCGTGCGGTCCCCACCGACGACCAGAGCATGAGGTATGCCGTCCGCTCCCGTCGCCGGTGACTCGTCGTCCCCGAGGAGCACCCGTCGCGCGTGGCCGACAACGGCACCGACGAGCTCGTCGGCCTGCTTCCCCCGTCGGCGGGCGAAGCGCTGCTGGGACCAGCCGCCCGCTGCGGTGCGTGACTGCACGTGGCGCGTCCCGACCTTCGAGGCGGTGAAGGCACCGGTCGAAGCCAGCCCCACGGCATACCCACCGCGCCTGACGAGGATGACACCGAGGGGCTCGTGGGCGAACGGCGTTGCCACGACGGTGGATCCGTCGGCAGCGCGGGCGGACACGACGACGCCGCCGGGAGTGGACTCCTCGGCGGCGTCGTAGGCGCCGTGCCGCTCGGCGAAGCCCGCCATCCAGCGGTCGAACCGCCCGGCGTCGACCTCGATGACGCGCGTCGTCACGAGCGCGGGTGCTGCTGGCTCAGAGGTTGAAGCCGAGGGCGCGCAGCTGCTCGCGGCCGTCCTCGGTGATCTTGTCGGGACCCCACGGCGGCATCCACACCCAGTTGATGCGGTGCGTGGTGACGAGGCCCTCGAGCGCTTGAGCGGTCTGGTCCTCGATGACGTCGGTGAGGGGGCACGCGGCAGACGTCAGCGTCATGTCGATGACGGCGTGCGACTGGGCGTCGACGGTGATGCCGTAGACGAGGCCGAGGTCGACGACGTTGATGCCGAGCTCGGGGTCGACGACGTCGCGCATGGCCTCCTCGACGTCAGCCACGTTCGGCGGGGTGGTGGTCTGGGTCATGACGAAACTCCTTGGGGGGAGGTGGAACTCGTGGAAGAGATGTCGACACCGGCTCGGGCGAGGGCATCGGTGAAAGCGGTCCAGCCGAGCAGGGCGCACTTGACGCGCGCGGGGTACTTCGAGACGCCGGCGAAGGCGACGCCGTCACCGATGACGGTCTCGTCACCGGCTACCTGGCCTCGGGAGGTCAGCATGGCGCGCATCGCCTCGAAGGTCTCGAGGGCCTCGTCGACGCGGTGGCCGATGACCTCCTCGGCGAGGACGGATGCGCTCGCGACGGAGATCGAGCAGCCCTGCGCCTCGTAGGAGACGTCGGTCACGACGGCCTCGGCACCCGTGCCGGAGACGTCGACCCGAAGGGTCACTTCGTCCCCGCACGTCGGGTTGATGTGGTGCACCTCGGCGTCGAACGGGTCGCGCAGGCCCGCGTGGTGCGGGCGCTTGGAGTGCTCGAGGATGAGCTCCTGGTAGAGGTCCATCAGCTCGCCTCCCTCTCGGTGTCGAGCCCGAAGACGACGGGCACCCGGTCGAGCGCCGCGAGCAGCGCCTCGACCTCGGCGACGGTGTTGTGGACGGCGAACGACGCACGGGTGGTCGCGGTGGCCCCGAGAGCCCGGTGCAGCGGCCACGCGCAGTGGTGCCCCACGCGTACGGCCACGCCGGCGTCGTCGAGCACCTGGCCCACGTCGTGGGCGTGCACGCCGTCGACGACGAACGCGACGGCACCGCCGCGTGGCGTGCCGACCGCAGGACCGACGACACGCACCCACGGGCGCTCGGACAGACCGCGCTGGAGCAGGTCGACGAGAGCGGCCTCGTGGGCGTGGATGCGGTCGATGCCGAGACCCTCGATCCACCGGACGGCGGCCGCGAGCCCGACCGCCTGGGCGGCGTTGGGGACGCCGGCCTCGAACTTCTGGGGCGCCGGGGCGTAGGTCGACCGTTCCATCGTGACGAGCTCGATCATCGAGCCGCCCGTGAGGAACGGTGGCATGACCTCGAGCAGCTCGCCGCGACCCCAGAGGACGCCGACCCCCATCGGGCCGTACATCTTGTGGCCGCTGAAGGCGATGAAGTCCGCGCCGAGCGTGGCCACGTCGACCGCGAGGTGCGGCACCGACTGGCACGCGTCGACGACGACGAGCGCCCCCACGGCGTGCGCACGGGCGGCGAGGTCGGCGACCGGATTGACCGTCCCCAGCACGTTGGACACGTGCGTGAACGCGAAGACCTTGGTGCGCTCGGTGAGCAGCTCGTCGAGCCCGGACAGGTCGAGTGCGCCGTCCGTGTCCACCGGGACCCAGCGCAGGGTCGCACCCGTGCGACGGGCGAGCTCCTGCCAGGGCACGAGATTGGCGTGGTGCTCCATCTCGGTGACGAGGATCTCGTCACCGGCACCGCGCACGAACCGCTCGTCCTTGGGGTCGTCGGTCGGGGCCGCGTTGGAGAAGGCGTACGCGACGAGGTTGAGCGCCTCGGTGGCGTTCTTCGTGAAGACCACCTCGTCGGCGGGCGCCCCGATGAACGACGCGACGGTCGCGCGGGCGGCCTCGAAGTCGTCGGTCGCCTCCTCCGCGAGCTGGTGCGCGCCGCGGTGTACCGCGGCGTTGTGCTGCTCGTAGAACGCGCGCTCGGCGTCGAGGACCGGCCTCGGCTTGTGCGACGTCGCCCCCGAGTCGAGGTAGACGAGCGGCCTGCCGTCGCGCACCGTGCGCGTGAGGATGGGGAAGTCGCCGCGGATCGCGGCGAGCTCCCCGTCCGTGAAGGGCAGGACGTCGACCATTCGGCTCAGGCCTCGACCGCCGCGGACGGGGCCGCGGTGAGGTAGCGGTCGTAGCCCTCGTCCTCGAGGCGGTCGGCCAGCTCCGGGCCACCCTCCTCGACGACCTTGCCGTCGACGAAGACGTGCACGAAGTCGGGCTTGATGTAGCGCAGGATGCGCGTGTAGTGCGTGATGAGCAGGACGCCGAGGTCGCTCGAGTCCTTGGCCCGGTTGACG
>Ga0164309_10001254_pt1 | contig 12613 bp, 12 predicted proteins | sample Whisoiple_247_MG_FD_109984 | JGI IMG/M metagenome (GOLD analysis project Ga0164309, IMG submission 109984) | Soil microbial communities amended with fresh organic matter from upstate New York, USA - Whitman soil sample_247_MG | ecosystem: Environmental > Terrestrial > Soil > Unclassified >... | reverse complement strand
TGCCACCAGACGTCGGTGGGCAGCTTGCCGAGTTCGCGCTTGGCCGGGGTGACGAGCCCGGGCGCCATGTACGGTTCGCGGTCCACCTCGGCGCTGTCGAAGTGGTATTTGGCCGGGTTCTTCACGTACACGAGGATGTTGTCGTGCTTGGTGGGCCAGCGGAACTTCGCGCGGGCGCCGTAGTCGTAGGCCCAGATGATTTCATTGAGGAAACACTCGCGGCCGAAGATCGCATCCAGCATGACCTTGGCGTAGTGCACCTCGCGGTAGTCGAGGTGCAGGTACAGGGTGCCGTCGTCGGCGAGCAGCCGCCAGGCTTCGACGAGCCGGGGCTCCAAAAAGGACCAGTAGTCGCTGAACGCGTCGTCGTACTTGTGCAGCGCGCCCTTGATCGTGTCGTAGGACCGGCCTTTGAAGCCGACGCGGTCGCCCTCGCCCCCGGCGTTGAGCACCATCTTGGTGCCCTGGCGCTTCTGGACCCGGCCGGTGTTGAAGGGCGGATCCACGTAAATGAGTGTGAAGGCGCCGTCCGGCAGCGTCGGGAGGTACTCCGCGTTGTCCGCGTGTACCACCAGATTGCTGCCGTCCGGCGCCCAGACGGTGTCAGCCATGGAGCGGATTAGGCCTCGGCGCTGCGTGCCGGGGCGCCGCCCTGGGCTTCACCGGTGACCACTTCGCCGTTGCGGCGGCGGGTGCGGGTCCGGCGGCGTGCGCGGGTGGCCCGGTCGACCTCGGTCGGGGCGCTGGCCGTTGCGGCGGCCGGAGCCGTCGCCTCGGCGGGGCCGGTGGCGGTTTCCCCCTCGGGGGAACGACGACGGCGCTCGCCCGAGCGTGCGCTGTCGCGTCCGCCCTCGCGGGAGCCGGAGCGTCCGCCGTCACGGGTCGAGCGTTCGCGCCCGCCCTCGCGGGAGCCGGAGCGTCCGCCCTCGCGGGAGCCGGAACGGCCGCCGTCGCGTCCGCTGTTTGTTCCGCCGGAGCGGGTGTTCTTCTTGCCGGTCTCGCCGAGGTCCTCGAGGACTTCGGCGTCGACGCCGGCGAGTACCCGCTTGTCGCGGGGGAGACGGCCCTTGGTGCCCTCGGGGATGTCCAGTTCCTCGTACAGGTGCGGCGAGGAGGAGTAGGTCTCAACCGGCTCGGGCACGCTCAGGCCCAGGGCCTTGTTGATCAGGCCCCAGCGCGGCATGTCGTCCCAGTCGACGAAGGTCACGGCGGTGCCCTTGTTGCCGGCGCGGCCGGTGCGGCCGACGCGGTGCAGGTAGATCTTCTCGTCTTCGACGCACTGGTAGTTGATCACGTGCGTGACGTCGTCGACGTCGATGCCGCGCGCCGCGACGTCGGTGGCGACGAGGACGTCCACCTTGTTGTTGCGGAAGGCGCGCAGCGCCTGCTCGCGGGCGCCCTGGCCGAGGTCGCCGTGGATCGCCGCGGCGGCGAAGCCGCGGTCCACGAGTTCCTCGGCGACCTTCGCGGCGGTGCGCTTGGTCTTGGTGAAGATGATGGTCCGGCCGCGTCCGCGGGCCTGCAGGATGCGGGCCACCACCTCGATCTTGTCCATGCTGTGGGCACGGTAGATCAGCTGGCGGATGTCGCGCTTGGTCAGGCCTTCGTCCTCGGGGTCCGCCGCGCGGATGTGGGTGGGCTGGGTCATGTAGCGGCGTGCCATTGCGATGACCGGGCCGGGCATGGTGGCGGAGAACAGCAGGGTCTGGCGGACGGCCGGGGTGCCGGCGATGAGGGTCTCGACGTCGGGCAGGAAGCCGAGGTCCAGCATCTCGTCGGCCTCGTCGAGGATGACCATCTTGACGTTCTTGAGCACCAGGTGCTTCTGCTTGTAGAGGTCGATCAGGCGGCCCGGGGTGCCGACGACGATCTCGACGCCCTGCTGCAGCGCCTCGACCTGCGGCTCGTACGCGCGGCCGCCGTAGATCGTGGTGATCCGTGCGTTGCGCTTGCGGGCGGCGTTCTGCAGGTCGCTGGCGACCTGCACGGCCAGCTCGCGGGTCGGAACGATCACGAGGGCCTGCGGGGCTCCCGGCGCCGCCAGCGCGGCGTAACCGGCGTCGTCGCGGCCGACGACGCGCTGCAGGGCCGGGATGCCGAAGCCGAGGGTCTTGCCGGTGCCGGTCTTGGCCTGGCCGATGATGTCGTGGCCGGCCAGGGCGACGGGCAGTGTCATGGCCTGGATCGGGAACGGGTGCGTGATGCCCGCGTCGGCGAGGGATTCCACGATGTCGGCGCGGACGTTGTAGTCGGCAAAGGCCTTTTCCGCGATTTCGTGCGGCTTTTCGTCCGAGATGATGGTCTCTTCCGGCTCGATCGATTCCGTGCCGGATTCGTCGGTCAGAAGCTGGTGCGTGTGCAATTCACTCACAGGTGAGTTTCCTTATTCATTTGGGCTGCGCTGCTTGCTCAACGGGGGCGGCGCTTGGCCGTTCCGGAGCACGCTCAGACGCGCAGGCAAGTCCAGTGGAAGCCGATCGCGGGCTATCTGAATGCTGGCACTGGGACCAGCGGGTGTTACTCAAGATCGCGTAGGGGCGGGCTTGTTGAATTCGAAAAACATGGAAATCAACGACCGGGCATCCATTACTACCCTTCCAGTCTAGCCGTTCGCCGTTGCGAACCTCGACCGGGGGCCGCGGTGCGGCGCGGCTGTGTGCCCCGCCGGCGCGGAGCCGGGATCGAACCGGCACCGGAGAATCAGCCGACGAGCTCCAGCCGGACTTCCCGCTTAGCGATGTCCGAGGACACAACGCGCACCCGGACCTGGGTGCCGGACTCGAGTTCGCCGGGGCAGCGGGCCGTCACCGCGGGCTCGGCAATCTGCACGATCCCGGACGGCCCGTTCCCGTTTCCGTTCCCGATTCCGTTTCCCTTGCCGTTGCTGGTGCCGTTCCCGTTGCCGTTAGACCCCGCAGCGCCGTTCTTGGCCGGCTTTGAGCCGGAAATCACGACGGCGTCAAACTCCTGCCCGATGTGGTTGATCAGCAGGGCGGCTTCCACGGTGTCCAGCGACAACCGTTCCAGCCTGGCGGCCAGCTGGTCCGAGGAGGCCATGATGGCCGGCAGCGAGGGGAGTGCCTCGCGCGCCCAGCCCGGAACCTCGGAGCCGTTGGACAGCGCCTCGCAGATGACGAGGACGAAGCGGTCGATCAGGCGCCGCAGCGGGGCGGTGGAGTGGGCGTACGCCGCGCCGATTGCTGACTGGATCGCGTCCTCCGGGACCTGGCCGTCGAAAGGGGTGTAGCCGGCGCCGCGGAAGAGCATGCCGGCCGAGTGGACGATCGCCAGCTGGCGGGGGTCCGTGGGGTCCAGGGTGCGCAGGTATTCCCCGTAGCTGACCTGGCCGTCCCAGGGCTTGCCGAGGGCGCCGGTCTGGCGCCGGAAATGCCGCAGCGAACGCTCGTCCGGTGCGGGCATGGTGCGCAGGATGCCCACCTTGCCCCGGAGCATCAGCTCGGCGGCGGCCATGCCGGTCATCAGCGAGATCTGGGCGTTCCAGTCCTCCACCGGCAGCGGCGGGGCCGCGACAATCCGGTAGCCGCCGTCGGGCAGCTGCTCGATTTCCTGCTCCGGCATGTTCAGGCTGGCCCCGCCGCGCAGGCGTTCCAGTTCCACCCGCTTACTGCCGACTTCCTTCAGCAGCTGCAGCAGGGGGTCCGCGGTACCGCCGTCGAGTTCGGCCTGCACGCCGTGGTAGCTGAGTTTGGCCCGGCTCCGAACCTGTGCCCGGCGCACCATGACCGAGGACACCTCGGCGGCGGCGTCGAGTTCGAACTCCCAGACGAAGGCCGCGCAGAGCTGGCCCGCGAGCAGGCTGCCGGCCGCTTCGCTGATGACCTCGGGGTGCAGCGGGATGCGGCCCTCCGGGGTGTAGAACGTCTGCCCGCGGCGGCGCGTTTCGGCGTCGAGCGCACTCCCGGGGGCGACGAAGGAGGGGACGTCCGCGATCGCGTAGAAGACCTTGTACCCCTCGCCGGCGCGGTCAATGAACAACGCCTGGTCCAAGTCCGTCGAGGACGCCGGATCGATGGTCACGAACTCCACATGCGTCAGGTCCAGTGCCGGCAGCTCGTGGCCGGCCACGGCCGCCTCGGCGTCGCGGAGCACGTCTTCCGGGAACGGACCCGGCAGCTCCAGCGTGGTGCGCAGGGCTTTGAGCGCCTGGGCCAATTGGTTCTGCTGCTGGCGCACGCTCGGGGTCAGGCGATGATGAGACACGAAAATCAGGTTAGCCCGATTTACGCCATTAGTCTTGAAGCATGAGCACTTCCCCGGCCGACCCCGTCCGCGACCCGCGTTTTCTCCGGGACCTGCTGGGCGTGATGGCCTACGGGGAACTTTCGGCCTTCGAACGGCTTTCCTCGGACGCGCGCTATTCGCCCACGCTGCGCGACCGTGCGGTCCTGGGCGGCCTTGCCGTCAGCGAGTTCCAACACTTCGAACTGGTCTGCGCGAAACTGGCTGAGCTGGGCGTGGACGCGGAGGAAGCCATGCTGCCGTTCCAGCCGTCCGTGGACCATTTCCATGAGCGCACCCGCCCGTCCGACTGGTACGAGTCGCTGATGAAGGCGTACGTGATCGACACGGTCTCGGCCGACTTCTACCGGTCCATTTCCGGCTACGTCGACGCCGACACGGCCGGCCTGATCCGCACGATCCAGTCGTCCGAGGGCGCGACGGCAGTGCTGGGCGAGCGGCTCAAGGCGGCGCTCGCCGATGATCCCCGGCTGGCGTCCCGGCTTGCCCTGTGGGCGCGGCGGCTGCTGGGCGAGGCGCTCACCCAGGCCCAGCGCGTCAGCGTGGACCATGCGCTCCTCGGCGGCCTCGCCGGGGTGGACGAGGCACGGACCGGAGAGCTCGTCCGCGAACTGACGGCCGAACTCGCCGCCGCCCACTCCCGCCGGATGTCCCAGCTGGGGCTCGCAGGCTAGTTGGACGCGGCCCCGGCGTCGGCATCCGCCCCGGCGTCGAGCGCGGCGAGCAGCGCCCGCGCCGCCCCGGCGGGATCGTCGGCCTCGGTAATCGCCCGGACCACCACGATGCGGCGGGCGCCGGCGTCCACCACCTGCTCCACGTTGGACAAGTCGATTCCGCCGATCGCGAACCACGGCACCACCCCGGAAACCCGGCCGCTGTCCCCGGCCTCGGCCCGTTCAATCGCCCCGGCGGCGTAGCGCACCAAGTCCAGTCCGACGGCGGCGCGGCCCGGCTTGGTGGGGGTGGCCCAGACCGGCCCCACGCAGAAGTAGTCCAGCCCGCTCCGGCCGGGGGCCGCGGCGATGGCGGCGTCCACCTGCTCCGGGGTGTGCGTGGACATCCCGATCACGGTGCCCTTGCCCAGGAACTCCCGGGCGGCGGTGAAGGGAATGTCCTTTTGGCCGATATGGAAGACCGGCGCCCCGGCCAGCGAGGCGAGGTCGGCGCGGTCGTTCACGGCCCAGAGCCGGCCGTGCCGCTGCGCCACGGAGTGCAGGACCTCCAGCAGTTCGAGCTCCTCGGCCGCCTCCAGCGACTTGTCCCGCAACTGGACGATGTCCACCCCGCCGGCAAAGGCGGCCTCGACGAAATCCTCGAAGTCGCTGCGGCCCTTCCGGGCATCGGTGCACAGGTACAGGCGGGCGGTGGTGTGGACATCTTGGCTCATGTTCCAAGCCTAGTTCCTCTAAACTGGGCGAATACCGCGGGAGCCCGCGCCGCCCGATACCGGGCCGCAGGGCTGAGAGGGCGTCAGAGCCGACCGCTTGACCTGATCCGGCTAGTACCGGCGTAGGGAAGGAAACCCATGGACATGTCCGTCTCACCATCGGCCGCACCAGCGGACCCATCAGCGCAGTGGTACGACGTCGCCGTGATCGGCGGCGGGGTGATCGGCCACGGGATCGCCTGGGAAGCACGCCGCTCGGGCCGTTCGGTGGCCCTGATCGATGACGCGCCCGGGAGCGGGGCCAGCTGGGCCGCCGCCGGCATGCTGGCGCCCGTGAGCGAACTGCACTATCAGGAAGAAGGGCTCCTGGCCCTCATGCTGGAAGCCGCACGGCTGTGGCCCGGCTTCGCCGCCGGCCTGGACGGCGGCGCGGCGGAGGCGGGCGGCACCGGGTATCTCACGACGCCGACCCTCGCCGTCGGCGCGGACGCTGCTGACCGCCGTGCGCTCGCGGACCTGCGGGAAGTGCAGCAGGCCTGCGGGCTCGCCGTGAAGCCGTTGACCGTGCGGGAGGCGCGTGCCCGCGAGCCCCTGCTCAGCCCGGGCATCTCCTGTGCCTTCGACATCCCCGCCGACCACCAGGTGGACCCGCGCCGGCTGCTGGCCAGGATCGATACGTTGCTGGCCGCGGACGGCCGGTTCACGGCCGTGACCAGACGCGCCGCCGGGCTGCTCTGGGACGGCGGGCGCGTCGCCGGCGTCGGCCTCGAGGGTGGCGGGGAGCTCCGCGCCGGGGAGACCATCGTGGCCAACGGCCTCGGGGCGGCGGAACTGCAGGGCCTGCCCGAGGGACTGGCCTTGCCGCTGCGGCCGGTCTACGGGGACATCCTCCGGCTCCGGGTGCCTGAACGGCTCCGGCCGCTGCTGCGCTCCACGGTGCGGGGGCTGGTCCGGGGGGTTCCGGTGTACATCGTCCCGCGGGCGGACGGCACCGTCGTGATCGGGGCGACCCAGCGCGAGGATGCACCCTCGGACCCTGGCGCCGTCTCGGCCGGCGGCGTGTACCAGCTGCTGCGCGACGCCCAGCAGCTGCTCCCCGCCGTCGCCGAGCTGGAACTGCTCGAGGCTACCGCCCGGGCGCGGCCGGGAACACCGGACAACGCCCCGCTGCTGGGCCGCATATCCCGCCCCGGGAGCGGGCAGGACATCGAAGGACTGATCATTGCCACCGGCTTCTTCCGGCACGGGGTCCTGCTGACCCCGGCGGCCGCCGCGATCTGCCGGGCTTTGCTGGACGGGCAGCCGGACCCGCGCTGGGATGGGTTCCGCCCGGAGCGCTTCTCCGGCCGCCGGGATTCCGCGGCGCAGGACTTTTCACCGAAAGACAGGACAACAGCATGAACATCAAACTCAACGGGGAACAGCACGCCGTCGCCGACGGCGCCACGGTCAGCGCCCTGGTCAGCGTCGTCACCGGCCGGAGCCTGGCCGCCGACGGGCAGGCCACGGACGGCCGGAAACTCGGCGTCGCCGTCGCCCGCAACGCCGAGGTGGTGCCGCGCAGCCAGTGGCACGCGACGGCGCTCGCGGAGGGCGACGACGTCGAACTCGTCACGGCAGTCCAGGGAGGATGAACACCATGGAAGAAACAACGCTGACGCCTGTGCAGCACACCGGCAGGGACCCGTTCACGGTGGACGGGGTGGAACTGGGCTCGCGGCTCATTATGGGCACCGGCGGCGCGCCGAGCCTGGACGGCCTCGGCGCCGCGCTCGTGGCCTCCGGCACGGAACTCACCACGGTGGCCATGCGCCGCTACTCGCCGGCCGAGACCGGGTCGCTGTTCCAGCTGCTGGCGGAGCAGAACATCCGCGTGCTGCCCAACACCGCCGGCTGCTTCACCGCCCGGGACGCCGTCCTCACGGCCGAGCTGGCCCGCGAAGCACTCGAGACGGACTGGGTGAAGCTCGAGGTGATCGCCGACGAGCACACCTTGCTGCCGGACGCCGTGGAGCTCGTGGAGGCCACCGAACAGCTGGTGTCCCGCGGCTTCAAGGTCTTCGCCTATACGAACGATGACCCCGTGCTGGCCCTCCGGCTGGAACACCTCGGCGCGACCGCCGTCATGCCCCTGGGCGCCCCGATCGGCACCGGACTGGGCATCCTGAACCCGCACAACATCGAACTGATCGTTTCCCGGGCCTCCGTGCCGGTGGTCCTCGACGCCGGCATCGGCACAGCCTCCGACGCCGCGCTCGCGATGGAACTGGGCTGCGACGCCGTGCTGCTCGCCACGGCCGTGACCCGCGCCCAGGACCCGGCGCTGATGGGGGAGGCCTTCAAACACGCCGTCATCGCGGGCAGGCTTGCCCGGAAGGCCGGCCGGATTCCGCGCCGCGAGCATGCCCTCGCCTCGTCCGCCATGGAGGGCCGCGCCGAGTTCCTGTAGGGGATACCTGTCCCGATCCGGAAATTCGCACTGGGACTGAGAGTGCAGGCTAGTCGTGGACTGTCGAAGAATTATTCCAGTGTCTATCCTGTTGCTTATGACCGCGGAAACAAGGTCTGCAGGCCGCCGGCATGTCCCGGGAAGCCTTCCCGCTCCGGGGGCCCGCCTCGACGAGGAGGCGTGCATGTCCAGTCCTGAAGTGCCCACGCGCGGCCCGGCCAGACCGGGTCCCTATGTGATTTCCGGAATCCTTTTGCTTGTAGCCATAGTGGTTCCCTTGTATGTGCCGGCGTATTCGTACGACGAACCACGGTTGGGCGGCATCCCCTTCTTCTACTGGTATCAGATGGCGTGGATACCGGTCACTGCAGCCCTGGTGGGGATCTCCTACTGGCTGGTCACCAGGGAAGATCGCCGTCGCCGCGAATCCGTCCGCGGCCTGGCCGACGGGGTGGAACGGTGAACGGGGTCGGCGTGCCGCTGGCAGCCCCGGACCGCCCGGTCAACGGCGTAGCACTCACCATTGTGATCATCCTCTTCCTCCTGGTGGCGGTCCTGGGTTTCTTTGCCGCGCGGTGGCGGCGGGAAGAGACGACAGGGCTGCATAGCCTGGATGAATGGGGCCTCGGCGGCCGGGGCTTCGGAACCTGGGTGACCTGGTTCCTGCTCGGCGGCGACCTCTACACGGCCTACACTTTCGTGGCGGTGCCGGCGGCGATGTGGGCCACCGGGGCCGTCAGCGGCTTCTTCGCGGTGCCCTACACCATCGTGCTGTATCCGATCGTGTTCTTGCTGATGAGCAGGCTGTGGTCGGTCTCGCACCGGCACGGCTTTGTCACGCCAGCGGACTTCGTCGGCGGCCGCTATGGCAGCAGGGCGCTGACGGTTGCGGTGGCTGTCACCGGCATCGTAGCCACCATGCCCTACATTGCCCTGCAACTGGTGGGTATCAAGGCCGTGCTCACCGTGCTCGGTCTGGGCAGCGCAGAGAACGTGCTGCTGACCGACCTGCCGCTCATCATCGCGTTCGTGGTCCTGGCCGCCTATACCTACACCTCCGGCCTGCGCGCTCCGGCCCTGATCGCCGTCGTGAAGGACCTGTTGATCTATCTCGCCGTGATTGTCGCGGTGATTTACCTGCCCATCAAGTTCGGCGGGTGGGGCACCATCTTCGACTCTGCCCAGGCGAAGCTGGCAACGGTCAGCCCTGCGACCGGCAAACCGGCTGGTGCGTTCATCCCGGGCGCGTCCAGTTACTCCGCGTATTGGACGCTGGCCCTGGGCTCCGCACTCGCCCTGTTCATGTACCCGCACTCGATCACCGGAGTCCTGGCCACTAAAAGCAGGAACACCATCCGCCGGAACGCCGCGGTGCTGCCGCTGTACTCCCTGATGCTGGGCTTCCTGGCGCTCCTGGGATACGCGGCCATCTACGCCGGTACCAAGCCCACGGACCTGAACGGCGCCGTCAACCCGCAACTGGTCGTTCCGCAACTGTTCCTGGACCAGTTCCCGGCGTGGTTTGCCGGCATTGCCCTCGCCGCCATCGCCATCGGGGCGCTGGTCCCGGCCGCCATCATGTCCATCGCCGCGGCGAACCTGTTCACCCGAAACATCTACCGGGACCTGATCAAGCCGGACGCCACTCCGCGGCAGGAAGCCAGCGTCTCCAAGATCGCCTCGCTGGTGGTCAAGTTCGGTGCCCTGATCTTCGTCATTGCGATGGACCAGTCCGCGGCCATCAACATGCAACTCCTCGGCGGCATCTGGATACTGCAGACCTTCCCGGCCATCGTGGCGGGACTCTATACCCGCTGGTTCCACCGCTGGGCCCTTTTCGCCGGCTGGGCGGCCGGCATCGCCTACGGCACCATCGCGGCGTACAACGTGGTCAACCCCGTCACGAAAGCCCACTTTGGCGGTTCCATCGCGGCCATCCCCGGCACCGACGTCCAGGTCTACATCGCCGTCGTGGCCTTCGCGATAAACCTCGTCGTCGCGGCCGTCCTGTCCCTGCTCTTCCGTGCAATGAAAGTCGCCGACGGGAAGGACATCACCCGCACCTCGGACTACGGCGCCGACGAGAACGACCCGAAGGTTGCCCAGCTCCAGCGCGAGCACCCGCTCGCCGAGCCAGGGGGTCCCACCTACTGAAGCCCGAAGTTGAGCAGGGCCATCGACCCGCGAGTGGCAGATGGCCGGACAAAAGATTTTTCCGCCAGGTGTCCTTTTGACGGCTCCTTCCTCGTCGTACTGATGTACTGACCTACCAGAAGGAGTCATTGTGGACTACATGCTTTTCATCTGCACCGATCCCACGGCACCGGAATATGTGCCGGCCGAGGACAACATCGTGGAATGGGCTGCGGAGATGGACGCCAGGGGCATCACCCGCCACGGCGACAGGCTGCGTCCTGTCGAGGATGCGACCACCGTCACGGTGCGCGCGGGCGAGGTGGTGGTCGCCGACGGCCCGTTTGCCGAGACGAAGGAGTGGATCGCAGGCTATGACATCATCGCCTGCGTCGATCTCGATGAGGCGATTGAGGTAGCGTCCAAGCATCCGATGGCAAAATTCGGCAAGATCGAGATCAGGCCCGTGTGGCCGCTCGGGTTGTAGAGATCCGTCAACGGCCGGGAACGTCAGGGCAGGGGGAGCGGATGACCGTGGGGGTAGCGGAGGTGCAGGCCGCCATTGAGGCGGCGTCCGCGCTGGAGGCAGCACGGATCACCGCCACCCTGATCCGCATCACCGGCGACTGGAGCCTGGCCGAAGACTGTGTCCAGGACGCTTTCGCGCGCGCCCTGGTGGACTGGCCCGAACGGGGGATCCCCGGAAACTCCGCCGCCTGGCTGACCACCGTTGCCAAGAACAGGGCCATCGACTGCCTGCGGAGTGCGGCCAGCGAGCAGAAGGCGGTGCGGGAACTCTCGATTCTGGCCGGGCTGGAGGGGCTGGCGGACGATGAAGCCGGTGATCCGGCCGACGGTGACGACCGGCTGCGCCTGATCTACACGTGCTGCCATCCTGCCCTCCCGCTCGAGGCACGGGTGGCCCTGACCCTGCGCACCGTGGCCGGCCTGACGACAAGCGAGATCGCACGGGCGTTCCTGGTCTCGGAGCCGACCATGTCGAAGCGGCTGGTTCGCGCCCGCGCCAAAATACGCGATGCCGGGATCCCTTACCGGGTCCCGCCGCCGGAACTGATCTCCGAACGCACGGCCGGGATCCTGGCTGTCCTCTACCTGATGTTCAACGAAGGATATTCGGCCGGCGGCGGCGACTCCCTGGCGCGGGCGCCCCTTGCCCGGGAAGCGATCCGTCTCAACCGGCTGCTGATCGCCTTGCTCGACGGGTCCCCGCAGCAACCGGAGGCCATGGGACTGCTGGCACTGATGTTGTTCCACCATGGCCGCCGACATGCCCGGACCGACGCAGCAGGTGACCTGGTAACGCTGGAGGACCAGGACCGCGAACGGTGGGACCGGGAGGCCACCGCGGAGGCGGTGGCGCTGCTGGCGGCTGCGGACCGGATAGGCATCGCACGCGGGTCCCGGCCCGGCAGTTACCGGATCCAGGCCGCCATCGCAGGATGCCACATGACCGCCCGCGACTTCGGCAGCACCGATTTCGCCCGGCTGGCCCTGCTCTACGACCGCCTCGCCCAGCTGGCACCGTCACCGGTGGTGGAACTCAACCGCGCCGTGGCCGTCGCCATGTCCCAGGGGCCGGACGCGGGGTTGGACCTCATCGAACGGCTGGAACGAACCCGGTCGCTGGAAGGGTATTACCTCCTGCCTGCGGCGAAGGCGGACCTTCTTCGGCGCCTGGGCCGGATGCCGGAGGCCGGCCACGAATACCGGCGGGCCCGGGAACTGGCACCATCTGAGGCTGAGCGACGCTACCTCAGCAAACGTTTGGCGGAGACCCGCCGAGAGGAACCGGGAGTACTGTGATCAGCATGGAGATGCGCCTGGAAGTCGTACAAGTACCGGTCGCCGACGTCGATGCGGCGAAATTGTTCTATACCGAGAAGCTGGGCTTCGCGCTGGATCACGACGTGGAATACATTCCGGGAATGCGGGTCGTGCAACTCACGCCGCCCGGTTCCGCCACCTCGATCGTTGTCGGCACGGGAATGACCACGATGGTCCCCGGGAGCCTCGAGGGGCTGCAGTTGGTGGTCCCCAACATGGCGGCCACGCGCGCGGAACTGCTGCGACGCGGAGCCGAGATCAGTGAGGTCCAGGACATGGGCGGAATCTCCTTCGCCTACTTCAGCGACCCGGACGGAAACCGCTGGGTCATCCAGGAATCCACCGCCCCGGCGGAACCCGCTAAAACCGCTTAAAGCGGTGTGGCCGCTCACCCCTAGGGGGAGCGGCCACACTGTTGAGGACTTTTGCGTTCCCGTTAGAGCCGCAGGATCGCAGACATCCGCTCGGTGTCCAGCCGGGTCCGGGACCGGCCGAGGTAGATCACGGCGCCGATTGCTGCGGCCGTGCCCAGCAGCAGC
>Ga0164309_10001251_pt1 | contig 12631 bp, 12 predicted proteins | sample Whisoiple_247_MG_FD_109984 | JGI IMG/M metagenome (GOLD analysis project Ga0164309, IMG submission 109984) | Soil microbial communities amended with fresh organic matter from upstate New York, USA - Whitman soil sample_247_MG | ecosystem: Environmental > Terrestrial > Soil > Unclassified >... | reverse complement strand
GTTCACGTCGGAGACGCCGAGCTGCCTGACCGTGGTGCGCAGGAGCTGCGCCCACTCGCGCGCCTCCTCTTCGCTCCTGAGGTCCGGCTCGGTCACGATCTCGACCAGCGGCGTCCCGGCTCGATTGAAGTCCACGAGGGAATGCGCCGAGCCGTGAATGCGGCCCGACTGCCCCACGTGGATCATCTTCGCGGCGTCCTCCTCGAGGTGGACGCGGTGGACGCGAACGTCGCCCAGGCGACCCTTCGTCGCCAGCGGGATGTCGTACTGGCTGATCTGGTACGCCTTCGGGTTGTCGGGGTAGAAGTAGTTCTTGCGGTGGAAGATCGACCGCGGGGCCAGGGCGCACTCCAGCGCCATCCCGATCCGCAACGCGTAGTCGACCGCCCGCTCGTTCACCGTCGGGAGCGATCCCGGATGGGCCAGGCAGACGGGGCAGGTGTGAACGTTGGGCTCGTCCCCGAAGGAGAGGGCACAGCCGCAGAACATCTTCGTCTGGGTCTGCAGCTGGACGTGGATCTCCAGACCGATCACCGCCTCGTATCCCTCGGGCAGGCTCATCCGGCGGCTCCCACGGGCCTGGCGTCGAAGCCGATCGCTCCCTCGATCGCGTGGGCCGCGTCCAGGAGGCCCGACTCCCCGAACGCCGGCGAGACGAGCTGGAGCCCGACCGGGAGCTCCGGCCCGCCGCCGTCCGGCTGGGCGAGGCCCGCCGGAATCGAGATCGCCGGCAGGCCGGCGAGCGGCATCGGCACCGTGCAGTAGTCGGACATATACATCGCCAGCGGGTTCTCCGCTCGGGCCCCAAGTTCGAAGGCGACGGTCGGCGAGGTGGGCGTCACCAGGTAGTCGAAGCGCTCGAAGGCGGTCGCGAAATCCTCGGCGATCTTGGTCCGCACTCGCTGCGCGCGGCCGTAGTAGGCGTCGTAGTACCCGGAGGAGAGCGCGTAGGTGCCGAGCATGATGCGGCGCTTGACCTCCGGGCCGAAGCCGGCGGTGCGGGTTCGCTCGTACATGGAGGCAAGCTCGCTGTCGGTTCCGGAGGACGCTCCCTCGCGCAGCCCGTAACGCACGCCGTCGTAGCGGGCGAGATTCGCCGACGCCTCCGCCGGCGCGAGGACGTAGTACGCGGAGATGCCGTGCGCGGAGTGCGGCAGCTCGCACTCGTCGACCTCCGCCCCGAGCTCCTGGATCAGGGCGACGTTCCGCTCGAAGACCTCTCGCACGCCCTCCTCGATCCCCTCGGCCTCGCTCGCGAGCTCGCGTGGCACGCCGAAGCGAAGGCCCTTGAGGTCGGTGCGCGAGGGAAGCTCGACTCCGCCCTCGATGCCGACGGAGGTGGAGTCGCAGTGATCGCGCCCCTCCATGACGCGCAGCAGGATCGCGGCGTCCATGACGTCGCGCGTGAGCGGTCCACCCTGGTCGAGCGACGAGGCGAAGGCGATCATCCCGTAGCGGGAGATCGCGCCGTACGTGGGCTTCAGCCCGACGACCCCGCACAGCGACGCCGGCTGGCGGATCGACCCGCCGGTGTCGGTCCCGATCGCCCACGGGGCGAGGCGGGCGGCAACGACGGCCGCGGAGCCGCCCGAGGAGCCGCCGGGGACCCGCTCGAGGTCCCAGGGATTGCGGACGAGCCCGTAGCCAGAGTTCTCGTTCGAGGAGCCCATCGCGAACTCGTCCATGTTGGTCTTGCCCAGGACCTGCGCGCCGGCCGCGGCCAGTCTGCGGACCGCCGTCGCCGTGTACGGCGGTCGGTAGCCCTCGAGGATCCGCGAGCCGGCCGTGGTCTCGATCCCCTCAGTGCAGAAGATGTCCTTGACGGCGATGGGGGCGCCGTTCAGCTCCCCCGTGGCGCCGTCCGAGGTGCCGGGCTTCGCCCGCCAGAGGTAGGCGCCCAGCTCGTCGCCGGCGGCAGCCTCCGCGTATGCGTCGAAGTACTCGTCGGAGCCGAGCTCGCCCTTGGTGATCCGGTCGATCGCCTCAGCGGCGGTGAGCTCGAGGACGTCGCTCATGCCGCTAAGCCTGCGGTGACGGGACCCGGAACGCTCCCTCGTCCGGGTCCGGCGCCGGCTCCAGGATCTTCTCGCGGGGCCAGCTGGGCCGCGGAGTGTCGGCCCGTAGGACGTTCTCGAGCTGGACCACGTGGGTCGTCGGCTCCACCCCGTCCAGGTCGAGCTCGTTCATGCGCTCGACGTGGTCGAGGATCCCCGACAGCTCGTCGGCCATCTTCTCGAGTTCAGCCTCGGTCAGCTCGAGCCGAGCCAACCGCGCGACGTGGAGGACCTGGTCTCTGTCAATCATCGACGCGCAGTGTATGAGCCCGCGGATAGGATCTCGCCCGCTGATGACCGGGGCTCGGGCGGAGCGATTCGTCGTGCTGAACCTCCGCCTCCTGGCGGTGAGCTTCGCGGTCGTCGGAATCCTGTTCATCGCGGTCCCCAACGGCGTCCTCGACGTCATCTCAGACCTCGGCGACGCGATCGGAAGCTTCACGCGCGCCCCGCACACGGTCGAGAACTTCTGGCTGGCGCTCGCATTCGCCTACATGGTGGTCATCACCGGGATCTGCGTGCTGGTGCAGACCGACGTCGTCCGCTACCGGCCGGTCCTGCTCGTGCTCGCCGCCGGCAAGACGGCCTCGTCGCTGGGGGCGCTCGGCTTCTACGCCTTCGACAGCGATGTGTTCATCTACCTCCTCAACTTCATCGTGGACGGCTTCCTCGCTGTCATCGCGCTCTACCTCTGGAAGGTCGCCGGCCAGATCGGAGAGCCCGCCGCACCGTCCTGAAGGCGCAAACCGGGGCTTGGGGCCGCCGAGCGCCGGATCCTTGCCGCCTTCTCGCAGGCGATGGCCCCGGGGGTCGACGGGCTACCGGCGGCCGCGGGGCCTACGCGCACCGGCGACCCACAGGACGTCGGCGCCGTCGACACCGTCTCGCCCATCGACGCCTACCTCGGCAGCCTGCCCCACCGGGCCGTCCGCCAGGTGAAGATGGCGCTCTGGGGGCTCGAGGTGCTGCCGTTCCCGTGGCGCTTCAGCCGCGCCAGCCTCGACGCCAGGCAGGAGTTCCTGGCCAAGCTCGAGGGCTCGCGGCTGCCGTTCGCCGCGGACCTTCTCCTCTTCCTGAAGGTGCTCGCCGGGCTCGGATACGGCAACGACGCTCGGGTGCGCGCCGCCGTCGGATACGAGATGAGATGCGAGGTGGACGGTGGGATGCCGCCGCTGGCCGACTCCCCTCACGGGCTGGGTGACCTGCAGCCGGCCCGGGGCGGTGAGGACTGCGACGTCGTCATCGTCGGCTCGGGCGCCGGAGGGGCCGCGTCCGCGGCGATCCTCGCCGAGTCCGGCCTCGACGTGCTGGTGCTCGAGGCGGGGCCGTACATGGACAGCTCCACCTATCCCGAGGAGCCGCTGGCGGCGCTGCGCGCGCTCTACCGGGATGGCGGCCTCACGATCGCCGAAGGGCGGCCGGCGATCCCCACCCCGGTCGGGCGGGCCGTCGGGGGCACGACCGTGATCAACTCGGGCACCTGCTTCCGCGCACCGGACGGGGTGCTGGCGGGCTGGCGGGACGAGCACGGAATCGGGTGGGCCACCGAGCTCGCCGCAGAGTACGCCGAGGCCGAGGAGATCATGTGGGTGCGCCCGGTGGATCCCGAGCGCATGGGGCGCAACGGCCAGCTCCTGCGGGAGGGCGCCGAGGCGCTCAACGCAAAGCACGCGCCACTTCGCCGCAACGCCGGCGGCTGTCACCAGTGCAGCTCGTGCCCGTCGGGCTGCCGCCTCGACGCCAAGCGGGCCGTGCACGTCTCCTATCTCCCGCGGGCGGTCGCCGCTGGCGCCCGGGTGCGATCGGGCGTCGACGTACGCAGGGTCGTCTTCGAACGCGACCGCGCCACCGGACTCGACTGCATGGCTCAGGCCAACGGCAGGGCGCACCCCTACCGCGTCAGCGCCCGGAAGGCCGTGGTCGTGGCCGGCGGGGCGTTCGGGACCCCCGAGCTCCTCATCCGCTCCGGCCTCCGGTCACCGAGCGGCCAGCTCGGCAGCAACCTGCGGATCCACCCGGCCTGCTGGGTCGGAGCCCGCTTCGACGAGGAGGTTCGTGGCTGGGACGGTGTCATGCAGAGCTACGGCGTCACCGAGTGGGAGCCGCGCGGGATCCTGCTCGAAGCGACCTTCACGCCGCTCGCGTTCGGCGCCCAGTGGCTTCCCGGCACGGGCCGCGCCCACCAGGAACGGGTACGCGCCTACGATCACATCGCCTCCACCGGAGTCCACCTCTCCGATCGATCGTCGGGCCGTGTTGGGCTCGCCGGCGACGGCTCGCTCCGCGTCACATACAAGCTCACCGACGAGGACGCCCAGAGGCTCGTGTTCGGAATCGCCCGGGCGGCGGATCTCTTCTACGCGGCCGGGGCCGCCGAGGTCTACCCGCAGATCGCGGGGATCCCCACGATTCCGAAGGACCGCATCGCCGACCTGGAGTCCTCTCCTCCGTCCGCAGGCGCGCTTCGCCTCGAGGCCTTCCACCCGATGGGCACCGCGCGCATGGACGCAAGCCCGGACCGGGGAGTCGTCGCGACGGACGGCGCGGTCCACGGCGCGTCCGGGCTCTACATCGCCGACGGCAGCCTGCTGCCGAGCTCCATCGGGGTGAACCCGATGATGACCATCATCGCGATGGCCTCACGCGTGGCCCGCCAAATGGCGGACCGACTGAGCTGAGTCCGCGATGACGACGGCCGCCCCGAAAGGCGGCCGTCGCGTCAACCTCTCCTCCCTCCGGGACGCTGCGTCCCGGAAGGTACGTCTATGGACCGCTCGCCGGCGGCGGGCCGCCGCTGGGCGGCGGAGGCGGCTGGGTCGGAGGCGGAGGAGGAGGCGGTGGGCCCGCACCCGGGCCTCCGGCGCCGCCGCGGAAGCGGTCGGCCTCACCGGCGAATGACGTTCCCTCTTCCTGCATTCCCAGATAACCCCCTACAGCGATCCCCGCAGCACAGACCAGACCAAGAAAGACGCCGATCGAGAGACTTACGCTGACCTCGGGGCCACCGAACGCGTTGGAAACCGCGCCAACATCACCCCCGGGCTTATCGATGATCCGGAAGATGATCAGAACTACGGAGAGAATCCCCAGGGCGCACACGATGGCGCTCCCTGCCACCGGAAGACCAGGTTCAGCGTCAGACGCAGCGAGGACAGCCAAGCCAATCCCAGCCAACGCCGTGATTAGGAGGACGATGCTGATGAGACTGTATGCGTCCCACGCATTGACGCCAGAATCTGGAACCGAGATACCTGCGACCTTGACGCTGTACCAGTCGAAGATGAACATGATCAGGATGAGGAGGACCCCGGCTACGCCGGCGATCTTCTCACCCCGATTGAGGACGGAGAAGTCCATTTACTCTCCTCTTTGGATGACGTCCGTGGCCCGTTCAACCGGCTCAGAGGGCCCGGCCTCAGGCTGTTTTCGCAGCGCGCAGCCTATACCGCGTGAGCGGCGCATAGCAAGCAATGGAGCGGTTTTTGCGGGTTCATCGACGGATGTTGCAGCTCGCGTCGATGCGCAGCAGTCGGGCCACCACGTCACGATGATCGGCGACCCACCGATAGGCACGCTCGGTGGCGTGCGGAAAGGCGCGCAGCAGCGCTGCCAGCGGCCGCCCGCCGGGCAGGACGGCTAGCAGCGGCGGCGCCGCCGCGCCCGCCGAGCGAACCTCGCCGTCCACGACGAGATGCCACGAGTCGAGCCGGTGCTCGGGCGGCACCGGCGCGAGCAGGCGCTGACCCTCCTCGCTTTGGATCGCGACAGGACGCAGCCGCCGCCGTCGGTCCCAGGCGAGGATCTTGTCGAGCGACCAGCGGCAGAACCCGCAGTCGCGGTCATACAGGACTGCGTAGCTACCCGGGGTCGGAGGCATCGACGAGGCGGCCCTCGCGAGCGGCGGCCGCCCGCAGCGTGTTGGAGAGCAGCATCGCGATCGTCATCGGGCCAACGCCGCCGGGCACCGGAGTGATGGCCCCGGCGACCTCTTTCGCCGCCTCGAAGTCGACGTCGCCCACGAGGGCGTCGTCGGTGCGGTTCATCCCGACGTCGATGACCGCCGCGCCGGGCTTGATCCAATCGCCCTCGACCAGGCGCGGGGAGCCCACGGCCGCCACCAGGATGTCCGCGCGCCGGCAGACTTCGGCGAGGTCCCGGGTGCGCGAGTGGCACACGGTCACGGTCGCGTGCGCGTTCAGCAACAGGCTCACCATCGGGCGGCCCACCAGGATCGAGCGCCCGACGACCACCGCCTCGGCCCCCTGGACCTGGACGCCGGCACTTGCCAGGAGCTCCATCACGCCCTGTGGCGTGCACGGGACGAGGCCGGGGCGGCCCTGGGCCAGGAGCCCCGCGCTTCCCGCAGTCAGCCCGTCGACGTCCTTGGCCGGGTCGATCGCCGCGATCACGGCGTCCTGGTCGATGCCGTCGGGGAGCGGGAGCTGGACGAGGATCCCGTCGACGCCCTCGTCGACGTTGAGCTCCCCGACCAGGGCCAGCAGCTCCTCCTGCGAGGTCGAGGCGTCCAGCCCGCGGTGGATCGAGCGCATGCCGACCTCCTCGGTGTGCTTGCGCTTGTTGCTCACATAGACGTGCGAGGCCGGGTCGTCGCCCACCAGCACCGTGGCGAGCCCGGGAACGCGGCCGTCGTGCGCATCTGCGTACGCCTTGACGTCCTCGGCGACCCGGCCGCGGACCTCGGCTGCAACCGCCTTGCCGTCGATGATCGTCGCAGCCATCAGCTGGCCTTCTTCAGCGGCGCGTAGTCGGCCATCAGCTTGCGCTCGGTCGCGTCGGAGGAGAAGCGAACGACGATCACACCGCCCGGCTCGACCCCGGTGACCACGCCCTCGCCGAAGGTGGCGTGGATGACGTCGGCACCGACCTCGAACGCGAGCGGCACCGCGTGGGGCTGTGGCGGCTCGGGCTCGCCGAGGGCGCCGCCGAGCGCCGCGCCCCTGGCCCAGCCCGTCGGCGAGGACGTCGTCTCGCGCTCGATGAGCGTCTCGGGGATCTCGGCCAGGAACCGCGACGGCAGGTTGTAGCCGCGGCCGCCGTGCAGGCTCCGGCGGCGGGCGTAGGTGAGGTAGAGGCGCTGTCGGGCCCGGGTGACGCCGACGTAGGCGAGGCGGCGCTCCTCCTCGAGGTTCCCCTCCTCGATCGAGCGCATGTGCGGGAAGACGCCCTCCTCGCAGCCGATGATGAACACCGCGTCGTACTCGAGCCCCTTCGCGTTGTGGAGCGTCATCAATGTCGCCAGGCTCTCGTCGGCCTTGATCGAGTCCTGGTCGGAATAAAGCGAGATCTGCGCGAGGAACTCCTCGAGCGGGCCGACGTCGCTGAAACCCTCGACCGCGCGGTTGGCGTCGAACTCCCCGGCGACGCCCACCAGCTCCTGGAGGTTCTCAACTCTCCCCTCCGCCTCGATCGTGCGCTCGGACTGGAGGGCGTCCATGTACCCGGTCTCGTTCAGCACCGCCTCGAGGAGCTCCGCGACCGGCAGGCGGTCGTCCGCCGAGTCCATCCGCGCGCGCAGCGCCACCATCGTGTCGGCGAACCTGCGCACGGCCTTCTGGGCCGACGGGCCGAGCGCGGGGACGCGCTCGGCCTCGCGCATGACGTCCCAGATGTCCTGGCCGGTGGTGTTGGCGTGCGACAAGAGCCGCGCCTGGGTGGTGTCCCCGATCCCGCGGCGGGGCGAGTTGACGATCCGCGCGAAGGAAACCGAGTCCGCCGGATTCACCAGCAGGCTGAGATAGGCGACTGCGTCCTTGATCTCGGCGCGCTCGTAGAACTTGGTGCCGCCGATCACCTGGTACGGGATCTCGAAGCGGACGAGGGTGTCCTCGAGCACGCGGCTCTGCGCGTTCACGCGATAGAAGACGGCGATTCCCTCGCGCGAGACTCCCTCCTCGCTCACGAGCCGCTCGACCTCCGACGCAACCCAGCGCGCCTCCGCATGCTCGTCGTCGTGCTCGGCGATCGTCACCGGCTCGCCGCGCCCGATCCCGGTCCAGAGGTGTTTGCCGAGCCGCTCCGTGTTGTGTGCGATCACCGCGTTGGCGGCGTCGAGGATCGTGCCGGTCGAGCGGTAATTCTCCTCGAGGCGGACCACGGCGGCGTCCGGGAAATCGCGCTCGAAGTCGAGGATGTTGCGGATGTCGGCGTGCCTAAAGGCGTAGACAGACTGGTCCTCGTCCCCGACGACCGTGAGATTCCGGTGCTCACCCGCGATCAGCTGCAGCAACCGGTACTGGACTCGGTTGGTGTCCTGGTACTCGTCAACGAGGACCCACCTGAAGGCCTTCTGATAGCGCTCGCGGACGTCCGGGAACAGCTCCAGCAGGTTGACCGTGCGTACCAGCAGGTCGTCGAAGTCCATCGCGTTGGCCTCGAGCATCCGCTTTTCGTAGAGGCGATAGACGTCAGCCACGTTCTCCTCGAAGAAGGAGCTCTGCGCCTCCGCGTAGGCCTCCGGGTCGACGAGCTGGCTCTTGGCGCCCGAGATCGCGTTCTTGATCGCCCGCGGCGGAAACCGCTTCGGGTCGACGCCAGCCTCCTCGACGCAGCGCTTGATCATGCGCAGCGAGTCGGCCTCGTCGTAGATCGTGAAGGCACGCTTGTAGCCCAGGCGCTGGGCGTCGGTGCGCAGAATGCGCGCACAGGCGGAGTGGAAGGTCATCACCCACATCACCCGGGAGACGCCGCCGACCAGCCGCTCGACGCGCTCCTTCATCTCCCCCGCCGCCTTGTTGGTGAAGGTGATCGCCAGGATCTCGCTCGGCAGCGCCTGGCGAGTGGCGAGCAGGTAGGCGATCCGGTAGGTGAGGACGCGGGTCTTGCCGGAGCCGGCGCCGGCGAGCACCAGCAGCGGGCCCTCGCCGTGGGTGACCGCCTCGCGCTGCGGGTCGTTCAGCTCCGCGAGCAGGCGCTCCACCTGCGATGCGCCCGGATCTACGCGCGCGCCAGGTGTCGTCTCCGTGGCCACCTGGCCGAGCATAGCTGCGGGTTCGGCTTGCTCTCAGCCCCCCGCCGAGGTCGGGCCCTGCTTCGGCTTCAGCTCGCGGACCTCGCCCTCGGCGGCCTTGCCGTCGAGCTCCCCAAGGCGCTCCTCGAGCCGCGAGATCCGCTCCGAAAGTGTCTTGATCGCGTCGGCCAGTGGGTCCGGCAGGTGGATCCAATCGGCGTCGGGGCCTTCGACCCTGCGGCCCTCGACGCGGACCGGGTGGCCCGGATTGCCCACAACCGTTGAGTTGGCGGGGACGTCGGAGACGACGACGGAGTTCGCGCCGACCTTCGCGCAGCTGCCCACCTCGATCGGGCCGAGCAGCTTCGCCCCGGAGCCGATCGTCACGTCGTCGGCGACCGTCGGGTGGCGCTTGCCGCGCGCAAAGCCGGTCCCGCCCAGGGTGACTCCCTGATAGAGCGTCACGCGATCCCCGATCTCGGCCGTCTCCCCGATCACGACGCCGGACCCGTGGTCGATGAAGAACTCATCGCCGATCAGCGCCGCCGGGTGAATCTCCACCCCGGTGATGGCGCGACTGGTGTACGAGATCGCCATCGGAGCGCCAGGCACGCCGGCTTCGTGGAGCGCGTGCGCGACGCGGTGGGCCAGGATCGCCTGGACGCCGGCCCAGTTCATGAGGATCTCCGCCGTCCCCACCCCGCGCGCCGCCGGATCGCGGTCGCGAGCGGAAGCCACGTCGGCGCGAATCTCGCCGAGGACGCGCTTCATCGTGCCCAAGCCGAACACGACTCGAAGGGTACGGAACGGGCTCGGCCTACTCGGGCGCGAAGAACGGCAGCGACATGTATCGCTCACCGCCGTCCGGCACGATCACCAGGACCACCTTGCCCGCGAGGTCCGCGCGCCCCGCAACCGCCAGCGCGGCCGCGATCGCCGCCCCGCCCGAGATCCCCACCAGAAGGCCCTCCCGGCTTGCGGCCGCTCGCGCCGTGTCCAGCGCCGCCTCGTCGGTAACCGGGATGATCTCGTCGATCACGGATGGGTCCAGGACCTCGGGGACGAAGCCGGCGCCGATGCCCTGGATCTTGTGCGGGCCGGGCAACCCGCCGGAGAGCACCGCTGACGTCGCCGGCTCCACAGCGATCACCTGGACCGCGGGGCGACGCTCCTTCAGCACCTGTCCCACGCCGGTGATCGTGCCACCGGTTCCGACCCCACAGACGATCGCGTCCACCTCGCCGTCGAGGTCCCGCCAGATCTCCTCGGCAGTGGTGCGCCGGTGGATCTCGGGATTCGCGGGGTTGTTGAACTGTTGCGGCATGTAGGCGCCCCGCTCGGCCACGATGCGCTCGGCCAGCGCCACCGCCTCGTTCATCCCGCCCAGAGACGGAGTCTCGTGCACCTCGGCTCCGTAGGTGCGAAGGAGGGCCGTCCGCTCCTTGCTCATGCCCTCCGGCAGCGTGAGGACGAGGTCGTACCCACGGGCGGCGCAGACCATCGCCAGCGCGATCCCGGTGTTGCCGCTCGTCGGCTCGACGATGACCGAGCGCCCGGGCTCGATCATCCCGTCGCGCTCCGCCGCATCGATCATCGCGACGCCGATCCGGTCCTTCACCGATCCGCCGGGGCTCAGGTACTCGAGCTTCGCGACGACCTCGGCGCCGAGCCCCTCCCCCATGCGCTGCAGCACGACGAGCGGCGTATCGCCGACCGTCTGCGACGCCTCACGGGCGACCCGCGCAGCGCTCTCCGAGGTTCGCGACTCTGCCCCCACGATCGGGGTGCACGGTACCGCAACCGTTACTGGCCGCAGATGACGTATCCAGTCACGCCGGTGAGCCCGGTCGCTCCTACGCTGCCGGTGCTTCCCGTCGCGCCGGTCGCCCCCTGCGGCCGCGTGGTCGGATCGACGCATCGGGGCGCTGCGGCCAAGGGCGGCCGCGTGGATCGCTCACTCGGTTTTCTCGTTACTCGGCCTGGGTGGGCAGACCCACCTGGGGTCCTCCGTGCGCCCTACTTGTCCTGAGCCACGGTCGCCTGGAAGAGCTGGCCGCGGATCGCGCCGTTCGGAAATGCGTCCGTGTGGACGTTCACGTAATAAGCGCCCGGGTTTGCCTTGATCGCGTTTGCACGCGACGTGCTCAGGGTTTTGCAACCCGTTGACCCGGCAACAGCGCCTGTGCTCGGTACGTTCAATTGGACCGAGATCGGTCCATTCTGGCCCACCGGCGCCTTGTGGATGTGCGCTGCAATCGGGGGGCCGATCTTGACCACTTGCAGGCCGTAGCAGAGCTTCGTGCCGTTGAAAGAGGCGCTGAACGTTCCGTAGCCATCGGGGTCGCCTGCAGGAACATCGTGCTCGCCGTCGAGTTTGGCGAAAAAGGATGAGCCCGCCGGCGCTGTGCCCGAGGCCGGCAGGGCTATGACGGCGACGGTCGCGAGTGCCGCCAGGAAGATCACGACGCCCAGCGCAGCGATACCACGTGTTTTCATCATCTCCCCTCCTATGGGTTTCCGCCGGACCCCATTTGGTTGAGGCCTGGCCGTTCACGCCAACCTACCCGCACAACGGAAAGGGCCGTTGCCCCGCCTCCCGGCCGATCCGAACACTTCTGCTTTCACGCGAAAGCAGAAGCGATCTAGCATGGCAACCCGATCGAGGGCGCCCCGCGCGAGCGCCCTCGAATCGAGTCAGATGCGCCTCAGTCGAACGTGACCAGGCGAACCGGCAGGCTCGTGATCGCCGGCGAGGCACCCCCGGTGAAGTTGCACATCTTGATGATCGACTGGTTGTTGACAGCGACCCGGACGCCGGAGAACACGATCCCGTCGGCCACCGCACCTCGCAGCGACATCAAAACGGCATCGCCGACCTGCGTACCGGAAGTCGTGACCGAGAAGTCCCTGCAACGCCCGTTGGCCACCGCTCCGGCGGAGAAGCTGACCGAGCCGCTGACATCGGCGCCCTTGAGGTCGGTCGTGGTCAACGAGTTGTCGACGATCTCGCCACCGTCGATCGAGTTATCGGCGACCTCGGTCGCCCCGACCGCGTCGGTCGCGATCTCGCTGGAGCCAACCGAGCTGGGGCCGAGGTCGGCAGCGCCGAGCGAGTTGTCGGCGACCTTGGAGCCGTCGACCGCCGAGTCGGCGACCTTCTGGCCGGTGACTCCGCCGTCTGCCAGATCGGCGGTCTGCACGCCGCCGTCGGTGATCGTGTTGCTCGACACGGCGTCGTTGTTGATGTCCGTTGCCTTGACGCCGCCGTCCAGGATCTTTGGACTCGTCACGGCGCTGGCGGCAAGGTCCGGCGTCTTCACCTCGCCGTTGACGATGTCGGTCGAGAACACGGTGTTCGCCGCGTAGGCGCCGCCAGTGCTGATGGCGACGGCAAGGGCGAGGAACGAGCACACGTTGGCAAACGTGAGCAGGTCACGCGTACGTTTGAACATGAAAACCCCCCTCGGTCGAGAAATTCCCAGCGTACCCCCGAGTCCGCCGGAGTCAAGAGGCGGGGCTTCTGCTTTTCGATCTCCTTTTCCCTGGCCGTCAGGACCTGGAAGTGATCGGCGCGCCGGATCGGCTCGCGGCACCGCTCGCAGTTGAGAGG
>Ga0164309_10001250_pt1 | contig 12641 bp, 11 predicted proteins | sample Whisoiple_247_MG_FD_109984 | JGI IMG/M metagenome (GOLD analysis project Ga0164309, IMG submission 109984) | Soil microbial communities amended with fresh organic matter from upstate New York, USA - Whitman soil sample_247_MG | ecosystem: Environmental > Terrestrial > Soil > Unclassified >... | reverse complement strand
TGAGTGGCTTCAAGGCTTGATGACGAGCTTCGGGGCATCGTGGGTCATGTGGCTGATGATCTTCCTGAGCGTGATCTCGGTGGCCATCATGCTGGAGCGCGGTTACTTCTACTTCACGCTGCGCGACGACATTCCGAAGCTTGCCAGCGATCTCCGTCGCTTGCTGCGAGAAGACAACGCGGAAGGCGCGCTCCGTCAGCTCGAAGCTTCGCCGAGCGCGGAAGCCGCAGTGGTCGTCGCCGGCTTGCGTGAAGCCGATCGCGGCATGAAGGCCGCGGACGAAGCCATGCAGGGCGCGGCCGCGTTACAGCGCATGAAGCTCGAGCGCCGGCTCGCTTACCTCGGCACGCTGGGCAACAACGCGCCGTTCATCGGTCTGTTCGGCACCGTAATCGGCGTCGTGCAAGCCTTCGAGCAGCTCGGCAAGCAAGGCATGACAACCGCACAGAGCGCGGCCTCCGCGGCTCCGACTCAAGTCATGAGCGCAATCGCCGAAGCGCTCGTCGCGACGGCTGTCGGTCTCGTCGTCGCCATCCCGGCGGTCGCGATGAACAACTTCTATCAGCGCATTTCGCGCTCGATCCTGGCCAATACGGACGCCCTCAGCCACGTGCTGCTCTCCTACTTGGCCGGAGTAGAAGCGGGGCACGCGCCGGCACCGCCCGCGTCGCTGTCCGGTGCTGGCAAGTCCGACAAAGGCAAAGCGAAGCCCTCGGCACACGCCGAGGATGAGTGAGCCATGGCTGGTGGCAGCAGTAACGACGATGACGGCATGGTCTCCGGCATCAACGTCACGCCGCTCGTGGACGTGACGCTGGTGCTCTTGATCATTTTCATGGTCACCGCGCGCATCATCGTGTCGCAGGGCATGCCGATGGATTTGCCGAAGGCGGCCAGCGGTGAGGCACTGCAACAAGTCTTCTCGGTCGAGCTCTCCGCCGACGGCAAGACGCGCGTCGATTCCGACAACCTCGCAAGTGATGAAGCCATCACCCCCCTAGCCAAAGCAGCCAAACTCAAGAACGCGGATCTTCGCGCCGTGATCCGCGCTGACAAGAAAGTCGAACATGGCCGCGTGATTCACGTGCTCGACTTGCTGAAACGCGCGAACGTGTCAAAAATTGCATTCGCGGTCTCACCGTCGGACAAGAGCGGCACCCCCGTCGAGGCTCCCCCAGGCAAGTAAACGCGAACGAGCACCCCCAGCGAGATGACGAGCACCGCAGACTCCCTAGCCCAGCCCGAGGTCGTCGCCCCGGAACGAGGCGAAGATCCGCTGGCGCCAATCCTCTCGCTCGGCAAGCGCGAGCTGCGGCTGGGGCTGATCTGCGGCTTGCTCGGCTCGCTCTTTTTGCACGGCGTGGTCAGTGTCCAAGCCGCGGCCACCCTGGGTGACGTGCACGCCTTCGCCGTGTTGGTCCGAGCTGAAGTGCGCGATCGACTGAGCGCGCAAGTCGACATCGATCTGAGCGAGCCGCCTCCGCCCCCTCCGGAGCCCACGCCCGAACCGGAGCCGGAAACGCCCACGCCTCCGCCGCCGTCGCACGCGCCTCCCCCTCCGGCAAACGCGCCCGCTCCGCCGCCCCCCGCCGCAGCCGAGGTCGGCAAAGTGCTGACCGCCGAGGCCGATCCCAACGAGCCTGTCGACATGACGAACAGCATCGTCACTGGCGCGGGCGAGCGTTACGCGGGCGGCATCTCCGCCAACAACGGAACGTCCAAAGACGCCGTGCGCGACCTACGCGCGCAACCCGAGGGAGTGGGCAAAGCCCCGCCCCCAGGTCCCGTCGCCTCCGCGCCCTCTGGCCCAGATCTCTCGCGCCCCGCCGCCCCGCTCGCCGGCAGCTGGAACGACTGCGAATTCCCAGCCGAAGCCGACATCGAAGGTATCGACAGCGCCGTCGTCCAACTCACCGTCACCGTTGGCCCCAACGGCCGCGCCAAGTCCGTCACGGTCCTAAAAGACCCCGGCTTCGGCTTCGGCCAATCCGCGCGCACCTGTGCCTTCCGCAAACAATTCAACGCGGCCTTCGATCGCGCCGGCATTGCGATCACCATGTCCACCGCCCCCTTCACCGTCCGCTTCACCCGCTGACGATTTGCGAGAGTGGGCGCCCGCGATCCCGCATCGCACCTCGAAACGCGACGTGTTCCCGGCATTTGAGCATGTCACACACTACGGCGAAGCACGGCGTCATGCCGCGATAAAGTCCCTGCACGCTCCCTGAATTTTAACCGCCGAGCCGCAGAGGCCACAGAGCGCTCAGAGCGACCTTGGACGCGAAGTACACAGCGAAGACAACGAACTGAATTTGGGTTCGCGCTGAGCGTCGTTATCCGAATTATCTACATCGCAGGGCGCACACAGACATTTTCTAAGCGGCACGTGCCGCACAGAGTGCCCCCCAAAAATCTCCCTCAGATCTCTGCGGCCTCTGCGGCTCTGCGGTCAATCCCCTCGCACCTGGACGTTGCGCGCAATCGCTGCGCGCCCAGGGCGCCCTGCGTGCTCGCATTGAGCGTGGCCGCGTTCAGAATTTGCCGCTGATGGAGAGGAAGGTGAGTTTGTTGTTGGTTTCGCGGAGGCGGCCTAGGAGCATGCGGACGATGCTCCACAGGACTTCGTAGGCGAGGTCTTTGTGGAGGAAGAGGAGATCGTCGAAGCCGTCTTTGGGGATGGCGAGGAGCACGCAGCGCTCGTGCACGCGGGCGTCCGCGGAGCGCGGGGATTCGTCGAGCAGGGCCATCTCGCCGAAGATTTGTCCTGGACCGAGCACGGCTAGCGCTTCTTCACCCATGCCGGGCACTTCACGGCTGATCCGCACTTTGCCTTCGAGGATGAGGTAGAGCTTGTCGCCCGCGTCCCCGTGCTGAAAGATTTTCGTACCGAGCGCGTGGCTCTCTTCGGTCGCCACTTTGGCGATGAGCTCAATCGCTTGGGGTTTGAGCCCGGCGAAGAGATCTACTTTGGCGAGCTGCTCGATGCGATCGTTCATGACGTTTGAAGAAGCGGATTTGGGGTGATCGGACTTTAGCCTCAAACGTTCGTCCGTCGCACGCGCGGGCTCGTGTCCCCGATCGAGAATCAAAAAGTGAGGCGAAGCTCCGATCTATGGCCATCCACAGCCTGTGGAGATCCTCCGCACAGCTTCCGGACCAATTCCTAAATTATTGTATTTGCTTATGATTTCAACTAATCTTCTGTACACGCCGCACAGAATTTGACGTCTTTACACCTGTTCAGTATCCTACGCCGGCAATGCAAGGCTTGACCGCTCGCCAAGAACAAACGTTGGACTTCATCCGCAAGTCGATCGAAGAGCGCGGCTACCCGCCGACGCTACGCGAGATCGGCGAGTACATGGGCATCCGCTCGACGAACGGGGTCAACGACCACCTGCGTGCGCTCGAGCGCAAAGGCTACCTGCGCCGCGAGGACATGAAGAGCCGCGCGCTCAAGCTGGTGAGCGGTGGTGAGAGCTCGACCCCGGTGAAAGTGCCGGACGACGACTTGGTGGAGGTCCGCGTGCTTGGCCGCGTCGCCGCCGGTCTGCCGCTACTCGCGGAAGAAAACGTAATCGACACTGTGCGTGTCGACCGCATGTTGGTGCGCGGCGGCCGCGAGGTGTTCGGTCTGCGCGTCACCGGTGATTCGATGATCGAAGCCGGCATCATGAGCGGCGACTATATCTTCGTGAAGAAGCAGTCGACCGCCGAGCGCGGGGACATCGTGGTCGCCCTGATCGGGGACGAAGCCACCGTGAAGCACTTTTACCCCGAGCGTGATTACGTGCGGTTTCAGCCGGCGAATTCGCAAATGGCACCCATTTTGGTGCGCGCCTCGGACTTCAAGTCGACCATGCTCCTGGGCAAGGTCGTCGGGGTTTACCGCCGTCTCTGAAATTCGTTCCGCTTTCGTCTGGCCCTCGGTTGACGTCAGACGGGCTAGATTGGTAGCGTTTCTCGGATCTAGACCCTCGCGACAATGCGCAGGGTCTAGTCGTCGAGGAACGGATATCGGGTGCAAAGCGTCAATCCCATTCATCGGCCAGAACGACACTGGTTGGCCGTCGCATTTGCGATTGTGATTTGCGCGCCAACGCTCACTGGTTGCGGCAGCACGCTGTACTCGATTCAAGCGTCCTCTGCCTCTGGCAAGCTCGAACAGGCGCGAGAGCTCGGCGCAGAGCAATCCGCGCCGTACGAGTATTTTTACGCCAAGGAGCATCTGCAAAAAGCGCAGACCGAGGCAGCAGAGGCTGACTACAGCGATGCCGTCGATCTCGCTGAAGCGAGCGAGAAGTACGCCGAGAAGGCGATCCGCGTAGCGCGAGCAGCGCGCAGCGGGGCGAAGCAATGACGAGAGCCCGTACGCTGGCGCTGCTCGCGCTTCCGTTTGCCCTGACGCAGTGCGCGCAGTCTTCTGAAATGCGTGGTCGGATCGCCGGCCTCGAGAAAATCGTGGATCAGGCCGAGCGCAACGGTGCGATGCGCTGCGCCCCGCGCGAGCTCGCGATCGCCCGCAGCCAGCTCGAGTTTGCGAACATCGAGCTCGACCAAGGGTTCGTATCCAAAGCCCAAGCGCACCTGGCCAAGGCCGAGCCGAATGCGCGCGCCGCCGAACTCTTGTCACCCCCCGAGCGCTGCGGGGTCCACCCGCCAGATGCCGACGGTGACGGCTACGCCGACGCCAGCGACAAGTGCCCAGCCAAGGCTGAAAACTTCAACGGCTACCAAGACGAAGACGGCTGCCCCGACGATCCAGACACTGACCGCGACGGCATCGCCGACTCCGTGGATCAGTGCGAGCTGAATCCGGAGGACAAAGACGGCTATCTCGATACTGATGGCTGCCCCGAGCCGGACAATGACTTGGACGGTTTGCTGGATGCCGCCGACAAGTGTCCGAACGAGCCAGAAGACTTCGACGGATACGAAGACGAAGACGGCTGTCCCGATCCGGACAACGACAAGGACAGCGTTCCCGACGTCCAAGACCAGTGCCCGAACGAGATCGGCTCGACGACTCAGGAGCCGCTCGGTTGTCCAGGCAATCGTCTCGCGGTCGTCACGGACTGCGAAGTAAAGATCACGCAGCAAATTCACTTCGAGACCAACAAGGACAAGATCCGCCCCGAGAGCTACCCAGTGCTCAACGCTGTGGCCGATGTCCTGGCCAAGAACCCGAAGATCACGCTCGAAGTCCAGGGCCACACCGACAACAAGGGCGCGGCCGCCTACAATAAGGACCTATCGAAGCGCCGCGCCCAGTCGGTTCTGAAATACCTGACAGCACAGGGGGTCACTAACTCGCGCCTCACCGCTCAGGGTTACGGCATGGAGCGTCCACTCGTGGACAACAGCACCGCCGACAATCGCGCGCTCAATCGCCGAGTCCAGTTCGTCCGTTCCGAGAGCAGTAAAGAGGGCTGCCCCAAGACGGGCAGCGGTAGTCCCTAATTGGTCCGGTCGAGTGGACATCGGCAGAAAAGTCCGGGCTCGGTACACACGCGCGGTCGGCGGCCCTCGCTGGCTATCGGCCGCCGGACGAATTGCGACGAATCCGGGGCACAACTGATCTACGAAGGCCCCTGCCGTCATTAGTTTTTTTGCCGGCGCCGAGCGCCCGGCCATTGATTCAGCCCGCAACTCCGGCTCTGCTCTGAGGGCCACCCCGTTTGGAGGACTACGTGTATCGCCGATTGTCGATCCGACTGCTTTGTCTGGCCCTGTTTACTTTCTTCACGCTCCCAGCGTTCGCGCAATACACACGCGACGCGGCCGCCTCGAAGAAGATCGACGAGGCCATCAACGAGCACTATCTGGCGACTGACTTCGACAAGGCGGAGCAGGTCCTCACCGGCACCATCAATGCGTGCGGTGACAAGTGCAGCCCGCCAGTGATCGCCAAGGCTTGGATGTACGTGGGCATCGTGCGCGGCAGCGGCAAGAACGATCAAGCGGGCGCGAAGGAAGCGTTTCAAAAAGCGCTAGCCAGCGATCCCTCGACCAAGCTCGACGTGCAGCTCGCCACGCCGGAGACTCAAAAGACGTTCAACGATCTGGGTGGGGCTGGCGGCGCAGCAGCGGGCGTGGGCGCAGCAGCAGCCGTCGCGGCGCCAGCCGCGCCCGCCGCTGACGATGGCGCGGGTGACAAGGGCGGCGTGAAGTGCAGCCCGGACGTGCGCGAAGTGCAGACTTTGCGCCCAATTCCGCTCGAGTGCACCAGCGACGAAGAAGCCGCGAGCATGGAGCTCCGCTACAAGTCGTTCGGCTCGGAAGAGTGGCACACGGTCAAGATGAAGCGCACCGGCGAGGCCTTCCGCGGTGAAGTCCCGTGCGAAGCCACCAGCACCGCGGGCACGCTCAAGCTGTACGTGCGCGCGAAAGATGCCTCGGGCGAGACGGTCGATTCCTTCGGTTCGAAAGCAAAGCCAGTCGAGTTCACGTCGAGCGAGAGCTCCACGGGCGCGCCGAGCTATCCGGGCGAAGCGGCGCCTGCGCGCTGCCTCGCGAAAGAAGAGTGCCCGCCAGACTTCCCAGGTTGTCAGAACGGCGCGGCCCGCGGCAACAAGGGCTGGGGCGTTGCATGCGAGAACACCAACGAGTGCAAGAGCGGTTTGATCTGCGGCACCGAAGGGACCTGTGAGTCGCCCGCGGCCTGCGAGACCAACGCGGATTGCGAATCGGGAGAGTGCGTCGAAAACAAGTGCAGCGGCGGCGAAGCGCCGCCCTCCGGCGGCTTCAAAAAGAACTGGTTTGGCCTGCATTTCGGCCAGGACATCGCGATCGTCGGCGGCACCGACGTGTGCTCGCTCTCCTCGCGCGAAAACAACGGCTACACCTGCTACGACGAGGGCACCGAAAACTACTACACGGGCAACCCCTTTCCGGGTGCAGGCATCTCGACCGGTACCGTGCTCGCCACGCACCGCATCATGCTCAGCTTCGATCGCACGGTGACTCGCAACCTGACGCTTGGTGCGCGGCTGGGTTTCGCGTTCGGCGGCGGACCGCCGGTGCCCAGCACGACCAAGCCGGTTCCGGACGGCGCGTCGCCCCCTGCCACGAGTAAGTTCCTGCCCTTCCACGCGGAGTTGCGCCTCGCCTATTGGTTCGGCAAGGGCGTGTTCGGGAAGAAGGGCTTTCGCCCGTACATTCACGCGGGCGGCGGCCTCGCGCAGGTCGACGGCATGGTCAAAGTCCGCGTAGCTGATTGCCCGGAGTCGCTCGACAACGTCACCTACAACAAGTGCATCGAGGGCGATCACTCGGTGGCCAACGGGGACTACAACGTCACCGTTGCCCGACCGATGGACGTGTGGCGGAAGATGGGTCCGGGCTTCCTCACCGCTGGTGGTGGTGCCGTCTACGCCATCACCCCTCAGCTCGGTGTCCAGCTGAACCTGAACCTGATGTTGATGTTGCCGAACTCCGGCTTCGTGATGCAGCCGTCGCTCGGCGCCGTATACGGCTTCTGAGCCCACGGAACGCGGGGTCGCGCCGCTGAGAGCCCCTCAGCGGCGCGGGGGCACGCTGCGGCCGATGCGCCGTAGCACCTCTTGCAGGTCTTCCCAGACTTCACGCTTGGCGGCAGGCGTACGCAACAGATATGCCGGGTGAAACGTGGGCATGACGTCAATCTGCCCGCGGTAAGATTTCCACTTACCGCGCATGCGCATGATGCCCTCACTGGTACCGAGCAAGCCCTGCACCGCAGTCGCGCCGAGCGCGACAATCACCCGCGGCGCGATCAACTCGAGCTGCTCGTTCAAATACGGCATGCACGCGGCCATCTCATCCGGCTCTGGCTTGCGATTGTCTGGGGGGCGACACTTGACGATGTTGCACACGTAAACTTCGTCGCGGCCGAGTCCCATGGCCTCGATCATTCGATCGAGCAATTGGCCAGCCTTGCCGACAAAGGGCAGGCCCTGCGCGTCTTCATCCGCGCCCGGCCCTTCACCGACGAAGCACACGCCGGAGCTGCCCGTTCCGCGCGCGAACACCGCTTGCTTGCGCTGCTTGCACAAGCCGCAGCGCGTGCACCCGCGCACGATCTCCGCCAGGACATCGAGCCGCCGCGGTTCATCCGCTGTGCGGCTCGCTGATTCGACGGCCGCAGGGACGGCCGGCACGGCAACGACGGGCGCCGCAGCAACCAGCGAGGGTGGCGCAGCAACCGGCGAGGGTGGCGCAGCAACCGGCGAGGGTGAAGCAGCCCCACGAGTTGGCTGAGGGACCGTCGAAGCCGCGACAGGCGCTGCCGCGACTTCACGAGGTGCGCGTTCGAGGCCGGTTGCACCGGTGACGGCTTGCCACTCGAGGTGTGCGCGCAGCGCACGCGTCAAGAAGCGGAGCTCGTCGAGCGCCGCGTCGTCCGTCATGCTCGGTTGTCCGGTTGTGCGCGCAGCATCGAAGCCGCCTCGGGGTCAGTGACCGTGTGCGGTCAAAAAGCGCTCGGCATCGAGCGCAGCCATGCAGCCCGTACCGGCCGCGGTGACGGCCTGGCGATACACCCAATCAGCGACGTCACCAGCGGCGAACACGCCCGGCACGCTGGTGCGCGTGCTGCCCGGCTCGACCTTGAGGTAGCCGTTGTCGTGCACTTCCAGCTGGCCCTTGAACAGATCCGTGAGGGGCGTATGGCCGATGGCGACGAACAGCGCGCCCGCGTTGATCGTGCGCGAGTCGCCCGATTTCAGGTCTTTCACGCGGACCGCGGTGACCTTGTCTTGCGTCACGTCCAACACCTCGGTCACGACGTGGCTGCGCAGCACCTTGATCTTCGGGTTCGCGAACACGCGTTCTTGCATGGCCTGCGAAGCACGGAATTCATCTCGGCGGTGGATCAGCGTGACGTTGCCGCACAACCCCGCGAGGTAACTCGCCTCCTCCATTGCCGTATCGCCACCGCCCACGACCACTACGTCCTGGCCGCGGAACAGGGCGCCGTCGCACACCGCGCAGGCGCTGACGCCCTTGTTCTTGAGCTTCTCTTCCGACTCGAGCCCAATGTAGTTGGCGCGCGCGCCGGTGGAGATGATCAACGTCTGCGCCAAGTGCAGGATGTTCTCGTCTTCACCAACCCAGACCTTGAATGGGCGCGACGACAGATCGACCTTTTGCACGTCCGCCGTGATCAACTCCACGCCTTGGTGCTCGGCCTGCGCGCGAAAATTCGCCATCAAGTCTTGGCCCGAAACCCCCTTGGGGAAGCCCGGAAAATTCTCGACCTCGGTAGTGAACATCAGCTGCCCACCCGGAATCAGCCCACCCGCGTTGAAGCCCTCGACGCACAACGGCTTCAAATTCGCACGCGCCGCGTAAATCGCCGCGGTGAGCCCCGCAGGCCCAGAGCCGACAATGAGTACTTTGTGCAACCGAGGTTCACTCATGCCCCGCGGTCTAGCATGTGTCTGGCCACCCGTGCAGGGCTCCGAGACGCCAAACCAAGCTTTCTAGACCCTGAAACTAAGCAGAGTCCCGATTTCTTTTTTTGATGGTCACGAGTCACCCCGCGACCGTCAAAGCCTTCGGCGTCCCATCCCGGCAACCCTGCACGCCACGAGCTGCGACGCTGGCTCACGAGCGCCCAACCCATCACGACACACAACGGCTCCCTGATGTTTAACCGCCGAGCCGCAGAGGCCGCAGAGCGCTCAGAGCGGCCTTGGCAGCGAAGTTCACAGCGAAGACGACGAATGGCTTTGGGGTTCGCGCGATAGCCGCTGTCCGAATTTATTTACGCCGCAGGACGCGCAGAGCCATTTCTGAGCAGCGCTGGCTCGCCCAGAAGCGCCCCCCAAAATCTCCCTCTGATCTCTGCGGCCTCTGCGGCTCGGCGGTTAATCCTCTCTCAATCCATGATCGGTGAGGCCTTTAGCGCGGCTTTGCCTTCTTTTACGTAGACGCTGAATTTGACGCGTTTGGCGCCGTGTCTCGTGAGGAGTTCTTCGTTTTTCTTTTTCAGCGTTTGTTCGAACTTTTCGTAGGTGAAGCCGTCGGTGGTTTCGCCGCACTGTTGCTTCAGGCTCACGAAGTCGTTGAACACCGCGTGCCACTCGGCGAGCTCGTCATTGCCACCGCCGCGCGAGGGCGGCGTGGGCAAACGGCGGGCGACCGAAGAGTCTTCGCTCGACATGGTCGAATCGAGGTTGGCGCCGGGACGCACGGGCGGGCGCGGGAGCTTCGGGTTTGCCGGCGCTTGGGGCACCGAGCGCGGCGGTGCCATCCCCCCGCCGCCGCTGCTCGGCGTGGGCATGCTCGACGGATCGCCCGGGAAGCTGAACGCGCTCATCTGCGGCTGATCGGGCAGGTTGCCGAGCACCTGCTTCATGTCGGCGGGGCCGCGGCGTGGTCCGCCACCCTTGGCCAACACTTGGTCCATGCCGTCGTTCAAATCCGAGGCGATCTTGCGGAACACGCCGCGGAAGCGGCTCGGCTGGAGCTGATCGGTTTCACCCTTGGCCAAGCGGTGCGCTTCGCTCTTGAAGATGGCGATGGGCCGCGTGTGCTCGAGGACCGAGAACACGATGCCGATCAGCGCGGCGAGGATTGCGACGCCGATCGCAATCGGCAAGTTGGCTTGTGCCTTGTCCTTGTCGTCCGCGGTCTTGAAGAAGCCGAACAGACCGTCGACCGCGACCGGCAAACGCGCAACGGCGAAGCCGCCGCCGAGCTGCCACGCTTCACCGGGCAAGCGCGAGTACTGCACGCCCAGCATGCCGCCGATCGTGCGCACCTTGCTGCGGCCCTTCTCTTTGTACTCGGGGTCCTGCTCGAGCGACGCCATGTCGCCTACGATTTGATCCAAGTTGCCGACCGCGAAGCCCTCGGGCGCGCCAGAAGAAGCGCGATCACCGTTGGCGTAGAACGCGATGGCAGCGCCAGTGCGCGAAGACAATTCGCGCGCAAAGCGATCGTCGACGATGCGTGCTCCGATGATCGCGCCAGCAGGCAGTGCGCTGCTGTCGAGCTCGACCGGGCGCGCCACGACGCGATAGATGCGATCCAAGATCAGCGTGTCGTCGCGGACGTAACCGCGCAGGGCGTCCGCGACCACGGGGTAACCACCGAGCTCGAAATCGCTGAGGCCGCTCGCTTGCTCGTAGCCCAAGTGAGCCACCACGCGCCCCGCCTGATCGACGGCGAACACGGCGTCGAACTGCTCGTCCTTGGGGATGGTGTTGTTCACCTTCTTGAGTGCAGCGAGCAGCTTGTCGCGCGCTTCATCCGGGACCTTGGCCTCGGAATCGGTCGACTTCTGCAAGTACTTGGCAATGTCCGGATCGACGCCGAATTGAATCAGACGTCCCGAGCGCAGGCGGGCATCGTCGCGCAAGTACCAAGCGACGACCTGCGAGTCGGACGAGAGCGCTTCACCCATCGCTCGCGCGCCAGCGCGGTTGTACATGCTGGTCGCGATCGAAAGCAGGAAGACGGAGAGCCCCAAAAACAGGCCGAGCAGGACGTACCAAAATCGTGAGAGGACCATCGCTATTTGGCGCCTTCTTTGGGCTCTGCCGACGAATCACTCGCCTTATCCGCAGCCGCCGCGCTGTTGTCGTTCACCTTGACCGGAACCTTGAGCTCGACGTCGGCCTTATCGACCGTCACCGGCGTCGCGGGCCCCACCTTCTTGCCGGCGAAGTAAGCCTGCAGCACGTAATCCCCCGGTTCTTGAATGTTGAGCGAGAACTCGCCCTTCATCGACGGATACGCGGCCTGCGCCAGGTTGGGCTCTGCCACGATCCACATGCGCAAGCTGGGCGCCGCCTCGTCGCGGATTTCGAACACGCCCGCGCCGGGCACCGACCAATCACGGGTCGCCCCGGGTCCGGTATCGCTCGTCGCGAAGGTCTTGATGCCGACGCCGTACAATTTGTGTTTGAACGGGTCCGTGTTCTGAAACGTGAGGCGCGTGCCCGGCGTGACCACGAGCGTCACTGGGGTGGTGCGCCCACCACCGACGCGAATCAACACGGGTGGCTGAGGTTTCTGCGCGCCCGAGGCGATGGCTGCGATGCACAACTCCTTCGGAATGTGCGGGAAAGGCCGGCGGAACTCCGCGCGCACGGTGGGCACCGGCTCGCGAAATGAATAGCCGTGGTTCTTCGGGTCCTTGGCTTCCGCCCACACGGGGTTCTGTAGGGCGCGAAATCCCTCGAAGCGTCCTTTGACACGGGCGGCGTCGGCACTGCTCGGCAGAGCGAGCAGCCCAGCGGCGAGTAACAAGGGCCAGCTGCGGCGGAGGCCGAGCTTGCGTGAAGACCCTGACGGGTTGTGGCAGGCGTTCATTGCCGCGTCACGGTAATCTAGGGCGCGGGACAACGGAAGGGCCGAGTCGCATCGCGCGTGGGTTTCGTGTCCGCTCTGCCCACACTTCTGGATGCGCTGGGCTCGCTCCACAGCCGACCACAAAAGGCGAATGGGCCGGCGTTTTAGACCGGCCCATTCATAGGTTCCTGACCACGTGAGTCGCGAGGCGCAATCAGTACTCCGAACCCCTAGCTTAGCTAGGTGGGAAACTCTTATTTCGCGGCTTCCGGCTTCCCGGTGAGGTTTTCCGGGCCTAGCGCTCCACCACGAACTCGTCTCCCGATTCAGAATGCTTGTAAGGGATTCGTTAGTACAGCCTC
>Ga0164309_10001248_pt1 | contig 12668 bp, 14 predicted proteins | sample Whisoiple_247_MG_FD_109984 | JGI IMG/M metagenome (GOLD analysis project Ga0164309, IMG submission 109984) | Soil microbial communities amended with fresh organic matter from upstate New York, USA - Whitman soil sample_247_MG | ecosystem: Environmental > Terrestrial > Soil > Unclassified >... | reverse complement strand
CGGCGAATTTTGCCAGCAATTCGAAAATCGTTTCCGCCTGCCCGTGCTGGATGCCGCGTTCGACCGCGCCCGACACGAAGCGCTCGCGCTGCATTTCCATCTCGGCGCGAATCTTCTTGCCCATCGCGCGCCGCAGCAGGTCGGCTTCGCCGAGCGAGTAGCCGGCCATCACCTGCGCGATCTGCATCACCTGTTCCTGATAGATGATGACGCCGAAAGTCTCCTTTAAAATCGGCTCGAGCATCGGGTGAAGGTACTCCGGCTCCTCGTCGCCATGCTTGCGGGCGCAATAGGTCGGGATGTTCGCCATCGGACCTGGACGATAAAGCGCCACCAACGCAATGATGTCCTCGAAGCGATCGGGCCGCATGTCGACGAGCGCCCGCCGCATGCCCTGGCTTTCAACCTGGAACACGCCGACCACATCGCCCCTTGCCAGCATCTGATAACTTGCCAGGTCGTCGAGCGGCAGTGTCGCGAGATCGACATGCACGTTGCGCTGCTTGAGCAGTTTGACTGCGACATCAAGCACAGTCAGCGTCTTCAGCCCGAGAAAATCGAATTTGACGAGACCGGCCGGCTCAACCCATTTCATGTTGAACTGGGTCACTGGCATGTCGGATTTGGGATCGCGATAAAGCGGCACCAGTTCGCTGAGCGGACGATCGCCGATCACGATGCCGGCAGCGTGGGTGGAAGCGTGCCGGGTCAGGCCTTCCAGACGCTGCGCGACGTCGAAGGCGCGCGCCACCACCGGGTCTTCGTCGCGAAACGCCTGCAGCTTTGGTTCGCTGGCGATTGCGGCCGCCAGCGTCACGGGTGCGGCCGGATTTTGCGGCACCAGCTTGGTCAGCTTGTCGACCTGACCATAAGGCATCTGCAGCACGCGCCCGACGTCGCGCAGCACGCCACGGGCCTGCAGCGTACCGAAGGTGATGATCTGCGCCACCTGATCGCGGCCGTAGCGCTGCTGCACGTAGTCGATCACCTCGCCGCGTCGATCCTGGCAGAAGTCGATGTCGAAGTCGGGCATCGACACGCGTTCCGGATTGAGGAAGCGCTCGAACAGGAGACCAAAGCGGATCGGATCGAGATCGGTGATGGTCAACGCATAGGCGACCAGCGAGCCCGCGCCGGAGCCGCGGCCTGGTCCCACCGGAATGCCCGCGGCCTTGGCCCATTTGATGAAATCGGCGACGATCAGGAAGTAACCCGAATAGTTCATGCGGGTGATGACATCGATCTCGAAGGCGAGCCGCGCGCGATAGTCTTCCTCCGATGTGCCTTGCGACAGGCCATGCACCTTGAGCCGGTTGACGAGTCCCTCTTCGGCCTGGCGGCACAATTCCCCGTTTTCGTCGTTTTGCGCATCCGCCGCGTTGGCGCCGGCGCCGACCGTGAAGCGCGGCAGGATCGGCTTGCGGGTGGTAGGGCGGAACGAACAACGCTCGGCGATCTCGACCGTCGACACCAAGGCCTCCGGGAGGTCGGCGAACAGCACGGCCATTTCGGCGCGGGTCTTGAAGCGGTGGTCGGCGGTGAGCTGATCGCGATCGGTTTCCGCAATCAGCCGACCGCCGGCGATGCAAAGCAGTGCATCATGGGCTTCATAATCGTCAGCGGTCGCGAAAAAAGGCTCGTTGGTCGCAACCAGCGGAATGCCTTTGGCGTAAGCGAGATCGATCAGGCCGGCCTCCGCGCGGCGCTCCTTCTCGACGCCGTGGCGCTGCAACTCGATATAGAGGCGATCGCCGAACAGGCCTGCCAACCGATCGCAACGGGTCGCCGCCAGCGCGGCCTGATCGGCGGTGATCGCGAGCGAAATCGGCCCCTCCGGACCGCCCGTCAGAGCGATCAAGTCTTCGGCATCGCCCTCCAGCCAATCGAACCTGATGTGCGGCGTCTGGTTGACCGGCGTTTCCAGGAAGGCCCGCGAGTTCAACCGCATCAGGCTGCGGTAGCCGCGCTCACGCGCCGCCAGCAGCACGATCCGGGTCGGTCTGGCCGACAACGCGTTACGCGCAGTCGGATCCTGGTCACCGAAATCGACCGCCAGTTCACAGCCAACGATCGGCTGGATACCGTAGCCGGCGAGCTTGTCGGAAAATTCGAGCGCGCCAAACATATTATCGGTGTCGGTCAACGCCAGCGCCGGCTGGCGGTCCGCTTTCGCCAGTTCCGCCAGTTTTTGGATCTTGATCGAGCCCTTAAGCAGCGAGTAGGCCGAGTGAACGTGGAGATGGACAAATCCGGCGCTGGGCATGGTCGCGGGCGGTTTCTCAGGTTTTGAACGGGGCTGGACGGGCCGTGCCAGCCTTGCTGGCGCTAAGCCGCCTCAATGGCAGACTCGCCCCGCGATGGTGAAGCCCATTGACGGGGCTGTCCACGCCGAACGCATGGTTTGCATCTGCCATCCGGCTTATCCCCACCCGTCCCCAGCATGCCCACCTCTAGAACTGGGTGAACAGCTGCGCCCAGACCGCGATCATCCCGACAAACATCGCGATCGACGCCAGCGCCGCCGCTTCTTCCACGAAAATCTTCAGCATTTCCGCCTCCTAAAAACCGGAACATAACAAGAACTATGTTCCCTGTTTGTTCCTAGGAGTCAAGCGGTCATGACGGGACACTTTGGAAACCGCCCCAGATAGTTAATTCCTGACGTGCTGATTGGGGCCCCGGGAGCGTTTGGGAGCCTATTTATCACGAACTGCCGATGGCTCACTACCGAGGCGGCCCCGCTCGGCTTCCGGTTTGCCTGGCAAGGCTACAGAAAGGTTTTCTCCGGTTGTACCGTCAGGCGGATGGCGATTTCGGTATTGCCGTCGAACACTTCCAGCAATTGATCGCAAAGCAGGCAGTGGAACTCGCCCGTGGTTCCCTTGCTGCTTGCGAGCTCGACCCGGCGATAGCCAGCGTGGCAATTCGGGCAAATGATGTCGGATTTTCTCATGGGAGCACACATCGCTCAGCGGGATCCGACTTTGATAGCGGACGCCCGGTCATGATCTGAAATAACATTTGGATGTGACCGGAATACGCCCGCTGCAGTTCGTCTTCAAGCAGCTCACGACAATCTGTTCGCAAGCCGTTATCGGTCGAAACCGTTCACAGAGAAAAAGGCGGACCTAACCAGTCGCCGCCAGTGCTCGCAAAGGAGGCAACGATGCGCATCGCTGTTCTAACAACTCTAGCGCTTGCAACGGTTGCAGTTGCGATGCCAGCACAGGCCCAGACGTATGATCCGGCTTTTCCAGTCTGTTTGCACGTATACGGCCCGGCCAGCTACTTCCAATGCCGATATTTCTCGCTGCCACAGTGCGCGATATCGGCCTCCGGCCGTTCGGCCCAGTGCGTCGTCAATCCTTATTTCGCAGGGGACGGTTTCACAAATAGTTGGAATCCGCGGAGGCGGCATTATCGCCGCGCCTATTGAGCGCGTCGCTATTCAAGCTCGATCACCCGGCCGCCTTCGAGCGACACGCGCCGGTCCATGCGGCCGGCCAAGTCCATATTGTGGGTCGCGATCAGCATTCCCACCCGGGTTGCCTTGACCAGTTGCATCAGCGCGTCAAAAACGTGATCGGCCGTGTTCGGATCGAGATTGCCGGTCGGCTCGTCCGCGAGCAGCACCCGTGGCGCATTGGCGACCGCCCGTGCGATCGCGACGCGCTGCTGTTCGCCGCCGGACAATTCGGCCGGCCGATGCTTGATGCGCTCTCCGAGACCGAGATAGGCTAGGATTTCGGTGGCCCGCTTGACCGTTTCGGCCCGCTTTAGGCCGCGGATCATCTGCGGCAGCATGACATTTTCGAGCGCGGTGAATTCCGGTAGCAGCCGGTGCGATTGATAGACAAAGCCAATATCGGTGCGGCGGATCTGGGTGCGCTCGACATCCGACAATCCCGACGTCGCAGTGCCTCCGACATAGACCTCACCATCATCCGGGCTTTCGAGCAGGCCTGCGATATGCAGCAGAGTCGATTTGCCGGCGCCCGACGGTGCAACCAGCGCGACCGACTGTCCTGCCCACAGCGCCAGCTTGGCGCCGTCGAGGATCGTCAGCGTGCTCTCGCCCTGAATGTACTGGCGCTTTATCTCGTGGAGATAGACGACCGGTACATCTTCAGCCTCTTGCGCCATCGCTGCCTCACTCGTACCGCAGCGCTTCGACGGGATCGAGGCGGGCGGCGCGCCACGACGGATAGAGGGTGGCGAGGAAGGACAGCGTCAGCGCCATGATCACCACGGCGCTGGTCTCGCCGAAATCGATTTCGGCCGGCAGCTTGGAGAGGAAATAAAGCTCCGGCGAGAACAATTCGGTGTGGAGCAGCCAGGACAGGAATTCCCGGATCGTCTCGATGTTGAGGCACACCACCAGGCCGACGAAAAAGCCGGTCAGCGTGCCGACCACGCCGATCGAGGCACCGGTGATCAGGAAGATTCGCATGATCGCCCCTTGCGAGGCGCCCATGGTGCGCAGGATCGCGATATCGCTGCCCTTGTCCTTGACCAGCATGATCAGGCCCGAGACGATATTGAGCGCCGCGACCAGCACGATCATGGTCAGGATCAGGAACATCACGTTGCGTTCGACCTGAAGCGCGTTGAAGAATGTCGAATTGCGCTGCCGCCAGTCCACCAGAAACACCGGCCGGCCGGCCGCCTCGGTCACCAGCTTGCGGTAATCGTCGATCCTGTCGGGATTGTCGGTGAACACCTCGATCGCGGTTACGTCGTTGTTGCGATTGAAATAGGCCTGCGCCTCCGCTAGCGGCATGAAAACGAAGCTCGAATCATATTCAGACATTCCGATCTCGAACACGGCCGCGATCTTGTACGGCTTGATCCGCGGCGTGATGCCCATCGGGGTGACCGCGCCCTTCGGCGACACCAGCGTAATGCTGTCGCCGGCATGCAGCGACAATTGATCGGCGAGCCGGCGGCCGATCGCGACGCCCTGCCCTTCGTCAAATCCTTCCAGCGAACCTTGTTTGATGTTCTTCGAAATCGAGGTCAGGTTGTTGAGATCGTCGGCGCGAATGCCACGGATGAACACGCCGGCCGCGTTGAATGGCGACGATCCCAATCCCTGCCCGTCTACCACAGGGGCCGCGAGGCGAATGCCTTTGACCTGGCTGATACGATCGGCGACATCCTTCCAATCGGTCAGCGGCGATTCCAGCGGTTGCACCAGCAGATGCCCGTTGAGGCCGAGGATCTTGCCAAGCAGTTCCTTGCGGAAGCCGTTCATGACAGCCATCACGATGATCAGCGTGGCGACGCCGAGCATGATGCCGAGAAAGGAAAACCCTGCGATGACGGAAATGAAACCTTCCTTGCGACGCGCCCGCAGATAGCGCCCAGACAGCAGCCATTCGAATGGCGCAAAAGGTGGGGTGCGGACTGGCTCGCTCATGATTTCATCCATCGGTCGATTTTCACACGATTCGGGCTAATTGTGGCCGTCGTGGCTGATGAGCCGGCTGGCGCCGGTGGATAATTAATCACGCGCTCAACCGCAGCAGCACATCGGCCGGGCTTAGATTCTCGCGCATGCCGTCGCTGCGCCGCTTGAGTTCGACCTTGCCTTCGGCAAGTCTTTTGGGGCCGACCAGAATCTGCCAGGGAATGCCGATCAGGTCAGCGGCCGCGAATTTGGCGCCGGCCCGCTGATCGGTGTCGTCGTAGAGGACATCGACGCCCTTGGCTGTGAGCTCGCGATAAAGCTTTTCGCAGGCGGCATCAGTGTCATCAGCGCCCTGCTTCAGATTGAGGATCGCCGCCTTGAACGGTGCCACGGACTCAGGCCATTTGATCCCGGCATCGTCATGGCAGGCCTCGATGATCGCGCCCACCAGGCGGGAGACGCCGACACCGTAGGAGCCGCCGTGGATCGCGAAGTCAGCGCCGTCGGCGCCCGCCACCATGGCCTTCATCGAGTCGGAATATTTGGTGCCAAAATAGAATATCTGCCCGACCTCAATGCCCCTGGTATTCACCCTCTTGTCCACCTTCACTTCGCGATCGAAGCGCGCGGCGTCATGGACGTCCTCGGTCGCGGCATAGAGCGAGGTCCATTGCTTGATGATCGGCGAGAGATCACCCTCATAGTCGACGTTTTCATCGGGGATCGGCAGGTCGAGCACGTCGCTGTCGCAATAGACCGCGGATTCGCCGGTCTCGGCGAGCACGATAAATTCATGGCTGAGATCGCCGCCGATCGGGCCGGTTTCGGCGCGCATTGGGATCGCCTTCAATCCCATTCGGGCAAAGGTACGCAAATAGGCGACGAACATCCGGTTGTACGCACGGCGCGCCGCCGCCTCGTCGATGTCAAAGGAATAGGCGTCCTTCATCAGGAATTCGCGGCCACGCATCACGCCGAAGCGCGGGCGCTGTTCGTCGCGGAACTTCCACTGGATGTGGTAGAGATTGAGCGGCAGACTTTTGTAGGTTTTCACGTAGGCGCGGAAGATCTCGGTGATCATTTCCTCGTTGGTGGGCCCGTAAAGCAATTCGCGCTTGTGCCGGTCGGTGATGCGCAGCATCTCCGGACCATAGGCATCGTAGCGGCCGCTTTCGCGCCAGAGATCAGCCAGTTGCAGCGTCGGCATCAGCAGTTCCAGCGCGCCGGCGCGGTCCTGTTCCTCGCGCACGATCTGCTCGATCTTTTTCAACACCCGGAAACCGAGCGGCAGCCAAGCATAGATGCCGGCGGCCTCCTGGCGGATCATGCCTGCGCGCAGCATCAGGCGATGCGATACGATCTCCGCTTCCTTCGGATTCTCCTTAAGAATGGGCAGAAAAAACCGCGATAGCCGCATGGGGACACTCAAGGAATCGGTTGGACAGGAAAGGCCGCCAGTGAAACCGGATCGGGTTGGAAAACACAAGGGTCGGGAGCCGCGAAAGCCGCTCGGCGATGGCTCGGGATGGCCGATTACGGGATTTTAGGCTGTACGATCCTATGGAGCGAGCGATTGCGGCACAAACCCGTCACAATTCGCTTTTGGCAGTGCCCGGGGGCCTTCTGACGTCAGCGGATATCCAGTTCCTCTTCCAGTGCAATCTTCTGGAAGTCCGTCACCAGGGCCTCGATCCGCATGTGCCAATGGCCGAAATAGGGCAGCGGCACGCCGCTGACGTGCCAAGATCCGTCGCTGCCCAAGGTGGCCGCCCGCTCCATCGATTCGATGCCACGCTCGGGCAGGCTGAGGACCAGCGTGGCCTCCTTGGCTTGTAGAGGGCTGCCATCGCCGTTCATCAACTGCATCACAAAGCCGTTGCTACCGACCTTGCCCGGCCAAACCAGCGTCTAGAACATTGCATTGTCGGTATGGATGTGGACCGCCAGCGGCGCCTCGGTCGCGGCAGTGAGTGCGCGCGGCGGCGGAGTGAAACGCCAGCCGGCGACGACGCCGAGAATGGCCACGACCGGCATGCATTCGAGCACGATCGAGCCGCGCAGCGGGCCGGTATTCTTATGATCGGCGGCGACGATCGGCGTCAGATAAAATCGATTCAGCGCGGCGAGTGCCAGCAGGAGAACCACGAGCGCGAGTTTGACCAGCAGGATGATGCCGTATCGGGTATCGATCAGTGCTGCAAAACTCTCGAGCTGGATCACGGCGAGCGCAACGCCCGCCAGCGCCAGCACACCGACGATCGGCATCGCCGCGCTCGAAAAGCGGTGCAGCACCTGCGGCAGCGTATCTTTCCGCCGCCGGGCCAGTACCGCCAATGGCGCAAGCGCACCAGCCCAATAGGCCACGCCGACACCGTGGAGAAACAGGGATGACCGGGTCAGCCATTGTGGAGGGGCGGTCGCGGCGTGACCGCTCGCGGCCAGCGTCAGGCCGACGCCTGCCATCGCTAGCGACGTCAGCACCCAGGCGACCTGCGCCGTCGCGCTTCCCGCGGCAAACCACGCCAGCACCATCGCAGCGATCGCAATCAGCAGCGACGGACCAAGGCTGGTGGCGAACCCCGCCTTCCAGGGCGCCAGCGTCACGATGGCCGGCAGCGGAAGAGCCAGCACGTCGAGGCCCTGCAACCCGAGCGAGGCCACCGCACTGACAAGGCCAATCCGAAGCGCGCCGATGATGAACCTCTTGCCGCTGTCGCCCTGCCCGATCCAGATTGCAAAGAATACGCCACCGATGCCCGCGAACAGGCCAAGATAGACGCCAATCCGTGTCAGCCAGATCAGGACGGCCACGGAGTTGCCGCCAACTGGCGCGGTCGTCGCGGAAGTCGCAGCGCCAATCGAAAACATCAGCGATCCCGCGACCGGGTGTCCGTCGGCCGAGACGACGCGGTAGCTGACGACTTGCGTGCCGCGCGGCAGGCCATCCGGCAATTTTAAGGTGACAGTCTGGTCGACGGCGGATACCGCGACACCGTCGCGGGTTCTGCCTGCGGTATCGATCAAGCTGATCACGGCAGGCGTCACAGGTTCGTTGAATCGCAATTGCACCGTCTTCGGCGCCGCCGCCAATACGCTGCCGTCGGCAGGCTCGGTCGCGACCAGCGAAGCGTGGGCCCACGCGCCGGTAGCAATGCAGACGATCCACAGCAGCGTCGCCAGGCCCGCGATCAGAGGTACCGTCGGACCGGATTTCAAGGTTTCGATATCAGTCTGACGCCGGGAGCCGGCGACTTGCTGTCACGGGCATGAGCGGGATCGGCGGGAATGTCGATCCAGCGGCCCACCCCCTGCTCGCATTGCTGCACGACCGGAAAATACAGTGTGGTGTCAGGTTTCAACCCGCCGGTCAGGTAGGTGCTGATGACGAATTCATCGTAAAACTCGTCCGGCAACTTGCCGCCGCTCCACACCACCTCCTTGACCCCTTCGGACAATTTGGCGCCGTGCAAATCATATTCGCTGGCATATTTGCCCTTGATGGTCTCGACATTCCAGCCCGGCTTCGGCATCGGCTTTACCCCGATTACGCCTTCGGGAATCTGCACGCGGATCTCGGTGGTCGCCGAACCGGCGCAACCATGCGGGACCACGAACACCGCCTTGTAGGACGAACCGATCGCAGCCTCGCGATTTAGCAGCGTGATATGGGCGCTGGCCGATGACGTCGCGACGACGGCGATCGCAATAATGGCAATGAAACCCGGCCTGCCGGCGTTGTGCATTTCCTGCCTCACTTCTTCTTCATCATGGCTCCGCCGGGCGCGGCGTCGCCTGGAGCCTGTGCGCCAACGCCCTGCACCGCGAGCGAAACTTTCACTTCGCCGGCTTTCTCGAATTTGAGCGTGACCGGCACGGTGTCGCCCTGTTTCAGCGGGTCCTTCAGGTCGAACATCATCAGATGATAGCCTCCCGGCGCCAGCTTCACGGTCTTGCCGGGATCGATGGTCAGGCCGTTATCGAGCGAGCGCATGGTCATCACACCGTCCTTCATCGCCATCTCGTGAACCGCGATCCTGCCCGCGGCGTCGGTAGAGCCGCCGATCAGGCGATCCGGCGTTGAGCCCTTGTTCTCGATGGTGAGATAGCCGCCGCCGATTTTCGCGCCGTTCGGCGTGGCGCGAGTCCAGGCCTGGGTGATCACAAGATCGCCGGCCGTGACCTCCTGAGCGCGCGCAGGCGCGGTGCAAAGGAGCGCGGCGAAGAGGACGGAAGCAAGCGTTTGGACGATGGACCTCATGGGATATTCCTTCGCGTTAGCCAGACTGGTCAGAATGTATATTTCCCCGCCAGCACATAGGTCCGGCCGGGGAACGGATGGAACAGGAAGTACTGTTCGTTGAAGACGTTATCGATGCCGAAATCAAACGCGAGGTTTTGTGTCGCGTTGTCGGGCACCTTCAGATCGGCGACGAAATAGTTGTCAAAGGCGCCGTAGACGTGATGATGATTCGGCCACGGCCGTATCGATCGTGAGATGTTTGGATAGTCAGGAGAAGGAAGGTGGCGCGCGGGCCTGGGCGTGACCGCCGACACCGGCCGCACGCAACTCCGGCGCAACGTCGCGCCACACCATCCGCAACGGATGCCGATAGGGTGTCGCAACCGTTGTATCGGATGTATCCAGGGCGGAGCCTAGTTGCGCTACGCAGCAAAGCGCACAGGCACCATCATGCGCATGGTGGCGGGTTTGATCGGCCTGGTTGCTGGTTTGATTGCCGACGCCACCGCTATCGTGGCAAATGGCCGGCATGGCCAACGGATCGGAAGCAGCAATACTGGCAGCCCAGCAGGCAGCTATCGGCGCCAGGATCTGCACCACCAAAGCCAATAGGACGATCGGAAAAAATCTCCGTAACCGCCGCCGCATATCAACTGCCCTTTTCGATGGCACTACTAATCATCAGCAGAGTCCAACGTCCAGATCAGGTTCCCGACAATATCTTGTAGGTTCCACGGAATAACCCGCGATGGCTGGTACGCTTCCTGTGCCTTGCAGGCCCGCTTTTTACGATCTGAAAAACCGCTCGCCAGTCCAGTGAAACGGAAATTCAACGTGGCTAAAATGCCAATCATTTCGCAAGCGGCGCGAATTTTGAAAAATCGTTGCTGAAATTAATGACACGGCGAAAAAGATGGTCTAGCAATATCGGCTCAGGCTGGCCGCAAGGCCGAAGTCTGGTGGTCCAAGTCTCGGGAGGAACCCTGACGCGCATAAGCAGCGTCGCCCGCCAATCAACATGAAATCCAAATTTTGCGGGGGAAATAGGGTCGACACAATTTCTGAGCAGGGCTTGGTGCCCTGCTCTTTTTTTGGCGCAAACGCCCAAGGCCGCATCATGATGCGCGTTGACGGGCCCGCAACACACTTCGGATGGCCCCTACGCGTTTGCGCGAATGAGCCGCTTCGTTATACGCGACATAGTTGAATAACAGCGTGTCGCCGTCATTGAGAGGCGTGTTGTCGACGCCTTGCCGGGCGGGGTTTCCGTTGTAGATAAACTCCCAATAGAATCCGGTATCCGTCCCCTGCTGCGCGGCAATTCCATCGAAAGCCAGCACTTCATAGCCGAGCGGATCGCCAAAGTACTGCAATATAAAACTGTATCCGGTGCCTGTGGCATAGGCCTGTTCGAGCGCATTCTGTGCGTTCATGCCCGACGACCACGTGATGTTTGCGATCGTGCGCATCATATCTCCGCTGACAGCTATCGATACCGTAATCGTCATCGATATCCCTCCAGAAATAGATATCTATGGATTATCTACTTTAACGAGAATATCGAACAGTACGCTATGAACCATCTCACAAATCGTACGCACGCCCTATGAAGCAGATATATGAAGTTCATCCCCGGATCGAACGCGGTTCAGAACTTGCCGCGGCGCGGTCGAAAATGAAGCGCAGCAATGATTGCTGACAGAGATCGAGACGATCGTCGCCCAAGCGAACGCGCAGGTCAGGAACATCCGGACCGAAGATCCGGGCCGAATGGATCCGCGATCGCTAGTCCCGCTCGAGGAAATTCGAGCCGATGTCGGCCTTCTTCTTGACCGGATCGTAGTCGCAATAGACGCCGTCGGCGAGCAGCGTATAGCTGGCTATCACCGTGTACTTCTCGAGCTTGACCGAATTCAATCCGACGATCGAGGTGTTGGTGCCGCCATTCCATTTGAACGGCGTCGAACTCTGAGCCTTTTCGCACGCCGCAACGGCCTCGGCGAACACCTGGCCTTCGACGAACGCCTTCACTGTGCGCAATTGCGCCGACAGTTTCCACTCGATGAAAAACGTCCCTGCGAGACCCGCGATGATCAGGATCAGCAGCCCGACAACGGTTCTTTGAAAAATCATTCCATGCCCCGGAACAACGCGGCGATCAGAACGGCAGCCCCATCAGCCGCGACAATCGCTCGGTGGTGAGATAGCCGGCGCTATGGGCCAGCCACGCAATCGCGAAAAACACCGCCGAAATCACCGTGGTCCAGATCAACTTGCTGCCCATTCGGGTCGCAATCGGCGCGCCGGGATCAGTGCCGGGAGCGCCCTCGCCGTCCTCGTGTTGGCTGCGCACGCCGAACGGCAAGGTCAGGAACAGTGTAATCCACCAGATCACAAAGTAGATCGCGAACGCAGTAGAGATTGTATAGAACATGGGATTAAGCCTGTTCGATTTCGACGAGCGCGCCGGAAAAATCCTTCGGATGCAGGAACAGCACCGGCTTGCCATGAGCGCCGATCCTGGGGACGCCGTCGCCGAGTACCCGCGCGCCCTCCTTGATCAGGGTATCGCGCGCAGCGATGATATCGGGCACGTCATAGCAGACGTGGTGAATGCCGCCATCTGCATTCCGCTCGAGAAACCTGGCGATCGGCGATGCCTCGCCGAGCGGCTGGATGAATTCGATCTTGGTATTGGGCAACGTCACGAATACGGTAGTGACGCCATGTTCCGGCAATGGCACCGCATCGGAAATGGCGGCGCCGAAGGCGGCGCCATAGATCTTGGCGGCCTTCTCGGCATCCTTGACTGCGATCGCAACATGATTAAGCCGACCAAGCATCGTCGTTCCTACTCTATTCCGTAGCATGCTTCAACGACGTTGGATCATAACCATCTATCATCGTCCTGTTAGATCAAATCCCGGGCAACCACGCCACCTTTGTTCGGGAAAACCGGCGCCCGGCTTCCGGATCATTCCTAAACCGTAAGGACGTGAACGTAGCACAGCGGCTTCT
>Ga0164309_10001247_pt1 | contig 12670 bp, 13 predicted proteins | sample Whisoiple_247_MG_FD_109984 | JGI IMG/M metagenome (GOLD analysis project Ga0164309, IMG submission 109984) | Soil microbial communities amended with fresh organic matter from upstate New York, USA - Whitman soil sample_247_MG | ecosystem: Environmental > Terrestrial > Soil > Unclassified >... | reverse complement strand
TGCTGGTCTACGGCCTCGGCGGCGTCGTCGCGCCCTTCCTCGGCATCAAGCTGATCGACCTGCTCGTCAGCCTGCTGCCCGGCTTCTGACCCCCTCGGACTGAAGGAGAGAGCCGTGAGCTCCCCTCGCACCACCTGGTCGCACCTCGTCGTCTCCCTGCGGGCGATGCTGGTCCTCACCGTCATCCTCGGGGTCGCGTACCCGCTGCTCGTCACCGGGCTGGGCCGGCTGCTGCCGGCGCGGGCCGACGGGTCCCTGGTGACCGGGGCGGACGGCGCCGTCGTCGGGTCGTCGCTGCTCGGCCAGTCGTTCACCGACGCGGACGGCGCGCCGCTGCCGCAGTACTTCCAGTCCCGGCCGTCCGCGGCCGGCGACGGGTACGACGGGGCCGCGTCGTCCGGGTCGAACCTGGGGCCGGAGAACCCGGACCTGGTCGCGGCGATCGAGGACCGCCGCGCCGCCGTCGCGGACCTGGAGGACGTCGACCCCGCCGCGGTGCCCGCCGACGCCCTGACCGCCTCGGCGTCGGGCCTCGACCCGCAGATCAGCCCGGAGTACGCCGACCTGCAGGTCCCGCGGGTCGCCGCCGAGCGCGGCCTGTCCGAGGACGAGGTCCGCGGGCTGGTGGCGGCGGCCACCACCGGGCCGGACCTGGGCTTCCTGGGCCAGGCCGGCGTGCACGTGCTCGAGCTCAACCTCGCGCTCGACCGGCTGGCGGGCTGAGGCGTGCCGAGGGGGCGGCTGCGGGTCCTGCTCGGCGCGGCGCCGGGGGTCGGCAAGACCTTCGCGATGCTCGAGGCGGGGCGGGACATGCACCGCGACGGCAAGGACGTGGTGGTCGCGGTCGTGGAGACCCACGGCCGCGCCGCCACGGCCGCGCTGCTGGACGGCATGGAGGTCGTGCCGCGCGCCGAGGTCGAGCACCGCGGGGTGCGGCTGGCGGAGATGGACCTGGACGCGGTGCTCGTCCGACGACCGGTGGTGGCGCTGGTGGACGAGCTCGCGCACACGAACGCCCCCGGGTCGCGGAACGAGAAGCGCTGGCAGGACGTGGCGGAGCTGCTGGACGCGGGGATCCACGTGGTCACCACGGTGAACATCCAGCACATCGCGTCGCTGAACGACGTGGTGCGCACGATCACGGGGGTGCCGCAGCGCGAGACGGTGCCGGACGCGGTGCTCCGCGCCGCAGACGACGTCGAGCTGGTGGACCTCGCGCCGCAGTCGCTGCGCGACCGGCTGGCGGAGGGCAACGTGTACCCCGCGGAGCGGGTCGACGCGGCGCTGTCGAACTACTTCCGGCTGGGGAACCTGACGGCCCTGCGGGAGCTGGCGCTGCTCTGGCTGGCGGACGAGGTGGACTCCGCGCTGCGCACGTACCGGGCGGAGCACGCGATCGAGGCGCCCTGGGAGGCCCGGGAGCGGGTGGTGGTCGCGCTGACCGGCGGCCCGGAGGGGGAGACGCTGCTGCGCCGCGGCGCGCGGATCGCCGCGCGGTCGGCCGGCGGGGAGCTGCTCGCGGTGCACGTCTCCGCCCAGACCGGGCTCCGGGACGCGAGCCCCGGCGCGCTGGCGGCGCAGGCGGCGCTCGCGGAGCAGCTCGGGGGCAGCTTCCACCAGGTGGTGGGGGAGGACGTGCCCGACGCCCTGGTGGGGTTCGCGCGCGGGCAGGACGCGACGCAGCTGGTCATCGGGCTGAGCCGGCGGAGCTGGCTGAAGGCGGCGCTCACCGGCCCGGGCATCGGCGCGACGGTCATCCGGCAGGCCGGCGCCATCGACGTGCACATCGTCAACCACGCCGCCGCCGGCACCCGGCTCGCGCTGCCGCGGCTCACCGGGGCGCTGACCGTGCGCCGCCGGGTGCTGGGCTTCCTGCTCGCCCTGGTGCTCGGCCCGCTGCTCACCTGGCTGCTGGTCGTGGCCCGCAACGAGCAGTCGCTCGCCGGCGACGTGCTGGCCTACCAGCTGCTCGTCGTCGTGATCGCGCTGGTCGGCGGCCTGTGGCCGGCGCTGTTCACCGCGCTGATGTCCGGGCTCACCCTCAACTACGTGTTCGTCGCGCCGGTGCACACCATCACGGTGAGCGAGCCGGTGCACGCGCTCGCGCTCGCGCTGTACGTGGCCAACGGCGCCCTGGTCAGCCTCGTCGTCGACCAGGCCGCGCGGCGCAGCCGGGTCGCGCAGCGGGCGGCCGCGGAGTCGGAGATGCTGATCGGCATCGCCGGCGGCGTGCTGCGGGGCGAGGACGCCCTCGGCGCGCTCCTGGCCCGCACCCGGGAGGCCTTCGGCCTGGACGCCGTGCGGCTGCGGGTGGCGGGTGCCCTCCGGGTGGAGAAGGGCGACGCGTCGGCGGCGTCCGCGCCGGTGGTGGTCCCGGTGACCGCGGACGCGACCCTCGAGCTGGCGGGCCCGCCCCTGGACCGCTCGGCGAGCCGGCTGCTCCCGGTCGTCGTCACCCAGGCCGCGGCGGCGCTCGAGCACGAGCGGCTCACCGCGACCGCGCGCGAGATCGCCCCGCTGCTCGAGACGGACCAGGTGCGCAGCGCGCTGCTCTCCGCGGTGAGCCACGACCTGCGCCGCCCGCTCACCGCCGCCGCGACCGCCGTCAGCAGCCTGCGCGCCGACGACGTCGACTGGTCGCCCGCCGACCGCGCCGAGCTGCTCGCCACGGCCGAGGAGAGCCTCGACACGCTGACCGTGCTGGTGACGGACCTGCTGGACGTCAGCCGGGTGCAGGCCGGCGTCCTCGGCGTCTCCTGCACCAGCACCGACGTGGACGACGTGATCCTGCCCGCGCTCGACGAGCTGCACCTCGGTCCCGACGACGTGGAGCTGGACCTGGACCCCGACCTGCCGCGGGTGCAGGCCGACCCCGCCCTGCTGCGCCGGGTGGTGGTCAACGTGCTGGCCAACGCCGTCCAGTTCAGCCCGCCGGGGTGCCGCCCGCGCCTGACCACGAGCGCGTTCGCGGACCGGGTGGAGATCCGGGTCGTCGACCACGGGCCGGGCGTGGCGGCCGAGCGGCGCGCGGACCTGTTCGTGCCGTTCCAGCGGCTCGGCGACACCGACAACACCGCCGGCCTCGGCCTCGGGCTCGCCCTGTCCCGCGGGTTCGCCGAGGGGATGGGGGGCACGCTGACCCCCGAGGACACCCCCGGCGGCGGCCTGACGATGGTCGTCGGGCTGCCGACCGCCCTCGACCCCGCGGAGGTCCGGCCGTGAAGATCCTGGTGGCCGACGACGACCCGCAGATCCTGCGTGCGCTGCGCATCACGCTGCGCGCCCGGGGCTACGAGGTGCTCACCGCCTCCGACGGCACGGAGGCGATCGACCGCGCCGCCGCGCACCGCCCCGACCTGTACCTGGTCGACCTCGGCATGCCGCGGCTCGACGGCATCGCCCTGATCCAGGCGCTGCGCGGCTGGACCCAGGCGCCGATCCTCGTCGTCTCCGGCCGCACGGGGTCGGACGACAAGGTCGAGGCCCTCGACGCCGGCGCGGACGACTACGTGACCAAGCCGTTCAACCTGGACGAGCTGCTCGCGCGGCTGCGCGCGCTCGGGCGGCGCTCCGGCGCGCCCGACGACGAGGCACCCGTCGTCACGTTCGGCGGGGTGCGGGTGGACCTGGCGGCCAAGGTCGTGACCCGCGACGGCGTGGGCCCGGTGCACCTCACGCCGACGGAGTGGCAGGTGCTGGAGATCCTCGTCCGGAACCCCGGCCGGCTGGTCACGCGGCAGACGATCCTGTCGGAGATCTGGGGCACCCACCACGTCACGTCGTCCGGCTACCTGCGGCTCTACCTGTCGCAGCTCCGCAAGAAGCTGGAGGCGGAGCCCGGGGCGCCGCGGTACCTGCTGACCGAGCAGGGGATGGGCTACCGGTTCGCGCCGGAGGGGGCGGCGGAGCCGGCGGGGTGACCGGCGCCCTCGACGCCGTCGGGGACGCGCCGTCGCGCGCGGGTCGCGCCCAGCGCCATCGCGCCGAGTACCACCGCGATCCCCGCGGCCTGGCGCCAGGACAGCACCTCCGCCGCCAGCACCGTCCCGAGCAGCACGCCGGTCACCGGGTTGAGCAGCCCGACCAGCCCGACCGTCGACGGCCCGAGGTGCCGCAGCGCCGCGAACCACGCGACGTTCGCCACGGCGGTCGCGACCAGCGAGACGTACGCGAACCCGAGCACCGCCGTGCCGTCGAGGGCCGGCGGCGCCCCCTCGACGGCGACCGCGACCGGCAGCAGCACGAGGGACCCGGCGACGAGCTGCCACGCGGTGAGCGGCAGCACCTCGACCTCGCCCTGCCAGCGGTTCGCCAGGACGTAGCCGACCGACGACATGAGCATCGCCGCGACCGAGGCGAGGATCCCGCGCGGGTCGAGCGCGACGCCGTCCCCGCCGCCCAGCAGCATCACCGCCACGCCGACGACGCCCAGCACGCCGCCGACCACCGCGCGCAGCCGGGGCCGCTGCCCCAGCAGCACCCACGCCGCCAGCATCATCGCGACCGGCCCCACCGCCATGACGGTCGACGCGATGCTGCTGGGCAGCGCCTGCGCGGCCACGTAGACCAGCGCGAAGAACGCGCCGACGGTGAGCGTGCCGAGCACCAGGGACCGCCACCACCAGGAGCCGCGCGGCAGCCGGCGCGCCAGCACGAGAAGCACGATCCCCGCGGGCAGCGCGCGGAGCAGGGCGCCCCACAGCGGGCTGTCGGCCGGCAGGGCGTGCCGGGTGACGTAGTAGGTGCTGCCCCACAGGACCGGGGCGATCGCGGCGACCGGCAGCCACCGGCGATTGTCTTCCACGGAAGCGACTATACCTTCCGCGGAAGATATGATGGTGGGTATGGCACCCGACCACGTCGACCGCATCCAGCAGGAGTGGGCCCGCGAGCGGCCGGACGTCGACGTGCGCCCGCAGGGCGTCATCGGCCGGCTGCACCGGCTCGCGCTCGCCCTCACCGGCGAGATCACCGAGGTCTACCGGGAGCACGGGCTCGGCGAGGGCGAGTTCGACGTGCTCGCCGCGCTGCGCCGGGCGGGGGAGCCGTACGAGCGGGCTCCGGGCGACCTCGCGGCGCACACGATGGTGACCACCGGGGCGATGACGAAGCGGGTCGACCGCCTGGAGCGCGCCGGCCTGGTCACCCGCCGGCCGAGCGCCGTCGACGGCCGCGGGCGGGTCGTCGCGCTCACGCCGCGCGGCCGGGAGGTGATCGACGCGGCGTTCACCGCGCACATGGCGAACGAGCGGCGGCTGCTCGACCTGCTCGGCCCCGAGGAGGACGCCGCGGAGCTGGAGCGGCTGCTCCGCCGGTGGCTCGCGGCACTGGACCGCGGGGTGTGACCTCGGCCACCGCGCCTTGATCTCGACCATGGTTGAGGTCCTAGCGTCGACGCGGGCCCGGCCGCCGGGGCGCGGGCCCGGACGGAGGCCCCGTGACGTACGTGATCGCCCAGCCCTGCGTGGACGTCAAGGACAAGGCGTGCATCGAGGAGTGCCCGGTCGACTGCATCTACGAGGGCAAGCGCTCGCTGTACATCCACCCCGACGAGTGCGTCGACTGCGGGGCATGCGAGCCGGTCTGCCCCGTCGAGGCGATCTACTACGAGGACGACGTCCCCGAGCAGTGGAGCGAGTACTACCGCGCCAACGTCGAGTTCTTCGACACCCTCGGCTCGCCGGGCGGTGCCGCGCGGACCGGGGCGCAGGCGTTCGACCACCCCGTGATCGCCACGCTGCCGCTCCAGGTGCACGGGGACTGAGGCCGATCGTCGCGTCGCACCGAGGAGGCCCGTGGAGCCGGACGACACGCTGTCCGTCGGCGAGGTGAGCCGCCGCACCGGCGTGCCCGTCTCCGCCCTGCACTTCTACGAGCGCCGCGGCCTCATCGTGTCGACCCGGACGGCCGGCAACCAGCGCCGGTACGCGCGGCACATGCTCCGGCGGATCTCGCTGATCGTCGTGGCGAAGCGGCTCGGCGTGCCGCTGGCCGAGCTGAGCGAGGTGTTCGCCGCGGTGCCGCTCGACCGCGCGCCGACCACCGGGGAGTGGCGGCGGCTGTCCCGGGGGTGGAAGGAGCGGCTGGAGGAGCGCCGGCGCACCATCGAGCGCCTGGAGCGGGATCTCGCCGGCTGCATCGGGTGCGGCTGCCTGTCGCTCCGGGCCTGCGCGCTGCTCAACCCGGACGACGTGCTGGGCGGGCGCGGGGCCGGGCCGGTCCGTTTCGACGCCGAGGTGGCGGGGGAGCCCGTGCCGGGCGCCGACGGGGCCCGGCACGGTGGGGACGCGGGTCAGGCGGGGAACGCGTCCCGCAGGTAGCCCGCGTAGCCGCCGGGGGTGCGGCCGACCGTGCGGCCGGACGTCACGACGTCCACCTCGTCGGACGCCCGCACCACGACCTCGGGGTCGGCCCGCAGCCGCGCCACGAGGTCGACGTCCTCGTGCTCGACCAGCGGGGCGAAGCCTCCCGCGCGGAGGTAGGCGTCGGCGCGGATCCCGAGGTTCGCGCCGTGCACGTGCCCGTTCGGCCGGCCGGGGACCCGGGTGGCCCGCCACGCGGCGAGCTGCCGCGGCGTGAGGTCGCGCGGGTCGGGGCGGACGGTGCCGACCACGAGGTCCGCGCCGGCGTCGGCGAGCGCGCGGTGCCCGCGCAGCCAGTGCGGGGGCACGACGGTGTCGGCGTCGGTGCAGGCGATCCACACCGCACGGGGGTCGTCCGCGCGCAGGGCGAGGCCGGTCCCGACCCCGGCCGCGCGCGCCGCCCCGACGGCCCCCGCCCGGACGGTCAGCGTGCGCACGCCCGCGGTCGCGGCCACCGCGGCCGACCCGTCGCGGCAGTCGTCGAGGACGACCACCACGTCCACCGGGGCCCCCGCGGCGTCGGCGGCGGCCGCTACGGACGCCAGGCACGCGGCCAGCAGCTCCTCCTCGTCGTGGACGGGCACGACGACCAGCAGCCGCTCGACAGGCGGGCGTGCGGCGGCCGGGCGCGGGCTCACGGCAGCAGGCCCTCGCGCTCCGCGACGGACGCCGGGTCGGCGGACCACACGTCGAGCGCCACGTCCGCGTCCCGGTACGACGCCACGCGGGCCAGGCCGAGCGCGCGGTCGAGCGTCGCCTGGACGTCGTCGCCCGTCTGGGCGTGCTCGGCGACGGGGTGCCGCCAGTGGCAGCCGAGCACGGTGGCGCCGGGCGCGAGCTCCGGACGCAGCCGCTCCACCAGGTCGAGCAGCTCGGGCCGGGTGAGGTAGTACGCGACCTCGGACAGCACGACGAGGTCGTACGGCCCCGCCGGGACGCCGGACCGCGCGTCGTGCCGGCGGACCGTCACGTGCGGCTGGTCGGCCACGCGCTCCCGGGCCGCCTCGACCGCGGCCGGCACGACGTCGGTCGCCAGCAGCCGGTCGCTCCGTCCCGCCAGCCCGGCCGTCAGGGTGCCGACCGAGCAGCCGACCTCCAGCACCGAGCCGTACCGCCGCGCCGGCAGCGCCGCGAGGGTGAGCGCCCGCTTGCGCTCCTCGTACCAGCGCGTCGCGAGCCCCCACGGGTCGTCGCGCCGCTCGTACTTCCCGGCGAAGTACTCCGGCGGGACCCCGGCGGGCAGGTCGTCGGCGACCACGAACGGCTCGACGTCCCGGTCGAAGTTCCGCAGGAACTCCGGGTGCAGCGGCGCGGCGTCCTCGGGCGCGGGCGACCAGGGCTGGGTCTGGGTCACGTGCTGGGCGAGCGCGCGGCGCTTCGCGGTCAGGTCCCGGTCGGCGAGAGGCAGCGCCCGCAGCCGGTCCCACGGGACGTCGGCGTGGTCCGGCGTCGCCCAGTGCCACAGCCACACGGGGTACTCCAGGAGCCGCGCGCCGGTCTCGGCCGCCAGCTCGGCGCAGACCTCCCCGACGACGCGGTGGTCCCGGTGGCCGTCGCCGCGCCACGGCGCGACCAGGACGGCGAGCGGCTCGTCGCCGACCGCCGCGCGCAGCGCCGCCGCGACTGCCTCGCGGTGCTCGCGCGTCCCGCCGTCGGGGAAGCCGAGCGTGGTGACGGCCGACCCGGGGGACAGCACGGCGACCCCCGCGGCCAGCTCGCGCGCCCGCATCGGGACCAGGTCCTCCGGCGCCAGGGTGGCGGAGCCGGCGTGCGAGCCCGCCCCGTCGGTCACCACCACGACGTCCGCGGGCCGCCCGGCCTCGGCGAGCCGGTGCAGCAGGCCGCCGGCGCCGAGGGTCTCGTCGTCGGGGTGCGCCGCCACGACCACCGTGCGGCCGGCGGGCAGCGCCAGCCCCGGCAGGGCGGCGAACCGCGCGGAGGCCTCCCAGATCCCGGCCGGGGTGCCACCCGCCCGGCCGTCGAAGATCACCACGGCGCCGGTCCCGCCGCGAGCAGGCCGCCGAGCGACGCGTCGTCGCGCTCGGCGTGCTGCTGCCGGACGTAGACCTCCAGGTCGGCGACCCGCTTGGCGTGCCCGGGCTCCTGGGTCAGCGGTCCGGGGCCGAGCGCGTGACCGGCGAGCCGGAGCACGTCCTCGCAGGTGCGGGCGACGGTGGCGCGGACCCGCTTGGCGAGCACCCGGCCCGCGGCGCGGTCCGCCCCCGGCTCCGGGTCGAGCCCGCCGCGGGTGGCGGCGCCCGACGCGTCGACGCGGGCGGCGGCGTCCGCGAGCACCACGCGCGCGGCGGCCAGCCGCTCGTCGACCGCGCCCAGGTGCATCGCGAGCAGCCGGTCGTCGGGCCGCGCGGCGGCGTGCGCGTGCAGGCGCCGGGCGACGCCGACGGCGCCGCCGAACCAGCACGCCGCGACCCCGATCGCGCCCCACCAGAAGCCGGGTCGGTCCAGGTACCAGGAGCCCTCCGCGACCAGCGTCGCCCGCGCCCGGTCGAACCGCACCGGGGTGCTCGGGATCTCGGCGAGGCCGCGTGACGGCCACGGGGTGTCGACCGGCTGGACCTCCGGCGCCCGCAGGTCGACGGCGAACAGGCCGCGGCGCGTGTCGTCGTCCGCCAGGCGGGCGGTGACGAGGGCGGCGTCGAGCTCGCCCGCCAGCGAGCACCAGGGCTTGGTGCCGTCGAGCAGCCAGGCGGCGTCGGCGTCGGCGGTGGCGGTGAGCGCGGGGCCGGGGCCCTCGGCCGCGTACACGCCCCAGGTGGTCGCGGCGGCGTCGAGGGGGCTGCCGGTCCCGGTCTGGTCGAGGATCGCGCGGGCGTCGAGGTGCGGCTCCACGGCCCGCGCGACCGCGAGGTCGTGCGCCCCGAGCGTGGCGAGCAGCTCCCAGAGCGCCGCCGTGGCGCCGGCGCCGGGGCGCAGGTGCTCCGGCCAGGCGGCGGCCGCCCGGAGCGCGTCGGCGACGGTCGCCGGCAGCGGGGCGAGGAGCAGGTCCGGCGGCGGGCTGGTGTCCTGGAGGCGGACGGGGCGGGTGCCGTCGGGCATGGGTCTCCTCGCGGCTCGGGGATCGGCGGGCGCGCCGGGGGGCGGTTCCGGCCGCGATCATCGCCCGGGTCCGAGGGGCTCGCCAGCGGGGGGAGGCGCTGTCCAGGGCGTTCGCCCGTCCGGGTGCCCCGGGGCCGGCGGCGGGATCGCGGTGCCGGCCCGCCCGGGAGCGGTACGCCGGACGGACCACGCGCGCTCCGCCGCAGGGCGGATGTGGGCGGCAGGGCCCGCTGGTTAGCGTGGCGGGACGACCCGTCGACCACCCCGGAGGACCCGTCATGCCGTCCACCCCGCCCGCCCCCCGCGTGCTGAACGCCGCGCTGGGCGGACTGGCCGCGACCGCCTACTACGCCGCGCCGGACCTCATCCGGTCCCGCGCGGCCCGCGGCTGGGCCAAGGCCGCCCTGACCGCCGTCGTCGTCGCGACGTCCGTTCCCGACATGCGCCGAGGGCTCGCCGAGGTGCGCGCCCAGCGCGAGGCCGACGCGCAGGACCCCCAGGCCGAGCAGGTCGACTGGCCGGCCATGTGGGGCTCGATGTCGCCGGGCGCCCGCGCCTCGGCGGTGGGCGCGGGCGCCGCGGTGCTCGCCGGCTCCGTCGCGTCGGTCGTCGCGATCGAGCGGGCGGTGTTCCGCCGCGGCGAGCGCCGCCGGGCCGCCGGCGTGCGGTTCGCGCACACCCGCCCGGCGCTGGCGTGGGGGGTGCTCACCACGGTGGTCGCCCTGCTCCCGGACCAGCCGGCGGGGGAGCCCCGCCCGCTCCCGCGCGCCTGACCTCGCTGGGGGGGCGCGGGGGCGCCGGCGGGCTCAGCGGCCGACCATCGCCATGCCCGCGTCGTCGTACCGGTTGCCCGACACCCCGAGCGTCGCCGCGAGCGCGTCGAGCTCCGACCGCTCGTCCGCGGACAGGGCCACCGTCGTCGCGTCCGCGTTCTCCTGCACCCGCGACAGCCGCCGCGTCCCCGGGATCGGCACGATCCACGGCTGCTGCGCGAGCAGCCACGCGAGGGCGACCTGACCCGGGGTCGCCCCGCGGGTCTCGGCCAGCGCGCGCACCCGGGCGACCAGCGCCTCGTTCGCGTCCCGGTTCTCGGCGGTGAACCGCGGCACCCGGTGCCGGATGTCGCCCTCCGCGAACGTCGTCGACGAGTCGACCGTGCCGGTGAGGAACCCCTTGCCGAGCGGGCTGAACGGCACGAACCCGATGCCGAGCTCCGCGCAGGTCGGCAGCACCTCGGGCTCGGGGTCGCGCGTCCACAGCGAGTACTCCGACTGCACGGCGGTGACCGGGTGCACGGCGTGCGCGCGCCGGATGGTGGCCGCACCCGCCTCGGACAGCCCGAGGTGCCGCACCTTGCCCTCGGCCACGAGCTCGCCGACCGTGCCGGCGACGTCCTCGACCGGCACGTCCGGGTCGACCCGGTGCTGGTAGAACAGGTCGATCGTCTCGACCCGGAGCCGGCGCAGCGACGCCTCGGCGACCGCGCGGATCTGCTCGGGGCGCGAGTTCAGCCCGACCATCCGCCCGTCGGCGATGTCCCAGCCGAACTTGGTGGCGACGACGACCCGGTCGCGCAGCGGCGCCAGCGCCTCCCCGACCAGCTCCTCGTTGACGTAGGGGCCGTACACCTCGGCGGTGTCGACGAACGTGACGCCGAGCTCCACGGCGCCGCGCAGCACCGCGATCATGTCGTCGCGGCTGCCGGGGTTCGGGCCGTAGGACATGGACATGCCCATCGCGCCGAGGCCGACGGCCGAGACCTCGAGACCCTGTCCGAGCGTGCGGGTGTGCATGGCGGTGCCTTCCGTGGGGGTCGACGGGACGCCCGGCCGGGTCGGCCGGGTGCGGGGGTCGTGCGTGGGGAGGGTGCGGGGTGCGGCCGCGGTCAGCCGACGGCGGTCGTGGGGGTCGCGGGCGCGGCGGGCGTGGCGGGCGCGGGCTGCTGCGCCGCCTCGCCGTCCGCGCTCGCGGACCAGCTCGCGAGCAGCTGCAGGGCGTCGGCGGACGCCGACCCGGGAGCGGCGGTGTAGACGAGCATCGTCAGCCCGGGCGCCTGCGCGATCGGCAGCGTGTCGTACATGAGGTCCAGCCGGCCGGCGACCGGGTGCTGGATGTGCTTGAGGCCGCCGCGGTGCAGGTGCACGTCGTGCCGGGCCCAGCGCTCGCGGAACTCCTCGCTGCGGGTGGACAGCTCGCCGACGAGGTCGTGCACCGCCTTGTCGTGGGGGTCGCGACCCGCGACGCCGCGCAGGATGCCGACCGTGTCCTTCGCGGCCTTCTCCCAGTCGACCCAGTAGTCGTGCGCGGCGGGGTCCAGGAAGGCGAACCGCGCGTGGTTGGCGGGGCGGCCCTCGACGTGCGACGGACCGGTGAACAGCGGCGCGTAGAGCGCGCGGCCCAGCGCGTTGGTCGCGAGGATGTCGAGCCGGTCGTTCCGGACGACGGCCGGGGCGCCGGTCATCGCGTCCAGCATCACCTGGACGCTCGGCGGCACCGGCGGCGTGGGCCGGCGGCGGGCGCGCGCGGTGCGGGGGCCCGCTGCGCGGGCGAGGTCGTGCAGGTGCAGGGTCTCCGCCTCGTCGAGCTGCAGGGCCCGGGCGATCGCGGCGAGCACCGACTCGGAGACGCCCGACAGGTTCCCGCGCTCCAGGCGCACGTAGTAGTCGGAGGACACCCCGGCCAGCATCGCGACCTCCTCGCGGCGCAGGCCGGCGACGCGACGGTTCGACCCGTAGGCGGTGAGCCCGGCCTGGGCGGGCGTGATCCGCGCCCGGCGGGACGCCAGGAAGTCACGCACCTCGTCGCGGTTGTCCATGCCTCGACGGTACGTCCGGCGCGGCGCGGCTGGCAGGTCCTGCCAGTACCCGTCACGGCGGGGCCTCCCGGGGTGCGACGGCCCGGGTGTCTGCTGGGACGGTGCGCCGCGGTCCGCGCGGCGCCTGAGCGCACCGAGGAGACCTGCGTGGAGATCCGCACCCAGGAGCCGACGACCGCCGGCCCGTCCGCCCTGTTCACCGGGGACGTCTGGTTCGACGTCCTCGCCGCGCCGCCCGCCCCGTCGCGGCTGCGGGTCAACGTCGTCCGGTTCGCGCCGGGTGCGCGCACGCACTGGCACAGCCACGCGGTGGGGCAGTCGCTGCGCGTGACGCAGGGCGTCGCGCGGGTCGGGACCCGCGACGGCCGCGTGCTCGAGGCCGTGCCGGGGCAGACCGTCTGGTGCCCGCCGGGCGAGGAGCACTGGCACGGTGCCG
>Ga0164309_10001246_pt1 | contig 12678 bp, 6 predicted proteins | sample Whisoiple_247_MG_FD_109984 | JGI IMG/M metagenome (GOLD analysis project Ga0164309, IMG submission 109984) | Soil microbial communities amended with fresh organic matter from upstate New York, USA - Whitman soil sample_247_MG | ecosystem: Environmental > Terrestrial > Soil > Unclassified >... | reverse complement strand
GAACGAACGCTGAGGGTGCGCCCCGATCCAAGATCGGCAGCACACCCCCAAAGGCTTTTCATCAGGGTCTCAGGGCTTTCAGGGTTTCTGCGCGGCAGTCCTTGCAGCCCAGCGGACTCTCCTGCCAGCCCTGTCTACAGCTTGAACCCGAGCCCCAGATTGATATGGAACGCCACGTTCGGCACCTCGGCGCCGCCGTCCACCACCCGCACAGTCGCGGTGGAGAGCGTCATCTTGCCGAGCCCCGTCGCGAAGACCGGACCGTAGAGCTTCACCTGCCGCCCCACGGCGCCCATCAGCGACACACCGTCGAGGTAGTAGCCCCCGCCGAGGGTGCCGCCGCTCTCAGGATAGAAATCCTGGTTGCGCACGGTGTTCTCCGGATGGGTGAAGACGACCCCCGGCCCCACCGAGAGGAGCCAATTGTCCACGTCCCAGATCCGGGAGACGTGGAGCATGTTGTATCCGTGCGTCACCTCGAAGTGCTGCACGTCGGTCGGCGGCTCGTCGAGGTAGAGCTTGTGGTGGGTGAAGTCGACCGCCCACGCCTTCTTCCCCTTCCACCGCGCGATCCGGAACGAGTAGTACGGCGACCCGGTCCACGGCTTGGTGGAGTAGTGCGCCATCGTGGTGATGTCGGGCTGACCCGACTGCCAGATGGTGAGCGGCGTCGGGGCGCTCCACGAGGTGCCGGCGAAGAGCTCGAAGCTCCACGACTTCGCGGGCGCCGGGGTCGCGGAGACGTCCTGCGCGCGGAGCGCGGAGGCCGAAAGGATCAGGGTGAGGGAGAGCGCTGCAGCGCGCAGGTGGCGCATCGTATCGTCCAAGGTCTGAAGGGGGCGACTGAAAGATAAGGGGGTCGGTCACTCCACCTTGATCCGCACCGAGTCCCGCTCCCCTGCCGACGTGACCGCGAGGATCAGGTGCGGACCAGGGACGAGGACCCATCGGTCCCCTGCGACCGCGCGACCATCGACCGACCACCGCGTTCCATTCCCCCGCCCTCCGGCACTGCGGAGTCCGATCGACGAGTACGCCGGATCGACCCCCGGCGGCACACTGAACCGGTCCCCCTCCGACGGCGCCACGATCCGGAACGGCGCATCCACCCTCCGCTCCGCCTGCATCACCGACGGCGCGACACCGACATCCACGCCGACCCCCTCATCCACCTGCACCTGCCGCGCCCACGCGGCGTACTCGACCGGGAGATGGAGCCCACCCTGCTCGTGCCAGTCGCACGGCGCCACCGGAGGGGAGTCGGGGAAGGTCCATTCCTCCAGCGACGGGCACTCCACCCCCGCGGGCCGGCCGGAGACACGACAGATGCGCACCAAGGAGCCGCCGTACTGCGCCGGCGAAGGGAGCCCTCCCGGCGTCACGTACTTCGCGGCGATGAGCGACACCCGCCGGAGCAGCGGCCCCGCACCGCTGATCCCGCTCACCGCGTCCATCGGACGGCCGCTGAAATCCCCCACCCAGACCGCGACAGTGAAGCCGCCGGTGACACCCACCGCCCAGTTGTCGGTGTAGTGCCGCGAGGTCCCGGTCTTCACCGCAAAGGGGAACGGGAGGTCGAACGGCGTGTCGAGCCCGAAGCCGATGATCCGCGCCGTGGGATCGGAGAGCACGTCGAGCACCAGCGCTGCGGCACGCGGGCTCATCACCTTCTCTGCATCGGGGAGAGGGTCCCTCCCCTCGGCGGGGAGCCGAGTCCGCACCGGCCGCCACCCTCCTTCATTCGCCAACGCGCGGTACGCGTCCGCGAGCTCGAGGAGCGTCACATCCCCGTTCCCCAGCGCGAGCCCGAGCCCATAGCTCTCGGCCGGCCGCGCGAGGGAGGCGAATCCCGCCTGATGCAGCGTCCGCAGCAGCTCCGGGTAGCCGAGCCGTTCGGTGAGCTCCACCGCAGGGATGTTGAGGCTCGAGCCGAGCGCCTCGCGCATCCGTACCGGGCCGTGGAAACGCTGGTCGTAGTTGTTCGGGCGGTAGGGACCGGTGACCGTCGTGTAGGTGATCGGGAGGTCGGGGAGCACCGTGGCCGGTGAGTAGCCGTGGTCGAACGCCATTCCATATAGGAAGGGCTTGAGCGTCGACCCGGGTTGCCGGAGCGAGACCACCATGTCGACCTGTCCCGCGGTGTCGGCCCAGAAGTCGGGGGAGCCGACCCAGGCGAGGACATCCCCGGTCCGGTTGTCCAACACCACCGCCGCAGCTTCTCGGCCGCCGCGGTCCTTCAGCTGGTCCACCGTGTGACGGACCTCGCTCTCCACCTCCAGCTGGAGCGACGCATCGAGGGTGGTGCGCCAGGTGCCACCGAGGGACTCGACCGGTGAGCTGGCGATCAGCCGGCTCGTGAAGTGGGGCGCGAGGAAACGGTCGCGGTCGGTGCGCGTCAGGACCGGCTCGTGCGCGGCGCGAAAGGCGGTGGCGCTGTCGGCGTACCCACGCTCGACGAGCGCAGTGAGCACCTCACGCCGGCGTTCCATCGCGCGTGCCGGCGCGGTGATCGGATCGGCCGAGGGATAGCGCGCGAGCCCGGCGAGGAGTGCTGCCTGCCCCAGGGAGAGGTCGGTCGCGGAACGCTCGAAGTAGAAGCGCGCCGCCCCCTCGACCCCCTGGGTCGCCTGGCCGAGTGGGACGCGGTCGAGGTACTGCTCGAGGATCTCCTGTTTGGAGAGGTGGTGCTCGAGCCGGACCGCCCAGAGCACCTGCATCCCCTTCCCGATGAAGTCGCGCGGGGTGCCGCGAAGCATCCGTGCGACCTGCATCGTGATCGTCGACGCGCCGGAGACGACGTGCCCCGAGAGGAAGTTATCGCGCGCCGCCCGCGCCGCGGCGCGCCAGTCGATCCCGCCGTGCTCGTCGAAGCGGCGGTCCTCGGCCGCGACGAAGGCCGCGAGGAGGTCGGGATCGATCTCCTCCAGGGTGAGCCATCGCGCGCGCTGGCCATCCTCCGCACGGGTGGCGCGGAGGATGGTGCCGTTGCGGTCGGTGAGGGTGAGTGCAGGCACCGCTGCGGGAAGCAGGATGCCGGGCGGGAGGGGGAGCCAGGTCCAACTGTACACCGCGAGCGCGATGGCGACCGATGCCACCGCGCTGATCCAGAGGGCCCGACGGGAAGGGACCATCGCGGTGATCACCGCTGCCGCACGGTGAACGTCCCCCCTTCCGAGCGGCCGTTCACTCCCGGGTTGTACATCTCCTCCGCCCACGCCGGCGGACGCTTGAACGTCCCCGCCGTCGTCGCACGGGCGATGTAGCTCATCGTGTACGTCCCCTTCCAGAGCACCGACGCGACCCAGACCACCCGGTCATCGCGGAGCTCACGGTGGTCGAAGGGACTCCACCAGCACCCGTCCCACGACCCGTAGTACCAGTCCCAATCGCTGTTCCCTCCCTCCCCCTCCTCATCCTCACCGCGACGCCCGTAGGCACAGTCATCCCCGCTGAACCCGCTCGACTCGGTGGCGAGGCTCAGGTCGACCGCCTCGAGACCGGCCGGAAGCGGGTCGTCGACCACGACGAACTGCCGCAGCGTCGGCACGGTCACCCGAAGCCGGACGCGGACCAGCTCCCCTTCGTTGACCGTCCCGATCGGGGTCCGCCGGTCGATCGGCTCGTACCACCGCTCCAGGCGGATCCCGTTGTCGTTCGGGGTCACCGGGAGCGCGAGCGGCACATCCTTCACCGTCACATAGTAGAAGAGCGCGCCGCCATTCCCCTGCGCATCGAGCCGGAGGGTGAGGCGGAGGCTGTCGCGGCCCACCGGCACGAGGAGCTGCGGGACATTCAGGTCGCGTCCACCGGTCGTCGCACCGGGGGCGAGCGTCACCAGCGCCTGCCCTGCACCCTTCACCACGACGCCCCGCTTCCCCGCCGCCCGCTGCCGCTTGGCGAACTCGGCCAGCGCCTCCGCCGCCGACGCCGCGTCCTGCGTGTTCCACCACCAACCGCGTCCCCGCTCGGCGCGGCCGCGCGCTACCAGGGTCTGCACCAGCGGACCGACCAGCGGATGCGCCGGGTCGACCGCCATCGTCGCGGTGAGGAGGCGGGAAATCGGCCGGACGTGCGAGTAGAAGTAGAACTCGTGGTCCGCGGAGTCGGGGAGCACCGCGCGGTTCCCTTCCACCTTCACCGCACGCCACGCCGGCTCGAGGAGCGCTCGCGCGTTCTGCGTGGCGCCACGCCGCGCGAGCACCTGCGCCAGGCGGATCCGGTCTTCCCAACTGAGGAGGGCCGCGGAACGGACCAGCTCATTCTCCGTGGTGAGGTCGGGCTTCCCCATCCGGCTCATGAAGTCGGCGGCGGCGAGGCGCTCGCCGAGCTGGATCCTCACCTGCCCATACCAGAACGCCACCGGGGACTCGACCCGGCCGGCGTCCTTGAGCTTGGTGCTGAGCCACCCCGCCGCGCGATCGAGCACCGAGTCGCTCACCACGATCCCCGCGCTCTTCGCATCGGCGAGGAACGCACCGGCGTACGAGGTGAGCCAGGGCGAGGTCCAGCTGTCAGTGGCGCTCCAGAGCCCGAACGAACCGTCCTGCCGCTGCCGGCGGACGATCATCCGCACCGCGGTCTCGAGCCGGGCGCGCGCGTCGGGACCGGTGAGCGAGTCACCCCCGACCCCCTGCGCTCGGTAGAGCGCGAGGAGCGGTGTCGCCGTGCTCACCACCTGCTCGGTGCAGAGCCACTCGTAGAGCCGGAGCTCGGCGTCGAGCCCGCGCAGGAAGGCGAGCGGCGACGCACCGACGGTGACCTCGATCCGCGTCCGCACCGGGTCGAGCCCGGCGGGGAGCATCATCGTGAGGGTCGCGGTGTCGGCGACCATCCCCGCGACGGTGGTCGCGCGCGGATGGTAGGCGGGCCGCACCGGCATCCGGGTGAGCACTGCGTCACGGTCGCCGTTCCCGGCGACGTCGAACCGGAACGAGGCGGAGTCCCCCCGCTCGCCGGTCACCGGGAAGCGCACTTCCTTCCCGCGCCCCGCTTCGAGCGTGGCGCTCTGCTGCTTGGCGCCGGTGAAGGTGACACCCTGCCCCGTCGCGTCGACCGTCACAGTCGGGGTCCCCCCGGCGCGCTGGTTCACGACCACGCCGGCGAGGAACTCGTCCCCGGGACGGAAGAAGCGCGGCAGCGAGGGGCGTGCGAGAAGTGGACGCGTCACCAGCATCGGCGACTGCCCGCTCCCGTACCGGTCCCCCGTGGTGACGGCGACCGCCATCACCCGGAAGGTGGTGAGGTTGTCGGGGAGCTTCACCCGTGCGGTCGCCCGTCCGTCGGCGCCGGTGACCACCGAGCCGAGGAAGAAGGCGGTCGTCTGGAAGCGGGAGCGGAGCACGTCTCCGGCCTCGAGGCCACCTCCCTGGCCGGCGTTCCGCATCCCCTTGAGCGACCGGCTCTCCGCCTGCAGCACCTGCGCGGCGACATTGGCGAGGCCGCTCGCGAGGGTGAGCCCAAGTCCGCGCGGCGCGTAGAGGAGCGCGAGGGGGTCGGGGGTCTTGTACCCGGTGAGGGAGAGCACCCCTTCGTCGACGGCCCAGAGCGTCACTTCACTTTGCGCGGCTCCGGTCGCCGAGCGGGTCGAGAGCCGCACCTCGGCGGTGTCTCCGGGGCGATAGATCTCCTTCCCCGGCTCGACCGCGACCTGCAGCCGCTTCACTTCGGGCGTGACGCGGAGCTCGGCATACCCGACGCGGATCGCCGGGCGGCCCGGGTCGTCGAGGGTCCCCTGCGGCGCGCTCCGGCCCCGCATCACCACCACCGAGACGAAGACGTTCGGCGCGTCCTTCTCGGTGATCGGGAGCCGGATGCGGGTGGCGCCGTCGGTGATGCGGATCCGGCGCTGCTCCAGGATCCCCTCCCTCTCCACCGTGAACCACGCTTCGGCCTGGGTGAACGGTGAGGCGATGAGGATCGTCGCGGTGTCCCCCGGGGCGTAGCGGGTCTTGTCGGGGATGAGGTCGAGCTTGAAGCGCGACTCGTCATTCCACGGCACCCAGCCCCGCCCGGTGGCCCACCGGTAGAACGACGTCACCGCCGCGCGGCCCTTCGCATCCTTCGCGGTGAGCCGCACGATGTAGCTCCCCCCCTCGGCGGGGGTGAAGTCGCAGGCCACAGGCGTCGGGGCGGTCTTGAGCGAACAGCGCGCGACGGTGTCCTCGACCCACTCCCCCATCGACTCGCCGTATCCGCCCCGGTCGCGCCGCACCTGGTGCCACTCGCGCCGAATGATCGTTCCCTGCACCGCCACGTCCGCGACCTTCCGGCCGTCCGGCCGCACCGCGAGCACCTCGATCCGCTGCGGCTTCCCGCCGGTCCAGAAGTAGTCACCACCCGGGCGCGCCGCGACGTAGAACTCTGCCGGGTGCACCACCGCCGACGCCGCAGAGGCCACCACCTGGCGGTTCACGTCGGTCACCTGCGCCTCGATGACGACCCGTCCCGCGCGGCCGCGGGGAGGGGCCCCGACCGCGGCGACGACCGCGAGACGTCCCGCGGCGTCGAGGGTGTCGTTCCCTTCCGCCAACACGGCGGGGCTCCCGGCGGAGGCCGACTCGTTCTCCTCCCACCAGAAACCGCTGTTCCCCACGTACCACCCGTCACCGAGCCCCGGGATGTTCCAGGCGCCGAACCAGCTGGGCGCGAGCCGCGCGGTCCATCGCACCGCCGCGCGCCCCATCGGCGCGCCGAAGAGGTACCGCGCCTCGACCGTGGCACGGAAGGTGTCGCCCGGGAAGCGCGCGTTCGAGTCGGCGACGGTGTTCACGAGGAATTCCGGCGCCCGGTACTCGGCGATCCGGTAGCTCGTGCTCGCCGCCTCGCGCCACTGGCCCTGACGATGCACCTCCACCGCCACGGCGTAGGTGCCGAGCTTCGTCTCCGCCGGGACCTCGAACGAGTCGGCGGCGGTGCCATACGGAGAGAGCGGCAGCACCTTGGAGCGCACCGCCTCCCCTTCGCGGTCGCGGAAGGTGAGCTTCGCCGAGTCGCCGCGCGCCGGGGCACGAAGGGCGCCGAGGGTCCCGTCGCGGACGATGAGCTTGGCGAAGACCTTCTCCCCGGGGCGGTAGATGCCGCGCTCAGTGAAGACCGCCGCCGCCACCGGGAGCTTCCCGATCCCCCACGCGCTGTAGGCGTTGAACTGCCAGGGCGAGAGCTCATACCCAGATTCGTTGACGCCGAGGACCGCGCGGTCCGCCCCGGCTCGCGCCACGATGTAGGCGCCGCCGAGTCCGCCACCACATTCGTATTCACACTCGGACTCACCGTCGTCACCGAGGGCGCCGAGGGAGGTGAAGCGGACGAGCCCGTCGGCGTCGGTGGTGCCGGAAGCCATCACGGCCCCTTTCGCGCTCCGGAGCTCGACGGCGACCCCGCGGCGCGCCGCACCGTCGGCCATCCCGGTGACCCAGACCGTCGCTTCCGCACCGCCGGCGCGGCTGGTGATCCCGAGGTCGGTGACCTGCACGACGGCGACCCCGGACTCGTTCCACTTGGTGTTGGCACCCCGGACCTTGATCGCGTACGCCGCCGGTGGATTGCGTCGCGCGCCGTCGGGGAGCGGGAGGACCACGCCGGTCACCATCATCTGGTCCTTCGGCGCGGGGACCGGGAGGACGCGGACGGGGGTCGAGTCGAGCCGCGACCAGACGTCCCCCCAGTACCAGGGGCCGCCGCGGGTGAACTCGGGATAGAGCGAGTCGGGGATCTCGCGGATCGCGACGATGAGGGTGTCGGTGTTCACGTGGCGCACGGCGAGGGTGTGGAACCCCGTCCGCTCCACCACCATCCGCCCCCCGTCATAGTCGACCGAAGGCTCGTACCCGCCGGTGACGATCGTGGCGACCGGGTTCCCCGTCAGCCGCTGGCCGAAGATGTCGCGGAGCCCCGAGTCGACCACGATCGCGTAACCGGTGCGCGGCGTGAGCGCTGCCTCGGTGAGCGTCCAGCTGTTGCTCGCCCCGGCGGTGTCATCGATGGCGAGCGGGACGGCGGGGAGGATCTTCACGTGCTTCAGCACCTCGGCGCCACGCACCGGGGTGCTGAAGTTGAGCGTCGCCGGTCCCACCGGCCCGGTGGTGCGCGTCGACGCGAGGAGGGTCAGCGGGCGGTAGGTGCTGAAGCGATACCCGTTCTGCATCTCCGCCCCGAGGGTGTCGAACCAGGTCGGGAGGAAGAAGGTCGCCGCGCATGCGACCGGGAGGGGCTCGGCGGGAACGACCGCCACGATCCGGCGCAGCGAGTCGGCGCGCCGCTCCCGGTCCCATCCCCCCGCCTCACGGAACTGCCACGGCGCAGTGTCCGGGATCGGTCGCTGGTCGATCACGCGGAGCTTCACGGCCCGCGTCCCCCCGGTGCAGCTCCGGTCGGTCTCGATGTGGCTCCACTGCACCACCACCGTGGGCGTGACCGCCTGGCTCACGACCATCTGGAAGGTGTCCAGCGGGACCAGGTACTCGGGCTGCATCCCGCGCCCGATGGGGAGGGTCGCAAGCACCTTGGCGCCCCGCACGCGGAACTCGAAGCGATACGGGGCCGCGAGGCGGGCGCCGTCCATCGAAGTGAAGCTCGTGTCGATGGTGACGGTGTAGTTCGTCCCCGCCGTCAGGGGCCGGGACGGGGTGAAACGGAGCGTCACCGGATCCCGCCACTCGGCCCGCCCCGGGACCGCCGGGACGATCCGCAGGATCTTCGCGGGGTCGGCCGTGACCCCCTCGAGCGAGGCGGCGATCGGCCGGTCGAAGGAGACCGAGATCACGGCGAGGGGTCCCGCGTCGCCGCTGGGGAGTGCCTTGAGCACCTTGAGCGTGGCCGGCGGGTCTCCCACGAGAGCGGCGGACACGAGGACGAGGCCGAGAAGTCGCTGGGTGAGCATCGGGGGTCGGGTCAGGAGTGCGGAAGAACGGAGACACCGTAAGGTACAGCGCGCCGGAACGGAGCTGGTCGAGGCCCGACGGAGGCCAAAAAAGGCCCCGGAGGGGTGGGATCCCGTTTGTGACTTTTGACCCGGGATCGAAATTCGGGGGTGGCGGGGACCCACCCCGCTTTATAAGGTATAGAGACGTGGTAGCCCGTTCCCCCGGCCGGGGGAGGGACGCCGCTGGGCAGGACCCCTAGCCGTCGGGATCCCCCTGATCGCCGACTGCACTAAATCATTGTGAATGGCCGACTTCCGTCGGTTAGACACCCGGGGTGGTCACCCCGTGTTACTCCCGCAAGGAGCACCGCATGCGCCGTTCCTTCATCACGGGCTTGGCCCTTCTCCTCGGCGTGGCGAGTACCGCCACTGCCCAAGCGCCGAAGGGGGGCTCCGTGGAACTCGGCCTCTTCGGCCGCTACTCCATGTACTCCGACGCGTTCAACGCCGACGCCGGGATGGGGTTCGGCGGCCGCCTCGGCATCCATATGGGGAAGGGCTGGGCGATCGAAGGTGAGTACGCCACCGTCGCCTCCAACGTGACCGACCTCGACACCGAGGACATCACCGACCGTCCGCTCCGCCTCCGCGTGGCCAAGCACATCATGATGGGGGCGAAGAGCCGCTTCATCCTGGGCCTCGGCTACACCCGCGAGAGCTGGGACCTCCCGGCGACGGCGAGCGCCTCCGCGAGCGGCGCCGGCTTCCTGGCCGGCCTGCAGTTCGGGTTCGGCAAGATGCTCGGCCTCCGGATCGACGGCACGTACGACATGTTCGGCAGCGGCGGCCCGTTGGGTGAGGAGACCGGCGGGATCGCGGGTGCCAACGCCGGCCTGAACTTCTTCTTCGGCAGCTCCGGCCCCAAGGACCAGGACAAGGACGGCGTGCTCGACGAGGCCGACGCCTGCCCCGGGACCCCCGGTGGCGAGCGGGTGGACGCGCGCGGCTGCCCGATCCCGAAGGATGCCGACGCGGACGGCGTGATCGACGCCAACGACGCCTGCGCCGGGACCATGGCCGGTGATAAGGTCGACGCGAAGGGGTGCCCGCTCCCGAAGGACGCGGACGCCGACGGGATCGCCGACGCCGCCGACCGCTGCGCCGCGACCCCGGCAGGGACCAAGGTCGACGCCAACGGCTGCCCGGTGGACACCGATGGTGACGGCGTGGCCGACACCGCGGACCGCTGCGCCGGCACGCCGACCGGCGCCCCGGTGGACGTGAACGGCTGCCCCCGCGACGCCGACGGTGACACCGTCGCCGACAACGTCGACCGCTGCCCGGGCACTCCTGCCGGGACCGCCGTCGATGGCAGCGGCTGCCCGCTCCCCGACACCGACGGGGACAAGATCAACGACCGCGACGACAAGTGCCCCGGCACGCCGACCGGGATGCAGGTCGACGCCACCGGGTGCCAGAAGCTCTTCGACGCGACCGCGGGGAAGACCACGATGGTCCTGACCGGGGTGACGTTCCGCTCCGGCAGCGCGGTGGTCTCGCCGGCGGCGGGGAACGCCCTGAACCAGGTGGCGGACGCCCTGAACGCCAACCCGACGATCAAGGTCGAGGTCGGCGGCCACACCGACAACAGTGGTGCACGCGCCGGCAACCTGCGGATCTCGCAGCAGCGCGCCGACGCGGTCCGCAGCTACCTCATCAGCCGCGGCGTGGATGGTTCGCGCATCACGGCGAAGGGGTATGGCCCGGACCAGCCGCTGGTGCAGAACACCACTCCCGCCAACCGGACCCAGAACCGGCGCGTGGAGCTGAAGCAGGTCCCCTGATCGGGTGACCGATCGCGGGAGGGACGGGGGCACCGGGCGACCGGTGCCCCCGTTCCGTTCCGGGGAGTGGCGCCGCATCCCCGACCCACGTAGGCTCTGTGCATGGCCGCGCCCGTCCTCGACCCCGCCCGCCTCGCCAAACTGCATCGCCTCGGCGGGCGCGAGCTGGTGGTCCAACTCCTCGACAGCTTCCTCGCGGAGGCCCAGACCCGCCGCGCGGCGCTCCACGGCGCGGACACCGCGCAGGTCGGCGCGGTCGCGCACCAATTGGTGGCGGGGGCGGGACAGCTCGGCGCGGGCGCGCTCTCGGAGATCGCGCGCCAGGTCGACGAAGGGGTCCGTGCCGGCGACCCCGCCCTCCGCTCCACCCTGATCCCTCAACTCCATCTCGCGTTCGACGAGGCCGTCCAGGCCCTCGAGCACGCCCGGGAGACCGCGTGACCCGTCATCGCCTCGCCGTCGTCGAAGACAACCCCGACAACCGCCTTCTCCTCCAGGCCCTCCTCGACGACAAGTACGACATCGACGAGTACGAGGATGGGCCGAGCGCGCTGGCGGGGATGGCGGCGTCCCCCCCGGCGCTGGCACTCCTCGACATCTCGCTCCCCGGGATGGACGGCTCGGAGGTGCTCCGCCGTCTCCGCGCGACGCCGGCCCTCGCCGCGACCCCGGTGATCGCCCTGACCGCGCATGCGATGTCCGGGGACCGGGAGCGCTTCCTCGCCGAGGGGTTCGACGGCTACGTCACCAAGCCGATCGTGGACGAAGAGATCCTCTACGCGGCGATCGCCGCGCTCCTCCCCAGCGCGTGAGAGGCCCCACTCGGCGTCCCCCGCAGGTGGTGACCCTCGCCGGGTTCGGCGTGGCGATCCTCCTCCTCGCGATGGCGGGCGGGGTGAGCTGGCGCACCCAGCAGTCGTATCAAGCGGGGGTGGCGCTCACCGCACACACCTATGAAGTGCTCGACATCGCACAGCAGCTCTCCTTCAACCTCCAGCAGGCAGAGGCGGGGGCGCGCGGGTACGCGCTGAGCGGGCTCGCGGGGCTCCGCTCCAACACCGGCCGGAACGTCTCCCGGCTCCCCCGGCTCTTCGACTCGCTCCAGGCCCTCGTCGTCGACAACCCGCTGCAGAAGAGCCGCCTCGACACGGTCGCCCCCAACATGAAGGAGCGGATCGCGCTCATTTATCGCCTGATGGACGCGCGCGACTCCACCGGGCGCGCCTCCGTCGAAATGGCGAGCCTGGTGGCGCAGGGGAACCAGCTCTCGACCAACATCCGCCGGGTGATGGAGAGCTTCGCGGCCGAGGAGCGGCGCTACCTCGATGAGCGGTCGCGCAGCACCGAGCAGCGCGGGATGGTGGCGCTCTTCACCGTCGCCGCCGCGCTGGTCCTCGCCGTCCTGATCCTCGGCGCCGCCACCTCGGTGACGCTGCAGGAGCTGGCGGAGCGGCAGCGTGCCGAGCGGGCGCTGCAGCAGGAGGCGGAGCGGCAGGCGGTGATGATCCAGCTGCAGCAGGCGATCGCCACCGCCAAGGCCGACGACGTCGGGGTGCTCGACCTGATCGTGGACCAGGTGATGGCGCTGACCTCGGCGACCGGTGCCGCGCTCACCTTCGTCGACGGGGACGTCCATGTCGCGAAGACCGCGCGCGGGGACCTCCTTTCCTGGGTCGGGGTGCGGAACCCCCTCGCCAACAGCCTCTCCGGGAGCGTCCTCGCCAAGCGGGAGCCCGAGGTCATCCAGGACACCCACCTCGACCCCCGGGTCGACCGCTCCATCTCCGACAAGCTCGGCACCCGCTCGACCGCCCTCCTCCCGATCGTGTCGGGGGACAAGGGGGTGGGGGTCCTGGTCGTCTCGTCGAAGGTCCCGAACGCCTTCGGCACCGATGACCTGGCCGCGCTCCAGATCATGAGCGGCATCCTCTCGGCCGGCGTCACCAACGCGTCGGCGTTCGAGGCGAACGAGCG
>Ga0164309_10001241_pt1 | contig 12704 bp, 9 predicted proteins | sample Whisoiple_247_MG_FD_109984 | JGI IMG/M metagenome (GOLD analysis project Ga0164309, IMG submission 109984) | Soil microbial communities amended with fresh organic matter from upstate New York, USA - Whitman soil sample_247_MG | ecosystem: Environmental > Terrestrial > Soil > Unclassified >... | reverse complement strand
GCCGGCCCGACCTTCTGCGTTCCGGGCGCGGAACGCTGTGACGGTCACGACATCGTGCGCTGCGACGAGCAGGGCGAGCGAGAGCTCATCGCGCAGTCCTGCCTGAGTGCGGAATGCCAAGTTCGTGACGGCACGCCCGTTTGTACGAAGACCCAGTGTACCGCGGGCTCGGCGACGTGTGATGGAACCGTGGCGACCCAATGCAAGGCTGACGGTTCCGGACCGGAACCGGGCGGGCTCGACTGCGCCAAGAGCGACCAATACTGCGTCGACGGTACGTGTCACGATAGGCTTTGCACCGCCAACGCGAAGTCGTGCAAAGGCGGCGACGTCTACTTGTGCGCTCCGGATGGGCGCAGTCTCTCGCTCTCCGAAACCTGCACGAACAACGAGGTCTGCGATGGCGAGTCGGCCACGTGCGTAGCACGCTCGTGCACACCCAATCAGAGCACATGCAACGGAACGCGCGTTTCCACGTGTAATTCGAGCGGCACTGACTGGCTCCCCAATACGGTCGATTGCGCCGATCAGGATTTGGCTTGCTTCGCGGGCGCATGCCGCAAACGCGACTGCATCCCTTCAACCACGTTCTGCCAGGACGAAAGCGTCTATCAGTGCGATCCCACCGGTGCGAGCAGCTCGCTGTCCAAGGCCTGCCGCCCGGGCTACGAACACTGTGAAGTCACTCCCGCTGGGCTATACGCGTTCTGCGTGGCCAATGCCTGCACCGCGGGTCAACAGCTGTGCGACGGTGACGTGATCAAGGTTTGCAACGCGGACGGCTCGTTGCCCACCGCTGGAACCTACTGCAAAAAAGACGAGTTTTGCGAAGACGCGCAGTGTAAACCGCGAGGTTGTGTACTCAATTCGGTGTTCTGCAAAGACAACGGCGTGTACACCTGCGAGCCGACTGGGCCATCGTTGTTTCAGCAGTGCGATTCGACGACCGAATGCGTTTCGGTCATCCCCGATCTCCAATCGACGACCGAACTCCACGCTCCGTTGGCCAGCTGCGTACCCTTCGCGTGCCCGCCGGGGCAAACGGGATGTGCAGCCAACCAAATCGGTACCTGTGACTCGGACGGCCACGTAGCCACGGTGACGACAGACTGTGCGGCAGCCGGCCAGGTCTGCACGAGCACCGGAGCTTGCGCGGCGAACGTGACCGAGACGATCGGTCACGACGAAACCAAAGTCGTTCTTTCCGGGAGTAGCCCGTACGTAGCAGACGTCGTCGATGTTCGGTCAGCTCGTCGGTTGACGATGCTCCAAGCGTGGCTCGCGGTCCCAGCTCCGAGTGACGTGCGCTGGATCGTCTATGAGCAGGTCGACAATCAGTTCCTGCTTCGGGCCGACAAGACGACGTCTGTCGCGAGCAGCACCGCCGGCTTCGTCAGCTCCGGTCCGCTGAATTATCGCCTAGAAGCGGGTAAGCGCTACGCTCTGGGCGTGTCGGTGCCGACTGGCAGCGTCGCCTTCATCTCCGACACACCTTGGCTCGCCGCGCTCTCGTTGGGCCCTGCGATCGGCAGCGTCAGCAACCCTTCCGATCCGGCGAGCTTCGACATTTCGTCCCAGTACTCGCCCTATGACGTGTGGTACATGACGCTGACGACAGAGGCGCCTTAGCGAGCACGCGCGCACAAGCCGCCCCTAGGCAAGACGGTGGGCACTTGGAAGCCGACGGTGATCGAGCCGAGGTTCACCTGGTGTTCACCGGCAGTCAGCGGTTGGCCGAAGCTGCAGTCTGCGTGGGCAACGCCGCAGTCTGCGGTGCAGGCCGTGCCGGGTGCTGCGGTGTTCGCCACGCAGAAATTTGCTTCGACTTCGAACCCGGGACTCGAGCCGATGGTGCACGAGGCTTCGACGACTTTGGAGCAACTGCTGGAAAGACAGCCGCCACTTTGGACCGTGACCTGCAGTGGATCGCCCGCGCGGAGCACCTCGCCGTCGCCTGATTTCGTGCCGCGGACGCACAACTCGGCCGCGTCCACGTGCGCACACGTGGGTTCTGGCTCGACGCTGACGTAATTCCAACCGCACACGTGATCGATACAAGCAAAGCCGTCCGCGTTCGGACAGTCGCACGTCGAGCCACCCTCGGTCTCGCAAGCGAGTTCGCGGACCTTGCTTCGCTGCGCCAAATACGAGGAGAGATCCGCGTCATTTCTAGCGATTAGATCGCGGGTGCAACCACAGCTCGACTCGGGAATGCGCTGACCGCAGTCAGCTGCGGAATCGCATTTCTGCACGCTCGCAAGGGTCGACTTGAGCTCGCTCAGTCGATCGGCGCACGAGACACCCGGACTCGGACAGTCACGCGCGGTGCACGCGACGTCTCCGCTGGCCATGCACGTGCAGGTGTTACAACCGTCGTTCGAGACCTGTTGCCCGACCAGGTAGGTCTTACCGTCGGCCGTCGTGCACCCCTGGTCGATGGGGCCGCAGTAAACGAGCGTGCACTGGATCCCGCCTCGTTCATCGCACGAGCAGGTATTGCAGCCGTCACCCGCAGGGAACCTTTCCCCCTGTGCGTAGTGTTTCCCGCTGCTTTCGCAGCCACCGCCGTTGGTCTCGACAGACCCGGAGCACCCCGCGAACGCTCCCAGGAGCCCGATGAGCCCCAATGCCATGCCTGCCGACCAGGTGCGATCCTTGCGCATGGCCCGGTTCAAGCACGAGCCGTGCCGCCAAAAAAACGCCGTACTTTCGCGGCTGGGAGCGCTGCTAGGGTGATCCGCGGGTCCGGTTGTGCCGAACTGTGCCGCTCCGCTCGTGACCTCGAGCCCGTCGACCAATCGAAGGGCGGCTCAGCGCGCAGCGCTCTGCCGCGCTTTGCGTGCACGCTTTTCCTCGTACATCAGGGCATCGGCTTTGACCAACAAGGCTTCGATGCTCTCTGGTCGTGCCGAGTCGTAGAGCGTACCGCCCACGCTGACGGAGAGCCGGAAGCGCTGGTTCGGCTCTTGGTTGCGCGACGCGATCGCGGCTTCGATACGCCGTGTGAATAGCACGAGCTGCTCCGAGGTCGCCTCGGGCAGTAGCGCGACGAATTCATCCCCACCCAAGCGAGCCACGACATCCGATGCGCGAAACGTCGCGCGCAATACGCCGGCAGTGTCTTGCAGCGCGTGGTCGCCCTCTTCGTGTCCGAGCTGGTCGTTGATTTGCTTCATGCCATTCAAGTCCAAGAAGAACAGCAAAGCAGAGCCACGCGCGCGATCCGTCTGCTGAATGATCAGGCGCGCAAGCTCGAGAAAGCCCCGCCGATTGTATAGCCCCGTGAGCTCGTCGCGAATCGACAGATTGCGAATTTCTTCCGCCCATTTGAGCGTGTCGGCGCGCGCCCGCTCGCGCTCCACGACGCGCCCGAGCTGGGTGCCGATGTTGCCCATCAACGTCAACAAGCGCAGGTCGGGTTCCTCCGTGCGCTCGGAATAGAACTCGAGCACCGCCACGACCTCGTTGCCGATCAACACCGGAAAGGCAAAGCCGCTGCGAATTCCAGCCTCGCGAGCGGTGCGCGCGCGCAAGTACGAACTCTCGCTCTCCAAGTCGTTCAGCCACGTCGCGAGGCCGGACCCGAGCACTTGACCAATCATGTCATCGTCGGCAGCGAATTCGAGCGCCGCGCTCTGCTCGCGGAAGTTGGCGAAGCGCGCGGACTCTTGGTTCCACCAGCCGGAAGTGCGGAGGACCTCGCCATGCCGGACGTACACGTGTCCGATCGGCCAGCCCATGAACGCGCAGACGCGGTGCAGACAAATCTGGAACGCCTCTTGTGTGGTTTGAGCAGAATTGGCGGCCGCGGCGATGGCCTGCAAAAGCTCCACGCTCGCCGCTTCCTCGTTCACGAGCACCGTTTGCTCGAGCAGGGCGGCTTCGGTCTGCTTGTGGCTCGTCACATCATAGACCAGCACCACGCCCGCGGTGACTCTGCCGGCTTCGTCGCGGACGGGTACGATATCGAGCGCGTACGTCTTCGGACCTCGCACGACCTCGAAACTCTGACTCTCTCCGTTCAAGGCCGCGCGATAGCGCGCAGCAAGCGGCGCGAAATTTTCCGGCTTTGCTACGTCCGCGAGCGTCTTTCCGATCAGCACCTCGTTCGGAAACCCGACGCTTTGTAACAGAGCTTCGCCGTCGGCCAGCAGGTAACGCAGGTCGTGGTCGAAGACCAAGACCGCTCCGTTCGGCAGATTGCGAACGACGGTACGAAACAAAGCTTCGCTCGTGACCAGCGCCTGGCGCGCCGCGCGAGCGCGGGTATTTTCACGCCCCACGCTCACGACCGCCTGAACCGTGCCGGACGGATCGCGGATCAGCGACGAGTTCACGCGAAACGATTGTTCCGCCAATCCTGGAAGCCGGCGAATCAGCTCGATGTCGCGAGTCTGCTCACCGGCAAGCGCACGCATCGCCGGCGTACTGTCTGGCGTCAACCGCGTTACGCCGTCGGCACAGAATAAGCCGTACTCGGCGAGCCTCGCGTCCGTTTCGGCGACCGCCTCCGGACGGCCATGCAGCGCAGCAGGGTTTGCGTACAACACCCGGCCGTCAGCAGCAGTGATGACCACCGAGTCCGTCATGGCGTCGAGCGCCGCGCGGAGCAGTTCGGCCGGCGCGGGAGCTCTGCGCTCGAACCTCTCAGCGTCGGCCGGGGAAGTTACCGGCTGCGCGCCGGAGGGCTCAGTACGCGAGTTCGACACAGGAGCATGCCAGTATGGCGCCCAGCAACTGGCAAGTGAAGCCGGCAAGAACAGGCAGCTTTTGCTTCAGTTGGGTGCGCGGCAGCCAACAGTGTGGCGCTCTTGCATGCGGCGCCTTCCATACATATCCAGACATCACCCCAAATCCGCCTCCGCGGCCGCGAGCAAGCCGCGGTGTCCATCATGAGTCCGAACCGGGTGTCTCCGGGGCATGAGGGACACCGAGCCTCAGCCGATAAGCCGCGTAAAAATCTCATTCGGCGGCCCGGAAACCGACCGGCACGTTCCAAGCGCCGACAGGACTTTTGGGCGCTGCTTACAAGTCGTGCGATTCGCCGTCATTGCGGATAGCATGGTTCGTGCGGAGGTGGAGTTGAGCGAGTTGCACGACGCCGAGCGAAAAATTCAAGTGCTCGAGCGAAAACTCGCCGACTTGGAGGCTCAGCTCGACGAACGTCGAGTCAGTCGCTACTCGACCGATCCGCGACTCAATCGCTTGTTGGGCGATCCAGTCGTACTCGCGACCTTTCCACATCTCATTCTGGTGCTCAGTCGAGAGCTGCGGATTCTGTACGTCAATCGCGCTGAAGCCGGGCAAAACGCCGCGGATTTCATCGGTACTGATTGTTTGATTTCGATCCACGCCGACGACCGTGAACGCTACAGAAGCTTGTTCGAGCACTCTTGGCAAACAGGCGAGCCGGCAAGCATCGAACTGCGTTCCATTCTCGGCAACTGGTGGGACTCGCGCCTGGTGCCCATCCGTGATGCCGGTGAGGTCGTGTTCATGCTGATATCCAGCACGGAAGTGACGGCGCGCAAGGCTCAAGAGCAGGCCTTGCGTGAGCGGGAGAGCAGCGCACGCTTGTCCCTGCTCTCGAGTGGCGTAGGCACTTGGACGTGGTGGCTCCGCCGAAACGAGCTGTACTGGGACGAAGCCCTGTGCGCGATTTTCGGCGTGGAGCCGAAGGATGCCCCCCGGAGTCGCGAAGAGTATTTGGAACTAGTACACCCCGAAGACCGCGCGGAGGCGATCGAGACCATCGCTCGCTACGTCGAGACGGGGGTCTACGATGGAATGGCGTACCGCATCGTGCGTCCGGATGGAGCAGTGCGACACGTAATCGCAAAGGGGGTCGCCCAGTTCGATGAGCAAGGTCTACTCGAAGCACTGCGCGGCGGCGTGCTCGACGTGACCGAGCGCAAAGAGCTCGAAGCCAACCTCGCTCAAGCGCAGCGTATTCAAGCCGTGGGCCGCCTGACCGCCGGCATCGCACACAACTTGAACAACGCCCTCAGCGTGATTTTGCCGAACGTCGCCGAGTGCCGAGAGCTCGCCGCGGATCCGCTCGCGGCGCGACTGGCGGACATCGAACATGCGTCGGTGAGGGCCGCGGAGATGGTGCGGCAATTGATGCTGTTCGCGCGCCCACAGGACAACGCGATGCGCAGCGCGTTCGACCTGACCGACGCCGCGCGGCGAATCGTCGACATGTGTCGCTCGACCTTCGATCGCAAAGTTCAGATCGAGCTCATGCCCGCAGAAATCCCGCCTGCATTCGGAAATTCCGGGCAAATCGAGCAAGTTTTATTGAACGTTTGCCTGAATGCGCGCGACGCGCTGCAGGAGCACGAGCGCGCGCAGCCTAGCCTCCGTGTGGAGTTCTCTAGCCCCGTATCGGGACGAGTGTGCGTGAGCATCACGGACAACGGCGTGGGCATGACCGAGGCCGTTCGCGCGCGCATGTTCGAGCCTTTCTTCACGACCAAAGAAATGGGACGCGGGACCGGGCTCGGGCTGTCCAGCGCTTACGCAATCGTCACCGATCACGGTGGCACGATTCAGTGCACCACGCGTCTGGGCGAAGGAACGCGCTTCGATATCGAGCTGCCGGCCGCGTCGGTGCCCAAGCAGACTCCAGCGGCACCCGAACGGCGACCGGTGCCCGTCGGCACCGAGGCCATCCTGGTCGTCGACGATGAATCCGCCGTGCGCCGCGTATTGCGCAGTATGTTGGAACGCAGCGGTTTTCGGGTGATCGAATGTGAAGATGGCGCGCAGGCCCTCGCCGCCCTGGAGCACGGAGCGCGCGTGGATGCGGTCTTGATCGATCGCTCGATGCCAGGCCTGTCGGGAGAACAGGTGATCGAGCACATCTGGGAGCTCGGAATTCGTCTGCCCATCTTGGTCCTCAGCGGGCACTCGAGCGTGGAGATACGGAACCCCAACGTGCGAGCCGTGCTGACCAAACCGATCACGCGTGAGGCGCTCATTTTCGAAGTACGTCGTGCGCTCGATCAGCGCACGCCCCGCGCTCACTAGCCGCTCGAATAGCCCTCACGGGCAGAATTGCACAGGGGCGTCGAGATCCCGCCCTTTCAGGATCGGACTATACTTCTTCGGCTTGCCCCAACTGCACGCAGCACCGAAGTCGACGCCGGTGTCCGTATATTCGCTCATGAATACCGGTTTTTGATGGTCGACGTACACGGACACGTCTGCGCACCACCCCTGGTCGAAGCAATCTTCGGTGAGTACCCAATCGAAACTGGGTTCTAGCTGCTTTGCAAGCTCGGGCGCGTTCTTTTGCCCAATGTTCAAGCCACGGGCGTGCGCCTCACCGGCGAGCCAATTGGCGTAGTCGATGCCGTCTTTCTCGGTCAGCGGAAAGCCCGACTTCGCGGCGTACACATCCATGTTGTCAGGCTCGATGCCGTCGAACCCCTTTTGCTGACAGAGGTCGAGGCGCTGCGCCATGATCATGCGCAGCGCCTCGGCCCGAATGTCCACGAAACGTTCGCCTGGCCACCCCGGATACTCGTTGCCGAGCACGGCCGCCGGAAAGCTCTTTGCATCCGGTCGCCAATCTTCGAAACTGCCGACGCTCAGGTAACAGATCACCTTTCGGCCCTGAGCGTGCAGCGCCTTCACGACGCCCTCGTCGTTGTCGAAGCCGTCGATGTCGTACACGCTGGCGTTCACCGTTTGGTCGATGGTGCCGGTCAATTGCCACTGCCAATTCGTGCCAGGACTCGGCTTCCAATACATTTCGGTGCCGGAGGCTCCAGCAGCGCCGGCTGGCATCGCGTCTCCACCCTCGCCTCCTCGACCTGCCGGCCCGCCGCTCGCGGCGCCAGCTCCAAACCCTCCAGTCGAAGTCCCCGGGCTCGCGCCGGCCTGCTCACTGGGCCCAGCAGTGCCACCCGCTGCCATGCTGGAAATCCCCCCTTGCCCACTGCCCGCTCGCTCGGTTCCCGCACTGCCAGCGGCGGCGTCGGGGGCTCCGACTCCTTTGCTGGAGCACCCGAGCATCGCCGCGAGAACCATCATGACCGAGGCGGGGCACGTGTACCGAGAGCATGGGACCCGAAAATCGGACATGCGCGATCCTCGCAGATTTTCGGATCAGCGATGATCGCAAATCGCCTGAGTGTGCCAGTGTGCCAGTGTTATCGACCGGAAATGCCGCTCAATTCCGCAAGAAGCGTTGGCCTAGCTCTTGCTCCTAGCCCAAACATGAACCGCTATTGGTTGCTCACCGCGTGCATGACTCAGCTGCTCCTGGCTTGTGGAGGGGACGTGCGACAAACGGGCAAAGGGGGTGACGCCGGTTCAGTCACCGCAGCCGGCGGCCCCCCGTTCATGAGTGGCGGCAACACGAGTCGCTGCTCTGCCTACGAGGGCTGTGGCGGCGGTCGCAGTGCCAATGGCGGCAGTGCCAATGGCGGCAGTGCTAGTGGCGGCAGCGCCAATGGCGGCAGCGCCAATGGCGGCAGTGCCAATGGCGGCACGGGCGGCGCGACGGTGTGCTGCGCCGCGGCTCCAGTGTGCGCCGCCAATGAACGACAAGCTGAAGCCTCGGAGTGCCCGGGACAAGCATCGTGTCATCAAGTGACGATCTGCTGCTCATCGATTTGGTGTGTCGCGAACGACGGATCAGGTGGTGTCGGCGGGTCGAGCGGCGGTGCAACACACGATTGTAACGGCATCCAGTGCACCGCAACGCAAGCGTGCGTTGCCTATCGCACCCTAGGCGGCGCACTCTTTTTGGCTGATGGAGGGACATGCCCGACCGGAATGCACCTACAAGGCGAGCATTGCGAGCAAGACTTCGCCTATCGGTGCGCCGATCTCCACGACGCTTGTCAGAATCAAGCGGTGTCGTGCGCCTGCGCGCAGGGCGTGTGCCCGAGCGGCTATTCGAGCTGCTCGCAATCACAACCGACGGCGGACATTTCTGCGCAGCTCATCTGCCAGCAATTGGCTCCGTAGCCTCGCGAGCCGGAGTGAACTCGCTTCCGCAAACCGCCTCGTGTCACGCTAGCGCTGACGGAGGCTGACCATCGGGCGGCGTACGGAAAGTCTCGCTCGGCCCGCAGTTCGTGCGTGGGTCACCGGATTGGGCCGAAAATGCGCGCTGTGAAGCGCTCCCTGGCACGCGCACATCATCGACGAGTCTCACTAGCGACACCGAATTTAGTTAGGCTTGCTCGCGCGGCGATGTCGCGTTGAACTGTCGTTCGATGACCGAGCCCCGCCGTCACTTTTCGATGCTGCGCGACTTTCGTGCGGCGGACTTCTTTACTTTGGCGAACGGCTTGGCCGGTTCCGGCGCGATCCTCGCTTTCATGCGCTACTGCGCGGGTGAAGAATCGTTCTTCTTCTGGATCGGCACGGCGTTGTTGCCCGTCGCATTGGCGATGGACATTCTCGATGGTCGCGTCGCGCGGTTGCGCAATGAGACGTCGCCACTCGGGCAAGAGCTGGATTCGCTTGCCGACGTCGTATCGTTCGGCGTCGCTCCGGCCGCGATGGCCTTCGCCGCCGGGCTGCGCGGTGAAGGTGACGCGCTGTGTTTGATGTATTTCGTCGCGTGCGGGATCAGCCGGCTGGCGCGCTACAACGTCACCGCTGCCACGCTCTCCGCTGGAACGGGCAAGGTGCGCTACTTCGAGGGCATGCCGATCCCCAGCAGCCTGTTGCTCGTCACGCTGTGGGCAATCCTCTTTGGAATGGGACATCGGGGGGCCGCATTGCCGCTGTCGGTTTGGCAACTCGGTCCCATTGCACTCCACCCCTTGGCTCTGCTGTACGTGGCACACGGCAGCGCGATGATCAGCAAGACCTTGCGCATCCCCAAATTGTGAGCAACCGCGACAGCGGCTTTGCTTGCAAGGCGAGCAGGAAAACGTTCGGACCTCGGTTGGGACTAACAGTGGGCTCGGGGACACGCATTGCTTCGTTCCGTGGGAGCCGTGCGGCATCTAGCAGGATCAGTCGCGGCACGCCGAACTCGCCGTCGCGCGCTGCCAAGCAAGCGACGAACTTCAGCGGCTCAATGCGGCGACGCGACGCACACGATCGCGGCGCTGCAATCAGCGGCGGTCATGACGCACGTCTGCTCGAGCTCAGCGGTGTCTGGGGCGACCTGCACCCGCGCGTCGCACGCGCTCTTGCATGCAGAAAGCCAAACGTCGTCGATCGCGCCATTTTCGGCGCACAGCGCCTTCACGTGTGCGCACACGGCCACGCAATCGACAGACTGCCCAGTGCTCCCAGCGCCGCTGCTGGCGCCGGCTCGCGCGCTCGAGCTCCCACCGGAAGAGGCGCCGCCGACGGCGCTCATCGAGCCACCATTCGGAGCGCCGGCGCTTGCCGGACCACTGGTTGAGCCGTCACCACACGAGAGTGCCAGGGCCGCTGAACAGCCAATTGAAATGCACAGGCGCCAAGTGTGCGATTTCTTCATCCTATCAAGCTAGGGGAGTCGCTGCGACTTCACAAGCCGCCGCGCCGGAACGCGACGCCGAAGGCTGCGCCGCACTTTGCCCGCTCCCGCGTGACCATCAAATCAAGATCTCGAAAGTCGCGCTCAGGCTCGGCAAAAGGCCTTGGCATGTCGACACCGACGCGGTTAGCGTTCGCACGGAGCGATGTCGAATTGGCTTTCGTTGGGCCTGGTTTGCCTAGTGTTGCTGGGATTCGCCTACGCAATGCGGCGCGCAAATGAGCTCTTCGCGCTGAGCGCACGCGACGGCAAGCTCGAGCTACGGCGCGGCCGTCTCTCGCCAGCACTGTTTTCGGAGTTCGCGGACATCGCCGCACGCGAACGGCTCGATGGCACGGAGATCCGCGCGCTCAATGAATCCGGCTCACCGCGCTTGATGTTGCGCGGCGTGTCGAACCCAGCGGCCGAGCAAGCGCTGCGCAACGTGCTCGGCCGCTACCCAATCGCGCAGATCCGGACGGGGCGTCTGCGCGCCCGCTGAGCGCCCACCGCTGCCGATGGCGCTCACAGCCGAGCTGCTCGGCGAACGGCTGGGCGAGTCGCGTGCCCGAAGCGAAGGCTCCTGACGCCCTAGCCGGGCTCGCGTTCGTCTGACGCTTCAGCGAGTCGTGCACGCTCGGCAATACGCTGCTGAACGCGCTCGACCGAGCGCTTTCCGCCAGCCTGAATGTACGGTCCGAGTTGCCAGATCTGGTTCTCGTGTTTGGGATCGTTGGCCCATTCGTCCCAACCCGAGTCGCGTCGAAACTGACCGAGCAGCCCCGAGGCCACGATGTCCGGTTCGTTAACGGGCTGTCGCTGGTCGCGATCTGGACCGACGTAGATCGCGTCTTCTTTGCAGTACAGCTCGCACATGAAGCAGGTTTGACAATGCTCCACGCGCGCGCCGACGGGCACGCGCTCCGGCCCGGGCTCGAGCACGTTCGTCGGGCAAACCTCGACGCAGCGGTTGCAACCGGTGCAACGGTCACGGACTATCAACTCAAACATGGCTGGGCCTCCATTGTGCGCGCTCTTCGGATCTGGTCCACACCTCGTCGAGGCCGCCAATCAGTAGGCGCCGCGCTTGGTCCGCCTTCTGTTCGGTGATGTCTTCGCGTTGGTGCATGCCGCGACTTTCGTCGCGAGTGAGCGCCGCCGTGTAGCAAAGGCGAGCCGTGGCGACGACACTCGCAGTCTCGCGCGCGAGCACCGCGTCCGCACCAAGCGCGTGGTCATGGTCGCGAAGCTCCCGCCAAGCCGACTCGAGGATGCCCAAGGATTTTTGCAGTTTTTCGCCCGAGCGAAACACGTTCTTGTCGAGTGGCAGAATTTCGTCCTGCGCCGCTTTGAGCACGCTGCGTCGATCCACCGGCTTCGCGCTGCCGCGCGGGCGTAGCCCAACGGTGCCTTGCGCGCGAACCTTGGAGCCGAGCCGACGGCCACGACGGTGCGCAAGCGCCGCGGCTCCCGCGCCAGACAGCAAGCCCGAAGTCAGCGCCCAAGCGGAATTCGGTGAGCCGCCGCCGCTCGTCGCGCCGGCGATCAGCTCGCGCGTCGCCGTATCGCCCGCGGCGAACAGACCCGGGATCGTCGTCTCACACTGTTCGCCCACGATGCGGAGTCCGCCCGTGCCGCGAATGGTTCCCTCGGGGAAGAGTTTGACCTCGAATGGCTTATCGTAAACGTCGGTGATGCCCTTGCGCACGAAAGGCAAGAGCGTCATCGGCTGGATTTGCGGCAAGACCTTGCGCAGCCCGTCCGGACATTCATTCAGCAACGCGTACACTGGACCGTTCACCAGCGCTCGCTCCAGCACGTAGTTCGTGGGCAGCACGTCGAGCTCGTCGCCGTTGGCGTCGAAATAGCGCGCCCACGAATAAATCAGCGTACGGGTCGAGTTCCAACGCGGTGAGATCGAGTACTCGTTCGAGAACTCCATGCCCGAGAGCTCGGCGCCCGCTTCGATCGCCATCAGGTGACCGTCACCGGTGTTGGTGCTGCTGCCGAGGAGGCCGCCGAGAAATCCCGCGCCGCCAGTCGCTAGAATGACGCCACCCGCACGCGCCGTGTACGCGCGATGTTCTTGGCGTCTCACACCGTTCACGCCAGCCACGGAGCCGTCGTCGTGAAGTAAGAGCTCGAGTGCCGGACTTTGATCGAGGATCGTGACTCCAGCGTCCAACGCGGCGTTGCGTAGCGCACGCAAGTATTCCGGGCCGCGCAG
>Ga0164309_10001238_pt1 | contig 12730 bp, 8 predicted proteins | sample Whisoiple_247_MG_FD_109984 | JGI IMG/M metagenome (GOLD analysis project Ga0164309, IMG submission 109984) | Soil microbial communities amended with fresh organic matter from upstate New York, USA - Whitman soil sample_247_MG | ecosystem: Environmental > Terrestrial > Soil > Unclassified >... | reverse complement strand
TGCGAGCAGCTGCGGTGAGCTCGCGAACCATCCCGAAGTGGCTGGAGATTGCGTACACCTACGAAGGGCTGCGCGAGATCCCGGGCGCCCAGACGGCGCCGTTCATCCGTCGATGGCTTGATGAGCTTGGCGCCTGGTGGCACGACGATGAAACGCCGTGGTGTGGTGTTGCGATGGGCGCATGGATGAAGCAGGCGGGCGAATCGCTGCCGAAGGACTGGTATCGCGCCCGCGGCTGGCTCAACTGGGGAGTGCCGCTATCAGCAGCAGAATTCGGCTGCGTCGTCGTCTTCAATGGCGGCCCGAAGCGCCCCGGTGCAGGTCATGTGGGAATAGTCGCTGGGCAGGATGCTCAGGGTCGCCTGGTGGTCTTTGGCGGCAATCAGGGAAACAAAGTCGGCTTTGCCCCATTCGACCGCGATCGTGTGCTCGGCTACCGGTATCCGGCCGGGAAGCTGGCCCCGATCGCGCCGCTCCCTCTTTTCGCATCTGCAACCGGTGCCGTGAGCACCAACGAGGCCTGACGTGAACAAGTTCTGGAAAAAGCACGGCACCAAGGTACTTGGGTTCCTGGTGATGCTCGTGAGCTTCATTGCGACCCAGAAAGAGAAGATCACCCCGCACCTGTCGCCCTCCGGCGCCTTCTGGTTCGAGCTGGCGATGAGCTTCTACGATTACTCGATGCTCGGCGCCGGCGCGCTGATCATGAAGCGAGGCTGGACGAACTCGAAGGTCCTGCAGGGCGGCCTGATCATCCCTCCGCCCGCGCCTGAGACGCTACGCTGATGCCGCTGCCATTCATCGCGCCGCTGCTGCTGCGCCTGCCCTGGCTGAAGTGGGTGGGCATCGGCGTGCTGGCGGTGGCGCTGATTTCCTTCGGCCTCTACTTCCGGAGCCTGCAGGTCGATTCGGCCAACCTGAAGGCTGCCGAAAAGGCGACGAAGGCCGCGCGCGCCGACCTCGACACCGAAAAGGCCGCCCGCATTTCCGATGCGATCAAGTACACCGCGAAGGTGCGCGAGGAGCAGGAGCGGTCGCAGCGCTACGCCAAGATGGCCGGCGAAATGCAGACCATGTACGAGGATCTGGCCAAGGCCGTTGTCGGGGCCAAGATCACGAAGGAAAGCGAGGTAAAGCCCAATGAAGCTGGCATGTGCACTGTCACTACTCGCAATGACACTTACCGGCTGTGCCACAACGCAGCCTGGAGCCTCGACCCCGCCGACCGTGCCGCGTGCGAAGCCAGTGCAGGCAATGCAACCAGTGGGCGCCTGGTGCCTGCTGCCCCCGCGGTTCAGCCAGCTCATTGACCCGCTGGATCAGGCTGCGGAGGAGCTGAACTGCGACGCGGTGAACGCGAAGCGCGCGAACGAGCTCAGGGCGAAGCACGCCGCGCTGGTGGAGTGGATCAACGCCGAGTAGGTGTATCCTCGCCCAGCGGCACATACACGCAGGGACGCACGCATGCTCATCCGGATTGACCGCTTCGCCGGCATTCGCCCCAAGGTCAGCCCGCGCCTGCTGGGCGACGCCGAGGCCACCGCTGCCGATAACTGCCGGCTCTACTCCGGCAAGCTGAAGGCCTGGCGCCTGCCCACCAGCACGCAGGCGATCGGCACCAACTCCCTGCGGTACTCCAACGCCTTCGACAACGCCGCCTGGACGAAGACCGGCACCACGGTGACCGCCAATGCCGCGGTAGCGCCGGACGGCAGCACGACGGCCGACAAGATCGTGGAAACGGCCGTCACCAGCGCGCACATCGCCATCCAGAGCGTGGCGAAGCTCGCGGCCGCCGAATCGTGGTGCTTCAGCGTCTCGCTCGACTCAGCCGAGCGCACCTTCGCCTACGTCTACATGGGCGACAACGGCGCAAACTTCGCCCGCTGCATCGTGAACCTGTCGACCGGCGCCATCACCTCGAGCCTCGCCGGCGGTACCTACTCGGGCGTCAGCTACGCCGCGGTAGCCGACGGCGGGTACTGGCGAGTGTCGATCATCGCCACGACGGGCACGGAATCGACCGTATACGGGGCTGCGGGGCCGGCATCCAACTCCACCACCTTCAGCTACCTTGGTACCTTGACCAACGGCATCTACGCCACCTGCGCGAGCCTGCGCAAGGCCACTGCTGCCGGCACCTACCGGGAGACCTATGCCACAGCGCTTCCGTACATCAAGAGCATCTTTCTCTACAAGGATCAGTATTGGTTTGCTTCTAGCGCTGTGTCCCACTGGATCCCCGGGCCCATCAAGGGCAACACCACGGATGCAATCTATTTCACGGGCGGCACAGCGGCGCTTCCCTCCGTCACCTATGACCCGATCGCGTACTCAGGCAACAATGGCCGCGGCGACATGCCGCGCCAGTCGTACACCATGGGCCTGCCTGCGCCCTCGACGGCGGTTTCTGTTGCGTCCTCGGCGCAGACAGGCAGCGTAACGAGCGTTGCGAGCCTGATCACCTCGAAGGCCGACCAGACCACCTCGACCTTCAGCTTCACCGGCGTCACCACCGACGGCTACCCGCTGCACCTGAAGGGCCGCTTCGTCATTGCGGTCACCACCACCACGGCGAAGCTGCTGACGGTGGCGCTGAAGATCATGCGCGGCGCCGTCGTCGTGGCCCAGCTCGAGCGCAAGTATTCGATTCCGGTGGCCGCCACCGAGAACATCGACATAACCATCGACGGCGAGGACGCGCCCTCGGCCGGCACACACAGCTACGACTACTCCGCGACGATCACCGCGAACGACGCCGGATCCTTCTCGGCCACCTATGCGGTGAGCGAGATCCGCGCGTACTACTCGAAGGTGCGGATCGGCGTCGGCGGCGGCCACCCCTTCCGCATTGGCGATCACATCACGGTGGTGGGCGTCGGCGGGTTCGAGGCGGTGAATCAGGAGGACATGGAGATAGTCCAGACTGAGGCGGCGCATGTGTGGGTGGACGTCGTCAAAGACGAGACCTACACCAGCGGCGGCACCTGGACGCGCGCCTACATTGCCGAGGAGGTGCAGGACACCGGCTGGGTGATGACTTTCCTCACGCAGGTGGGCGATCACGTGCAGGAGGGGCCGCCCTCCCCGGTTTCGGAGCTGCTGGCGATCGGCTCGGGCGAGCCGGTGAGCATCACGGCCATTCCGACCACCCCGCCGGTGGACGGCGGCACGTACAACATCACCGGCAAGCGCCTGTACCGGTCGAACGTCGACTCCAGCGGCTCGGCCGCCTACCAGTTCGTTGCCGACCTGGCGGTGGGCGACACGACGTACACAGACTCGAAGCGCTTCAGCGAGCTGGGCGAGGTGCTGCCGTCGGAAACGTGGGTGAAGCCGCCGGCGAACATGCTGGGCCTCACGGAAATGTATAACGGCGTGCTCGCCGGGATCTCGAGCAACCAGGTCTGCCTGTCGGAGCCATTCCAGCCGCATGCGTGGCCAACCGAGTACCGCAAGTCGATCAGCTACACCCCGCGCGCCCTGTGCGCCTTCGGGGAGAACCTGCTGGTTGCCACCGAAGGCCCGCCTTCGCTGATCGTCGGTTATGACCCGGGCAGCATGCGGACCATCCCGGTGGAGCTGAAAAGCCCCTGCATGAGCGCGCGCAGCATGGTCGACATGGGCGACTACGCCGCATACGCCGGCGATGACGGCATTGTGCTGGTCTCCAGCGGCGAGCGCGGCACGGTCACGGAGCAGCTGTTCACGCGCGAGGAGTGGAAGGCCATCAACGCCTCCACCGTCATTGGGGCCGAGTACAACGGTTCCTACGTCGGGTTCTACACCGAGCTTGGCACCGAACGAGGCCTCGGCTTCGTGTTCGACCCGAAATCACAGGTCTCGATGTGGACGCCGCTGGATTTCGGCGCCGATGCTGCATGGACGGACCCGAAGACCGGGGACCTCTACATCGTGCGCAACGAGACGATCTACAAGTGGGACGCGGATGACGGCGCGCGCTACCCGTACCGGTGGCGCAGCAGGCGCTTCGTGGCGCCGCGGCCGTGCAATCCGGCCTTCGGGCGCGTGCTGGCCAGCGAATACCCGGTGCTGCTGAAGCTGTTCGCGAACCCGGACCCGAAGCAGGGCGATGACATGGTGCAGGTGATGATGAAGTCTGTGCAGTCCTCGGCCCCCTTCACGCTGCCAGGCAACTACCTCGCCAATGCATTCGAGATCGAGCTGTCCGGCGTGCAGCACGTGAATGAGGTGGCCATCGCATCGAGCGTTCGGGAAATCACCGGGGGCTAGGTGGCGAAGCAGACCTCCATCGTCTCGGTCCCATCGGGCCTCGATGCCGCCACAACGCGCTTCCTCGAGTCGCTGCGCAATGAAGTGCTGCGGATGGGGCAGAGCGTCTTTGCGGCGGAGGCTACCCAGAAATCCCTCGAGGAGCTGCTGAAGGGCATCGCGGTGCCGGGCGCGGACGGAGGCGGCCAGCTGGGTTCGGTGAAGGGCATCCGGGTGGAATCCTTCGAGAACTACATCGCCTTCTACCTCGGCAGCAATTACGGCAACCTGGTGGAGCTGTGGCGCGGCATCGGGGAAGGGGCGGAGAGTTCGAGCGCCCAGCGCGTGGCCACCACCAGCAACCTGTCGCTGGAGGATTCCCCGCCGGCCGGAGAGTCGTACCGGTACTGGCTGCGGTATGCATCCCTCGATGGCCTGCAGTTCGGACCATTCACGCCGCCGCAGGGCATCCCCTACACCGCGGCGCAGCTGGCGGATCCTGAGAGCGTCGTTTCGGTCGCCGGCGAGGGCACTGTCTTTCTGGAGACGTTCGAGGATGAGGATTTTGACACCGCCTGGATAGAACGCGCCGGCAACACGCCGACTGTCACCTATCCCCTGTCGGGCGTCGTGGGCGGAAAGGCCGCGCGCGTGGATGGGGATGAGGCGTGGCGCGTGGCGCCGGATATCTTCCCCTTCGAGCCGGACCAGCTGTATCGCATGAAGGTGGGCCTGCGCCTGTCCGCGGATCCCAGCAACGGCTCCACCGCCACCCGCGCGCTCGTGAAGTTCGGCTTCGAGTGCATGGACGAGAACCAGACCATCCTCGACACCGGCGGCGGCACCAACTACGTCAACTCGCACTGGTTCTGCGCCTACAACATCGACCTGAGCGCGGCGACGCTGGGCGACTACCAGACCTTTACCGGCTACCTCGGCGGCCTGGGCAGCACGCCTGCGAACAACGCCACCGACGTGTCATTCCCGTCCGTGGCGCGCACCGGCACGAAGTATTGGCGCCCGGTGGTGGTGGTGAACTTCGATGACGGCAACGGCATCAGCGAAATCGACTACATCCGCGTCGATGCGCTGAACCCGCAGGACGTGGCCTACGGCGGCGAGCTCACCAACGAGGCGGTTGCGCTGCCGGCGAACAATGCCGGCACGGTCAGCAGCTACAGCGGCGCCGGCGGAACCTTCAAGGTGCGCTACGGCACCGTGCCGATCGACCCTTCCGCGGTGACGTTCTCGATCGTGAGCAATCCGCAGTCCCTGACAGCCTCGATCGACGCCGCGGGCGCGTTCTCGGTGACTGCCGGATTCGACGCCGGCGAAGCGACAGCAAGCCTCACGCTGCGCGCGACCTTCCGCGGCAGCGCCATTGACCGCGTGTTCTCGCTGTCGAAGTCGCCAACCGGGGCCGACGGAACAGATGGCACGGATGGCACCGACGGAACGGACGGCACCGACGGGGCCGATTCCAAGCTGATGTACGTCATTTCCGATCGCCAGCAGATCAACTATGACGGCGCGGGCTCCCCCAGCCCATCGACGCAGACGACGACATTCACCGCCCAGAAGGTCAACACCACCGCAACGATCGCCTGGACGATTCAGGACATTCTCGGCAACACGCTGACGCCCACCACCACGTACCTGTCCTCGGCCAGCGGCGACAGCATCACGATGACGCGCGCGCAGTTCGATGCCGCGATCGCAGTGCATAGCGCGCTTGGCGTGGTGGTGACGGCCTCGATGACCGACGTGGTCACCCTCAGCGACAAGATCAGCATTCTGAAGGTGAATTCCGGCGCTGACGGCGCGCCTGGCCTGACCGTCTCGCTCTCGAAGGAGAATTTCTCCGTCCAGTGCACCAGTGCCGGCGTGCCGATCTCAGGCGCCTTCACAGATGCTGTCGGGCAAGTCACCGTGTACTCCGGATCCACTGACGTCACCGCAAGCGCAACCTTCAGCAGCGTCGCCACCAGTTGCACCGGCTCAGTGAATACCGCCACCAACACGCCGGTAACCGGCGCTAGGGGCAGCTACCGCATCACCGCGCTATCCGCGGACGCCGGCGTGCTGCAGATCACTGTCAGTTATGGCGGTCAGACTGCAATCAAGAACTTTGTTGCAACCAAAGTGTTGGCGGGCGCCGCGTCGGTGGGTAACTCCTACAGCATGAGCGGCGCCAGCTTCTCCAGTGCGACCTATGTAGATATCACCGGACCTGTGGCATCCATCGCCGTGAATCCCGGCGGCACTATCCACGTTGGTGCCAGCGGTTCGTATATCGGGATAACAACCTCCGGAACCTTCAAGATTCAATACAGGGCGAACGGTGGAACGTGGACGGATTTTCCGGGCACAGAAGCCTTCGGCTCCATGGCTGATGCGCCCGGCGGAAGCCCGATGCCTGGCGGCTTCAGCACTGGCGATGTGACCATGAGCGGGCCAGGGGTGGTTACGATCTATGACTTCCGCGTTCTGGCGCACACAGATTCCGGAACGACTCTTACGATGTATCCGGATTCGTTCTTGGGCACGTCCTGGGAGCCGTAGATGAAAGCGCTGATCAACAAGGCCACAAATCAGCTAGAGCAGTGGGTGGAGAGCGGGGATAAGTACGACCTGACGAAATACACCGTCGTGGATCCGCCGCCGGGCGACATAAGCATGCTGACGTGGAACGGCGCGGCGCTGGTGACGCGCGCCCTGCGGCCGGTAGAGGTGCGCGCGAAGGCGCTGAACGATGACGCCCGCCTGGCAATGCTGCGCAACTCCACCCCGCAGCAGATCCATACCTACGTGCTGGCAAACGTCACCACCGTGGCGCAGGCGCGCGATCACATCGAATTCCTGATGCTGGTGGTCGCGGCCATGCTCGACCGGCGGCAGCTATAGCGGTAAAGTCGGCCCGGTCCTGCACCGGCAAAGGGAATTGCAATGGCACTGACACTCTCCAGCCTGAGCAAATGGGCCCCCCTGATCAACACAGGCGCGCAGGCCCTCCTTGCTGGCGTTGCCTCGAAGAAGGCCGGGGACACCCTCAGCAGCGCCGATGCGCGCTACAACAACATCGAAGACGTCCGGCTCGGCCTCGCGCTGAAGAACGACGAGCGCGCCGACCAGCTGATGGGGCGCTACACCGACACCTTCATGCCGATTCAGGACCGCGCGATCACGCTCGGAACGAAGCGGATCTCCCCTGAAATCGAGGCCGGCAAGGCCGCCGCGGACGTGCAGGACCAGGTCGCCGTGCAGCAGGGCGCGCTCAAGCGCCAGTACGGCCGCATGGGCGTGAACCCCAACGATGGCGCCGCGATCGACGCGCAGGCGCGGCTTGCGCTCGGCGCTGGCCTCGGGCGCGCGGCAGCCAGCACCAACGCGCGCCGCAACGCCGTCGACACCGAGCTGCAGCGCCTCATCGCGGTGAATTCGCTCGGCACCGGGCTTCCCGGGCAGGCCTCCGGCTTCACCGGTCAGGCCGCCTCTGGCGTCGCGGATATCTTGAATCAGCGCAGCCGCCTGCTGTCCGATGCGCAGAACAACGCCCAGCAGGCCGGCGGCGAGCTCGGCGGCAGCCTTGCGGATGTGATCGGCACGATCTTCGGGCAGGGCTCGGAAATCGGGAAGCTGCTGGGACTGGGCGCGGCCGCAACGCCCGCCGCTGGCGCACCATCTGCCGCCACCACAACCGCCGTCGGAAATGCTGCCGGCACGTCGCTGGGAACCGCCCTTGGCGCTGCCGGGATCGGCTCGGCCATTGGCGCCGGTCTCGGCGGCGCGGCGGCGGCGGCGCCTGCTGCCGGCCTGATTTCCCTTGGCGAATTCGTGCCTACCGGATTCGGCGCTGCTGGTGCGGCGGCCGGTGCGGGTGCCGGTGCAGCTGCTGCTGGCGCTGGCGCTGGCGCCGGAACTGCCGGAACGCTCGCTGGCGCAGGCGGCGGGGTCGCGTCTGGTGGTGCTGGTGGAGGCGCCACCGCAGCGGGAGCGGGTGCTGGTGCAGGATCTAGCCTCGCAGCAGCTCTCGGCCCCCTGTCGGTCATCGGGGCCATGGCCTTCGGTGGCTTCAATTCGCGCGCGGACAAGGTCAGCCCGTACTGGACTCTGGACGTCAACGGAAACGAGGTTTACGTGACCAACGGGGATCAGCAGCAGACGATCCTCGACGCCTTCCAGCGCAAAGCGATGCGCGAGGGTGCGCAATACCAGGATCCGGCCATGTTTGACCCGACCAGCCCGCAGTACGCAGCGGCGGCCGAGACGGCGCTAGGCCCGAACTGGCGCGAGACGCTGGCCGCGGCGATGGGAGGCTGATATGGCCAGCGCAGAACTCACCCTCGGGGCATCGCAGGGCTTCCGGCAGCGCCGCGAGCAGCTGCGCAAGCAGGGCATAGTCGACGAGGAACTGGCTCGCCAGCACAAGCGCGAGGACACGCAGGACGCGACCGCCGCGGAGGACCGCAGTTACAAGCTGACCCTGCGCGCCGCCACCCAAAAGCAGGCGGAGCAGGAGGCTGCCGCTTCAGCTGCCGCGCAGCAGGCCGCGGCGCAGCGCGTGGAGCAGGAGGGCATGGTTGACCTGTTCGACGGCCTGATGGCCGGCACGGACCCGGCCCTTGCCATCGGCAACTACAACGCGCGCGGCACCCACAAGATCGACCCGAACGGGGTCGCCTATGACCCGAAAACGAAGACGCTGACCATCCGCGGGCCGGACGGCACGCCCACCCAGGTGAACGTGCAGCAGGCGCGCGGCGAGCTCAACCGGCTCATGTCTGACTCGACGAAGGCCGAGGGCAAGAAGGCCCTGCGCAACGTCAAGGGCGATGAGCTGGTCATCGACGAGGACGGCAATGAAGTGTTCCGCGGCCCGCAGTACGGAAAGAAGGATCCGGAAAAGCCCCAGTCTCTGGTGAACACCTCCGAGGGCATCTACGACCCGAATCGAAAGAACCCGGATGGCACCAAGGGCGGCTGGATCCCGGGCCCCGCAGGTGCTGCTGGCGGCGCCGGCGGCCGCGGCAGCGACACAACTCCGGGCGGCTCGAAGCGCTCCACGTACAACCGGCAGGCCGCGCAGACCGAAACGCGCGACGAACTGGCGCGCGCGATGGGCATGAAGATCGAAAACGGGCTGGCCCCGAAGGGCTCCTCGGAACTGTGGCTCGATGCTTCGTCCACCTCCGATGCCATCGTGGCCAAGTACGAAGACACCATTGGCGCCGGCCAGGCCGCGCAGATCGTCAACGAGGCCTACAAGGACGCTCCGCCCTTCGCGAAGATCCGCGAGGAGGTGCGCAAGAAGGCCGAGCGTGGTTCTGTCGTGGAGAACGGCCACCCGCGCCGCGAGTCGCATGCCGAGTTCGAGGAGCGCGTGACGAAGGAGGCGAAGGCCGCCCTTGCCGCCGATCGCAAGATGCGCCGGGATCAGGCCAACGAAACTGCCGCGTCGTTGATTGCCGCGCAGAAGGCGCAGAGTGGCGCTGAACCTGGTGCTGATGCGCCGGGCGCTGCAGCTGCTGCACCAGCCGGTCGCGCGCCGCATGCGGGCGTGCCGCTGACTCCCGATCGCATCACCGGCAAGGATCCGAAGGCGGTGAAGCTGTTCCAGTCGAACCCGACGCTGTTCAAGGAGCTGACCTCGCGCACTCCGGATGGCAAGTCCAAGGGCGTGATATCGCCGGATGGCACCGTGTACTATCTCGTGGGCAGCGAACTCAGGTCATACAAGCCCCCCACGGAGTAGGCCTTGCCGGCACAGAACGGACCTCTGGTTCCAGGCAACATCGACCTGATGAACCGCCCGGCAGTCCGGAACCCTGACGGTTCCATATCGACTGTCCGCAGCATTTCCATCGGCAACGAGGACGGGGAAGTTCTGATCCCCACCGTCTCCGACGACGGCCGCGTGATGCCGGACGAGGAGGCAATCAAGCAGTTCTACAAGACGGGCCGGCACCTGGGCGTGTTCAAGGGTCCGCAGGAAGCCACCGCCTACGCGCAGGAACTGCACGTCCAGCAGGCGGCGATGCTCGAGCAGCGCGAAGCCGCGGACCTTGCCGCGCAGGGCTTTCGCGTCGCGGCGCTGCCAGAAGGGTTCGCGGACTCGCATGCGCTGCAGCAGCAGGGCTTTCGATCGGTTGAACTGCCGGATGATTTCGAGCAGGCGGCCGAGCTCGAGCAGAAGGGTTTTCGCACCGTTGAGCTCGACGACAAGTTCTGGAAGGACCAGCGCGAGGCCGTTGCGCCGCCAGATTCCCTGCTGGGCAGCACCAAGAGCAGCGTAAACCGCGGCCTCATCGGCCTCTCGCAGATGCCCGACGCCATTTCGATGGCACAACAGGCTGACCTGCTGGCGCACCTGAGCCCGGCCGCGAAGAAGCGCGTGGATGAAATCGACGCCCAGCTGAATGCGGTGGACGCCGGCGAGGCGCCGAAGGGTGACCTTCACCAGGCAACGAAGCGCTACCTTGAAGCCGACGAGAAGGGCCGCGCGAAGATCCGCCGGCAGATCGAGTCGGGCAAGACGATGATCGCCAACCGCGGCGCGGTGGAGGCGAACATTGCCGAGAAGGCAACGCGCCTGGCCATGCTCGAGGGGGAGAAGAAGAAATTCCCCATGTCCGAGCGCGCCACCAGGATCCTCGGCGCGGACAGCTGGGGTGAGGTGCTGAAGGGCATCGTCACGCACCCGCTGGAGTTCGCCGCCAACGTCGGGCCGGAATCTCTGGTCAGCTCCATCCCGGGCATGGTCGCAGCCCCGGTGGCCGGCGCCGCTGGCATGGGCCTTGGCAGCTTCGCCGCGGACCTGTCCGGGGCCGTCATCAGCGAGCTGCAGGCCGCCGGCGTCGACACCGAGGACCCCAAGGCGATCGCCAAGGCCATGTCGGACCCCAAGCTGTCCGCGAAGATCACCCGCAAGGCGATGGATCACGCCGCGGTGGTGGGCGCATTCGATGCCCTGAGCATGGGCATCGCCGGCAAGGTCAGCGTTGCGCGCAAGACCATCGAGAACCGCCTGCTGCGCGAGGCGGCGAACATTGGCGCTGAGGTGGGCGCGCAGGGTGCTGCCGGCGCCGCGGGCGAGGCCGGCGGTTCGTTGCTGGCCGGCAACAAGATCAAGCCGGGCGATGTGGCCGCGGAGTTCTTCGGGGAGGCGATCGGCGCGCCGGCGGAAGCCGCAGCGGCATCCTTCCGCAAGGAAACCGCCGGAGAGCCCATTAGGGGGGGGCAGCCCACACCCGCCACCGATGCCGGTCCGGATATCGAGGCCGAGCCCGTGGCGCGCGACATGGGGGCGGGGGAGGCTTTCGGGGCGGTGGAGCCGGAGGAAGGTGCGACTGCCGCACCGCCTGGTGCTACAGCAGCACCGGAGCCAGTCTCAAACGGTGAGACTGGGGAGGATCCGTTCTCCCCGCAGGCGACGAAGCGCGCCGCTGACCTGGTCGATGCGATCGGCATGGTGCAGCCGCCCCCGGACGACAACGGCAGGGCAACGAAGAAGTTCGACGACGGTGGCCCGGCCGAGGTTGGCGCGAAGGTCGGACGGGTAGGCATCAAGGGCAACCCGGGCTGGGTCTCCCGCCCGGACAAGAAGATGAAGCCTGCCGAGGGCGTGGAGGCGCTGGAGAAGGCGCGGCGCGGCGAGGATCTGTCCGAGAAGCAGCAGGCCTTCGTCGACCACATGCTGGAGTACGTGGATCACGTGCGCGGCTACGAGGCGGCCGTGCCGGAGGAGGCCCGCGTCGATGACGAGGACCTGAAGGCGTCGCTGCTGGGGCCGGAGGACATGGTCATCGGCCAGCTGGCGCAGCAGGCCCGCCACATGGGCGCCGACCCGGACGAGGTTGACGCGGCCCTCGAATCGCAGTCAGATGACCTCGCCAAGGAGAAGCTGCATGCCCTCATCGACGCCACCCGCCAGCCCACAGAAGAAACCAGCCCGGATCAAACGGCTGCTGGCGCGGCTGGAGAAGACGGGCAAGCTGCCGCCGCGTGGCAAACCAGCGAAACAACCGGCGGGAAGTGGCGCGCCCATCCGACCCGCCCAATAGCCGGGTTCCGCACCCTCACGCCCCATCTCGAGACTCGCAACAAGCAGGGCAAGCCCGGTCTTTTCTACGCCACCAATGGCGGCGGGACCAGCGGAGATGAGGTCGACGCCTCCAGGCCTGATGAGGCCGACGTCTTCACCACCGATGACAAGAAGCTGGCTGGCGAAGTAACGTCGCTGCTGGAGGTTATCTATGACCCGGCCACTGCTGACGCTGAGTACGAAAGCGCAAAGAAATCTCTCAAGGATCTCATTGCAGGTTCACGCGGAAGCGCAGGCGGGAAAGACCTGTTCGGAGCCGACGCCGCCACCCGAGACGCCCTCAACGCCAAAAACGCCAAGGTCGCCCGAAAGCTCGGGGACGGACGAAAGGCCCCTCCCCCCGGCGGAATGTTCGCAGCCGCGGATGCTGCTGAGTCCGCTGCAGCTGGTGCCCGG
>Ga0164309_10001237_pt1 | contig 12736 bp, 8 predicted proteins | sample Whisoiple_247_MG_FD_109984 | JGI IMG/M metagenome (GOLD analysis project Ga0164309, IMG submission 109984) | Soil microbial communities amended with fresh organic matter from upstate New York, USA - Whitman soil sample_247_MG | ecosystem: Environmental > Terrestrial > Soil > Unclassified >... | reverse complement strand
GCTCGCGCTGCATCATCTGCTCGAACGCCAGAACTACAAGCTCGGGCACTGGCGGCTGGCCTCCAGCGACATCAACTATCGGCGGTTTTTCGATATCAATACGCTTGCCGGATTGCGGGTCGAGGATTTTAGCACCTTCGATGCCATCCATCGCCTGGTGAAGACGCTGATCGCCGACGGCAGGCTGCAGGGCCTGCGGCTCGACCACATCGACGGCTTGCGCGATCCCGCGCAATATTTTCAGCGCCTGCGCCGCCTGATCCGGGATGCACAGGGAGAGAATGCCAAGCCGTTCTACGTGGTGATCGAAAAGATTCTCGGCGAACACGAAAAGCTGCCGTCCTTCACCGGCGTCCACGGCACCACCGGCTATGAATGGCTCAATGCCATCACCCAGCTATTGATCGACGGCAAGGGCCTCGACCCGCTCGATGAAGTGTGGCGGCAACTCAGCAATTTGCCGCCCCGGCTCGCCCCGGTCTTGAAGCAGGCCAAGCGCAGGGTTCTCGAAACCTTGCTCACCAGCGAGTTCACGGTGTTGACGCGACTGCTCGCGCGCATCGCCGCCGGCCATTACTCGACGCGTGACTTTGCCGCCGATAGCCTGCGGCAGGCGCTCGAACTCTACGTGCTGCATTTCCCGATCTACCGCACCTATCTGACTGCGGCGGGCCCGACGGCGCACGACCGCGCGCTGATCTCGCAGACCATCGAAAGAGCGCGAGCGGAGTGGTTCGCCGCCGACGAAGGCATCTTCGAATTCCTGCGCGATACGCTGACGATGGACCTGATCAAGCCGGGCAGGCCTCCACACAGCGCGCCGCGCGTTCGCCGCTTTGCCTTGAAGGTGCAGCAGTTTGCCGGACCGCTGATGGCGAAGTCGCTCGAGGACACCGCGTTCTATCGCTACCACCGCCTGCTGGCGCTCAACGAGGTCGGCGGCGACCCCTCGGCCAAAGCGCTTTCCATCGATGCCTTTCACGAGGCGATGAAAATCCGCGCCGAACAATGGCCGCACGGCATGACGGCGACCGCGACCCACGACACCAAGCGCGGCGAGGATGCGCGGGCACGACTGATGGCACTCGCCGAGTTGCCCGGTGAATGGGCCAGCGCGGTTGCGCGATGGAAAATCCTCAACGCGCCACATCTCGTCATCGAAGGCGAAATGCGCGCGCCGTCTGCGACCTTCGAATACATGCTGTATCAGGCGTTGCTTGGGGCGTGGCCATCCGGTAAACGCGAGGATACGTTTGCGGAGCGGATGCAGGCCTATGCGTTGAAGGCGGCGCGCGAGGGCAAGCAGGAGACCAGCTGGCTCAATCCCCACTCAGCCTACGAAGCGGGGTTGCGAACATTCATCGAGCGCATTCTGGATCGCTCGACCTCGGCTGAATTCCTGGGTTCGCTCGAAACGCTGGCGCGGCGCGTGTCGCTATTGGGTGCGCTGAATTCGCTCAGTCAGATCACGTTGAAGGCCACGCTTCCCGGCGTGCCCGATTTCTACCAGGGCACCGAGTTCTGGGATTTGTCGCTGGTTGACCCTGATAACCGCCGCCCCGTGGATTTCAAAGCGCGCGCTGCCGCGTTGGCGTCGATGGAGGCCCCCGATTGGAAAGACCTCGTGCAAAACTGGCCCAACGGTCATCTGAAGCTGGCCTGGACCCGGCGTCTTCTCAAACTGCGGACTGAATTCGCCGATATGTTCACTCACGGAGACTATGCGCCGCTGCAAGTTACCGGGCCGCATCGCGAGCATGTCATTGCGTTTGCGCGGCGGCGTGGCCGCGATGCCGCGATAACAGCCGTTGCGAAATCATTGGCGCCGTTTTCCCAGGGCGGCCGGGTTTGGCCGCCCGCGGAGGCCTTTGACGCAGCACTCGATGTGAGCGGCTATTCCGTTGAAGGGTTTGCCGAGGCCGACGCGACAGAGCTGCGGCTCTCCGGGCTGTTCCGGCATTTCCCGGCGGCGGTGTTGAAAGCCAGATTTGTGGGCGCCGTGAAGCCGGCGCGAAAGCGTGTTCGAGCCTGAAAAGCGAAGGCCGCCCGGGATCGAGTAATGGCCGGACGGCCTGGCGGATGTCGTGCCGACAACTAGAGGTCGGTTCCCTCCCCCGCGCATCATTGGATATTCGAGAAAATCAGTTACCAGCGGTTTAAGGATTAAGCGGGAGCTTCCTTGCGGCAGGGCAATACGATCGCGGTTCGTCAGCTGCGCTTGGTGAGCAGCAGGTTGCCCCGATTCTTGATCGCGGCCTGGGCGGCTTGCGCAAATCGCTGCAGCAGCCAGGGCAGCGTCACCTCCACCCGCACATGGTCGTCGGCCACATTGACATGACCCGAGGCCACCTGCCCCAGCGCGCGGACGCGAAAGATCATGCGGTTGTCCTCCCATCTCTCCTCGTCGACCTTCAGCACCGGCACGCTGGCAGCGGCCCGGCTCAATCCCTCCTTGAGGCGGCGGGTTGCCTCTTCGTGGCCAAGGCGATGCGGAAGCGAAACCACTAGAGGTGCCGACATGATTGAATCCTTTTCTGACTTAACCGCATGTAATTCCACATTCTCCAGAGAAAAGGGGACAACCATAAGCGCGCAGGGAACCGACGGGAACTTTCCGGGCTCCCGCTCGTTTTTTCCGGACGATGGCAGCGCAACAGTGGCAGCTGCCGGGCTGGAGGAGATGCCAAATGTCTATCGGACTGATTATCCTTATCATTCTCATTATCGCGTTGCTCGGCGGCTTCAGTGGCATCGGGGGCGGACCGTTCTATGGCACCGGATATTATGGCGGCGGCGGCCTCGGCCTCATCATCGTCATTCTGCTGATCTTGCTCCTGCTCGGACGGATTTGACGCGAGAGAGTTCATACTCGGAGGGTGGGCAAAGGCGCTTTGCGCCGTGCCCACCACCAAAAATCCGACGTCGCGCTAGGGATGGTGGGCTCGCTTCGCTTAGCCCACCCTACTTTTCAGCCAGCTTCCTGATCGCGGCCTTTATCGATGCTGCGGCATCGTCATAGCCTTGCCATGCCCTGGTTTTGGAGAGCAGCGCCGGCACGGTTCGCACTGTATAGCGTTTCGGGTCGAGGTCGCCGCGCACCTGCGCCCATGTCACCGGCATCGAAACGGTCGCGCCTTCGCGCGCCCGCGGCGACAGCACCGCCACTGCGGTCGCCATGCGGTCGTTGCGAAGATAATCGAGGAATATTTTTCCCTTGCGCAGCTTCTTGGACATGTTGAGCAGGTAGCGTTCGGGATTTTCGTTGGCCATCCACTGGCAAACACCCTGCGCGAAGGCCTTGGCCTCTTTCCATGTCACCTTGTCCTTTGCGCCATGCAGCAACGGCGTCACCACATGAAGCCCCTTGCCGCCGGTGGTCTTGCAGAAACTCTCCAGACCGATGTCGGTCAGATGCTGCCGCATGTCCTTGGCGGCTTCGACGACATCGCCAAATTCGACCTCCGGCGCGGGATCGAGATCGAACACCAGCCGCCCCGGCACGTCGGGCGCAAACGGCGCGCAATTCCACGGATGCAGCTCGAGCGCGCCGATCTGCGCGACCGCCGCAAGCCCTTCGACGCGATCGATCTGCAGATAGGGTTTGTGGTCGCCGAAGACCTTCACCAGCTCCAGCAGACTGGACGTTCCGCGCATGGCGTGACGCTGGAAGAAGCGCTCGCCGTTGATGCCGTCGGGCGCGCGGACCAGCGAGCACGGCCGTCCCTTGATGTGACCGATCATCCATTCGCCCACCGCCTCGAAATAGCGGGCGAGATCGAGTTTTGTCACGGGCTTGCCGTCACCCGCGTCCGGCCACATCTCCTTGTCGGGATGGGAGACGATCACGCCCATCACCTCCGCGGCTTTGCTCTCGCCTGGCGCCGGCCGCGCCTTGGCGGGCTTGCCGGATTTGGCCGCCGCCTTTGCGGAGGGTTTGGCGAGTTTGGTCATGGCCGGTTGTTCCGCCTCCACTTCCGCGGCCGGCTTGTCCTGGCGCAGCCCCTTGAACGCAGCCTGCCGGATGTTTCCGGCATCGGTAAAGCCTGCAAATTCGATTTCGGCGACAAGCTCGGGCTTCAGCCAATGCACGTCGCTGGTCTTGCGCGGCGCATTCTTGCCGCCGAACGGGCTCTTGTCGGAGGCTGCGGCCTTCAGCGCCGGCATGATGCGCTTGACCTTGTCCTGTCCGAACCCGGTGCCGACCATTCCGACAAAGGCCAGGTGATCACCGCGATTGACGCCCGCCATCAGCGAGCGGAATTTGCCGTTGGTGGTCTTCCAACCGCCAAGCACGACCTCATGTCCGGCACGGCATTTGGCCTTGGTCCAGTCGTCGGACCGGCCCGAGCGATAGGGCGCACTGAGCTTCTTCGAGATGATGCCTTCCAGCGACAGCTTGCAGGCCGACTGCAGAACCGCCTCGCCGCCGGTTTCGAAATGCTCGACATAGCGGATCAGCCCGGCTTTGCTCCTGGGGCGCGCTTCCAGCAATTTTTTCAGTTGCACCTTTCGATCGGCGAGCGGCAGGCCGCGAATATCCATTCCATCGGCGAACAACAGATCGAACGCGAAGAAAATAAGATCGTCGGTCTTGCCGTCGGAAAGCGCGGCCTGCAGCGTGGAAAAATCCGGCGCGCCGTCATGGTCGAGCGCGACGATCTCGCCGTCGACAAGCACATCGGGAAGTGAACTGGCCTCGTTCGCAATCGCCTGAAATTTTTCGGTCCAGTCCAGACCTTTTCGGGTCCTCAGCGCGGCCTCGCCGTCCTCGATCCGCAATTGCACCCGGTAGCCGTCGAATTTGATCTCGTGGCACCATCCCTCCGCATTAGGCGGACGATCGACCGGCGTGCAAAGCTGCGGCGCCACGAAATCCGGGATTTTCGCGACTCTTTTGCCTTTTGCCGCTGGGGCGGCCGTTTCGGTTTTTTCAGTTTTTTTTTCTGCGCGCGCCTCCGCGGCATCGCCCCGGTTCGAATGCCAGACCGCGTCGGCCTTGCCGCGGCCGGACTTTGCCGTCATGAAAGGTTTTGGCGCCCTGCCCTTGCCTTCGGCGATCTGCTCCATGGTGCGGCCCGACGCCACCGATCGGTCGGCGTCCAGGATATTGTTGGCTTTGCCTTCCTTGGCGAATTCGTCGCGGTGCTTGATCAGGAGCCAGTTGGTCCTTTTTCCCCCCGTACGGTCGTTGCGCATGCGGACCAGCACCCAGCTGCCGTGCAGCTTGTCGCCATGCAGAGTGAATTTCAGATCGCCCTTCTTGTATCCTCGATCCGGATCGTCGGATTCCCAATAGCCGCGGTCCCAGAGCTGCACCGTACCGCCGCCATACTGGCCCTTCGGAATGGTGCCCTCGAAATCACCGTAATCCAGCGGATGATCTTCCACTTCGACCGCGAGCCGCTTGTCATGCGGGTCGAGCGAGGGACCCCTGGTCACCGCCCAGGACTTGAAGACGCCGTCCGATTCCAGCCGCAGGTCGTAATGCAGCCGGCTTGCATCATGCTTCTGGATCACGAACCGCCGACGCTTCGACGGCGCAACCGCCGCGTCGCCGCTGGGTTCGGCGGTCTTCTCGAAATCACGCTTCTTTCGATAGGTGGACAGGTTTCTCAGAGACACGATTCAATTCCTGCAACAACTCGAACGGCACCGCCTGTCGCGCGCCGACAAGCGCCCGGAACCAAAACCCCGAGCCGTGGTTGAAGTTCCCGAACCCGTACAAACGCACACAAGCTGGAGATTGTAATGGCCCCGCGCGCCTATTGGAAAGGGTCGCTGAAGCTTTCCCTGGTCTCTTGCCCGGTGGCGCTCTATCCGGCCACGACATCGGTGGAAAAGACCCACTTCCACATGATCAACAAGGAAACCGGCAATCGATTGAAGCAGCAGATGGTCGACGCCGAGACCGGCGACGTGGTCGAGGGCGAACAGAAGGCCCGCGGATATGAGTTGAAAAAGGGCGAATACGTCGAGGTCGACAAGGAAGAGCTGGAAGCCGTCCAGATCGAAAGCACCCATACCATCGACATCGACAGCTTTGTGCCGATGGAGGAGATCGACGAGCGCTACATCGATCGCCCCTATTACATCGCCCCCGACGGCAAGGCCGGCATCGACGCCTTCGCGGTGATTCGAGACGCCATGAAGGACAAGGGGCGGGTCGCGCTCGCCCGCATCGTCCTGACCAACCGCGAGCATATCATTGCGATCGAGCCGCTCGGCAAGGGCCTGCTCGGCATCACGCTGCGATATCCCTACGAGGTGCGCGACGAGGATGAATATTTCGACGACATCCGGAATCCGAAGATATCGAAGGACATGATCGAGTTCGCCAGCCATATCCTCGACTCGAAGGCCGGGCATTTCGACCTGTCGAAATACAAGGACGAGTACGAGGATGCGTTGAAGACGCTGGTCAGGCGCAAGGCCGCCGGCAAGCCGGTCAAGGTGGCCGAGCGCCAGGAGCGGCCGGATAACGTCATCAGCCTGATGGATGCGCTTCAACAAAGCCTGAAAGGCCGGCCTTCCGCAAAGCGCCGGGCGGGCTCTCCGGCGCGGCGAACAACGCCGCGCACCGCCAAAAAGGCGCATCGCTCGCCAGCGCGAGCGCGCAAGGCGGGTTGAGGCGGCGCGTTCTTCAAACCCTCCCCTGGAGGGGTCGAGACGAGCGAAGCTCGCTCTCTGGGGTCGACGCGAATGCAATGAGCGGCGGGGTGGGGTGAGACTTTCACCCTGCCCCGGCTCGCATCTTGCTTCGCACGATGCGAACCGACCCTCCCCCTCCAGGGGAGGGTAACAATATGAGCTTAGTGCGAATACCCGATTCAATCTTCAGATAGCGAAGGAGCAGGAGTATTGAGAATGTCATTGCGAGCGAAGCGAAGCAATCCATAGTTGCCGCAAAAACAGAAGAATGGATTGCTTCGTCGCGTTGCTCCTCGCAATGACGTCGGGCCGCCGAACGCGGGATCCCTTGGCTCCTCGCACTGACGATTAGGGCAAACTACCTTTTCGCCCTACGCTTCTTCGAGCTCTTCCTTTTCTTCGAACGCTTCTTCGGGACTTTCTTGCCTTCCGCCCTCGCCTCGGAAAGGCCGATCGCGATCGCCTGCTTGCGGCTCTTGACCTTGCGACCGGATCGACCACTCTTCAGAGTCCCCGCCTTGCGCTTCTTCATCGCGCGTCCGACCTTGGCCGAAGCCTTCTTCGAATATTTTCGTGCCATGATTATTCTCCCAGTTGTGAGAAAGTAATCCTCGCACACTCGGAAAGTTCCATGACGTGGCTGCGTGCTAATCCGCGGCCCTCAACCGATATCCGATTCCGGTTTCGGTCAGCACGAATTGCGGACGCTCCGGATCGGCTTCGATCTTCTGCCGCAGCTGGCGCACATAGACGCGCAGATACTGCGCATCGGTCAGTTCATCCCACAATTCCTTCAACAGAAACCTGTGGGTCAACACCTTGCCGGCGTGCTGCACCAATACGCGCAGCAATTCGTACTCCTTCGGTGACAGTTTTATGTCCTTGTCGCCGACCTTGACGATGCGGCGCACCAGGTCGACGGAGAGATCGCCGGAGCGAAACACCGGCCGCTCGCCATGAACCTGCAATTGATGCCGCAACGCCGCGCGCATGCGGGCGAGCAGTTCATCCATCCCGAACGGTTTGGTCAGGTAATCGTCGGCGCCCAGATCGAGCGCCTCGACCTTTCCCGCCTCATCGCCGCGGCTCGAGAGCACCACGATCGGCACACTGTCGTTGCGCCCGCGGATCATGCGCAGCAATTCATGGCCCTGGATATCGGGAAGGCCGAGATCGAGCACGATCAGCGCGGGATCCTGCGCCAATAGTTCGAGCGCGTTTCTGCCGTTGGAGGCTTCCAGGATCTCGTAGCCCTGCGTGCTCAACCCCATCCGCAGCAGTTTGCGGATCGGCGGCTCATCGTCGATGACCAGGACCTTGATCGGTGGGGCGGTCATGCGGCGGTGTCCACTTCGCTTGAAAACGCCCTGGCATCCGCCGGAACCGGCAGCCGGATGGTCAGCACGGCGCCGCTTCGGTCGCCACGGTTGGCGGCGGAAATCGTGCCGTGCATGGCCTCGACAAAGCCGCGGGAAATCGCGAGCCCGAGGCCGGTGCCGGGGCGAACATGATCACCTTTTTGCGCGCGATAGAACTTGTCGAATACGCTCTCAAGCTCGGCCGGGGGAATGCCGCCGCCTTCGTCGAGGATTTGCAGCACGATCGAATCCTTTTCGCGCGAGCACCTGATCGATATCGTGGTGTCGGCGGGCGCATATTTCGCCGCGTTGTCTAGCAGATTAAAGAGCACCTGCTCGAACAGCACCGCGTCGAGCTCCAGCATCGGCAAATCGGCGGCGAGCTCGAGCGAGACCTTGTGCCGCGCGAGAATCTTGCCGGCGCGGCGCAAGGCGCTGCCGACGATCTCGCCGATATCGTGGCGCGCGGTATTCGGCACGATGGCGCCGGATTCCAGCTTGGTCATGTCGAGCAGGTTGGCGATGAAGCGGTTGAGCCGCTCGGACTCGTCGATCACGGTCGCGAGCAGGTCCCGCTTTTGCGTGTCGGTCAGGCCGCTGGAAAGATCGCGCATCGTGGAGGCGGCGCCGAGAACCGAAGCCAGCGGGGTCTTCAGATCGTGCGAGATCGAGGTCAACAGCGCCGAGCGCAAGCGGTCCGATTCCACCGTGCGCTTGACGCGATCCATATCGGCAACCAGCAGCACCCGCTCGATCGCAAGCGCGCCCTGATCCACCAAGGCGTCCAGCAACCGGCGCTGGTCCGGCGTCAGCAGCGGCCCCGTCCTGTCGTCGTCGATGCCGATCACGCCGATCGGTCCGCGACCGGTTCGCATCGGCAGGAACAGGCGCTTGGCGCCGGGCAGCGTATCGGAGCCGCGCCCGGCCGGGCGGTCGTTATTCCACGCCCAGTTCGCGGCGGCGAGGTCGGCCTTGTCCAGTTCGTCCTCCGGTGGATAGCCCGCCTGCACGGTCAAGACGCCCTGCTCGGGCAGCAACAGCACGACCCGGACCTTCAACATCAGCGCGATCTGGTAGGCGGTCGCCCACAACACATCGTCCAGTGTCGCGGTGCTCGCCAGCTTGCGGCTGAAGGCATAGAGCGATTCCGTGGTCCTCACCCGGCCGATCGCGGAGTCGGCCTGGGTGCGCACGCGTGCCGCGACATTGGAAACCAGGACGGCGATCAGCATGAAAAAGAAGAACGCCGCGATATTGGTCGGATCGGTGATCGTGAAAGTATAGACCGGCGGCAGAAAGAAGAAGTTGTAGCACAGCGATGCCACGACGCTCGCCAGCAGCGACGGCCACAGGCCGTAGCGAACCGCGACCACGACCACGGCCGTCAAAAACACCAGGTCAACGTTTTCAACGCCGAACCTCGGCTGGATCAGCTCGGCGGCGCCAAGGCCAATTGCCACGATCACCAGTGCCATCAGATATGGCCTGGGATCGAACGGCTCCGGCCGCGCCGCCGTCTGCACCGCCGTCTTCTTGATGGTCGGCGCGGCGGGCAGTTCGTCGCCGGGAACGACATGCACGCTGATATTGCCCGCGCGCCGCACCAGATCATGCACGACCGAGCCGCGCATGATCTCGAACCAGCGCGAGCGTGTCGACTTGCCGATGATGATCTGGGTGACGTTGTTGGCGTGCGCGAAGTTGATGACGTCGTCCGCAATGCGGCGTCCCACGGCGGGAATGGTGAGCGCCTCGCCTCCCAGCGCCTCGGCCAACCGCAGCGTGTCGGCAAGCCGGTCGCGCTGCTCGTCCGTCAGTTGCAGGCTCCGCGTGGTCTCGATGCTGATGGCGGTCCAGGGTGCGTGCAGGCGGTCCGCCAGCCGCCTGGCGTAGCGTACGAGCCCCGCCGCGCGCGGATCCTCGCTGACGCATACCAGGACGCGCTCGCCCGCGGCCCAGGGGCCGGCGATCGCGTTGGCCTGCATATGCGTGAGCAGTTGCTCGTCGACGCGCTCGGCGGTCCGCCGCAACGCCAGCTCGCGCAGCGCGGTCAGATTGCCCGGCGAGAAGTAATGCTCGAGCGCGCGCTCGGCCTGCTTGGGGACGTAGACCTTGCCCTCTTTCAGCCGCTGAATCAGATCGTCCGGCGTCAGATCGATCAGCTCGATCGCGTCGGCGCGGTCGAATATCGAATCCGGGACGGTCTCGCGCACCCGAACATGGGTGATCTGGGCGACGACGTCGTTGAGGCTCTCGAGATGCTGGATATTAACCGCGGTATAGACGTCGATGCCGCGGGACAGCAGCTCCTCGACGTCGAGGTAGCGCTTGGGATGGCGGCTGCCGGGCGCGTTGGTGTGGGCCAGCTCATCGACCAGCGCGATCTGCGGATGGCGCGCGATCAGCGCATCGAGATCCATCTCCTCGAGGATCTGGTCCCTGTATTCGATCCGCTTGCGCGGAAGAACCTCCAGGCCTTGCAGCAGCGCCTCGGTCTCCGCCCGCCCGTGGGTTTCGACGATGCCGACGACCACATCGGCGCCGGCCTTTCGTTTGGCTTGGGCGTTCTCCAGCATCTCATAGGTCTTGCCGACGCCGGGTGCGGCGCCGACGAAGATTTTCAGCCGGCCCGCCTGATCGTTCTCTCGCCGGGCGGCTTCCAGCAGCGCATCCGGCGAGGGTCGTTTCTCAGGGTCGCGGCGTTGATCTGCCATGCCGGCAATATAGTCCTCACGCCTGCTACCGCCTAGGCGGCGCTATTTGGGGGCAGCCGCGTCCAGCGCCAGATTCAGCGCCAATACGTTGACACGCGGCTCGCCAAGCAGCCCTGCGAGACGGCCTTTGGTGTTCTCGGTGATCAGCGCGCGGACGCGATCTTCCGGCATGTTGCGCGCCTTGGCGACGCGCGGCACCTGGAACAGAGCGGCTTCCGGCGAGATGTCGGGGTCGAGGCCGCTGCCCGAAGTCGTGACGAGATCGACCGGGACGGAAGCGGAAGGATTCTCGGCCTTCAACTTGTCGACATCTTCCTTGACCCGATCGTTCAGCGCCTTGCTGGTCGGGCCGAGGTTGGATCCGCCCGAATTGGCCGCGTTGTAGGGCGCCGGAACGGTCTTGGTGGAATCGGCGGGATCCGGCGCGCTCGTCGCGGAGGGCCGGCCATGGAAATATTTGTCGTCCTTGAATTCCTGTCCGATCAGGGCCGAGCCGACCACCTTTCCGTCCCTTTCGATCAGGCTTCCTTCCGCCTGCTTCGGAAAGATCACGCCCGCAATCGCGGTCATCGCGAGTGGATAGGCGAGGCCCGTGATCAGGGTCAGCAGGACCAGGACGAGGATGGCGGGGCGAATTTCTCTAAGCATGGACGTATCTCCTAAGTGTTTCCGTCATTGCGAGGAGCGGAGCGACGAAGCAATCCATTCTTTCTTGCGGCCCTGTGGATTGCTTCGCTGCGCTCGCAATGACGGTTAAGCCAGGTGCAAGGCAGCGACAGCGAGGTCGATGGCCTTGATGCCGATAAAGGGAATGATGATGCCGCCGACGCCATAGATCATCAGGTTGCGCTGTAACAGCGCGCCGGCGCCGATGGCGCGATACTTCACGCCCTTCAGGGCCAGCGGAATCAGCGCGATGATGATCAAGGCATTGAAGATGATCGCCGACAGGATGGCGCTCTGCGGGCTCGTCAGATGCATGATGTTGAGTACGGCGAGCTGCGGATAGAACGCCAGGAACATCGCGGGGATGATGGCGAAATATTTTGCGACGTCGTTGGCGATCGAGAACGTGGTCAGCGCGCCGCGCGTCATCAGCAATTGTTTGCCGATCTCGACCACCTCGATCAGCTTGGTGGGATTGGAGTCGAGATCGACCATGTTGCCGGCCTCGCGCGCCGCCTGCGTTCCGGTGTTCATGGCGACGCCGACGTCGGCCTGCGCCAGCGCGGGCGCGTCGTTGGTGCCGTCGCCGCACATCGCCACCAGCTTGCCCTTGGCCTGCTCGTCGCGAATGAGTTTCAGTTTGTCCTCAGGCGTCGCCTGCGCGAGAAAGTCGTCGACGCCGGCTTCCGCGGCAATCGCCGCCGCTGTCATCGGGTTATCGCCGGTGATCATCACGGTGCGAATGCCCATTCGGCGCAATTCGGCGAAGCGATCGCGGATGCCGCCCTTGACGATATCCTTGAGCTGCACGATGCCGAGCAGACGGCCATCCTTGGCGACCGCAAGGGGCGTGCCGCCGGCCTTGGAGATCTCGTCCGCGATCGCCTGAATCTCGCGCGCCGTCTCCGACATCGCAGGCTGCAGGACGCGCGCGGCATTTCCCGACGCCACCACGCGTGACTGTCCGCCATCGACATAGTTCAGGATCGCGTCGACCGCCCCCTTCCGAACTGACGATTGGCCGGCGTCAACGCCGCTCATGCGGGTTTGCGCCGTAAACGGGATGAACGTCGCCGCAAGTTCCGCCATGTCGCGGCTGCGGATGCCGTACTTTTCCTTCGCGAGCACGACGATCGAGCGGCCTTCGGGAGTCTCGTCGGCCAATGAGGCAAGCTGCGCCGCATCCGCGAGTTCCTGCTCGGTCACGCCGCGGACGGGGCGAAACGCCGTCGCCTGCCGGTTGCCGAGCGTGATGGTGCCGGTCTTGTCGAGCAGCAGGGTATCAACGTCGCCGGCGGCCTCGACCGCGCGGCCTGACATCGCCAGCACGTTGAAGCGCACCAGCCGGTC